>Ga0302319_10023714_pt1 | contig 10954 bp, 6 predicted proteins | sample Bog_T0_2_FD_203319 | JGI IMG/M metagenome (GOLD analysis project Ga0302319, IMG submission 203319) | Peat permafrost microbial communities from Stordalen Mire near Abisko, Sweden - Bog_T0_2 | ecosystem: Environmental > Terrestrial > Soil > Wetlands > Peat | place: Sweden: Abisko, Stordalen Mire... | reverse complement strand
GACTTATCATCACTAATGTTGGGCAATGAGTCCATTGGCGATTTCGGGTCATCCCGGGCCGTTCATCGCAATTTGAGTGTTTGCCGGTATCGACAAGTGCGCACATTCCGCAAGAAGAACCCTATAAAAATAAATTTGGTACGTGAACGGTACGCACGTCAAGCTCTGTTCTTGACGCTCAGGATAGTCGTCTACTGACGGCTACGCGTACTCAGATCCGATCTTAGTTTGGTCCAGCTCATGTTCAACATCCCTGAAAAGGAGATCATAATGCGCGTCATCCAGTTCATACCAGGCGCTGAGTTACATGCTCACCGAGCCGCTTAAGCGGCCCTTTACATCAAAGACTCCGACGGCTTTGTTACCTCCACCGCCGCTTCGATTGTTACCGTGCGGAACGAACTAGTTCCCGGGTGGGTCCAGCTCCCACTGGAAAGCACCGGCTTTCACGGTGCACGCGTTTTTAGGGGAGTAATCGTTGCAAAAACGCAATCGGTATTCAATGAGCGCTTTGTCTGTTAACCGACCGATTGAGTTCTAGCAACATGCGTAGGGTTCATTACAATCAGATCAATTGAGCAGCTGTTCACGCACCTGGCCAACCTTGCTCTGACGACGTGACAAATCAGTCATCCTGTCCAACAGTAATTCGATCTCTGGGACGGATGAGAAATAGCGCGGAAGATAAGGTGTTACAGCGTCCAACGCTATGATTGCGATTGGGCCAAGGTGGAGCTCATCGACATAGGAGAAGCTTGAATTCGGACTGAAGGGGCCAGATGTTTGATCCGTTTCAGGATGGTTCTTATATAGGTCAACTCGGTTGCCATGTACCGCATGCGAGTGTACCCATTTGCATGATGCAGTCGGGTACAGAGTCCGTCGGCCAAGCCAATGGAGATTGCAAAAGAGCGACACAGATAACTGTGGTTTGATCCCCTTCACGGTTGGTTGAGCGAATGCCCTGATAAGCGACGAAGTTACGGCGTCGGCTACTCGTCAATTGCATCGTGACTTAGCTTAAAAATCTCAATTGCGAATAGGGCCCCCTGCAACCACTGAGCCCCCAAAGGGGGCAGCATTCAACAGAAATCTGACAATGGACCATTCAGCGGGCTTCCAGTCGCCAAAATGCGAATAGTTCCCGAATGAACACAAATGCATAAATTTCCATATCTCTTGTCTTGTGTTGATAGGCACACTAGAGCCAGATGGGTTCTTGTGCTTACAGTCGAGCTTGTGTTGATCATTGCGCCGGTGTTTGTTTTGATAGTCGCGAAGACGCTAGTTCCCAAATGAACTCGGATGTAGATATTTATTGACAAAGAAAATACGACGAGAGCACACTTCTCCTGCTTTCTTAATTGATATTACTCAGCTGCCCTGAGAACTAACGAACTTTTCCATTCAGGAACGGCGTGAGAAAGCAGCGGAGCGAACAATTTACAAGGCGATGAGATGAGGCCCCTTCCTCATCTCATCGCCCAATACAAACAGCCTCAACCGTGAGGATTGAAGCGCACTCGTCTATCTAGTGCGCGCAATGAGGAGGTCAGTAATGAATCGACTCACTAGTCTGATCGCATGCGCTTTCACGCTTGTCTTCGGCACGACCATGCTTCGAGGTGCTTCGCCCACCGAACAAGTCAAAACTGTGAACGGTGTCGTCGAGGGCCTTAGACTTAGCTCTGGAATTCTTAGCTTTCGTGGCATTCCGTTTGCCGCGCCACCGGTGGGCGAGTTGCGATGGAAAGCTCCTCAGCCGGTAAAAGACTGGTCTGGTGTCCGCAGCGCGCTTCAGTTTGGTCAGAACTGCATGCAGCGCCCTATATACGGCAATATGGGATTCCGCGGTCCGGGTATGAGCGAAGACTGCCTTTATTTGAACGTTTGGACCCCTGCGAATTCAGCGAATGAGAAGTTACCGGTCCTGGTCTATTTCTTCGGCGGTGGTTTGCAAGCCGGCGATGGCTCGGAGCCTCGCTACGACGGCGAGAGCATGGCGCTAAAAGGGATCGTTTCTGTGACGGTTAGCTATCGCCTTACTGTATTCGGGTTTCTGGCTCACCCGGAGCTCACTGCAGAGGCTCCTTATCATGCGTCGGGTAATTACGGATTTCTCGACCAGCACGCAGCCCTGAAATGGGTTCAGGCAAACATTGCGGCATTTGGAGGGGACCCGAATCGGGTGACGATCGGAGGCCAATCGGCAGGCTCCCGCTCAGTGAGTATTCAATTGGTCTCGCCGTTGTCTAAAGACCTCATCGCCGGCGGAATCATGGAGAGCGGCAGCGTAGTAGGCGCAACCGATCCCCCGACACTAGCCGAGGCGGAGAAGGATGGCTTGAAGTTCATGGGTGCCGCCGGTGCGAGCACTCTCAAAGATTTGCGGGACATGCCCGCAGACAAGTTGCTGGAGTTGACGGCTCCTTCAGACAGTGCCAGATTTGGTCCGGTTGCCGACAATTATCTGCTCCCGACCGGGAGCCTGGTTGCTTATATTGCGGCGGGCAAAGCGGCCCATGTGCCCCTGTTGGAGGGTGCCAATTCGCAAGAGCAAAGCTATCTGACGGTGCTCGGCGAAAATCCTGTCACTGCTGAAGGCTTTGCCGCTACCGTGAAGAAACGTTACGGTCCAGACGCTGATCGAATTCTCGCAGCTTATCCGAAGGTTCAAACCCAGGACGAGGTGAAAGAAACCGCCATGACCTTTGGGAGCGAATATCCGATGGGCTACAACATGTGGCTTTACGGTGACAGCTTTGGAAAAGGGAGTGGCAAGCCGGTCTACCGGTACCTTTACTCGCGGCCGCGCCACAGATTCCTCGGAGCTTCCAATCAGTTGCCAGGCCAAGCCGGCGGCATCATAACGGACGCGACTGCCGCGTCCAAGCGACCGACCGATCTTGGCGCTGCTCACTCGGCAGAAATTGAGTATGCTCTCGGCAATCTGTCTACCAATACCCGATTCGGCTGGGAACCCGCCGACTACAAGCTCTCGCAGCTGATGGAAGACTACTTCGCGAACTTCATCAAGACGGGCGATCCGAACAGTTCAACAGAGCCGAAGTGGCCCTCCTATTCATCTGCCACCGATTTCCAGATTATGCATTTCAACGTCGAGTCACATGCTGGTCCCGATGCCGGTCTTCCGCATTACAAGTTGTTTGATCAGATTCTCCACGTAAAGCAACACGGACAAAATGAAATGTCCGACACGAACAATTCTGCTAAGTGAGGAGTTGCACCAGAATGATCCATTCGATAAGAGGCTTTCGGAAGGGCTTCTGCAATGCGGTCCTGTGCATGTGAGTGTTAGCCCGCAGCATAAAGAACAAACACGAATTTAGCACGTTCGGTTTTTGCTAATCATCGGACAACTGTAATTCAGAACTGGGAGACGTGACATGAGAAATGCCGAGAGAGAGAATGTGGTTCCAGGAACAAGGAGCAGGCTTAAGGCAGCTGTGACAGTACTATTTCTGACGGCGTCGTTGATGCTGTTCCCGGTATTACAAGCAAGGGCACAGCAAACAACAGCGGATATTCTCGGCACCGTCACGGACTCTACCGGCGCGGTCATCCCCGGAGCGGCAGTGGTTGTGCAAAACGTTGGGACGGGAGCGAAGCGTACAACGCAAGCTGGCAAAGATGGAGCATATGTTGTTAGCGACTTGGCAGTAGGTACTTACAGTGTGACCATCACTGCCAATGGCTTCAACACCTATTCCGTTCCCACGTTGGACCTGTCAGGCTCGAACCGCGCTCGCGTCGATGCCAAGTTGCAACCCGGCTCAGTTTCACAGACTGTCACTGTCGAAACGCAAGCTGCTGCGCTGCAGACCGACTCCGCAATTATGGCCCAGACCGTCAACAATACAGCCGTGCAGGATCTACCCCTCAATGGACGAAATTTCGCCGAATTGGAAACGTTGGTACCCGGAGCTAACGACGGGCCTGAGACCGGAAGCCTGGACAACGGAACGACTCTCGACGACCGCATGCCGCGTTCCGCGCTCTCGGTGAACGGACAGTCAGAGATTCTCAACCAACAGTTGATCGACGGCGCAGACAATACAGAACGCATTATTCACCAGGTTGGTGTCCGCCCGTCGATTGATTCCATTCAGGAACTCGATATTCAGACCTCCAATTACTCGGCCGAGTTTGGTTCAACCGCAGGAGGTGTCGTAAACGTAATAACTAAGGCGGGGACGAATGCCTTTCATGGCGACGTTTTCGAATTTTTCCGTAACGATATACTCGATGCCACCCCTTATGAATTCGGCGCTGGCATTCCGAAAGCCGCGCTGCGACAGAACCAATTCGGCGGCAGTCTCGGCGGACCTATTATTAAGAACAAGACGTTTTTCCTTTTCAGTTATGAAGCATATCGTCAAGCAACTGGAACCAACCCGGCTACTTACATTGTGCCGACGAAGTTCGAAGAGGCGAATCCCGGAAACTTTTCGGACACAACCCAAATCGCGAACAGCACGTGCTTGGCCAACGGCGCCGTTTGCACTCCTTGTTCCACCCCAGTTGGCGGTTTGTGCCCGCTTATCATTCCCTCTACCTCTCTTGATCCTGTTGGCGTTGATTATTTTGATCTCTATCCAGTGCCGAACGTAGGGACCTCCACCTACATTTCTACAGCTCCAGTATTTGAGACGATTGGCACATACGATTTCCGTGTAGATCATGTTTTAAACTCGTCAAACTCGCTTTTCTGGCGATTTACTTATAACACGGCCAATTCTGTTGCCCCAGGTAACTTTCCGCTCAAGACCGTAGACGGATTGACGCTTAATCCATTGAATGGGTCCCTTTATCCTGAATATTCAGGCGATCAGATGTTGGGCTACGTTCACAACTTTAGCAGTAAACTCTTGCTTGACCTCAAGGCCTCTTACACCCATATTGACAATCACGCCCTGGCCCAGAATACTCAGAGCCCCAACACGGCGTTCGGACAGCCGAATGTCAATAGCAGCGCCTGCGGTGGCCAGACCAACTTGGCGCCCATAACTGTGACCAAGGCCAGTAATCTCGGTAGCCAGTTTCGGCCGACCCAGGATCAGGACAACACTTTTAGTTATTTGGGCAATCTGATTTACACGCGGGGTAGTCAAGACATAAAAATCGGCGGCCGGATCCAACGCCGCCAGTTGGTTCACGTTCAATGCGGCACCGGGATGGGATCGTGGACGTTCGCGGATCTCCCCAGCTTAGTCACGGGGCTTTACAACACTGTATCTCGATCATTGAGTCTATTTACGCCGACTTTCCGCGTATGGGAGCCTGCCCTCTATATTCAGGACGACTGGCGCGTTAGCAAGAATCTGGCTCTGAATCTCGGGCTCCGATATGACGTCTTCACTCCTTGGTTGGAAAAAAATGGAGACGTTGCGAACTTTAATCCGACGACGGTCCAGTTGTTGGTTGCCGGGCAAGGTGGGGTCTCCGATACAGGCAATGTTAAGACGGACCACCTTGATTTCCAACCTCGATTTGGGATTGCTTATACGATTAAGGGCAAGACGGTGATCCGAGGTGGTATTAGTGAGAGCTTCATCCCGGGAGGATCTCAATTAACAAATCCACCGTTCATCGTCAGTTTCGGCGCGTGTGGCGTCCATGCAGCGGGTGCCTATGGCAATCTGAGTGTCAATAGTTCTCCGTGCCCCTCGGGGTTCACACGGTTCGCGAACGGGTTTCCCGCTCCCGTTAACGCCACGGCCAATCCGATCTCTGGTTCTGTGAGTGGCGTGCAACCTAACGTCAAGACAAGCTATGTTTTTCAATACAACGTGACGTTGCAGCAAGATATCAAAGGAAATGTAGCGACAATTAGCTATGTAGGGATCATAGGTCGGGACCTCGCGGGCGGGGTCTCCGATCTAAATGAAGTCCCACCCGGCGCTTGCGGTGCGAGTTGCCCTAACATCAACGCTCTTCGGCCGTTCTATTCTCAGCAGCCGCTTATGACAAAGGTGTCCTGGGTAGCGAACCAGGGAACCTCAAACTACAACTCACTCCAGGCGTCCCTTGAGCGCCGCGTCCAGCGGGGGTTGACGGTTAACGCGAACTACAACTTATCGCATTCGTTGGGCAATTCGGACAGCCAAAGCTCCGGAAGTGCTCTTAACGCCGGATCCGGGCTTGTGGCGAACAATTTCGGAATCGATTATGGCAATGCCACCTTGGATCTGCGCCAGCGCTTCGCAGTCACCGCGGATTACCAGTTGCCGCTCGGAACTGGCCGTACGGGTTTCGTCAAGGCTGTGAGCAGCGGGTGGCATGTGAATGTCCTCACGACTGTGCAGACCGGTCAGGCCTTCACGGTCCTCAACTCGAGCAACGTGAGCAACACATCGCCGGGAACCAATGATCGCGCAAACGTGCTTGCGAATCCTTTTGTCGCTGGAACTGTGGCGGCCAACCCCACGTGTGCGGCACCGGCACAGGTCAAAACGCTGACAGCATGGTTTAATCCATGCACAATCGTCAAGCAATCCGTCGGCACGCTCGGTAATGAGAGAAGAAACCAGTTGTTTGGACCGAGGTTTCGTCATCTGGATATGTCGTTGTTCAAAACATTTCCAATCAAGGAGCAGCTTGCGCTGGATTTTCGCTTTGAGGCATTCAACATAACCAATACGACGAATTTCGCCCAGCCTAACGCAACTATCGGGTCTGCCACCTACGGGAGCATCATCGGTTCAAATCCGTCGTACAACCCAAGACAGTTACAGTTTGCTTCGACAGTTCACTTTTAGTTAGGGAACATCGCAGTGACATTGGTATGATGAGACGCAAACTTCAGAACCGCCGAATTTAGCAATTATTTGGGGAAGCGGGGACGAATGTAAGGTAACAGACAATCTCAGAGACCGGGGGCACCAGTTTGGCGGTGTTGCGCCCCTCAGTTGCAGTGCAACTGATTTCTTATTGACCGACTCACTCTATTGAACCGAAAAAGGGGGCCGCAATGGGCAAGCGGATCGGTGTTGTATTTGCGGGACTAATGCTCTCGATAGGCACAGGACATGCGCAGGCACCTGCTATCGACGCGGCGAAAGTGCTGGTGTCTCCCGAAGTTCATCCGGACAGGTCGATAACCTTCCGTTATCGTGCTCCGAACGCTAGAGAAGTGGCTCTCACTGGAAAGCTCGCGGGGGGAACTAATCACCAAATCCTGATGACGAAAGGGAATGATGGAGTTTGGACGGTGACGGTTGGACCGGTTCCACCGGAAATCTATGGTTACCGGTTTGACGTTGATGGAGTCGCGGAGACGGACCCGTCGAATCCTGCGATGCAGATGGCGTACGGAAGTTGCCAGGTGGAAGTACCTGTTTCCGGAGGAGACGGACTGGCGTTCTATGATGCGAAGCAAGTGCCGCACGGCGCGGTCCGCATTGAGACATATTACTCGACGACCATAAAGGCAAATCGCCAACTATGGATGTACACCCCCCCTGGCTACGATGCGAGCAAAGATCGGTATCCGGTTCTGTATTTGCTGCACGGGGGCGGGAATGAAGAGAGCAGCTGGACCAACTCTGGGCGCGAGAACTACATCCTGGACAACTTGATCGCCGACGGCAAAGCCGTACCGATGATTATTGTCACACCCCTTGGATACGCACGGTCTGGACTCAATCTTGGTCCGACAGACGCAGTGGGTCGCGGACCTTCAGGAACTGAACAGACTACCTTGATTCAGAACGACCTCCTGAAGGATGTGATGCCATATATAGAAAAAAACTTTCGCACCGTCAATGATCCGGATCATCGTGCGATCGGCGGACTTTCTATGGGCGCCGCACAATCGATTGCAATCGGTTTCACGCATTTGGACATGTTTCACAGCATCGTTCTCATGAGCAATGGTGTGGAGAACGCCGATCACACCTACCCTGATTTCTTTAATAATTCTGCGGCTACAAACAAAGCACTAAAATTCTTTTGGCTCGGTGTGGGGGGTGACGATCCGCTCGTAGGCGACCGCGTGAGAGCCCTTGAGGCTACGCTTAAAGCCAAAGGCATCGATCATGAGTATTGGGTTTTACCCGGCGCCGTTCACGAATGGATTGTCTGGCGCACAGGACTCTATACAACGGCACCAAAGCTCTTTCGATGAGGTGCCGGCTCTATCATTCACGGGTCTCGTCTTATCACAGGAGAATCATGACTCATCTTACTCGCATTCCTTTGATCTTCGCTTGCGGCCTCCTCTTAAATATAACGGTACCCGCGAAGGCACAGGAAGCTGCTTCGACCCCGCTAGCGCAGATGGCAATGCCAGGTGGCGGTGGACCTGTCGTCGTCTCGCCAGAGGTTTTTGCTGACCGGCATGTTACGGCTTCCCCACCAGCAAAGCCACTGTTGCTATGTTGAATAAGCACGGTTTTCACACGACGTTTGAACCGAGCACCGGCGCACATACATGGATCAACTGGCGCAACTACTTTAACGAAGTGGCTCTACAATTGTTCGAGTAAGTCAATTGCACGCAATCAGATCTGCACTGACAGCTGTTTGGATCGGGTTTTTGGCTGGTGTTCTTCGGTGCTAGCGGGCCTGCGGGAGGCCTCTCTGGCGCCCAGACGTCCCTTCAACGAGTAAGCACCGATTCTCTTCGAGTAATCGCGTTGAATGGTGCGTGCGCCGATCAAGAGTCAGACGCCTCTGCGTGAGTTCGAATCGTTTACGAATTAGAAGGAGATATTAGCCAATGAAGGTCTCGGAAAAAGTCATCGAAACTATCTCATCAGGCAAAATGAGCCGCAGGTCGTTAATGCATGACGCTGCCGCGATCACCAGCGGCGGGGCCGCGCTCATGATGTTGCCGCAAGCTAAGTTGCTCGCACAGGATGCGCCGGCAGCCTCGACGGCAACTTCGGCAAATACGGTAGCTTCTGCCAAGGTGCACTCACCGGAGGTGAGCGCAGACGGTCGCGTAACGCTTCGTATTTACTCTCCCAAAGCCAGCGAGGTGCTGGTCAACGGAAACTGGCCCAATGGCCGCGGCGCTGCGATGACCAAAGACGCTGCTGGCCTCTGGTCTCACACCTCGGAGTCCCTCACGCCCGAACTTTGGAGTTACACCTTTTCGGTGGACGGCGTAAAAGCTCTGGACACGAACAATTACAACGTGGTGCGCGATGGCGTCGGCTTTTCGAATAGTGTTCTCGTTCTCGGCGAGCCATCGAAGGTATTTGAGCCGCAGCGAGTCCCTCACGGGACCATCGCGGCGATATGGGTTCCCTCGACTGCCTTGAAAACACCGCGCCGCTCATTCGTTTACACACCACCCGGCTACGAAGAAGGCGCCAACCGCTTTCCGGTTCTCTATCTTCTTCATGGCAGTGGAGGAGACGAAGAGGCGTGGCCCATGCACGGAATCGCCAATGTGATCATGGACAATTTGATCGCCGCGGGAAAGATCAAGCCCATGATCGTGGTCATGCCAAATGCTTACCCGAACGAAATCGCGACTCTCGATGTTGGCGGCCCGCGCACCGCACCGCCTCCTGGGGTGGGCTCGGGCGTTTCCGGTGGGAACTATGACGGGAGCGAACAAGATATCGTCACCGACCTGGTCCCATTTGTAGACAAGCACTATCGCACAATTGCTAACCGCGAGAATCGGGCTTTGTCAGGGCTTTCAATGGGCGCTGGAATCACGACCAACGTCGCGCTGAAGAGGCTCGATACGTTTGCGGCCGCGGGAATCATGAGCTCGGGCGGATTTAGCGCCGCAGCGGGACAGCCGGGCGGTACGGCCGTCATCGAGAAAATCGACCCGAGCTTTTTCACGAATCCAGATGCCACGAACAAGAAGCTCCGTCTCCTGTTTTTTTCTGTCGGTACTGAGGATCCGCGCATAGCTTCACTTAACGAGTTGACGGACCAGCTACGCAACCGCAAGATCAACTTCGTTTACAAGACATATCCAGGCCAGCACGAGTGGAAGGTTTGGCGACACTCGCTCGTCGATATGACTCCGCTTCTCTTCGTATAGCCGGTGAATGTGAATGATTGGATTGATTTCGAAGGAGAACATGATGCGGTTCCGCATTCGCGTGTCCCGGCTACTCGGATTTTCCGTCTTGCTTCTGATGGGCTCCATTGCGAATGCGCAAGACCCACAGGTAACCATTGATTCTGGCGTGATCGAAGGCTCGGTGGACGATGGAGTTGCCGCATTCAAAGGCATTCCTTATGCCGAGGCACCCCTCCAAAAACTTCGTTGGCGCGCACCTCAACCGGTGAAGCCATGGACGGGAGTGCGCCAGGCAACAAAGTATGGGCCGGACTGCCTGCAGAATGGACTGAATGGCGGGGCAACATGGTCGATTCCACCACTATCGGAAGATTGCCTCTACATTAATGTGCTTGAGCCAGCTGCACGTCCGGCTGGGGGAAAGCTCCCGGTTATGGTCTGGATATACGGCGGGGGCTCAGTGATTGGTGGAACCACCGTGCCTGTGTACCAGGGAAATGCGTTCGCGAAGCAGGGCGTAATTTTCGTCAGCATGAATTATCGACTCGGACGTATGGGCTACTTCGCGCACCCTGCACTTACTGCTGAAAATGCCGATGGCATGTTGGGAAATTACGGCTACATGGATGAGATAGCCGCGCTCAAGTGGATACAGCGAAATATTGCTGCGTTCGGCGGTGATCCCGGCAATGTAACAGTATTCGGCGAGTCACATGGAGGCCGCTCGGTACAGATGTTGCTAGGCACATCACTTGCGAGAGGCCTTTTTCGACGCGCGATCATTGAATCCGGTTTCGGTCGTATGTACCAACCGCCGTTGAGCACTTTAATCGGCATTGGTTCGACTTCCGCAGAGCAAGTTGGACTTGAATTTGCCAATTCGCTCGGAATCACGGGAATCGATGCGCACGCGCTTGAGCAACTCCGTGCGATGCCTGCCGA
>Ga0302319_10023713_pt1 | contig 10955 bp, 9 predicted proteins | sample Bog_T0_2_FD_203319 | JGI IMG/M metagenome (GOLD analysis project Ga0302319, IMG submission 203319) | Peat permafrost microbial communities from Stordalen Mire near Abisko, Sweden - Bog_T0_2 | ecosystem: Environmental > Terrestrial > Soil > Wetlands > Peat | place: Sweden: Abisko, Stordalen Mire... | reverse complement strand
GACGCGCGCGCGCGAGGTGGCCAAGGCTGACCTTCCGTGGAGCGCGTGGTACTGCTATGACGCCGCACGGTCGCTGCTGGTGCCGGTGGATTTTCTTTCCTCTCCAAACCTTGAGAGGCTTGCCTCCGAGCAGGCGTTGATCAGGAATTCGCCGCAGGAGGCGTTTCCTTTTAGCCTTCCTGACGGCGATCGTAACTGGAAGATCGACTCGGTGCGGCTGGACTTGTCGCTGCATCAGGCCGACCTTGGGGTAACTTACGAGTCCACCGGTGTTACGGATCAGGCGGCGGTACGCACAGAAGCAACCGCGGTGCTGAGCGCGCTGCTGAAGGTTCATCCGGGGATACGGGAAAATTTTCATGGACTCTGGGCTTATGCGATGAAAGATGGGAAGCGGACGCCGGTGATGGAACTGCCTATGGGGCAGATACCTTGAAAGCAGGGCATAGGGAATAGGGATTGGGGATTAGAGGTGATTCATTTGAGAGGGGCTGGAGGGTTATGAGGACGCTGGCTGGGATGATTGTGAGTTGTGCGTTGACCGGGGCTGTATTTGCGTTCCACGTTCCGTCGGCGAGTGCTCAGCAGAAATCCACTGCCGGCGCAGAGCTGAACCCTCAACTGCCGCCCGGTTTGGACAAGCAGTTCCTTGATACCAGCGCCGATCCGTGTGTGAACTTCGCACAGTACGCATGTGGGAACTTCCCCAAGGTGTACCCGATTCCGGCGGAGAGGTCAGCGTATGGAACGGGCGCGCTGGTTGGCGATCATACGGATTATGCGCTGCACGCGCTGTTGGAAAAGACGGAGGCCAACGATCCTTCGCGGACGCCCAACGAACAAAAGATCGGCGACTTTTACGCAACGTGCATGGATAAAGATGCGATTCAGGCGGCCGGTCAGAAGCCGTTGCAAGCAGAATTCGACCGCATCGCGGCACTCAAGACCAAAAGCGAGTTGACCGCGTTGCTGGCCCACTATCAATTGATCAATGTGGCTGCTTTCTTCAACTATGGCGAGCAGCAGGACTTCAAAGACGCGCGGAAACAGATTGCCTCCGTGGATCAGGGCGGCTTGGGATTGCCGGAGCGCGACTACTACCTGCGCGCCGGGGATGCCGCCGAGAAAACCAGGAAGCAGTATGTGCAGCATATAGCGAACATGTTGAAGCTGCTGGGCGAGCCTGACGCCCCCGCGGGGACCGACGCACAGAAGATCATGGAGATCGAGACCGCGCTGGCGAAGGTTTCCCTGGACATTACCTCGCAGCGAGATCCGAAGAATATCTATCACCTTATGACGGTGTCGCAGTTGGCGGCGCTGACGCCGCAGATTGCGTGGACAAGCTTCTTTGAAAGCACTGGCACGCCACCGGTGAGCGAACTGAACGTGACGAATCCGGATTTCTTCAAGGGGATGAACGCGCTGCTTGAATCCACCGATCTGGACACGATCAAAACCTATCTGCGCTGGCAACTCATCAATGGAATTCCGGGCACAGCATTGCCCACAGCGTTCGACGATGAGGACTTCGACTTCTTTGGGCGCTCGCTGCGCGGCCAGCCACAGCAGCGAGCCCGCTGGAAGCGGTGTGTTCAGTCAACGGACGGTGCGTTGGGCGATGCACTGGGCGAAGTGTACGTGAAGGCATATTTCTCCGCGGAGAACAAGCAGAGAACGGTGCAGATGGTTCATGACATTGAAACCGCAATGGACACGGAAATCGGCACACTCACCTGGATGAGCCCGGTGACGAAGGTGAAGGCCAAAGAGAAATTGCACCTGGTGGCGGATAAGATCGCCTATCCGGATCATTGGCGCGACTACTCGGCATTGAAAGTGGTGCGCGACGACGCTCTGGGCAATTCGATCAAGGCGGTTGAGTTTGAGAACCACCGCCTGCTGGCCAAGATTGGCAAGCCGGTCGATCGCGGTGAATGGGGCATGTCGCCGTCTACCGTGGATGCGTATTACAACCCGAGCATGAACGACATCAACTTTCCCGCTGGCATTCTGCAGTCTCCGTTCTTCGATCCGGGTTCAACCGATGCGGAGGTCTACGGACATGTGGGAGGAATTGTGGGCCATGAGCTGACGCATGGGTTTGACGACCAGGGACGGCAGTTCGATGGCAACGGCAATCTCGCCGACTGGTGGACGGCGGAGGATGCAAAGAAGTTTGAAGCGATGACCGATTGCGAAGTGAACGAGTACGGCGGCTTCACGGTTGTGGACGAAGTCAAGATCAACGGAAAGCTCACTCTGGGCGAGAACACGGCGGACAACGGCGGATTGCGCCTGGCGTACATGGCGTTGCAGGCGGATGCAATGCGCAAAGGCATCGACATGAATGCAAAGGATTCAAGCGGCTTTACGCCCGCGCAACAGTTTTTCCTTGCGCATGGGCAGAACTGGTGTGGAAGCACTCGCCCGGAGCAATTGCGGTTACAGGTGCAGACCGACCCTCACTCGCCGCGCGCGTTTCGCATTAATGGCGTTGTACAGAACATGCCGGAGTTCGGCCAGGCATTCGGATGCAAACCGGGCCAGCCAATGATGCCGGTGAATGCCTGCCACGTTTGGTAACGGGGCGGGGAACGTTGGTTGCAGGGAACAGTGAAGAAGTGAAAAAGTGAGATAGTGAAATAGTGAAAGTGTGAAATTGTGATTTGTGGTTCGTCTGGAGGATTATGAGGACGCTGGCGGGAGTTATTGGTTGTTGGGTGTTTGTTGGGGTTGGCTTTGCCGTTGATGGTTCGATGGCTTTGGCGCAGGCGAAAACAGCTGTGGATACGGGCAAAAGTGCGGAGCTTCCACTGTCGCTGGACAAGCGGTTCATGGATACAACCGCCGAACCATGCGTGAATTTTGCCCAGTACTCATGCGGGAACTTTGCCAAGTTGTATCCGATACCGGCGGATAAGTCGGGGTATGGAAGCTTCTACATGATCTACGATCATGCGCAGGATGCTCTGCATAGTCTGCTCGAAAAGGATGAGGCGGTTCGCTTGTCGCGGACGCCGAACGAGCGGCGGATCGGCGATTTCTATGCAAGCTGCAAGAACGAAAGTGCGATTGACGCGACGGGCCTGAAGCCGGTCCAGCGAGAGCTCGATCGCATTGCAGCCATCAAGAGCAAGAGCGAATTGACGCCGCTGCTGGCGCACGACCAGTTGATCAATGTGAACTCGTTTTTCGGCTACGGCGAACAACAGGACTTCAAAGACGCGCGCAAGCAGATAGCCGTTGTGGATCAAGGCGGGCTGGGGTTGCCGGAGCGCGACTATTATCTGCGCACGGGCGCGGCCGCCGACAAGACCAGGGCACAGTATGTGCAGCACATAACCAACATGCTGAAGCTGCTGGGCGAGCCGGAAGCAACGGCTGCCGCAGATGCCGGAAAGATTATGCAGATGGAAACGGCCCTTGCCAACGCTTCAATGGATGTTACTTCGCGGCGCGATCCAAAGAAGGTGTATCACATCATGACGGTGCAGCAGTTAGCGGAGTTAGCGCCGGATGTGTCATGGGCCAGCTTCTTCGAAGAGACTGGCGCTTCTGCGATCACGGACCTGAACGTGGGGAATCCCGATTTTTTCAAGGGACTGAATGCGCTGATTGAATCCACCGACCTGGAAACGATAAAGGCCTATTTGCGCTGGCAACTTATCAATGGGATTCCGAGTTATGCGCTGCCCAAGGCTCTGGACAGCGAGAACTTCGACTTTTTCTCGCGCGACCTTCGCGGCCAGCAGGAGCAGCGGGCCCGCTGGAAACGATGCGCGCAGGCTACGGATGGAGCCATGGGCGAGGCGGTGGGCGAAGTGTATGTGAAGGACAACTTCACGCCCGAGAGCAAACAGCGGATGCTGCAGATGGTCCGGGATATCGAAGACGCGATGGATAGAAATCTGGATTCATTGACGTGGATGAGCGCGGAGACCAAAGTCAAGGCGAAAGCGAAGCTGCACATGGTGGCGGACAAGATTGCTTATCCGGATCATTGGCGGGATTATTCGGCGCTGAAGGTGGTGCGGGGAGACGCGTTTGGCAATGCGCAACGGGCGGCAGAGTTTGAAAACCACAGGCAGTTGGCGAAGATTGGCAAGCCGGTTGATCGCTCGGAGTGGATCACGACACCTGCGACGGTAAATGCTTTCTACAACCCGCTGATGAACGACATCAACTTTCCCGCAGCCATTTTGCAGCCTCCGTTCTTCGATCCCAAATCGACGGATGCGGAGAACTACGGACATATCGGTGCGGTGATTGGGCATGAGCTGACGCATGGATTTGACGACTCGGGACGGCAGTTCGACGGCAACGGAAACCTGAGCGATTGGTGGACAGCGGAGGATGGGAAGAAGTTTGACGCCATGACCGATTGCGAGGTGAAGGAATATGGAAGCTTTACGGCAGTGGACGATGTGAAGCTGAATGGCAAGCTTACCCTGGGCGAAAACACGGCTGACAACGGCGGGCTGCGATTGGCGTACATGGCTTTCCTGGCTGACGCGAAACGGAAAGGAATCGACCTGAGCGTGAAGGATGCAAGCGGTTACGACGCGGATCAGGAGTTCTTTGTTGCGTTTGGGCAGAATTGGTGCGGAGGGAACCGGCCGGAGCAGCAGCGGTTGCAGGTGCAGACCGATCCGCACTCGCCGGATGAGTTTCGAATCCTGGGAGTGGTGCAGAATATGCCCGAGTTCGGCCAGGCATTCGGATGCAAGACGGGCCAGCCTATGATGCCGGTGAACGCCTGCCATGTTTGGTAACGGTTTTACCCATTACGTAGGGGAATGAAAGGAACACGGACTTGGCGGCAATCATCGATCTGCGTTCGGACACGGTAACCAAGCCAACACTGCAAATGCGCGCGGCCATGGCGTCGGCCGAGGTGGGCGACGACGTCTACGGCGAAGACCCCACCGTGAACCTGCTTGAACGGCGGGCGGCGGAGGTGTTCGACCGCGAGGCGGCTCTGTTTGTGCCTACCGGAACCATGGGCAACCAGATTGCCATTCGCCTGCTGACCCAGCCGGGACAAGAGGTGATCGCCGAATCGCGGGCGCACATTCTGGATTGGGAGATGGCGACTACCGCTGTGTTTTCCGGCTGCCTGGTTCGCGCGGTTCCGGCCGAGCGGGGTATTTTGACGTGGAAGCATATTGAGCCCGCAATTTTTCGGCGTGGAGCATTTCGGGCGGCAACGGGGCTCATCGAGATTGAGAATACCGCGAACCTTGCCGGCGGTGGATGTACGCCGCTGGCGGTGCTTGAGGAGATTTGGGCAGGCGCGAAGGAGCGCAAGCTCCCGGTGCATCTGGATGGAGCGCGAATCTTCAATGCTTCGACGGCGCTGGGCGTGGGCGTGCGCGAGCTGACACGCGGATTCGATACCGTGATGTTTTGCCTGTCAAAGGGATTGGGAGCGCCGGTGGGGTCGATGCTGACGGGCTCGGCAGAATTGATGGATCAGGCGCGGTTGTATCGCAAAGCTTTGGGGGGCGGAATGCGGCAGGCGGGCGTGCTGGCCGCGGCGGGCCTGATTGCGCTGGAGCAGGGACCGGGCCGGTTGCATGAGGACCACGCCAACGCGCGGCTGCTGGCCGAGGCGCTGTCGCATATGGAAGGCGTTGCGATCGACCTGGACGCGGTGGAGACCAACATTGTGATCTTCAAGCTCACGGGACGGATGACGGCCTCGGAGCTGGTGGCGCGATTGAAAGCGCGGGGGATATTGGCGACAGCCGTTGGTCCGGATGCCATTCGGTTGGTGACGCATTTGGACGTGAATCGAGCGGCTTGCGTGGCTGCCGCTGAGGCGCTGACGGAAGAATTGGAAGCGGTTGCTGTAACAGGCTAGGCAGCGGACAGACGTGCCCTATTCTCGCTCTGAGCAATCGGAACCAGCGCAGTGCAAACTCATGGCTGTACAAGTGAGATGAGTGCTGTTCCCTATGGGCGCGCACCTGATCCAGCCGCGAGACGTCGAAATCGTCATCAAGTGCGGACCCCACTTCACTCCCGAATTCCCCAACCGTTTAAGGAGATAAATCCCTTGAAAAAAATCGCATTTGCGGCATTAGTTGCCATAGCACTGCTTCCTGTGGCCTCGTTTGCACAGGTTGAAATTCGCATTGGCCCGCCGGAGCACGCAGTCGAAGTACCGGGACCGGTTCCAACACCCGGATATGTTTGGACCACGGGCTACCAGCGCTGGGACGGCGACCACTACACCTGGGTCGCCGGCAAATACCAGGAACCACCCCATCCCGATGCGGTCTGGCTTCCCCATCATTGGGAGCAGAAAGACGGCGCCTGGATTCTTGTTGACGGCCGCTGGAAGTAAAGCGGAACCTGCAAACGGAAAGCGGGGCTAACGCCTCGCTTTCTTTCTTGCCGGCAGAGGAATGCATTTCAGTCTTTCTAAATGGGCGATTTTTCCACAAGGATGGCGGGCCACCCAACGGCTCGCTCCGGCATCTTATCGAATGCTTGACTGTTGCCGTAACTGATTCGGCATTTGATTTTCACCCTTCCCCGATCATGAAACGCAACTATTCCGGTGGAATGCGGTTGAGACTTACAACGGGCCGGACCGCAAGCAGGATTCCGGTAACTCAAAATCCCTGGAGGACACGATTCATCGTGAAAAAAATTGCACTGGCACTGTTGCTTGCTCTCACTCTGATGCCTGCGGCTTCTTATGCGCAGGTCGTAGTTCGCATCGGACCACCGCCGCCAGTAGTTGAGCGTCGTGGGCCACCGCCGGACAGAGGCTATGTATGGGTAGATGGGTATCACCGCTGGGAAGGCGGCGGTTACGTCTGGACTCCCGGCCACTGGGACCGCCCGCCGCATCCTGGCGCGCACTGGGTTGCGCATCGCTGGGTGCATCGCGGCGACCACTGGGAGTTGGTGGAAGGACACTGGCGGTAAACTGCCATACCAACAAATCTCGAACAACAAAAGGCGGGGCGCTGGCCCCGCTTTTTGCTGTCCAACGCGGCGCATCCCTTTACTTTTGGTGGGCGAGATTTTGAGTTACTTTGTAACTCCCCGGAGCTCCCGTAATGGCGATGGGAATTACCGCGCCTGCATTCTTCTTTTTGAAGATAGGAATCAGCGGCTTCAAGAGGATTGACTTGAACCCGGTGGCGGCGTGGGAAATGTCGGATTGCATGCTCAGATTGCCGGTGAGATGGACAGTGCGATCCCGGAGGTTGAAGGTGCCGCTGAGATCGACCTCCGCTCCCGGGATTTGAAGGCTGATTCGCTGTGTGGACAGGACACTGTTGCGTATCCTGGCCTGGCCGTTGAGCGATGAAAGAACATCGGCGGAGGAGCCTGAATCCTGCTGCGCCGCGGACGATTCGGAAGGCGGGGATTTGGCCCCTTGCGCGCGCTGACTGAAGGCGGAGAGCTTTTGTTCCGTTGCGGGATCGGTGAGTCGCTCGGTGGGCGCGTTGAAGGATCCTTCCATGCTTAGACGCTGAAGGAACTTCGATCCATTTTGGGCGGGGTTGAGGTGCGCGTGACTACGAAGCCACACCAGGCCGGCGATGGGGACTTTGTCATGAGTGAAGGGCCGCATGACGTCCTGCACGCGGCCGCCTGCGACGTCGATGTCCACGTCGATCGCTTTCGGTGAGCCCGCTACGCGCCCCTGGACGTGGATGATGGTCGCGCCCGTCTTCGCCTCCATGCCATCGAGGACGACGTCTCCATTCAAGCCGTTGATGGAGCAATGAATCGACGCCGTGAACGGCGTTGGCTGGCCGCCGCCGACGGCAAAGTCGGGAGTTTTCTCCGTGGCATTCGCATCGATGGACGCCAGAGTTCCCTGAAAGTGACCTGTGGATGAGAGCGTTCCGCTGATGCCGCCCAGATCTTTGAGGTTGACGGGCGCAAACGTAAAGTCGCCAGATAGAGGAGTTGCGCCCAGGTTACTCGGATTCAGCGGGCCGAAGCTGCCTTTGGCCAGAATCCGGCCGTCCGGCTTGGCGTTTCGCATATCCACGTCGTAAGTGAGCGCCTGGTTCTTCTCGAGGTTGCGGATGACGAGCAGCTGAATCGGGAATGAGTAGCGGCTGCCGTTGTTACGCAGGATATCGAGAGTGGACTGGTGAATGCTAAGCTGCCCGATCACGGCGGATGGGCCGCTGAAACCCGCACTGCTGCCGGCAGGAAAATCCTCGTGGTTGGCTTGGCTTCCCAGTGGAGGAATCACGATGTGCAGGCCGGTCACGTCCACCAGGCGCACACGTTTTTGAAGCAGCAAAAGGTCGTGCCAAGTGCCCTGAACCGTGACGCTGGCTACAGAGCCAAATGGAGGAAGATCGGGTGCGGAGTTACGGCGCAGAACGATATCCGTAGCCATGAAGCCTGGGTGCGGAAAGTAGATGCGATGGTAATGGCCGATCTTGACCTGGCTGGCGAAGACGCTCTCAAGCATCGGCTGCACCGTGCGATAGCGATAGGGCCAATATGTGCCGATGAACCAGACGCCTGCTGCCATCAGGATGACGACGAGCAAACCGAGACCGAGGATCCAGAGCCTTATCTTGCGGGTCTGGGACTTGGTCTCTTGCCGCGGGTTGGAAGCAGTGGTTGCCATTCAAAACGAGTTCGATGCGTCGCGTGGTCCCGCCGCATCGAAATGTCTTGATTATTCGTCGACATGGTTCGCGAAACTATCCGGAATTGCTCACGGACGAGATTTCACAGCAAGGGTGGCGCTCGCTGCGAAATCTTGCCGGGCAGCGCCCCTCGTCTGCGGATTCGGGTGGCCTAGCTGATCTCGATCACGTCGGTGGCGGCGGCCGCAGCGGCTTCTGCGCGCTCCATCACTTTGCCAGCGATGGCATAGAACTCCGCGGCCTGCGGGCTTTTGGGACCAGCAAGAGCGACGGGCAATCCGCGGTCGCCTCCCTCGCGGATGGCGGGAACGAGTTCGATCGATCCAAGGAACGGAATGTTGAACTGCTGCGCGGTTCGCTCCGCGCCGCCGCGGGAGAAGATGTCGATCTCATGATGGCAGTGCGGGCAGGTAAAGTGGCTCATGTTCTCCACTATGCCAAGGACTTCGACGTTGACCTGAGCGAACATCTGCAGTGCCTTGCGCGCGTCTTCCAGGCTTACGTCAGAGGGTGTGGAGACTACGACGGAGCCGGTGAGCGGAACCGTCTGCACCAGCGAGATAACCACGTCGCCGGTGCCGGGCGGCAGATCGACGATCAGGTAGTCGAGCTCGCCCCAATCCACCTGTTGCAGGAACTGGCGGATGATCTGATGGAGCATGGGGCCGCGCATTACCAGCGGCTTGTCCCCGGGAGAGATGTAGCCGATGGAGATGGTTTTTATGCCGTGAGTCAGGTTGGGTTCGATGCGGTTGCCGGGGCCGACCCTGGGCGGCTGGGCCGAGCCCATCATGAGCGGAACGTTGGGGCCGTAGATGTCGGCATCGATAAGGCCGACACGTTGGCCCATCCGGGAGAGCGCGATGGCCAGGTTCACGGCGACGGTTGTTTTTCCCACTCCGCCCTTGCCGGAGCCGATGGCTACGATTTTGGAAACGCCGGGCAAAGCCATGGGGGACGGCATATTGGGTGAATGGGCCATATGTTCTGAATGCTCCTTTTGAAAGCCTACTACTCAAGAATACCGTTGCGAATCCGATCACGGCTCGATGGGCGGGGCATTTTGCAGGGCGCGAGTCGCCATCTTCGCCTGTTTGCGGCGTACGGCTTCGGCTTCGCGATTCTCGCGGCGGCGCAACGCGCCCTCATATCGGCGAATCTGGTCATGCGTTTCCGGGGTCAGTTGAGGGACTTTCTGCCGGCGGCCTTGCTGGTCGATGGCCACAAAGACCAGGTAGGCGCTGGCCACATGCGCAACCTCGGCGGTGCGGGTGTTTTCAGCCCACACCTTTACGCCCACCTCCATGGAAGTGGTAAAGGCGCGATTCACGCTGGATTTGAGGGTGACCAGATCGCCAAGATGCACAGGGCCAATGAAGTCAATGTGGTCCATGGCGGCGGTGACAACGTGCGTGCGCGAGTGCCGGTAAGCGGCCATGGCGCCGGTCAAATCGATGAAGTGCATCAGGCGTCCGCCAAGCAGGTTGCCCAGCGTGTTGGTGTCGTTGGGCAGGATAATCTCTGTCATCTCAGACTGCGTGCTGGCCACGGTGCGCGCAGCGGGGTTTGTTTCAGCGAGAGTCATTTGCCGGTTCACTCCATTTGCTCGGCACTTGCGCCGCAGTGGACATACCCGGCCGGCGGCTACAATGGAACTGGCGGCGGACGGACAGACCGGCTTGGCAAGGCTTGCTGTTCCAGTTTCGGCAATCGCGGCCAATTACGCAAATTCCCGGCGGCCAGGTTTGGCCGGACAAGAGCAAAATGGACAAGATAGCAGGCCTCAAAGAGATTCTTGCGCTGGACCCCAAAAATAGCTTTGCGCGCTATGGCATTGCCATGGAACTGGCCAGGCTAGGCGAGACGGCGGCGGCCGTGGCGGAGTTCAACACGCTGCTCACCGACGACCCCGATTACACAGCCGGATATTTCATGGCAGCGCAGACTCTTTCCGCCGCCGGAAGGACAGCGGAGGCGATCGAGCGGCTGAAGGCTGGCATAAGCTGCGCGGCGCGAAGGGGAAACCAGCACGCCCTCAGCGAGATGCAGGGGATGCTGGACGAGCTGGATCGATAAGCTGCTTTTGTCGCGGCGCGGGTGAGGCAGCGCACATACCTGCGTGACATGTCGCGATTCGACGCTCCGATGGAACGCTTTTTTTACGAAATGCCATCTATACTGGCATTATGGTGAAATACTCCATCGTCGTGCCTTTTCACAATGAAGAGGAGAATGTCACCGCTTTGTACGCTCGTCTGAAGCAGGTGATGGAGCAGGTGGGCGACAACTTCGAGCTGGTGCTGGTCGACGATG
>Ga0302319_10023712_pt1 | contig 10955 bp, 10 predicted proteins | sample Bog_T0_2_FD_203319 | JGI IMG/M metagenome (GOLD analysis project Ga0302319, IMG submission 203319) | Peat permafrost microbial communities from Stordalen Mire near Abisko, Sweden - Bog_T0_2 | ecosystem: Environmental > Terrestrial > Soil > Wetlands > Peat | place: Sweden: Abisko, Stordalen Mire... | reverse complement strand
GCCGACCGTCAGGTGCGGGAAGATGTCCCGGCCCTGCGGCACGTAGCCAAGCCCGGCCCGGGCACGGTCGGCCGTTCCGACGCCCTGCAGGGACTTCCCCTCGAAACTCAGCTCCCCGGCGCGCACGCTCCGCCGGCCCATGATGGCCCGGAGCGTCGTCGTCTTGCCCACGCCGTTTCGGCCCATCAGGCAGACGACCTCGCCCGGAGCCACGTCGAGCGTGACCCCGCGGAGTATCCGCGAGCCTCCGATGTCCGCCTCCACGGCCCCGAGATGCAGCAGCGGCGCGCTCATTTGCCGCCCTTTCCGCGGCCCAGGTAGACCTCCCTGACCCTGGGGTTGGACTGAACCTCCTCGAAACTCCCCTCGCAAAGCAGGCTCCCCTGGTGCAGCACCGTGACTTTTCGGTTCTGCGCGATCTGCCGCACGAAGGTCATGTCGTGCTCGACCACGATCAGGCTGTGCTTGCCGGCCAGCGAAATCAGGAGCTCGCCGGTGCGGTGGGTCTCCTCGTCGGTCATGCCCGCCGCCGGCTCGTCCACCAGGAGGAGCTGGGGGTCCTGGGCCAGGAGCATGCCGATCTCGAGCCACTGCTTTTCGCCGTGCGCGAGCTGCGCGGCCCGCCAGCCGCGCTTTGCGTCGAGGCGGATGAGCTTGAGCAGGTCGGCAATGCGGTCCTCCTCGGTCGACGACCAACGGTGGAAGATGGAGTGGAAGACGCTCCGCGAGCCGGCGAGCGAGAGGGCGATGTTTTCCCAGACCGAATGCTCCCCATAGACGCTGGGTGTCTGGAACTTGCGGCCGACGCCCAGGCGGTTGATCTCGTATTCATTCAGCGCCGTGAGGTCCGTGCGCCCGAATTCGATCTTCCCGCGGTCCGGCTTCGCCCTGCCGGTGATCAGGTCGAAGAAGGTCGATTTGCCGGCCCCGTTGGGCCCGATGACCGTGCGCAGCTCACCTTCAAACAGGTAGAAGGTCAGGTCCGAGATGGCCTTGAACCCGTCGTAGGTCTTGGTGACGTCCTCGACGCCCAGGATGAGCTGGCTCATGGCGGATCGGTTACGGGTTGGGGTGCGGCGGCAGCGCCGGCCTTGGCGGGATCGGATTTGCCGCCACCCTCGGGGCCGGGAGTACGACCGCGCCATCTGCGCCAGACCGGGGCAAGCCTTGAGGGAATGCTCACCACTCCGCCCGGGAGAAAGAGCACGACCAGGATGAAAAGGGTGCCGAGGATGATCAGCCAGAGGTCCGGGAAGGCCTCGGTGGCCCAGCTCTTCAGGGCGTTCACGCCGATGGCCCCGACAATGGGGCCGATGAGCGTCCCCCTCCCCCCCACAGCCACCCAGACAACCGCCTCGAGCGACTTGTCGGTGGCCATCTCGCTCGGGTTGATGCCGCCGACCTGCGGCACGTACAATATTCCCCCAATCGCCGCGATCACGGCGGCAAGGACAAACATGAAGAGCTTGTAGTGGGCGGCTGCATAGCCGCTGAAAAGCACCCGGTTCTCGCCGTCGCGGATGGCCTGCTGGACAAGGCCGAACTTGGTCCGGCTGAGCCAGCGGCAGCCGAGGTAGACGAGCAGCAGGACGACCGCGGTGGCGATGTAGAGACCCCGCTGGGTGGAGGCGCGGCGCAGGTCAAAGCCGAGGAGGAACTTGAAGTCCGTGAAGCCGTTGTTGCCCCCCATCAGAAGGGAATTGCGGAAGAAGAGCAGGGAGGCGGCATAGGTCAGCGCCTGGGTGAGGATCGAGAAATACACCCCGCGGATGCGGGACCGGAACCCCAGGTAGCCGAACACGAGCGCAAGCCCCCCGGGCAGCAGGAATGACATCAGCAGGGCAAACGGGAAGCTCGAGAACGGACGCCAGAAAGGCGGCAGGTAGTCCCAGCCAAGGAAGACCAGGAAGTCCGGAATCGGCTTATGGTACTGACCCAGGTCGCCGATCATGCGCATCAGGTGCATGCCCATCATGTATCCGCCGAGGCTGAAAAAGAGGGCCTGCGTGAGGCTGAGCAGCCCCGTGTAACCCCACAGGATGTCCACGCTTATGGCCAGTATGGCGTAGCTGAGGTACTTGCCGTAGAGATTGATCGCGAAGTCGCTGACGTGGAGCGCGCTCCCGGCCGGCACCAGCCCGTTCAGGACCGGAAGCACGACAATCGCGACAAACGCCGCCAGCACGGTGATCCAGGCCTCGAGTTTCTTGGATGAGCCAGGCATGGCGTCAGTCGAGGCTGCGGGACTTGGTGGTGAACAGCCCACCCGGCTTCCATTGCAGGAAGAAGATGATGGCGACGAGGACCGTGATCTTGCCCACCACCGGCGACTCCAGGAGCTGCTGGAGCACCTGGTCCACGGTGCCGATGCCGAGCGAGGCGCACACGGTGCCCACGATGCTCCCCACGCCCCCGACGACGACCACCATGAAGCTGTCGACGATGTAGTTCTGGCCGAGCGAGGGGCCGACATTGCCGATCTGCGACAGAAACGCCCCGGCGAGGCCGGCGAGGCCTGAGCCGAATGCGAAGGTGAACATGTTCACTCGATCGGTGCGCACACCCATGCAGGCCGCCATGTCCCGGTTCTGCATGACCGACCGGATCAGCAGGCCGAGGGGGGTGCGCGTCAGCAGAAGCCAGGTGCCGAGGACGATGACGATGGCGAACCCGATGACGAAGACCCTGTTGTAGCCAAAGCTCACGTCGTCGATGCTGAAGTGCCCCAGAAGCCAGGAGGGGGAGTCGACCTGGACGTTGTTCGCGCCAAACACCATCCGGAAACACTGCTGCATGAAGAGCGAAACACCCCAGGTCGCGAGCAGCGACTCGAGCGGCCTGCGGTAGAGAAAACGGATGACAGTGCGTTCAAGCGCAAGGCCGGCCAGGGCCCCCGCGACGAAGCTCAGCGGAATGGCGAAGAGGAAGTAGCTCTGGTAGAACCAGCCCCCCGCGTTGAGCCCGGGCAGGTTGAGCCCGAAACCGACCTGCCTGCCGAAAAAACTGAAGGGAAGCGTGATCGCGAAGCGAAAGCCGCTGCCGAAGAGGTTCTGCACGACGTAGCAGGTGTAGGCCCCCACGGCGATCATCTCCCCGTGGGCCATATTGATGATGCCCATCAGGCCGAAGGTGATCGCCAGGCCCAGCGCGACCACGAGCAGGACGGAACCGAGGCTGGCGCCCCGGAAGATGGTCCCGAAGAAGTTCACCCTTTCGATGTGCCGCTGAAGTTCCAGAAGCGCCGCCGCCGCCGCCTGGGCCACCAGGGGCTGGGTGGCGGGGTTGTCGGCCATCGCCTTGAGGCGGTCGAGGCTGCCCATCGACTTGAGCTGGGTGAGCCGATGTATCGCCTGGATCTTCACCTGGGGGTCGGTCTCCCCGAGCTCAAGCAAGGCGATCGACTCGTCGATCGCCTTGCGCACATCCGCGACCGGCTCCCTGGGGCGCCTCGCCTCCAGGATGGCAATGTATTTCAGCTTTTGGGAATTGCCCAGCTTGACGACGGCCGCCCTCCGCGCGTCCGGGTCGGGATCGGCGAGGGTGAGCGCGTCGAGCGCCTGCTGGATCGTGCTCCGCAGCCTCATGTCGGTGTCCGCCGTGTCGAGGGTGTTGGGATCGAAGCGCAACTCGCCGCCGCGGGCATCGGTCACGATGTGCCCGTCGTCGATGCGGACGGCCCGCGCCTTGCCCTGGGCGTCAAGCTGGTCCTCGAGCAGCACGGGCACGGAGGAGGAGGCCGTCGGGTGGTAGAGATAGACGCCATCGCGCGTCCAGGCGGCGAGCACGTCGTGCGCGAGCTTCGAGCCGGATTCCGAGACTTCGCCGAGGAGACTCTGCTGCTCCGCCCCTTCGGCAAGGATGGCCCGCGCAAGGGTCCTGCGGACGGCGGCCTCCCCGGCGTCGGGCGCGGCATGAAGCGCACAGGCCCCCCAGGAAAGGAGGAGGAGCACCACCGCTGATAATCTGGGCTTCATTATGAAAAAGGGGGCGGGCTCGAGCCCCGCCCCCTTTCAAAACCATCCTGTTGATCCGGCTTACTTCCCTTGGGCGGCAAGCTTCTCGTCGAGACCCTTGAGCAGCCAGGGTTCGCCGTAGACCTGGTTAAAGGTCTTGAGGATCTTGAACTGTCCGTTGGCCTTCGTCTCCCCGATGTAGACGTTCTTCGTGGCGTGGTGATTGGCCTGCATCGTGATCAACCCCCCGGGCCCTGCGAAGGAGATCGAGCCGGATTCCAGGACCTTGCGGACGGCGTCCACGTCAAACGTTCCGGCCTTCTCGACCGCGGCCTTCCACAGATAGGCGCCGTCGTAGGAAAGGACCATGGGGCTGTCCACGGCCCGCTTTTCCTTGACCACTCCCGAGTAGTTTTCCGTGGTCAGCCAGTTGTTCCAGCCGGCGAGGAATGTCTTGTTCTCGGGTGTGTCGAGCGACTGGAAGTAGGTCCAGCACCCGAGTTCGCCGACAAGGTCCTTCGTCGGCATGCTCCGAAGCTCATCCTCGGCAAGGCTGAAGGAGACTACCGGGCAGTCGGAGGGGCTCAGGCCCGCCGCCACGATCTCCTTGAAGAAGGCGACGTTCGAGTCTCCGTTGATCGTATTGAGCACGCAGGCGTCGCCACTCGCGGCGAACTGCTTGATCTGCGAGACGATCTGCTGGTAGTCGGTCCATCCGAACGGGGTGTAGGTGCCCGCGGAGATAACCTTGCCGGAGCTGTCCTTGTCGAGTCCGCCTCCGATGTTCTCGATGGGAACACCATGCAGGAGGAGGTACTTCAGGAGCACCAGGTTGGTCGTGCGGGGGTAGACGTAGTCCGTGCCCACCAGGAAGAATTTCTTCTTGCCCTGGTCGAGGAGGTAGTCGACCGCAGGCGTCGCCTGCTGGCCGACGGCCTCAGCCGTGTAGAATATGTTCTTCGACTGCTCCTCGCCCTCGTACTGAACTGGGTAAAACAACATGCCGTTGTCCTTCTCGACGACCGGCAGGACGTATTTGCGGCTGACCGAGGTCCAGCAGCCGAAGATCACCGCGACCTTGTCCTGCTCGAGCAGTTCCTTGGCCTTTTCCGCAAAATTGGGCCAGTTCGAGGCGCCGTCGACGATGACGGGCTCGATCTTATAGCCCATGACACCGCCCTGGGCGTTGATCTGGTCGAAGGAGTAGAGCAGGATGTCCCTCAGGGACGTCTCGCTGATGGCCATCGTGCCGGAGAGCGAATGCAGGATGCCGACCTTGATGACCTTGTCCTGGGCGTGAGCCGAGGCGCCTGCGCCGAGAACGGCCGCGGCTGCGAATGCGAACACCAAACGTAGTTTATTTGTCATGTTACTGTTTTGTCTGTGCGTGCGTACAGGAGGCCGGGCGGTCGCGGTCATACGACTGCGCCGCCCGGCGGAGGAAACGGGTGGCCGGAAGTCATTCCGGCTCCGGTGCTGGGAATGCCTTCCGGTTAGAAGTGGAAGATCGCCTCCACGCCACCGAAGTTGGCGCTGTTTATGGCGAAATTGTTGTAGCTGGTGTACGAGTACTGCGCCCGGAGCGACAGATTCGCATTAACCGTGTACGTCGGGGCGATGCTATACTTGACGTACCTCGGGCCGCCGTCCGACACCTCTTCACCACTGACACACAGCCAGGTCGATACGGAAGGAGACGAGTTGAAGTTGAAGTAGGCCAGCCAGTTTGAACCATTGCCCGTGCCCCCCGGGATGGTGATGCTGCCTCCATCCTTGTAGATTTCCTCAGCCGCAAAGCTCATCGTCTTGTTGATCTGGTAGCTCGCCCAGACGTCGAAAACGGTGTCGTTATGGGTCTGGAAGTTGCCCTTGGAATCATAGCCCAGACCGAACCAGAGGGTCAGGTTCGTGATGGACGTGTCGGTGAAGTACGCCTCGCCGCCGGCATTGTGCTTGAGCTCGCCGTCACCCTCGGTGCCGTTGTAACCCGGCTTGGAGTTCATCGAATCGACCACCGCAAATCCGAGCGTGTCCGTCTTGGTGGGCGAATAGTCCAGCTTTACACCCTCGTGATAGCCGGGGATCGGCGCGAGGAACTGCTGGTTGGCCAGGGTAATCATGTTGTCCTGGTTGAAATAGAAGGACTCGTAGCCGAGATAACTCAGAAACTTGCCCCCGGTGATGGTGATGCCCGCAGTGTTTGTATAGGCTATATTTGCGTCGAGCAGCGTGAGCTCACTCCCCGAGGGATTCGTGCCGCCCTCAGCGGTCGGCCTGTAGTAAAGGCTGACGTTTGCGGTGGTGTTCTTGGTCGGCGTGATGATCGCCTCCAATTCACCTGCATCGAGGTTGAACGAATCAAATGAAGTGCCCGGAGACGGGGCTGTATACTGATAAGAACCAGTGGCCCATCCTGTTACGGAGATGGTGTCATTGATCTTTACCTGGGCGAATGCCGGCAGAACCGCGGCAATTGCGGCAATTCCCGCGAGTGTGGAGCGAATTTTCATGGCAGGGCGTATGTAGTTAGCTGTTGGTTTGCTTGTGGAATGTCCTCAAGACCACCCCCCTAGAGCAGCATCTTTGCCAAAATGTGACGCGGGGCATTAATTTTTCGGAAAATGGCCCCTAAACGATGGCAAAGCGTTGTGTACAAACGGATAAGCATCACACAGCCGTCCGACCCCGCACAGGTCAGAACGAACAGTGTGCTCGAAATCCAAATACGCTCACCGGTCCCCTGGAGCTGTTGTACGCAGGGTTTGCGACGAACTGATAGTCGGCGCTGAGCGAAAACGACGGGAAAGGCTGCCAGGCATAGTAACATTCGGCGATTTCCTCCGCGGCGTAAGCCAGGCGGCCGTCGCCGATGCTGAAATCATATCCGCCCGCAGCGAGATAATGGCGGTGTTCCGACGACAGACCGTCGACCACTCCGGCAAGCCCCAGGGTGTCATTTTTGCGGGCCCACGCGGCTCCCTGCAGGCTTAGTCCCGCCGCCGCCGAGGAGTCGATCTCAGTAAAGGCCCACGTCTCGGTGCGGCCATCGCTCCAGCTCAACCGTGCGAACGCCCCGAGGGATGGCACCAGTTCCTGGTCCCAGCTTAACCCAACCCCCTCCTTGCACCTATACGACCGGGTTTTGATCACGTTCAAATCCGCGGCCGGATCGTCGACAGCCCCGGCGTAGCTCCCCATGTCGGCACGGTTCAGGAAGGCGAAGCAGCGCACGGTCCCGGCATGGGCACCCCAAGAGTATCGCCGGTCCCACTGCAGGATCTGACCCCATGCCTCGAGCAGGCGCTTGTCCAACACCGATCCATTGGCTTCCGCCGGCTCCATGAACGCCCCATAGCCAAGCGCCCACGACTTCCGGTTGAGTTGGGCCGTGAACCCGCCGGTGTATCCCTTGGTGTCGGCGGGAAAATCCCAGGCTCCACTGTCCATCAGCGCGACGTTCAGGAACTGGGTCCTGGGATCGTGACTGTAGGCGTTGTCGTCAAAGACGTCGGTGGCGGCAAGCCTACCCGCAGTGAGGACGACGCGGTCGACGTCCTGAACCCCTGCGAACTGGTTCTCATCATCCCCCAGGCTCTCGGTCTCGCCGCCCAGGCCGATGGTCTGGCGAATAAAAAGCCTGGCGGTGTCATAGGACGGCGAATTTCCCGAGGCGTGCGTGGCCTCGCCATTGGGAAACCCCGCTATGCCCTGGGTGCCGCTCAGCCCGGCCCCCTGGGTCACCTCCGGGTCAATGTAGATCTCCGCCCCCTCCCACAGCCGCCGCCCCAGAAAGAGCGTCGCCGAAAGGGTGTGCTTGTCCTCCTCCGCCCCCTGAAGGCTCTCGAGACCCTGATAGGGGGACGGAAACCCGTAATGCCACTCCTCCACCGCCGTGGTCTGGCCATGCAGGCTCCATGCCCCAGTGGCGGCAGTCTGGGCCGGACACAGTCCGGGCGTGAGGAGAAGCGCAAAGCCAATGCCGGCCCCAATGTCGGAAAGTGTCGCTGGCATGCCAGCCGGGGAAATTGGGCCTTTGCCGGAACGGGTCAACAGGCACCGGCCGTTTTAACGCCGATTTGACACGCTTTCCTTTTCGGAGCCACTGGATATGTTCCCCTTCCCTCCCCGTGTTCTCAAACCTGCTTCACCTCATTTCGCGCCGGACGCCGCCCGACTACGAGCAGGGCTTCGTGAGGGAGGTCACCGTCAGGGTGCGGCGTCCGCGGAACCGCCGCATGGAGCGCTTCATCGTCGTGTGCTGGATCGTGATCGCGGCAAAAAGCGCCGCCGTCATCTGGGCGGCGGCCCACTACCACTTTCCCTTCAATCCGATTCTCTGGGTCGTGGCGCCGACCGTGATCTTCGCGGGCCTGGGCACCGGCGTGTATCTCCTGCGAAGGTGAGCGCCGCCATGTCCGGCCCGGTCGTCATCATGATCATGGGAGTCTCCGGGACCGGTAAGACGGTCGTCGGCGTGGCCCTTGCGAAGTCCCTCGGCTGGAAATTCCGCGAGGGCGACGATTTCCACCCGGCGGCCAACATCGCCAAGATGTCCGCAGGCGTCCCGCTCACCGACGCCGACCGCGCCCCCTTCCTCGCGGGCATCCGGGACGAGATCCGGGGCCTGCTCGCCCGGGGGGAAAGCGCTGTGGTTGCCTGCTCGGCGCTCAAGGCGAGCTACCGCGACGTCCTCGTGGTGGACCCGGCCAGGGTGAAACTGGTGCACCTGACCGGCTCGCCGGAGCTCATACGCGGGCGCCTGGCCGCGCGGCCGGGCCACTTCATGAAGGCCGGGATGCTCGATTCGCAGCTGGCCGCGCTCGAACCCCCCGCCGACGCCCTCTCCCTCGATATCGCCGCGCCTCCCGCGAATCTTGTCGATGAGATCCGGAAGGCGTTCGCGCTCTAGCCTCAACCTTCTTTTTCGTTGAGCCCGGGCGGCCTTTCGCCGCTACTTTTGCCGTGTCGCGCACCAAGAAGAAACCGCGCAGCCTCGCCGTGTATTTTGCCGGGGAATTCTTCAGCCTGAAGCAGCTCATCGGCAATGCCTACCTCGCCGAGGCCATCTACGAAAAATCCCACGGCCGTTACCTCTGCCAGCTCCCGCAGGATTTCAACATCCGGGGCACGACGGCCCGGTCCGTGCGGGACCAGGACATACGCGCCCTCCTATCCTGCGACCTGGCGCTCTTCAACTTTGACGGAGTCGAGCTGGACGGCGCGACCATCGTGGAATTCATGTTCGCGAAGTTCGCGGACATCCCCGCGGTGATCCTGAGGAGCGATATCCGGACGGCGCGAAAGGGAACCGGTCCGTGGAACCTCATGGCGAGCTATTACCCCCGCACGGTGAACGTGGTGCTGAACGGGCTGCTCGCCTACAAGGCCATCATGAAGCGCCGGCACCGGAGGCTCGACGAGATCATCCGGCTCGCGGGCCAGCACAGCTCGGCCGACGCGCAGCGGATGTGCGACGAGATCGCCGCCGCCTGCGTGCGGGCCCTCGACAGGGTCCGGACCCTCGAGCCCGTCATGCCAAAGTACGTGCGGGAGGAGGTCTACAACTGGCTCTCGGCCATGCCTGGGCTGCGCGGCAAGGAAAAGGCCCTCCGGAAGGAATTCGAGGGCTATCTCGAGCGGAAAGTGGAGCTGGACCTTCTGTGACGCGAGGGCCCGCCCGGGTCACATGCTCAGGATCAGGCGCGTGAAATAGGTCGTGTCGAGCTTCCGGAGGCCGGCCTCAGGCTTGCTGTTGTAGTCGTTGGCCACGCCGAGGCGGAGCTTCCATCCCGGTGCGGTCAGCGGAATCTCGAAGGCGCTTTCGTGCTCGATGACGTAGTTGTTCAGATTCTCGAACGTCGGGTCGATGGCCAGCCGGGTCGTGATCTTGGAGTCGCTGAACTGCACCCAGTGGCTGACTTCGAAGTCGGCGCCCTCCGAACTGACCGTGGGAGTGACATTGTCGGCATACTCGTCGTAACGGTAGGCGAGACCGGCGCGGACCGTCAGGTTCTCCTTCTTCCGGTCGATGATCCCGTACCCCAGACCCGCCGCCGCGATGTCGTAAAGATTCACGCCCATGATCCTGTCGAAGCCCTCCTCATTGCGCACATACCACGATTCCCCCTCCTGGAAATTGTCGGCATAGTCGACCCCGGCCTTGAACTGGTCGGCGGACTTCTCGCCGTTTGTCACCTGGCGGTTGTAGTCCGTGTAGAGCTGGAGCATGTCCACCGAGTTGCCGTAGTTGGCGTGAAAACCCAGCTCCGTGCCGAGCTGGCTCTTGTTGCCGCTGTCGCCGTTCACGTCCACCTGGGCCTCGAACTTCCAGTGACGCTCGAGGGCGGCCAGCTTGGGATCCTCGCCGGTCTTCGGCCAGAGGGCCGCTATCTTGGCGACGGAAGTGTCGACCGGCCCTCCCTGGGCCGCGATCTCGACGCCCCCGGCGCGGGTCGAGACGACGCCGAGGACCCGGGCTCCGCTCGCGAGCCTGACCCCGGTGGGCTTGTCGGTCTGGATTCCGACGACCTCGCTCTGCCTGATGGTGATGCTGCCGGCGTAGGTCGTGTCCAGGGAGACGCTGCCTGCGTCGATTTTCGTGATCTTCCCGACAATTCGGGACCCGTCCTTGGTTTCGACGACGTCGCCGCGCAGCTGCAGCGCGGCGAGCGCGCCCAGGATCAGGACAGGGAGGATACGGAACAGGGTTTTGGATTCCATTGATTAGCAGGGTGTTAAAAAAATACGATGAGCCGTCGTTGCGATCAGAATGCGCTTTCCGCAAGGCGGGTTGGGAGGGGGACGCAGCGCGCCAGCGCGAAGATGGCGAGGCGAAGCCGAGTCCGCATGGACGCACTCGGTGGGCGCCCTGCGGGCGCCCGAGTGCGCAATCCTCACAGAGGCTATCCCCTCCCAACACAACGCCGCGGGAGCGCATTCTGGCGCAACCCGAAGGGCAACAACTCTTTTGGCCGGGAGCAGCGTTGTGGCTGCCGGGCAAGG
>Ga0302319_10023708_pt1 | contig 10956 bp, 4 predicted proteins | sample Bog_T0_2_FD_203319 | JGI IMG/M metagenome (GOLD analysis project Ga0302319, IMG submission 203319) | Peat permafrost microbial communities from Stordalen Mire near Abisko, Sweden - Bog_T0_2 | ecosystem: Environmental > Terrestrial > Soil > Wetlands > Peat | place: Sweden: Abisko, Stordalen Mire... | reverse complement strand
CAGCGCCATATCGGTTCTTCAGAATGCGCAGACTTTCCGCCGATTGATCCAGAGCGGCCTGCGCCGTTTCGAGTTGCAGTGCCGCAGTCTGCCGGTGAATATGAGCTTGGCTTACCTCCAGCCGCACATGCTGTTGCGATGCTGACACCTGAGCGTCGATCCGCTGTTTCGCAGCGCTCTCGCGTGCTAGTTGCTCACGCTTGCCTAACGGCAGAATGTCCATGCTGATCTGCACCCCTGCAACCCAGTTGTTGCCGCCAGAGCCGCCGATGGAGGATTGGTCTTGTTCCCAATTACCATACGCACTGACCCGTGGACCAAAGTCTGATTTTGCCGCCCCCAGTGCGGATGCCTGCGCCGATTGTGCCTGCGCCAACGCTGTCAGGTCGGGCCGCATCTTCACTGCCGTCGCGATTTCCTGCTCCAACGGAAGCAGCGGAAATGAGTGTGGTTCGATTGGTTTCAGATCGATTGCTGCCAGGTTCGGCGCTCCCATAGCTTCGCGCAATTGCGCCCACGCCAGTTCCAGATCGCCCTGCGCCGCAATTAGCTCCTGCTTGCGCGCTGCAACATCAACCTGCGCCGACATGCGGTCAGACTTGACCGCGAGCCCTGCCTTGACGTGATCGTCTACCGATGCCGAGAGTGCGGCCGCCGTCTCCTGCTCATGCTGGGCTACATCGATCTCACGCTGTGCGTAAAGCACTTGTTGATATGCGCCGACAACGCGAAAGACGATCTGCTGGTTAACGGCTTTCGCGGAGGATGCCGCGCTCCCTTTGAAAAGGTCGGCGCGATGAATCTCCTTCTCTGTCTTGAACGAATCAAAGGCTGTCCAGGACCCGGAGAAGCGCGTGGCGAAGTTGCCAATCGGTTGGGGAAAGTTCAACGCGTTTAGGGCAAAATCAGCCTGTGTGAATTGCCGCTGGCGAAGCCGCGTGCCAAAGGCATAGACAGGATCGTTGCCGCGCGAAATATCTTCAGTCAAGGTCAGCTGGGGAAACAGCGCACTTCGAGCCAGAGTTGCTGAGGCCTTCGCATCCTGATTGCCAGCTTGCGCAATCGCTGCCTCAGGGCTTTGCCCCAGGGCCTGATTGATGGCTTGCCGAAGCGTCAGAGGTTCCTGCGCACCGGCGACCAATGTCCCCATCGAGAACAGGAGGAAGGGACCCAGATATTGATAAAGGCGTGAACTCATTCGGTGAGATGTCCTTGAGTGGTGCTTTCAAAGGATTAAAGTCACGGAATGGGGAATTCGTTACAAGCGACGTTCAAGGAATTCGGTTGATGACTTTAAGGCCGTGCCGGATCAGATTCCGAGGCCTTCGAACTTCAAACTGCCATCGACAACCGAATGCTCGTTTTCGGGACAGATCCGCCTCGCCTGACACCAACCATCCGTACTCCAAATCTGCACCTGCGCCACCGCGCAACACGAGACTGTCGGGTACAAGTTCGGGTACAGACATCAGTTTGGCTTGATTCCGGATAATTGAGCTCAATTGCTGAAGGGCAGTCACTTGTGGATATCCGACATTACGCTCAATTTCGCTTAGTTCTCATAGACTTACGGTATTCTTGAGAGACTCAAAATCTGGCGGCCAGGCGACTGTGAAAAAAGAGTCAAGGTCAGCGCTTATAGGCATAAGAAGACGCAGAACCCCTTTGCCGGCCGCAAGCTAACGGGCACTGATCTCCTACGCTCTCGGAACCAGAAAAACGGGCCTAGCCCAGGCGTCAATGAGCGAGTTGGACTGCAAACACGGTCCTATGAGCGCCGCGCGAGATGCGTATAACCAATCGTTTTGGCGGGCGCGTTCAGCAGGAAGTGAGCCCCAGCCTTTCCGCGACTCCTCGCAATTGAAGTGAATTCCTCCCACGAGTGACTTCCGATGCCGGCCGCCACAATTCGAAACGGGGAGGTTATACGTATGCCGCGACTGTGGCGGGTAGCATGCTCGACCCTGGCTGGCCATCGAGGCCGACGACAGTCGCGCCATCGCAGGGTACTATCCGGGTTTCGATACACCTTCATCGATGAAAACGGCCCTCGCGCTTCGAAGGGGTATTTGGCGAAAGGGGCATCCTGATTGGCGAATATGCGCATTCCTGAGATTCTCTGAACGGACAGCCTCGTCATTGGGTCCAGCTAGAACCAGATACGGAAAATCGCGATTAAAGCTACAGATCCTGTTTCTGGGCCTTTGATTGCAGCTTCACAAGTGGAGCGGCTCAATAGAAAGTTACCATCTGCATCACCCAACCGCCAGAAGATGATTGCGGTGCGGTCGCCTGGTAGCGACCGTCTGCGCTAACCACCTCATCTTCGACGATGTCACCGCCAGCAAGATGAGTGGGAGAACGATGCGACATCTGGCGTCCATTTGAGTTTCTCCTGCATTTTTTCTGACGGTCATTCACAACGTGATTTCGCCTGTGGCCCCCATCGCGGCGTGCAAGCGTCATCGTCAAGTAACGAACAGTTGTGCTACTGTTGCGCCGGCACACAGAGAGCGCAGTATCAATGGCTTAACGAGCTACAGGTTTTGAGTCTGCCCCGATGAGCGAGGTTCGGCTTCCGCGCCCTTTGGGGTTGAAACTGCGGAGTTGAACTCTTCCCCTTGCCGCAAAAGGGTGCGTGTACTGCGCCGACCTCGCATCGGGCTGGTCACCATTGATCGTGTAACGGATGGAGAAGCCAGGAAGGGCTGTATTGGCTGTGATCGTGCCCTGTTTTGCGACGGCCCCGGGCGGCGGAATGCGGTACATGTATCCACCATTCAGGTAGCTCAGCCGAGGCAACTCTCTCTGGCTTAACTGATTGGAAAACTCATTCCAATCGCGTGCAAAGGCTACCGAGTTCAAGCCATCGCAATCGGACTCCCACTCAGGTTGCCGCGCCCAGGCACGTTCGGCCAGCGCTAGCAGCTTGGGAAAGATGAAATATTCCGTAGCGGATTGATCGCTTCCATGTTCTGACCATTGGCTCCCCTGCAAGCCGAGGATATGACGTTTACCATTTTCACTGAGTTGCACTCGATCCTTGAATGCACTGCATGGATGGATGGGATTTCCCATCGTGTCGATACGGGCGGCGGCATAAAAATTCATCGGCGTGAATTCATAGACCTGCCTGGTGTCCACATATCCCGCCCAGGGATTGCCGGGCTCGTCAGGATCCTTGCTATACGGCATATCGAAGTACAGATTCGATGCCTGCGCCATCACCACATCGTATCCGGCATTGGCCATGATATAGGCGGCGCCGGAGTCTTCTTCGCCCCAGACGTTATTCCAGGCATAGGCGACCATATGATGATCAAGAAGCTGGCCATCTGCAACCATCTCGCCGTTGCTATTACTCTTGACCAGCGCCTCTTCCCAGACCGCAGTGGTCACACCCATTCGGTGCAGGGATGCATCGATCTGCCGCAGAAAGTTGTTGCGCAAGCGGGCCGCCGCGCCGCTGTCTAAGCCATTCTTGGATACAAGTTGGCATGCAGGAGAGTGCAGCCAGGCTCCATTAGGAACTTCGTCGCCACCCACATGGATTGTTTTCAGTTGCACGCCGGCCTGCGTATAGATTGCGCCAACTTCTCCGAACACCTTTTCCATAAAGTGCAGCGAAGAAGGCAGGCAGACGTCGATAACATTGTCGGTCCACCCCTGCACCGAGCGATAACTGGATTTGTCTTCCGGATCGCTCAGGAGGTCGGCCTGCGCATGATCAGTCATTCCCCGATCAACGAGATGATGGTATCTGGCCTGCATAGATTTGATCGCAGCTCGTGCGTGTCCCGGCGATTCAATTTCCGGAATTACCTCAATGTGCCGCAATTGTGCATAACGCAGAATGGCTATGAAATCAGCACGCGTATAGAAACCGCTGCCATGTGACTCCAACGAATCCGCGTCCGGTCCTGAGCCGAACGAAGGAACAAGATGATCCGTCTCGTTGATGGTGTGCCCGCGTCTTCCACCCACTCCGGTCAACTCCGGCAGACCTGCAATCTCCAATCGCCAGCCTTCGTCGTCAGTCAGATGCAATTGAAGCTTGTTCAACTTGTAAAAAGCCATCGCATCCAGAAGCTTGAAAACAGTTTCTTTGGACTGAAAATGCCGTGCCACATCCAGAGTCAATCCACGGTAGGGAAAGCGGGGCGCATCGCTGACAAGAGCGGCACGGAGTGAGACTGCCGGATGGGTTTGTCGATAATATCTGACGGGAATGAGCGCGCGCAGCGTCTGAATTCCATAAAAGACTCCGGCGGCTGTGTTGCCGGTGATCGCAATGCTTCCTGGCGCAGTGACCTTCAGCGTGTAGCTCTCATCGCTGCCAGGTCGACTGGAGTCCTCGTCAGTCGGCGCGCCGAGCGTGATCCGATTTTCGGATGCCTCAGCAGTGGCAGTCGAATCGATTCGCAGACGCACACCAAGCAGCGGTTGCAGCGCATCGGCCAGGTAGCCTGCTTCGTTTTCGAACTGCGGGGAACAGATAATGATGGTCTGCGGGGTGATCCGAGCTTCCCCAGCAAGATGTTGCATGGAAACCGGCGTGGGGAGCACTTCTCCCACCTGCCCTGGCGGCAGCAAGGTCAGAGACTGATTCTCTCTAAATCGCAACTCCGGTGAAGAAGTGGACAAATGGTCGGAGCTGCCGCGAGAGTTCTGTGCCGGATCAGAAAAGCTCCCAACACTGACGTCAGTAATGGGTTGCGGCTTTGCCATAGTACCGTCCGGGTTCATCGTCACGACATAGAAACCTGACGGTGCAAGGGACTTGTTGATGATCGGCGAAGGAAAAACCAGCGGTATGACTATGCTGGCCCCTGGCTGCATGGATGGAAACGTGGATGATGGTTCCAAACGATAAAAGTCTCCATTCAGATGCTGCAGTGTGAGCGGGGCGCCCTGGGGAAGGGAGTCGATCTCCTGGAAGAAGTCAAAGTAAAGCGCCCACCCGGATATGGGCAGAGCGCACTTTCCTCGATTGCTCAAGACGAGTTCAGACCGGCAACAAGGAGGCTTCAGGATGCCGTTGTCCACAACGCGCCAGCGCAAGGCCAGACTCATCTTTGAAGCGGGATCTGCGGTTGCGGACAACTGACCTTTCGTTTCGCCGGCCATCAAAATCAAAGACAGGCACAGAATCTGAATTAGGACAATCGAGGTCGATCGAATCCGTCGAGTCATGCAGTACCTTTACCTTCAGAGGGTCCAATGAATTCGCTCACAATCGTCGTCTACGAACCCGCAGGCACATCCTAACCAAGATGCAGGCGGGCTTCCAGTAACGAACTGTTGTCGCTGGCAGCGGAACAGAGCAAGACGAGGTTTGGGCAAGAGCGCGTGGATAATCTGGCTCAAATTGCATGGTGCAGAAATCGACGTGGAAAATGGAGCGGAGTGCGGACAGAGCGAAACCAGCCGAGGTTTTCTGTTGCGCAACAGATGTTCGTTACATCACTTTGTCGTGCATGGAGTCTCGCAAGTTGCAGATATAAAGGGAATGAATTTCCACAGAGCGCTCTTGTGAAGGGCCGGCGGGATTTTCAGTTCTTTCTGAAAAATGCGAAAGGCGGGATCACGGAGAATTGGAAATCTCCATCTGCTCTATGAAAAGCCTGCTGCCTGCTTGCCAAGGCCCCTTCGTTAACGGCGTCAGATTCTGGTTTATTTCGTCCATTTAGGGCAAAAACGCCATCGTTCATTCAACTTCCAGACATAAATACATGAGAACTGTTCTTTGGCAGACAAAGATCGCCGTGACGCCTGTCGCCTGGATTGCGTTCTGTATCAAGCCGCAACCTATTCCACGACTGTACGAAAACAGGCCCGTGCATCGTCGGGAAAACCCAGCACACAAAAAAGCGGCGGTAGCGCAACAGTTCGTTACTGGACTTGGTTTTGGCGCCACCTTAGCATCCTGACATGTCATGGAAGGCGCAACGTGCACTCGTTGCCGCGCAGCCAGTTGCGGAGGAGGCAGGAATGGTGGATCAGGTGGCCGACAAAGAAGCGACTGTAACCGACCGTCTAGCTGTGATGAATGGCCTGAATCAGCCTTCGCCCATTGCTGGGTTCCGGGCGTTCCTCAAGGGCAACCTTTGCCTGCTCATGGTAGCAGCGGTGATCCCGCTGTTCCCCGTTGGGTGCGGTGGGAGCGGATCGACGGTCAGCTCTTCAGGTTCAAATCCACCGCCGCCATCATTTACCGCCAATCCAGCCCACGCCTTTCAAAAAGAGAATGGAGTCTTCCTTGACTACGGTTTCATGGTGAACCCCATGACGAACAGTCAGATCCAGTCGGTTGTCTCCTGGATGCAGACGCGGCTGATCACCTACCAGTTTCTCAACGTCTCGGCCCTGAATGCCGATGGCACGATGAGCTCATCGCAATACACGCAACTCGCGAACTGGATCGCGGTCTCGCGTGCGGCCGCCCCCAATCAGAAGTTCATCATCTACATCAGCGGAACCCTCACGCACGTCAACACGCCCGCCACCTGGCCCAATATCGCTGCGGTGTGCAAGATGTTCTTTACGACGTTCAATGTGGACGGCGTCAATCTTGACTTCGAGCCGTACAGGACCGACAGCGTCTCAGAGGCAAACTACGCTGGCATGTTCGGTGCGATTCGCACCGCTGTCGGGCCCAGCGCAAATCTGTCTTTGGACTATACAACGGACCAGGACTATACCTGGTCGCCGTCGGTCTACAAGCAGCTTTCGAGCTACTTCAACATGATGATGCCGATGGTTTATGACAGTTCCTGCACCACGGCCAGTTGTTACAACACGGTCATTGATACAGCGCTTGAGTATCAATACAGCAATCTGGCGCCGGGCGTGCAGTTTTATCCCATCCTGCCGACCTATGCAGCGTCGGATACGCACACTCCCGCAGTCGAAAATATCGCTAGCTGCTCGGCCGAGCTGTGGAATCTGATCAACGCCAGCAAGGTCAGCGTCTACGGTGTCAGCGTCTGGTGGCACTACGGTTGGGATTCAACCGCTGATACTGACTGGGCGGCGTGGCTCGCGCATAGCTAGTGCCGGACGAATGCAAGGTACATTCCCATAGTGGCAAGGGCTCGTTGCACTCTGCCGCATCCTTTTTGAACACTGAACATCCTTTGGAGGAAAAAGCATGACGCACAGTCGGTTGAGACTCTACCGTCAGAAGGCAACGGGCCTTTCAGGTGACGGAATTCTGCACAGACACAGGAACAGCCAATCATCGATCTATCTAGCCCTGTTCATGGCATTTTGTATTTTGGCTGGCGCGGTACAGAGTTTGGCGCAGACTGTTAGCGCCACGCTGACTGGCAGTGTCAGTGATCCGGCTGGTGCGCTGGTGGTTGGCGTCAAGGTGACGGTGACCAACGACGCAACGGGAGCTGTCCGCTTTGCGAAAACTGATGCAACTGGCAATTATGCCGTTCCTGAACTCGTAGTGGGAACTTATACGGTGAGCGCCGAGTTTGCCGGATTTGCAACGTTCATCGAGAAGAACATCGTACTGAACGTGGGCGATCACCGAGATCTTCCCATTACACTGCCGATTGGAAAGCAGAGTTCAACCGTGGAGGTCTCCTCGGCCATTGCAACAGTGGACACGCAATCAGCGGCTCAGTCAACGACGATCAGCGCAAGTGAGATAGAAGGCCTGGAAATAGACGGCCGCACGTTTGAAACGCTGGTCACATTGCAGCCTGGCGTGGTTGGCGGAGGGCAGACGGTCTACATTAACGGAAACCGCTACACCGGCAATAACTGGACGGTCGACGGAGCGGATGTAGTTGACAGCGGATCCAATGGCTCGACCGTCAGCTCGCCCGCACTGGATTCAATCGCCGAGTTCAAGACGGCGCGCAGCAGCTATGACGCGCAGTACGGACGCGGCAGCGGCGGACAGATCAGTGTGATCACAAAGTCGGGCGAAAAGCATTTTCACGGAGAGGGTTTCGAGTATGTGCGTAACACGGCTCTGGACGCCAACGATTATTTCAACAATCTTTACGGCATTCCGCGTCAGCAGTATCACTACAATAACTTCGGTGGAACTTTTGGCGGACCTATTCCAAAGTCCGGCGAGAAGCTGTTCTTTTTTGTCTCGGAAGAGTGGCGAAAGAACCATCAGCCTGGGCTTTTGACAGCCAATGTTCCCTCAACAGCGGAGCTGAACGGCGATTTCACTGCACTTGAATCGCAGGGCGTGCAGCTGGCTCCCTCGCTTGCGGCCGCCGGCTGCATCAACAACAATGTGATCTCGCCAAGCTGCTTCAGCAGCAACGCGCAGATCTTCCTGAACAATGTGTGGGACAAGTTGCCTGCTCCGAACGGAATGGCCAGTGACGGAACACCACAGCTCAATAGTCCGGTAAACTCCTACAGCAATACGCGTCAAGATTCGGGCCGAGTGGACTACAACATCTCTGACAAGTGGCAGGCGTATGTGCGCGTCACCAACGACGATGTGCCCAGTGACCAGCCTACCGGAATTTATTCCGGCAATACGATTCCCGGCTTTAGTCCCACCACTCAAGTTGTTGGATCACGCACCTATATGGGGCACGTGACTACGACATTTTCGCCTCATGTAGTCAATGAAATTGAGTATGCCTACACGCGCGGCGGGATCGACGATCATCCGGCTGACGGGGAGTACACCAGCTCCAGTTTTTTTAATGCACTTACGCCGATGACTACTGAGAACGAGATCTATGGCCGCGTTCCGAATATCGGGATCTATGGCAATGGCGTTCCCAGTCCCAATGTCGATTCGCTCTATTCGCCGCAAGCTCCATATCGCGAACGGAATCTGGACCATCAGATTTTCGACAACCTGGTTCTCGATCGCGGCCGCCAGAATTTACGTCTGGGCTTCATTGTTCAGCAACTGGAAAAGACAGAAAACTTCGACAATCCGACAAATGGCACGTTTGAGTTCTACGACGACTACGGTCTTGCCACAGAAGATGGCGGAAACGCTTTTATTCCTGCCTGGGGCAGCTTTTTGCTCGGTCAGGCGGGCGACTATCAGTACTACAGCCGCGACATTATTCCAGATCTTCACTACAACAACCTGGAAGCGTACTTCCAGGATGATTGGAAGCTGACTCAGCGGCTGACTGTTAATCTTGGGGTGCGTTACAGCATCTTCCCTCCGCCGCACGACTCGACTGGCACGATGAGCGGCTTCAATCCGGCTGCCTTCAATGCTGGTGCCGCGCCCGCCATCGCCAGCAATGGCGTTGTCACCAGCGCTAACTGGAATCCGGCAACCTATCTGAATGGAATCATCATCGGCGGTCCCGGCGTCTCGTCCTACCCCGGCACCACTTCACCGTGGGGCTATGCCGTGAACCCGACGAACAAGAAGAACTTCGCTCCGCGCGTGGGCTTCTCCTGGGACCCATTCGGCAAAGGCACAACGACCTTACGCTCCGGTTACGGCATCTACTATGACCGTTCACTGAACGGCATCTGGGAGGAGAACCAGGCCCTCAACCCTCCCTTCATCAATGCGCCGCTCTACCTTTACTGTCAGGGCGGAAGCAACTCGGACTCCGGTTTTGGTTGCTCACCGGGAGTCAACTCGTTCGACAACTACACCAATGGCGCAACTTTCGATGGCGTAGTCGATTCGCTGCACACAGTGGGTGAGCCGCTACTTCCCAACGCCTATACGCAGTCCTGGAACCTGTCAGTGGAGCGGCAGTTGGGCGCCAACCTCTTGGAGGTTGCCTACGTTGGAACTCGTGGAACCCATCTGCTCGGTTCAGTATCACTCAACGAGGTGCCAGCAACTGTTGCGCAAGCCTGCCCCAACTGCAACGCCAACTCGGAGCGCCCCTTCCCCGGCTACGCAACGATTACGGCCATTGAGGGCCGCTTCAGCTCGCACTACAACTCGCTGCAGGCTTCGGTGCAGCGCAAGGTGGTCAAGGGCCTGAACGGCGGCATCTCCTACACCTATGCCTCGTGTATCACGAACAACAGCGCGGACCGCAATGAAAGCTCGGAGAATACCTACGATCTCTCCTACGGCAGAGGCCCCTGTAACTTCAACCTGCGCCAGGTGGTCACGGGCAACTACATCTACGACGTGCCCTTCTTCCAGCATGTCAACCGCCTGTTGGACGGCGTCTTTGGCGGATGGAAGTTCTCCGGAATCACAAGCTTCCACACCGGCGATTCGCTGACCCCGGTGCAGAGCTACGATCCCTTCCGGACCCGCAGAAACCGCCTGGGCATCGGTATGGCGCGCGGCAGCACAATCACTCCCATGCTCGGAACCGGCAGCCCAAATCCTGCGACTCGCAACGTAGCGCAATGGTTCACCAACGCCAACGGCGCCTACGCGGATGCCTCCGAGGAGTTTGGCAATGCCGGCATTGGCTCCTTGACCGGTCCGCATTACCTGGACTTTGACATGGGTCTCTTCAAGACCTTCAAGATCACTGACATGACCAAGCTACAGTTTCGGGCCGAGTCGTTCAACACCTTCAACCACACCAACCTGGGCGATCCTGTAATGAACATCGACAGCAATTTTGGCCAGATCCAGAGCGACATCCAGTGGCGCGACATGCAACTGGGTTTGAAGCTGACCTTCTGACAACCCTACAGCGGAAGCGGATGAAAGAGTCCGCTTCCGCGACAGTCTTAGGGATCACCAGACGTAGTTGGCGACCGGAACGGGCACTCCCGGCGATCCATGGATCATATTGACCCGCAGTAAAATCTGAATGTTCTTGTTCTGCCAACCCTGCGGAAGCGCGCGCAGGACATCAGAAAACTGCTGAGAGTTTGCGACAAGATTTCCGGCAGCTTCGGTGCCAAAGTGCGAGATGCCTGCAATCTCAACCAGCACGCTGTGCGTATCCGGATCAAAGAAGCGGGAGATCAAAGCGTAATCCTGTGTCAAACCCGGGTCTGCCGGATACGAAG
>Ga0302319_10023707_pt1 | contig 10956 bp, 10 predicted proteins | sample Bog_T0_2_FD_203319 | JGI IMG/M metagenome (GOLD analysis project Ga0302319, IMG submission 203319) | Peat permafrost microbial communities from Stordalen Mire near Abisko, Sweden - Bog_T0_2 | ecosystem: Environmental > Terrestrial > Soil > Wetlands > Peat | place: Sweden: Abisko, Stordalen Mire... | reverse complement strand
ATCGACTGAATTTCATCTTCCCGCAGGTCCGAATGCAAATCCCTATTTCACGCTGTCCGATTTGTCCCACAAATGGCCTTCGCAAGACCGCAAGGTACGGCGCGAGATTGTCATGTTGAGCGACGGCGTGGACCCCAACAACCCGCGATTCGACCCCGAGGATCCCTATGTCGAGTCGGCCATTCGCGATTGCGTGCAGGCGGGGATAGTGCTCTACACCATTTATTGGCGAAGCGGTTTGGACGGCGCGGCCGACTCCACGACAGCGGAAGGCGGCCAGAGCCTTCTAATCGAACTAACCCAGGCAACGGGCGGCAACAGCTATTTTGCGGGAGAGAACAACCCCGTGACTTTCCAGCCGTTTTTCGACGATTTGCAGCGGCGGTTTGAGAATCAGTATTCGCTCGAGTTTACAGCGCCGCTGGGCCGCAAGCCCCTGGTTGAAACCCTGAAGCTGAAAGTTGAGGGATTGGGCTTGCAAGTGACCGCGCCCCAACAGGTGTTTGTTCACCCCGGCGGCGCCGAGTAAACGCCATACGGTGTGTTATATTGTGACCAGGTAACACCTTGGAGCACCTGCGATGGCGGCGACTTCGACAACCAGTCTGAAGATCGACAGCGAATTGAAAGAGCGCGTGCAGCGGCTTGCCTCGCTACGGCGGCGGTCTGCGCACTGGGTGATGCGCGAAGCCGTGGAGCAGTATGTGGGACGCGAGGAGAAGCGCGAGAAACTGCGCCAGGACGCGCTCGCAGCCTGGAACCACTACCAGACGACAGGCCTGCACGCGACAGCGGAGGAAGCCGACGCCTGGTTGGCCAAGCTCGAAGCGGGCGAGGACGCAGAGACCCCTGAATGCCACGCCTGAAGTGGTCGCAAGCGGCACTGCGCGATGTGACCAGACTGCACGATTTTCTGGCTCCCAACAGCCGCGATGCGGCCAAGCGGGCTGTGAAGGCGATCCGTCAAGGCGTGAAGGCGCTGGGAAAGCATCCGCACATTGGCCGCCCTGTTGACGAGTTACCGTCCGAGTTTCGCGAGTGGGTGATTGAGTTTGGGAGTGGTGCTTATTTGGCGCTGTACCACTTCGACGGGAAGGAAGTGGTGATTCTGGCGGTGCGGCATGGGCGGGAGGCTGGGTACTGATGCAGTACGTTCCGCTGCTCGCCTCAATCTCAGAAATCAAGGTCCTGGCATGGACCTCGCCCCTAATCCCGGACAGTCCCACATCCGACCGCTGCTAAACTGAGAATCACATGATCCTCCCGTTCGTCCGCGAGATTTTTGCGGAGCTGGAGCACTCTTCCGGGTTTGAGCGCGTACGAAGGCATCTGAGCCTTGGTGCGGGGCGGAGACGTGTGTCTGGCATGACGGCGACGGCGAGGGCGCTCTATGTGCCTTTGATGGCACGAGCAGCCCGTCAGCCGGTGATCGTTGTGGTGGCGGACAACAAAGCCGCCGAAGCCATGGAGCCCATGCTCCGCGCCGGCTGCGAGCTGACCGGCGCGATTGATCCCGCGCAAGTGGTCCGGATCCCCGCACATGACGTGCTTCCATTCGAAAATCTTTCACCTCATCCGGATGTGCAGGAGCAGCGAGCCTCTGCACTTTGGAAACTGGCGACTGGAGCAGTATCGATTTTGATTGCGCCCGTGGAGTCGGCGGCGCTCAAGCTCTTCGACCGCGACTACTACGCCGGGCTGGCGGTCACCCTCAAGCGCGGCGAAGAAGTCGACGTGGAAGTGCTCACCGGACACTTGGCCAGCGTCGGCTATATGCAGATGGACCTGGTGGAAATGCCTGGGCAGTTCACCCGCCGTGGCGGAATTCTGGACGTCTATTCGCCCGAAGCCGACCGGCCGGTGCGCATCGAATTCTTTGGCGACGAAATCGAGACCATTCGCAAGTTCGATCCAGAGACGCAGCGCTCGCAAAGCGGGCTCGACGAGGCGCAGTTGCTGCCGCTGACGGAAACTCCCGTGACGGAACGGTTGCTGGCCGCGGTGCATGCGCGATTGAGCCGGCAGCGGGTGGATGTTTCAGCGGATGCAGAAGACGAAGAGATGGCCGTGGAGATGGCAGCAGCCGGTGGCGTCAGCGTCTTTCCCGGATGGGAGTTTTTCTCCGCCGTGGCCGGCGCGGAAAAATCGCTACTGTCGCTGCTTCCCAAATCCGCCCTGTTCATTGAAGAGCCGGCAATGGTGCGCAACCAGATTGACCGCTGGTGGAACAAGGTGGAGCAGCGTCACGAGCGGTCGGCGATGGGCTCGTTGATTCGGCCCGAGGACATCTATTTGCGCCCCGAAGCCCTGCAGGCATCGCTCGGAGCGCATATGGGCCTCGATCTCGATCAGTTGGGCGTGGTGGATGTGCTGGACGAGGATTCGACGCTGGGCGAGATCGAACTCAACACGCGGCCCACGCTGCGCTTTCACGGGTCGATTCCCGCGTTGACTGAGCAGTTGAAGAATCTCATCGCTGCAGAGTCGCGCATTGTGCTGGCCGCGCCGCACCAGGGCGATGTCGAACGCCTGGCAACCGTATTGCGCGAGTATCAAATTCCCTATCGCCTCGGCAGCCGCAATCCGCATCCGGGCGAGACCATGCTCGATGAAGGCAGCTATCTGTCGGGTGATTTGCGGGTGCCGGTGATTGTGCGCACGCCGCTCGCGAACGGTGTGAGCTTCGCCGACGTGAATCTGGTTGTATTCGGGGCGAACGATCTTTCCGACGAAGCGGATGTGGCTGCGCGCCCCGAGCCCAAGCGATCGAAGACGGCGGCGTTTGTCTCCGACTTCCGCGACCTCACAGTGGGCGATTTCGTTGTCCACGTCGAGCACGGCATCGCGCAATATCAAGGGTTGAAGGAGATTGTTCAGGACGGACTCTCGGTCGAGTTCATGATCCTGGAGTTTGCTGAAGCCGCCAAGTTATACGTCCCGCTAACTCGGCTGGATCTGATTCAGAAATATCGCTCCACGGATACGGGTCCTGCGCCGGCGTTAAACAGGCTGGGCTCGCAGCAATGGGCCAAGACAAAAGCACGCGTCCGCAAGGCCATGCAGGACATGACCGGCGAGTTATTGAAGTTATACGCTGAACGCACCACGGCAAAGGGAACTGCCTTCTCAAAGGACAACGAGTTTCAAAAGGAGTTTGAAGAGTCCTTCGACTACAACGAGACCGAAGACCAGTTATCTGCAATCCGAGCCATCAAGTACGACATGGAATCGACCACGCCCATGGATCGGCTGCTTTGCGGCGATGTGGGCTACGGAAAAACCGAGGTCGCCATGCGCGCCGCGTTCAAGGCAGTGCAAGACGGCAAGCAGGTTGCGGTGCTTACGCCGACGACGATCTTGAGCTTTCAGCATTTTGAAACGTTCAAGAAAAGATTCGCGCAGTTTCCCATCAACATCGAAATGATCTCGCGTTTCCGCACCCCGAAGGAACAAAAGGAAATCGTCGAGAAGGTGGAGACCGGCCGCGTGGATATCCTCATCGGCACGCACCGATTACTTTCCAAGGACGTCAAGTTTCAGGATCTGGGCCTGCTGGTCGTGGATGAGGAGCAGCGCTTTGGGGTGCGCCACAAGGAGCGATTGAAGCAGATGCGCAAGGAAATCGACGTCCTTGCCATGAGCGCCACGCCGATTCCGCGCACGTTGCACATGTCGCTCGTGGGCCTGCGCGACATGAGCGTGATCGAGACGCCGCCCAAAGACCGGATGGCTATTCAGACTGTCGTTGCAATGTTCGACGAGAAAATCATCCGCTCCGCGGTCGAAGTGGAATTGGAGCGCGGCGGCCAGGTGTATTTCGTCCACAACCGTGTTGAATCGATCTACGAAATTGCATCGCGCATTCAGGAGCTTGTTCCCGGAGCGCGCGTCGCGGTGGGCCACGGGCAGATGGGCGAGACAGAACTTGAGCGTGTGATGCTGGCCTTCATGCGCCATGAATACGACGTGCTGGTGGCGACCACCATCATCGAAAACGGGCTCGACATTCCGCTGGCGAATACCATGCTGATCAATCGCGCGGATCGGCATGGTCTGAGCGAGTTATACCAATTGCGCGGGCGCGTCGGCCGGTCGAATCGGCGCGCCTACGCGTACTTGCTTATCCCTCCGGAGCAGGAATTGACGGAGATTGCGCGCAGAAGGCTGGCGGCGCTGAAGGAGTTTTCCGACCTGGGCGCGGGCTTCAAAATTGCTGCACTGGATCTCGAGTTACGCGGCGCCGGTAACATGCTCGGCGGCGAACAGAGCGGCCACATTGAAGCGGTTGGATTCGAGTTATACACGTCGATGCTTGAAGCCGCGGTCAAGGAGATGAAGGGCGAGTCGAGCGAAGAGCGGCCTGCGACGCAACTCAACCTTGGCATTGCACTGCGCATCGATGAGAGCTACGTGCCCGAAGAGAATCAGCGCCTGCGCCTCTACAAGAAGATCGCCGGGGCAGCCAGCGAGGCTGCGGTGGCCGAAGTCCGCGCGGAGATGGAAGACCGCTATGGCGCGCCGCCCGACGCAACCGTCTTTCTGCTCGAAGCCGCGCTGGTGCGCCTGGAATGCGAACAGATGGGCATTGCGCAGGTGGATCGCAAGCGCGGCGAGTTGCAGATCCGATTCATGGAGAATGCGGCGGTCGATCCACAGACGCTGATGCGGCTTGTGGCCAAGAACGCAAAGCGTGGCGCGCAGTTCACGCCGCAAGGGCTGCTGAAGTATCCTTTGGCTGCTACGCGGCCCGATGAGGTCCTGCTAGAGATTCACGAAGTGCTTGCGAAACTGGCCCCGGTGCCGGTGAGCGCGTAGGGATTGCGCTCAATCGAATTGAGGAAGCATGAAGAAGCTTATTGCTTTGCTAGGGATTGGAGTCTGCATGAGCACCGCGATCAACGCGAATGCCGCTCCGAATGATTGGAAGCGAAAACTGGATAAGGTGACTGACGAGTACCTTGACCAGGTCTACTTTCACTATTCTCCTTCCAATGCGACCGTGACGGGTTATCACCAGTTTGACGGGCTATTGGATGATTACTCGCGGAAAACCATCGATGCGGAGATTGCCGCGCTCAAGGCATTTGAACATCGGATAGAAGCTATTCATCCGGATGACTCTGCCGCCGATTTCGTTCCGCGGAGCGACCGCGAAATTCTTCTCGGGACGATCCGCTCGCAGTTACTGACGCTGGAGACGATCCGGCCCTGGGAGAAGAATCCGGATGGCTATTCGAGCGTCTGCGCTACCGGGGCATTTGTGCTGATGGAACGCAAATTCGCGCCGCCCGACGAACGGCTCCGCTCACTGGTGTCGAGGGAAAAGCAAATGCCGGCGTTGCTGGCCGATGCGCGTGAGAACCTCAAAAATCCGTCGCGTATTTACACGGAAATTTCCATTGAGCAGTTACCAGGCATTATCAGTTTCTTCGAGAAGGACGTGCCGTCTGCATTTGCAGATGTGCGGGACGCAACGCTGAAGGTTGAGTTCGCGCAGACCAATGCTAAAGTGATTGGGGAGTTAAAGAGTTATCGGGATTGGGTGAAGGCCGATTTGCTGCCGCGCTCCAATGGCGATTACAGGATTGGCGCGGACGCGTTTCAGAAAAAACTTGCATACGACGAGATGGTCGATACTCCGCTGGACAAACTGCTGGAGATTGGCTGGGCGGACCTGCGCAAGAACCAGGCGCACTTCAACGAAGTCGCGAAGGAACTGGAGCCGAACAAAGATGCGCGCGCAGTTCTGGATGAGTTAGGCGCGAACCATCCAGCGCGGGATCATCTGCTGGATGCGTTTCGCGCCACGTTCGATGGGCTGGTGAGTTTTATCCGCACCAATCACATCGTCACCATTCCGTCGGATGTGCGGCCTATTGTGGAGGAGACTCCGCCCTTCTTGCGGGCAACGACATTCGCGTCGATGGATACGCCCGGTCCGTTTGAAAAGCACGCAACGGAAGCATACTTCAACGTGACACTGCCGGACCCTTCGATGACTCCCGCGGAGGCGGAAGGCTACATGCATTCTTTCAACATCGGCAAGGTGATTTCGACCGCGGTGCATGAGGCGTATCCAGGGCACTACGTGCAGTTCCTGTGGCTGCCGCAGGCGCCGAGCAAAGTGCGCAAGATTTTGAGTGCGAACACTGACGTAGAAGGCTGGGCACACTACTGCGAGCAGATGATGCTCGATGAGGGTTACGGGCAGCCCGGTGCGGGAGCGAAGGATGAGCGCGAAGCAAAGTTCCTGCGTCTGGGCCAGTTGCAGGATGCGCTGCTGCGCAACGCGCGCTTCATTGTCGGCATCGAAATGCACACCGGCAAAATGAGCTTTGACGAGGCGGTGGCGTTTTTCGAGAAGGAAGGTTATCAGTCGCGAGAGTCGGCCGTGGTGGAGACCAAGCGCGGCACGAACGACCCAACATATCTTTACTACACGCTGGGCAAGCTCGAGATCATGAAGCTGAGAGAAGACATGAAAAAGAAACAGGGCGCGGCATTCTCACTCGAGAAATTTCACGATGAATTCCTGCGCCAGGGGTTTCCGCCTGTCAAGATTGTGCGCGAGGCCATGATGGGCGATCAATCGCCGACGTTGTGACGTTTTGTATTTAAACTGGCTACATGGTAAGCAAGTTAGTCTCCGCTCCGCGGAGATAGCGAGTTAGCAAGTTAGCGAGTTACCCATGGACGGTTTTAGATAAAGGAGACGGGATGAGCAAACGGGTTCGGAAGGCAGTATTCCCCGCTGGGGGTCTAGGCACGCGATTTCTTCCGGCGACAAAGGTAATTCCCAAGGAGATGCTGGCCCTTGTGGACAAGCCGATCCTGCAATATGGCGTGGAAGAGGCTCTGGCTTCGGGGATCGAGCACATCATCGTTGTTACAGGCCGCGGCAAGGGCGCGATGGAGGACCACTTCGACATCAGCTATGAACTCGATGCAACGCTCGAGCGGAAGGGCAAGACGGAGTTGCTTGAGTTATCGCGCGCCATTTCCTCCATGGCGCGGATCAGCTATGTGCGGCAAAAGGAGCCGCTGGGGTTGGGCCATGCGGTGCTATGCGCCAAGGACCTGGTAGGCGATGAGCCCTTCGCGGTACTGCTGCCGGACGATGTGATCGATGCCAATCCTCCCTGCCTCAAGCAGATGATCGATGTGTTCAACGAGCGCGGCGGTTCTGTGCTGGCGACCATGACGATTGAGGGGCCGGGCATCAGCGCATATGGCGTGCTGGCCGGCGAGCAGGACGCGAGCAACCCCCGCATTTATAACTGCGCGGGGATGGTGGAGAAGCCGAGGTTCGAAGATGCGCCGTCGAAGCAAGCGATTATCGGGCGTTATGTGCTGACTCCGCGCGTGTTCGAATTGTTGGAGCAGACCAAACCGGGCGCAGGCGGCGAGATTCAACTTACCGATGGAATCAAGGCGCTGCTCAAGGAAGAAAAAGTGTTTGGGTACACGTTTGAAGGCAAGCGGTTCGATGCGGGCGATAAATTTGGAATGCTGCAGGCGACGGTCGAGTTTGCGCTCAAGCGGCCGGAGTTTGGAGAGAAGTTTCGAGAGTATTTGAAGGGATTGGGGCTGTAACTTGCGAGTTCGCAATTTAGCGGGTCAGCGATTTAGCTTGCCGACCCATCATTTATGCCTTCCACTTAATGTTGCAGCCGATCGACGGTCGCTGGTCGGCGGGGATGGGTTTGCCGGCAAGGACCTGGTCGATGGCTTTGCGAAGATATTCTCCGGTGACAGGGATGCTGTTGCCGGGGCGGCTCTCGTCGAACTGGCCCCGATAGACGAGGCGGAAATCGGCGTCGAAGAGAAAAATGTCCGGGGTGCAGGCGGCTTTGTATGCTTGGGCGACGGCCTGCGATTCGTCATAGAGATAAGGAAAGTTGAAGCCGAAGGTTTCAGCCTGCTGCTTGAGTCCAGCGGGGCTGTCGGCGGGATGCGTGGTGGCATCGTTGGAACTGATGGCGACGATGGCCAGGGGCTTGCCGGCGTAATCCTTTCCCAGTGCGGCAATGCCTTTCTCAATGTGCTTGACGTAAGGGCAATGGGCGCAGATGAACAGGACGAGCAGGGCCTTCTTGCTGCGAAAGTCGTCGCGGCGGACGGTCGAGCCGGTGACTACATCGGTAAGCGCAAAGTCCGGGGCGACTGTGCCGAGTTCGAGCATTGTGGATTCAGTCAGGGACATGGAGAATTCTCCTTAATGAATGGTGTGTTTGGGTTCGTGATCTCCCACGGATGGCACAAAGATAATAACGTGCCATGGATTGGGCACCCAGAGTGTTGGGACGACCTGCCCTGGGCTAAAACAATGGAGCCTGGCGGCCCGGCAAGGCCAGGCCGAAGTGCTCGTAGGCCAGTCGCGTGGCGACACGGCCCCGCGGCGTGCGGTCGAGAAAGCCAATTTGAATGAGGAACGGCTCGTAGACCTCTTCGAGAGCGTCTTGCTCTTCGGCGAGGGTTGCTGCGAGGGTGCTGAGGCCCACGGGGCCGCCATCGTATTTCTGGATGATGGCCAGCAGCAGCTTGCGGTCGATTTCGTCGAAGCCGTGGGCATCCACTTCGAGCATGGTGAGGGCGGCGTTGGCGGTGGGGCGGTCGATGACCCCGGAGCCGCGGACTTGCGCGTAGTCGCGAACCCGCCGCAGCAGGCGGTTGGCGATGCGCGGCGTGCCACGGGAGCGGAGGGCAATTTCGGCGGCGCCGTCCTGGTCAATGGGCACCCCCATCACTTCCGCTGAGCGAGTAACGATGAAGCGAAGCTCCTCTTCCGTATAGAACTCCAGGCGCAGAAGAATGCCGAAGCGCGAGCGCAGCGGCGACGAGAGCAACCCGGGCCGCGTGGTGGCACCGACGAAGGTGAAGGGGCGAATCTCCATCACGTGGGTACGCGCCGCGGGGCCCTGGCCGATGATGATGTCGAGCTTGTAGTCCTCCAAGGCGGTGTAAAGCTTTTCTTCCAGCACCGGCTGCATGCGGTGGATTTCGTCGAGAAAGAGCACCTGGCGCTCGCGCAGGTTGGTAAGGATGGCGGTCAGGTCGCCCTGAATCTGCAGGGCTGGCCCGGAGGTTTGCTGGAAGCCTACGTCGAGCTCATTGGCAATGATCGTGGCAAGCGTGGTCTTGCCCAGGCCCGGCGGGCCGAAGAGCAGGACGTGGTCGAGGGCCTCGCCGCGCGATTTCGCCGCTTCAAGCGCGATGGAAAGCTGCTCTTTTGCTTTTGATTGTCCAATGAATTCGCCCAGCCAACGGGGGCGTAGTTTGAGTTCGAATCCCTGTTCTTCTTCGGCGCGCGAGGCGCTGACGAGCCGTTCCGGGGAGTTGTCGCGGGCGATTGCCATGCTGAAGGAAGTGTAGCGGGACGGGGTTGCCGCTGCAAACCGGCGCTCTACTGCTGCTGAAGATCGATCGATTCGTAGTCGCGACGGGCTATGCCCTCGCGAATCTGCGCCGGCGTCTTGCCGAGTTTGGTCTGCTGATAAGCAAAGAAGCCCTCTTTGGCGCAGGTTCCGCACTCGGTTCCATGCAGGCCCTCGAAGCAACTGCGCAGGCTGGTGTGGCCCAAGGCGCGGTCGCAACGGCAGTTACAGGGCAATTGATAGGCCACACTGCTTATCTTGGCCACTTGTTTGTAGACATTCGCCTGCCAGGGATAGCGAAAGTCCGGGCCTTTGAGCTGCGCCCCGGAAAGGATCGGCGGTAGAGCGCTTATTGTGAGTGGCGCCGAGGGGTGGTACGCCGGAACATCGTTGGCGGGGCTGGACCATTGCGCGTAGCTAGCAGCGGTAAGGGCGCACACGCCAAGCGCGAGCAGCCAGCGCGGTTTGAAGAGCTTTATCATAGGGAATCTCTCAGCAGTTATTCTATTCGGATTTTTGGCCGGGCGAAAGCGCCCTGACAGAATGTTAGGCGTCACGGGATAATCCGGCACAAAAAAAGGCGGCACGAACGTGGTGCTGTTCGTGCCGGGAGGCCAGTGACGCAACTTACTTCCAACTCAGGAGCGGCAAGCTCTACCGGCTCCTTCACTGGAATATATACACCATAGCATAGATTCGGTCGAAGTCAAATACAAAAATCGAAATTAAATTCCGAGTTTGGAGAATGGTCCTTTCCGCGGGAGCCAGCATCCAACAATCACTCATTGCGCGCGCTCATGGCGTGAAGAAATAGCCCAAACGATGCACTTTGAAGCTTCGGGAAAGATCAATCGGACGTGGCAGACTATTTAGAATCATCGAGTTCTTCTGATTCTGCAACTGGCTCCCCTGCTTCGGCGGGCAGGTTCAAGATGGGTGCTGTCGCGGCAGGTTCGCTGCTTGCGGGGGGACTTTTGGCCGCGTGGTGGTACCGCAACACCCTGAAAAAGCTCCGCGAGGCCGAGGAAAACGGCCAAAATCCACATTTTGGGATTCCTGGGGACGAGCCTGCCGACGAAGCGTGACCCGGAGCGCAGGACCGTCAGACGGCCTTGTCCGCAAGGGCAGCGAGGTCGAAGTCCTTGTTGGTGAGACCTCCGGCATCGTGCGTCACCAGTGCCAGGCGGACCTTGTTGTAGCGGATGTCGATGTCAGGATGGTGACCGGCCGCTTCGGCCAGATCGGCAACCTGGTTGACAAAGCGTAGCGAGGCGCGAAAATCTTCAAATTTGTAGATTCGAACCAACTCGCCGGCGGTGATTTCCCAGTCCGCAAGGGTCTTGATCCGGGAAGCGGCTTGCTCTTCAGAAAGCGCGGGCATTGTTTTCTCCAATGAAAAGTTGGATGCCGGAACCTGCGATTTCGGCGTCGGCGCTCTGCTCCAATCCAACCGGCTTCAGATTGCAGGCGGGTCGGAAACAGGAGCGATGTCAAAGGTTGAAAAACGCTTGTTCTGGCCCGTGATCTCAGAGCGCAGCTCGTGCCACAACTCGTTCGGGACCTTGAGGAAGATCTCGATCAC
>Ga0302319_10023706_pt1 | contig 10957 bp, 10 predicted proteins | sample Bog_T0_2_FD_203319 | JGI IMG/M metagenome (GOLD analysis project Ga0302319, IMG submission 203319) | Peat permafrost microbial communities from Stordalen Mire near Abisko, Sweden - Bog_T0_2 | ecosystem: Environmental > Terrestrial > Soil > Wetlands > Peat | place: Sweden: Abisko, Stordalen Mire... | reverse complement strand
TCCGCCGTCGCCCAGTTACTGGATGTCGGCTTCTACATGGTAAGTCTCGGCTTCGTTGGAGCCTCTTTCCGCACCTATGAGCAGCTGACGAACAAAACGCTCGTAGCGCAAGTCATCGGAGAGAAAGTGGGGTGGTTTCTGCTTATTATGGGGTTCACTCACCTATTCAATTTGCTAATACTCGCCTTATTCCGCAGGAGACCTGTCGCTGCGCTCCAACAGACCCCGGCTTGACGATCCATTGAACGAGACTGTCGAGTGCATTGGAACGATGTCCTGTCGAAACGCTCCTGGGGATTCACAACGACCACTCGCCGTATGAAACGAAGGAGGAATCATGAATGTAGCAACCTGTTACCTCACCTACCTCGCCATCAGCATTGCCCTCACCGTCTGGGTGGCGCGCACCCTCCACGCGAGCGGACGGATTTTCCTGCTCGACGCCTTTCATGGGAACGAAGCACTCGCCGACTCCGTCAACCAGCTCCTCGTCGTGGGCTTCTACCTCATCAACATCGGCTACATAGCAATAGCCCTCAAAACCGAACAGCCCCTAGCCACCATCCGCGAAGCCATTGAGCTCGAAAGCCAGAAGATCGGCGTCGTGCTGCTCATCCTCGGCTTTATGCACTTCTTCAACATGTTCGTGCTGGCCCGGATGCGCCGCCGCACGGTTCACGGAGCTGCGCAAACCCATGTCGCCTAAAACCACCGCAAAATCCGAGGAAACGCGCGGCAAGATTCTCGCGGCAGCGCTGCATGTTTTCAGCGAGCGGGGATTCGAGGCAGCCACTATGCGCGAGGTGGCTGCCAAGGCTGGCGTCGCCGTGGGCGCTGCCTATTATTACTTCGATTCCAAGGATGCGATCGTAATCGCGTTCTATGCGCGCACGCAGGATGAGATGGGGCCGTCCGTCGAAGAAATCCTGTCGACCAGCCGCACGCTTGAAGCCCGCCTTCGCGGACTCATCCAGCAGAAGCTAGCCTATTTTGCGCCCAATCGTGCGCTCATGGGCGCGCTCTCCGCGCACAGCAATCCCGAGCATCCGCTCTCTCCCTTCAGCAAGGCGACAGCGCCCATCCGCGAGCGCGACATCGCCTATTTTGCGCGCGCCATTCACGACTCCAAGCTGCGCCTGCCGCCCTCCATTCTTCCCTACCTGCCCCGCCTGCTCTGGCTTTATCAGATGGGCCTCATCCTGTTCTGGGTTTACGATCCTTCGCCGAAACAGCAGCGCACTGAAGTACTCTTCTCCAAGACGCTGAGCATGATGCTGATGGTCTTCAAACTCGCCGGACTGCCCTTGCTCAGACCGCTGCACCGCTCCGCCGCGGAGTTGCTCAAAACCATTTACGGAGAAGCAGTATGAGCCAGCAGCGCCTGCGCATCGTGCTGCCCGGCGGCAGCGGACACGTTGGCCAGATCCTGGCTCGCCATTTTGTTGCCCTCGGCCACCACGTTACCGTGCTCACGCGCTCGCCCTACACCACGCCCTGGGAAACCGTGCACTGGGACGGCGAACGCACCGGCTCGTGGACCGAAACACTCGAGGGCGCAGACGTCTGCATCAACCTCACAGGCCGCAGCGTGAACTGCCGCTACACCGCAAAACACCGCAACGAAATCCATCAGTCGCGCATCGGCCCCACCAGCCTATTGAGCCGCGTCATTACGTCCATGAAGGCTCCGCCCCTCGTGTGGATGAACATGTCCACGGCCACCATCTATCGGCATTCGCTCGATCGCGATATGGACGAAGCCACAGGGGAGTTTGGCGGCAGAGAGCTGGTTGGAACCTGTCGCCGCGCGCCCGATACCTGGGACTTTTCCGTGAGCGTCGCCAAGGATTGGGAAGCTTTGTTCTTCTCGATTCCCACGCCGCGCACGCGCAAAATCGCGCTGCGCAGCGCGGTCGTAATGAGCCCCACGCCCCGCGGCGCATTCTCGATTCTGCTCAACCTTGTTCGCGCCAGCCTCGGCGGAACGCAAGGCAACGGTCGCCAGTACGTTTCGTGGATTCACGAGGCGGACTTCGCCCGCGCCATCGACTTCCTTATCGCGCACGACGAGATCGCCGGCCCGGTGAACATCGCCGCGCCCAACCCCCTGCCGAACCGCGAATTCATGCGCGCCCTCCGCGATGCGTGGGACATGCCCAACGGCATTCCCGCGCCATGGCCGCTCCTGCAGGTGGCCACCTTCCTCATGCGCACGGAGCCGGAACTGGTGCTGAAGAGCCGCCACGTCGTCCCTGCGCGATTGCTCGAAGCCGGCTTCGATTTCGACTTCCGCAACTGGCAGGAAGCCGCCGACGACCTGGTCAGGCAATGGAGAAAACGAGACTAGCTTCCTGGGCCGACGGCACTTCTCAATTCCCTAAGGATTCTTCTCGAGCCGACTTTCTCCGGCAATCGAACGCATCTTAATAGAACATCGAATGATGCTATAATCATATGCGTCAGGAGTTGCCGCATGAGAACTACCATCGCGCTTGACGACGAGTTGGTCCGCAAGGCCCAGGAGTACACCGGCGTAAAAGAAAAAACAGCATTGGTCCGAGAGGCACTTACGGCCCTGGTGCAGCGGGAAGCTGCGCGGCGGCTGGCGGCGATTGGCGGCTCAGTCCCTGATTTCCCAGACATTCCGCGGCGGAGAGCGCAGCGCAAATGACCGGCGCCGTAACGAAAGTCCTGGTAGACGCAAGCATCTGGTCAAGGCATCTTCGCTCGCCAAATTCCCACCTGGTCGCGCTGCTGAAAAGTGAACGGGTGGTGATGCATCCGTTTGTGATCGCAGAACTTTCACTGTACTCATGGCCTGACCGCATAGCGGTTCTTGCAATACTCGAAGACATGCCCACAACCACGGTTGCCGGCTTGGAAGAAGTGCGGGAGCTGATCGAAATTCGTTCACTCTACGACAAAGGCATCGGCCTGGTCGATGCCCATCTTCTTTCCTCGACCATCCTCTCTCCTATACCCACGGAATTGTGGACAGCGGACTCAAAGCTCGCCGAAGCCGCCGATACTCTCGGCGTTCTATCGCCCCTTCCACTCCCTCGCGTTCAATAAGCAACGATCGTGACCGCCACCGGCGCGCCATTTGTGGTGAGTTGATCATTTGAAATTATTGCGGCAAACTATGAATCCCATTGGCGATTAGGGTCCCAAATACGCATCCGTTTTCAAGACAACCGCTGAGGTTCTCTCAGCATCAGAATTTCATTAGTTTCAATCCCCCGGATTCCCTCATCCTTTGGAGTTGTCGTGCACCTGAAACCTCCAGTGCCTGCTTCGGGCAAAGCCCCGTCCGGCGCGACCCTCACACCGGTAGAGGACGACGCAAGCCGCGACTTATTCGTCGGCGGCGGAGAACTCGGTGCGCGCATGCGGGCCATGGATTGGGCTGCCACGCCGCTTGGCCCTGTAAAGAACTGGCCGCAAAGTCTCAAGACATGCGTGCGCATTGTGCTCACCTCGCGCCAGCCCATGTTTGTGTGGTGGGGCGACCAGCTGATCAACCTCTACAACGATGCCTACAAGAGCATCCTCGGCGGAAAACACCCGGAAGCCTTTGCCGCGCCGGCGCAGCACGTCTGGCGCGAGATCTGGGACCAGGTGGGCCCGCGAGCCGCGTCGGCCATGCGGACCAACGAAGGCACCTACGACGAGTCGCTGTTGCTCCTAATGGAGCGCAACGGCTACCGCGAGGAAACGTATTACACATTCTCCTACAGCCCCGTGCCGAATGACCAGGGCGGCACCGGCGGCATCATCTGCGCAAACACTGACGATACCGAGCGCATCATCAGCCAGCGCCAGAACGCCACGGTGAGCGAGCTTGCCTTGAAAGCCGCAGAAGCCCGCAACTGGCGCGAGGCCTGCACGCTCGCGGCAGAAAGTCTCAGCGGGAATCGCGACATTCGCTTTGCCCTCATTTACATCTCGAACGAGACCGATGAGGAACTGGAGCTTGCCGGCTCGGTGAAGGTGTCGCCGAACGATCCCGCAGTTCCGGCGCGCATTCGGCGCGACGAAAAGCTCGGCTGGCTGGCACGCGGAGCGCAACGCACCAATGAACTGCAGATTATTGCAAGCAAGGACTATTCTTTCCCCACACTTGCGGAAATAGAACTGGATGGCCCCGTGGACCACGCTGCCATTGTTCCCATCTCGCGGCCGGGAAGCAACGCGCATACCGGCGTGCTGATCGTGGGCTTGAATCCGCTTCGCCAGCCCGACGCCAGCTATCGCGACTTTCTTACCATGATTGCCGGCCAGATTGAAGCCAGCATTGTGAATGCGGAAGCCTACGAACAGGAGCGGCGCAGAGCCGAGGCGCTCGCCGAACTCGATCGCGCGAAAACAATCTTCTTCAGCAACGTGAGCCATGAGTTCCGCACGCCACTCACGCTCATGCTGTCGCCGCTCGAAGATCTGCTCGCCCGCAAGTCGGAACTACCCGCCGAGTTGAAAGACATTGAGACCATTCACCGCAATGGCGTTCGCCTGCTCAAGCTGGTGAACACGTTGCTCGATTTTTCCCGCATTGAGGCGGGGCGAATCAACGCGGGCTATCACCGCTTCAATCTCGGCCATTACACGGCGGAGCTGGCCAGCGTGTTTCGTTCCGCAATGGAAAAGGCCGGGCTCCATTACGTCATCGAAACCGACTGCACCGACGAAGCCACCTATGTCGATCCAGAGATGTGGGAGAAGATCGTTCTGAATCTCATCTCCAACGCCTTCAAATTCACGCTTACCGGAGAAGTGACCGTGCGGCTGATCTATCGCGACCAGCATGCCGAACTCATTGTGAGCGACACCGGCACCGGCATTCCCGAGGGAGAACTTCCGCGCGTGTTTGACCGTTTCCACCGTGTCGAAGGAGCTATTGGCCGCACGCACGAAGGCACCGGCATTGGCCTGGCGCTGGTGGCGGAGCTGGTGCGCATGCACGGAGGAACCGTACATCTCGATACCAAAGTTGGCTCGGGCTCAACCTTCACCGTCAGCCTTCCATTGGGATCGGCGCACCTGCCGGCGGAGAGAATTGCAGCCAGCCTGAACAAGGTGCCGGGCGGCGATGGCGCAATGTCGTTTTTGCACGAAGCCATGCGGTGGCTCCCTTCCAGTGCGGAGGAGGAGGAAGCGGTCAATCTCGAAACATCGGCGGCGAGTGCGCCGCCGGCCCCTGAGGACGACGCACCCGACAGATGCGCAAGGCCGCGCATTGTCCTGGCAGACGACAATCGCGACATGCGCGAATATCTGCACCGGCTGCTGGCCCGGGAGTTTACCGTGATCGGCGCATCGGATGGACAGGAAGCCCTTGAGGCCGTGCTGGCCAATCCGCCGGACCTTGTACTCACCGACGTGATGATGCCGCGAATGGATGGGTTCGGCCTGATTCGCGCACTGCGAGCGAATTCGGCAACCGCGTCGATCCCGATCGTGATGCTTTCCGCAAGGGTGGGCGAAGAAGCGGAAGTGGAGGGCCTGGAAGCAGGCGCCGACGATTACCTGATCAAGCCATTCTCTGCCCTGGAACTGCTGGCCCGCGTGAATGCGCACGTAAAGATGCACCGCCTCCGGCAGGAAATGTCGAAGAAGGAACAGGAGCTGCGGCGTACCGCCGAGGCGGCCGAACAGCAGTCCAGGAGCATCCTCGAAAGCATTTCAGAAGCATTCCTCTTCGTCGACCGCGAATGGCGCATCCGCTACGCAAACTCGCAGGCAGCAACCGTATTTTCAAAAGACCTGGGAGCCGTGCTTGGCCGGGATCTATGGGAGGCTTTCCCCGACCTGGCAAGTTCGCGGCTGGGCGACGCTTTGTGCCAGGCGATGGACGGTAACGAAACAGTGCGCGTGGAAGACAACTACGCGCCGGTGGGCCGTTGGCTTCATGTCAATGCCTATACCTCGCCCGATGGACTTTCCCTGTTTGTGATGGACGTAACCGACCGAAAGCTCCAGGAGAAGCAGCTCGTGATTTCAGAGAAGCTTGCGGCCACCGGGCGGCTGGCCGCGACCATTGCGCACGAAATCAACAATCCCCTCGAGGCTGTTTTCAACCTGATTTACCTGGCGCGAACCACGCGCTCCGACGTCGAAAAGATTCGCGGATACCTGGCGACAGCGGAGCGGGAAATTACCCGCGTGTCGCATATCGCGCGCCACACGCTGGGGTTCTACCGCGATAGTTCGCAGCGGGAAATGATCGAGCTGCCGACCCTGATCGGCGAAGTTTCGGAAATCTACGAAAGCAGGTTCCGGTCTTCTGGCGTGGAATTGATCAAGAACTACCAGCCCATTGCTCCGATTCGCGGCTTGCGGGGAGAATTGAACCAGATCTTCTCAAACCTGCTTTCCAATGCCATCGACGCCATGCCTTCCGGCGGCAAAATCGAGATTGGCCTTGAGGAACAAGAGAACAAGACAGTCATCACGCTGGCCGATTCGGGTGTCGGAATTCCCCCGGAAAACCTGCTGAAGGCCACCGATCCCTTCTTCACCACCAAGAAGGACACCGGCACGGGACTGGGCCTTTGGATTGTGAATCAGTTTGTCTACAGCTGGGGCGGCACCATGAAGATTACCAGCAGCATAGAAACGCAATCGCACGGAACAAAAATTACAATATCGCTCCCAAGGGAGACTGTGGCAGAATCGGAAGGAACCATGGGCCCTGCAAAGAAACCAAACTGAGCCTCGAAAGGTATCCGATGCAAGGCCAAATCTGCCAAACGGCGGACGACTCTCAACCCAGAGACCCCCTCCTGAATGACAAGTTTGACGGGCCATCCGCCTCCAGAAAAAAAGTTTCGATCCTCGTCGTAGACGACGAAATCCTGATTGCCGAAACGCTCGCCGATATTTTGAACGAGGTCGGATTTGATGCGCGGGTAGCGATGGGTGCCGAAGAGGCAATGCGACTGGCCAAGGCCGCTCCTCCCGACATCGTCCTCAGCGATGTTTTAATGCCGAAGGTATCAGGCGTCGAGCTGGGCATCTGGATGCGGAAAGAACTCCCCGGAACGCGCGTTGTTCTAATCTCGGGTCAGTCTTCGACGGCAGAACTTCTGCGCCGTGCAGAGAACGATGGCAACCGCTTCGAGCTTTTGCCGAAACCAATTCACCCCGAAGAACTAATAGCCCGCCTGAAAATACCAAGAGCATAAGCCCCATCTTCGGGCATAGATCCTCGATTACTTGGGGGGTCGGAATCCATGCGTCGTTTCCCTCACAAAAAAGTGGGTGCCCCGGGTGCCTCGCAGTTGGGCACCCGGGATCGGGAAAAGGCCTCGTGCCCAACCGGAAAGAAAAGGACCCAATGAAGTTTTCTCTGCATGGCCTCGCCGCATCACTCTTCCTGACAACCGCCGCGCTCAGCGCGCAGGCGCCGCTCACTCCCGAGTCGCAACTGGTGTTCACTCCCTACCACGCGACAGGTATCTACGCCGTTGGCGAAAGGGTCGGCTGGACGGTCACGAGACCAGCCGACGACTCCTGCCTGCACTATACGTACACGGCGAAGAAAAACGACCTCAATGTGCTGAAGACCGGCGAGCTCGATCTCACAGCGGGAACGGGAACCATTGAGACCGCCTCGAACGCACCAGCGATGATCCTGGTGAACATCGAGCAGCAATGCGCACCACCCATCGCCGCCTCGGTTCCGACTCCCGGCGCGCCCGCGCCCAAGCCGAAGCTCACATTGCTCGGTGCAGCCGTTGCGCCCGAACTGCTAAAGCCGTCTGAAGAAACCCCAAGCGACTTCGAAACGTTCTGGGCATCGCAGTTGAACAAGCTCAAGAAGATTCCCATCAATCCGGTATTGACGCCGGCGCCTTTGCCTGCGGGCAGTGAAAGCGCCGGAATTCAGATGTTCACCATCAAGCTCGATAGCGTGGATTCGCATGTCCAGGGATATCTCGCGAAACCTGCAAAGCCTGGCAAATATCCAGCAATGGTTGTTTACCAATGGGCCGGCGTCTACAAACTCAATCCGGATGTCTCCGCGCATTTTGCGGAAGAGGGTTGGTTCACCTTCAACGTGGATTCGCATGACATGGCGCCAACAGACGATGCCGGTGCTCCAAAAAACTACTCCACGCTGCACAACGACGACCCCGACAAGAGCTACTTCCTAAATATGTATCTGCGCGACACCCGCGCGCTCGACTACATCGAGAGCTCGCCAGACTGGGATGGCAAAACGATCGTGCTCACCGGCAGCAGCATGGGCGGCATGCAGAGCCTGGCAACCGCGGCGCTCAATCCCACGCGCGTAACTGCAATCGCCGTGCGCGTGCCCGCAGGCGCGGATATGAATGGCGGACTGCACGGTCGCAAGACCGGCTATCCGAACTGGCCCATCGACGATACCAACGTCGTGAAGACCTCGCCGTATTTCGATCCCGTAAACTTCGCCCCGCGCATCAAGGCCGCAACTCTGGTGGGCATGGGCTTCATCGATACAACGTCACCGCCCGCTGGCGTTTGGACAGTCTACAACCTGATCCCCGCACCCAAGGCCATCGTTCCGCTGATCGACACGGCCCACGACAACGTTTCGCCGCCGGAGAAGTATGTTCCGTTTGAAACGCGCAAGATGGCGATGTTCAACCAGATTCTTGCAGGCCAGCCGATCACCTTGCCGTAGAACGCGAAAAAGTCAGGCTCCACCGAGCGTTTGTCGCACTTGCTGGCCGAACGCCGTGGGCGCATAGCGCGTCACAAGGAACGGTTCGTTGAACCAGCTCCACGCCGTGAAGCCGAGCTCGAGTTGATCCAAGTATGCGGTGAGATCTCGCAGCCAGTCCTGATCTGCCGGCGAGTCGCTGCAGCCAAACTCGCCCACGAACACCGGCGCCGATGCAGCGAGATTCCCGAACGCCTCCGTCCAAGTGTTCCCCTTGTTGGGATACACGTGCGTGGAGTAAACCACGTTCTCCAGGTCCATCGGCATCCCGCGCAAATCGTAAGCCCAATTCGTTCCACCGATAAAGACGAGCGCATTCGGATTCTCATCGCGAATCGCCTGCGTCAGCACGCGCGCCCAAGGTTGCCACTCGTTCATTGTTACGGCCATTTGTGTCGGCGGATACGTTGACCCATCCGGTTTGTTCAGCAGCCATGGATCGTCTGCCAGCCGATCGTGCGGCTCGTTGAACAGGTCATACAGCACTGCGGGCTCATCGTTGTATCGCCGCGCCAGCGTCGACCACAGCTCGATGGACTCAACATTGGGCAGCGGTGCGACAAAATTCCGATCACCGCCGAAGATGCGATCCGAATCGAGCCATTGCAGGTCGAGCAGCGTATACGCACCAAACTGCGAAGCCCACGCAATCACCTGGTCGATCGCCTTCAGGTAATCCTCACCGGAGTGGCCGAGTCGTCCTCGGAGAACAAAGTCCTGGTTGAACGGTAGCCGAACAATGTTGGCGCGCCACTGATTCGTAATCACGTCTATTTCGGCCCGCGAGATCGATGCCCCTGAAAGAAAGCCCTGCTCGTCAGGCCCGCAATACTCAAGCCCCGACCGATTCACGCCCCTCAGGAGCACCGGATCGCCGGTGGGGAGTTTGACGATGCGATTCCCGGAAGTGCCGAGTGGAGCAAGTCCGCCCGAGAGTTGACCGTTCATTTCGGCGTGATGTCGGTGACGGGAAGATCCCAGTGCGCGAGCAGGATTTCAAAGCGGCGCTGCTCCTCTTTCTGGTACGTCGCCTGGTCGGGCCAAAGCTGCTTCATGAACGCATCTTCATCGGGGTTCGCCGTGGTGGCAGCGGTCGAGTCTCTAAAGCGAATCGTGACACGGTAATCCCAGCGCCCGTCTTCGGTCGTGTGGTACGCGGGTGTTTCCACCTTCACCGATAGAATGCGGCCCGTGGATTGAACTTTCTTGAGGAGCGGGTAGTGGTTCTTCAAAAACAGGTCAAGAAATTCCTGCTGATGTCCCCACTGGCACTTGTAGTAGTACTCAACTGCGTAGGGCTGTCCGGCTGCACCCTGCGGCGGTGCGCCCTGCGCCTTGAGTGGCGCGGCGATGGAGAGCGTGAAAGCTAAAGCCAGAACACTGAGAAGGAGCTTGCGCATAGATGCCTCCAAATTCTTTAGCTGCCATTGTAGCGTTGCGGCGCGCCCGAAAGAAAAAACCCGGCAACCAGTCTCGCGAACTGGCTACCGGGGTTGGAAAGTGGAACAAGTACAACTGGTTTGAAACGACCGTATAAATATATATAGGTATAGTTGGGAAGCTCTAGCAGTGAGCGTAATGCTCCAGTGCTGATTTGTTGGGAATCGTGAGCGTGGAACCGCTGAAGGCTACAAGCCGGCGGCTCTTGAAGGCGCTCATGGTGCGCGTTACCGTTTCGCGCGATGCGCCGATGAACTCGCCGATTTCTCCGTGCGTGAGCGAGAAGCGAAAGCGCGTGCCGGCCTCGGTGGTCTGGCCGTTCTCGCTCCATTCCAACAGCAGGCGAGCAAGCTTTTCCGGCGCCGAGCCCGAAAGCCCCACGGTGCGCAGTTGATCGCAAGCCATCGAGTAGTCGCGGCTCAGTTCTTCCGTCACTGTTTGATAAACCTCGGGATGACGCCCGAGAAAGCCGAGAAACTCGCGACGCTCAATGGGAGCAACCTTCGCGGGGTACGCTGCTTCTGCAGTCATCTCGCAAGGCTTGCCGGAGAGCGCCGATGCGAGCCCGAGGATCTCGCCCTTCTTGGCGATGCGAAGAATCAACCGCCGGCCGTCCTGCGAATTCATCGAGAGCTTGATTTCGCCTTCGAGAACAATGTAGATGCCAGGGATGGGATCCTTTTCAGAAAAGAGAATCCTGCCCGCCGGATAGCTCAAGGCAAGAGCCATCGCGCTCAGATCTTTCAGCGCGAGCGGTGACAACTTGTTGAAGAACCCTCCCACCAGTTTCGGCTCGGTTACACATCCGGCTAC
>Ga0302319_10023705_pt1 | contig 10957 bp, 10 predicted proteins | sample Bog_T0_2_FD_203319 | JGI IMG/M metagenome (GOLD analysis project Ga0302319, IMG submission 203319) | Peat permafrost microbial communities from Stordalen Mire near Abisko, Sweden - Bog_T0_2 | ecosystem: Environmental > Terrestrial > Soil > Wetlands > Peat | place: Sweden: Abisko, Stordalen Mire... | reverse complement strand
GGTCCGGCCTTTGCAAAGCCTTCGGCTGCCACGTAGACGTCGTCACCGCGCCCTACGGTCAGACCTTCTCCATCGACGAAGTCAAAGCCTCGCTCCATCTCGAAACGCGCGCCGTCTTCATGCAGGCCACCGAGACCTCCACCAGCGTCCGCCACTGCGTTCCCGCCATCGCAAAATTGCTCAAAGACGAGCACTCCGAAGCCCTCCTGATCGTCGACGCCATCACCGGCCTCGGCACCACGCACCTCGACATGGACGCCTGGGGAGTCGACGTCCTCGTCGGCGGCTCGCAAAAAGCCGTCATGATCCCGCCCGGCCTCAGCTACCTCGCCATCAGCGACCGCGCCTGGGACCGCATGGAAGCCACCTACAACCCGCGCTACTACTTCGACCTCCGCAAGGAGCGCAAGAACGCCAAGCAAGGCGAGTCCGCCTACACCCCGGCAGTAGCCCTCATCGCCGCTCTAGGCGCAGCGTTCGACTGGATTGCCGCGCAAGGTGACGGCTCGCTCGTAGAAGGCCGCAAGCGCCTCATCGAAAACGCCGAAACCATCGCCGCCATGACCCGCGCCGCCGTCCAGGCGCTAGGCCTAAAGCTCTTCGCCCCCGACGCTCCCGGAGCCGCAGCCACCGCCGTCCTAGCCCCCGAAGGCGTCGACTCCGGCCTCTTCGTCAAAGAGCTAAAGTCCCGCTTCGGCGCCATTATCACCAACGGACAGGGCGAGATGAAGGGCCAAATCTTCCGCGTAGCCCACCTCGGCTTCTTCGACTTCATGGATACGATCGCGCTGATCGGAGCTTTAGAACAAGTAGTGATCAAATCCGTACCACAGCTAGGAGCCAAGTTCGGCGACGGTCTAATCGCCGCCCAAAAGCTCTACGCCAACCGCAGCCCCACAGCCGCCGCCGACAACAAATGCCTCTGCGGCCGCGAATCCGCTCACTGCTCGCTCCAACACGCCAACGCAAAATAACGATCCGCAAAAAAGCAAGCGGCTGAACTCAGTCAGCCGCCTGCATGCGGGCCTTAGCTATCAGTTCCCTGCAATGAAGCCTGATTCGACGATATAGCTCTTACTGATGCAGTGAAAAACCAGTCTCTTTTTCGAGTTCCACGATCCAAGCCATGGCACTTGGCCCAAACTCAGCAATCTCACCTTGTGGCTCAACCGTTCCGGGTTCGAACGGTCCGTAGTTCGGAACTTCGTTGCTGTCCAGACCGTCGTAGCAAGCAGTAATATATGCCGACGATGGTTGGCTTCCTTCGTGATCCGTTCTGGAGGATAACAGCACGTCCTTTCCAAATTCACCCTCAATATCGGCTAGGCAGTTGGCGTTGATTTCGAGAAGGATCCCACCAATCTCCTGCTGCGCCTCCTTGGCGTTCGCCTTTGCAGCGTATACGGTGATTTGCAGCCCAACCTTTATTTCAGCGCTTGCGCCCGACACGCCGTCGCCATCGGTTTCGATATCTAGCTTGCTCGATACCCGTATCCAAACATTCATGCTTTGACCCACTCCTTGTGTTGAGACATTTCTGCCGACTCGCATGTCTGATACTGAATGTCCGCATGGAGGTGGCAGCCTTAGCTTAGGCGCACTCATCTCGATGGCCTTGTGCAAAAGCACAAGGACGCTGCGAAAATCGAACTGAGGGGATAAGGCGCAACGCCGCTCCGAAGTCGCCGCTCCGCTCATCACGCAGGCCCCTCAGGCCTATGATTACCCGCGCGCTCCACATCCCACCCAAGTTCTCCACCGATCCACCGCGCCCCACCCCCGTAAACTTACTTCTATGGCCGCTTTAGCAATGCATAACCCGACCGACGGCCTACCGTCCTCCGTCCAGACCGAAATCACGGTCCTCGGCGCCATGCTCCTCGACGCCGTCGCCATCACCGACGCGACCGCCAAGCTCCGCCCCGAAGACTTCGCGCTCGACTCCCACCAGCGCATCTACCGCGTCATGATCGACCTCATGGCTCTCGGCCACGCCGTCGATCTCATCACCGTAATGGACGCGCTCACCAAGCGCCGCGAGCTCGACGCCATCGGCGGAGCGGCCTACCTCGCCTTCCTCACCGAAGGCATCCCGCGCAATCCTAACATCGAGTCTTACGTCCGCATCGTAAAGGACAAATCGCTCCTCCGCCAGCTCCTCAGCATCTTCAACGAGGGCATGGCCGCCGCTGCCGATCAGACCGAGGACGCCACGAAGGTCCTCAACGACGTAGAAGTCCGCCTCGCCGAAGTAGCCGACAGCGCCATCCAGCGCGGCTTCTCCAACATCCCCGAAATCGTCGCCAGCTCCTTCGGCAGCATCGACGCGCTCTACGAGCAGGGCCGCGAAGTCACGGGCCTCGCCACCCACTACATCGAGTTCGACAAGATGACGAGCGGTCTGCAAAATTCCGAACTCATCATCATCGCCGCAAGGCCCAGTATGGGAAAAACCGCGTGGGCCATCAATATCGCGCAGAACTGCGCCGTCAAAGATGGCAAAGTCGTCGCCATCTTCTCGCTCGAAATGTCCAAGGAATCCCTCCTCCGACGCATGTTAGCCAGCGAAGCCATGGTCGGCAGCCGCAAACTCCAGACCGGGTTCATCCCCCGCGAGGACAAGGGCAAGCTCATCGCCGCGCTCGACCGCCTCATGAACTCCAAGATGTTCATCGACGACACGCCCGGCATCACCCTCGCCGAGATGCGCGCGAAAGCTCGCCGTCTCCGCCAGCAGGAAAACGGCCACCTCGACCTCATCGTCATCGACTACCTGCAGCTCATGACCGGCTCCTCCGGCAGCTCGCAAAAGAAGTTCGAGAACCGCACCCAGGAAGTCAGCAGCATCTCGCGCGGACTCAAAGCCCTCGCCAAGGAACTCGGCGTCCCCGTCGTAGCCCTCTCGCAGCTGTCGCGCGGATCCGAACAGCGCACCGGCGACAAGAAGCCCCTGCTCAGCGATCTCCGCGAGTCAGGTTCCATCGAGCAGGACGCCGACGTAGTCGCCTTCATTCACCGCGAAGAGTACTACGACCGCGAGAATGAAGACGTAAAGGGCCAAGCCGAAATCATCATCGCCAAGCAACGCAATGGCCCCACCGGCACCGTAAAGCTAGCCTACCTCGCAGACTTTACCCGTTTCGAAAACCTCGACACCGCGCACATGGGCGGCGATTCCGGCGGCGACGCTTACTAGCAGTCCTGCCAGCCTAAATCTTTGCCATTCAGCATCTTCGCCAGCTCGTTATCCGGCGAGATAGTATGCCGCACCAGCCGCGACATCAACCATCCCACGGCCGAGCACCGCACCACCGCCAGGTCGATCAGCTTCTCTTCCACAAAGGAAAATCGAATCGGCTGCGGCGTTCCTCCCTCGATATACAACCGCGTCGATCCCTGCGCAATCTCGTGCTCGATAAAGTACGAGCGCATCACCGTGCTCAGCGAATCGGTCGCGTATCCCTCGCGATTCATCTGCCATAAAATCTCCGACCAGCCCCCATACCGTCGCCCACCCAGCAGGCTCAGCCATCGCCCCTCCCGGTCCTTCAACCCCATCAGCAACGGCACAGACAACTCCTTCAGCGAATCGTACCGCCAAGCAGCTACCGAAGCGGGAACCGCGTACATGCACTCCCCGTTGAGCTTCAGCAGCTCCTCGCGCGTGATCTCGATCGCCGGCGAGAAGATGCAGCCCAATTGCTTTTCCGCGCGCCGGCGGTAGTACCGCAAGTTGCTTCGCGTTCGCTGTCCAATCTTCGCCAGCGTCGCATCGTACGTCGCTTCCAGCGGCAGATATCCGTTGATTGCCCGGTCCCGCGTCACCCAGCGCGCGCGGCGTTTCTCTCCATCCGGCACCTGCAGCGGCGGCTGATCCAGCGCATGCGCCGCCGAATCTCCAATCCGGCTTTCATGGCGATACGACGCCAGCACCACCTGCGCCCCGCGCTGCACCAGCGCCTGCACGGCCAGCGCCGCCACCTTTTGCTCGAGCCCCGGCAGCGCCAGCAGCGTGCTCCGCCCAGAGCGATCGTTCGTCGCAAACGCGCCCGTCCCCCAGCCCATCGCGCGATATTCGAAAATCAGGAGCACGCCCAGCAAATCGTCCAGCCTCGGAGCGTCCGCATCAAACTGCTTCTCGCGCGACACCAGCAGCAGGTGCGGTATCCGCGCCATCGCTCCCGGCTTGGCTAGAAAGAATCCAAGATCGTGCATCGCCCCTGGCTGACCACACCGCGCCCCAAACTCCCGCAGAAATCCCGCCAGGCGCAACACCGCGGCATGGCCCTTCACCAACCGCACGCTGGCATTCTCTACCGCAGAGGCAGGGGACGTGTTCGGGACGGATGCTGGAGAAATATACATGCGCAGGAGAAGGTGAACCTCTCTCGAATCGTGTGGTTAGTTACGGAATGTTCAAGACCAAAATACCACCGCCATCGCTTGCATAGGAGCATCGTGAGGTGACAGTCCAACCGTGCCCTACGTCCGGCTGGACAAAGCGCAGCCCGCGACTCAAATCATTAGCCCCTCCTGCCATACTCCTGACACAATGCTGTCAGGAGCCTTCTCCTATCCTCCGGCTTGTAGTTATCCAAGCCACAGGAGACACACCATGAGCAAGTTCGACAACAACGCAGTCACCTGGTTCGAAATCCCCACCACCGACTTCGAGCGCGCCACCCACTTTTACGAATCCGTCCTCGACGTCAAGCTGCGCGCCTTCCCCGGCCCCGAGCCCTGCAACATGTTCCCCTCACAGGACGGAGGAGTCGGCGGTTGCATCGTCCATCGCCCCAGCCAGAAGCCCGCTTCCGACGGCGCTCTCGTCTACCTCAACGCCGACGGGAAGCTCGACGCCAGCCTCAAACGCGCCGAACAGCTCGGCGCCAACATCTTCGTCCCACGCACAGAAATTCCCGGCGGCCTCGGCTACTACGCCTGCCTCCAGGATTCGGAGGGCAATCACGTTGGCCTGCACAGCACCATGTTCTAACGGGCACCGCGCATGAGGCGCGCCGACCGCCTCTTCCGCATCGTCCAGCTGCTGCGTTCCGGCCGCCTGAAGACCGCTCGCGCCCTCGCCGAGCGACTTCAGGTCTCCGAGCGCACCATCTATCGCGACGTCGTCGACCTCCAACTCGCCGGCCAGCCCATAGAAGGCGAGGCCGGCGTCGGCTACACCCTGCGCCGCGAGTTCGACCTCCCTCCGCTCATGTTCGCGCCGGAAGAACTCACCGCGCTCGTCCTCGGCATGCGTCTCGTCAAAGCCTGGGGAGGAGCTGAAAACGCCACAGCCGCCGGAGCCGCTCTCGCCCGCATCGAAGCCGTTCTGCCCCCGGAATTAGCCGCAAGCCTGGACGCCATCCTCCTCTACGCCCCCGGCTTCCAAATGCCCCAAGCCCTCCGCCGTCTACTCGACCGCTTGCACGCCGCCTGCGCCGCACGCCACGTCCTCAGCTTCGCGTACACCCGCCTCAACGGCGAACCCTCCCACCGCACCGTCCGCCCGCTAGCTCTCTATTGTTGGAGCGGAACCTGGACCCTGGTCGCCTGGTGCGAGCTCCGCAAAGACTTCCGCACCTTCCGCCTGGACCGCATCGCCCACTGCGAGCAGCTAGAACGCGTCTTCGACCAGCGCCGAGGCCAGCGCCTGAAGGATTACCTCAAGCGAGTCCACGCCGAGCACGGCACCGCCAACGCCCGCCTCGCTGCCGACGAATCCGCTACTCCGTTTCCCCTGGCACCAGCTTCGGATTGACCTTCATCTCCGCCCGCTCATACGGTCGCCCCTTCGCCAGCGCCGCGTTCAAATCCTTGTCGTAGCCGTAGATGTCGTTGAAGAAGTGCGTCGTCCCATCCTCGTCTGCCATCGCCGTAAAGTACCCAATCACCACCGGCAGCGGCGTCTTCAAGTTGTACGTGCGATTATTCAGACCGCCCGTCATCGCTATGTCCACCTTGTCCGCGTCCCAGCCATTCTCCGCGTCAGGATCCGCCTGATCGCCGTGCAACACCCACAGCGCCATCTGGTCCGCATGTTGCAACCGCACGCATCCATGCGACCGATCCCGCCGCGTCAGCCCAAACAAATAAAGCTCCGGCGTCGAATGCATATACACGTCATACGAGTTCGGAAACAGAAACTTCACCAGCCCCAGCGAGTTCTTTGGCCCCGGCATCTGCCGCACGTTGTACCGCAGATGCTCAATGTCGTGCACCGTAAAGCTCGTCACGACGGTCCCGTCATTCTTGTACACCTGGTAGTCATTGGCCGCGAGATATCCCAGCCCGCTCTTCTGCAAATGCGGCACAATCTCTTTCTTGATGATCGAAGGAGGCAGATTCCAATACGGCCGAAATACCACGTACCGCATCAACCGTACAAACATCGGCGTATCGTGATTCCCCTTCGCCTCGCCGTCGATCACCTTCATCTTGAACGCCAGGGTGTGGTCCGGCTCATACGCCCGCAGCATAAACTCCGGAAGATTCGCCAGCACCCGCGGCTGCAGATAATTCTCCGGCAGCCACCGCCAGCGCTCCAGCGAATCGTTCAACTCTTGCACGCGCACACTCATCGGCACATTCAAGCTGTCAATCGTCCCTTGACCCAGCTTGCCATCATCCGTCAGCCCATGCCGCCCCTGATAGTGCTTCACCGCGGCCGCAACCTCCGCGTTATAGCTCGTCGGACTTTCCCCCGCAGCATTCGCCGTCGCGTCGCCCTCAAACTGCAGCCGCGTCCAAAGCTGCGGCAGCGCAGCATACGATCCGCCAACCCCGACAGGCTTCGCCCCACTAGCCAGCGCCGGCAACGCAGCCGACGGAGCCGCACTCTGCTCCATCGCCATCACGCGATACACAGCCAGCGCCTGCTCCGTAGCCTTATACAGCGGATTGTCCGGCTCGACGCCAGCCGCCACCGTCGCCACATCCTCGCCATCGACCACGTGATCATTCAGCAGCGTAGCCACATCGAACCCAGCGCGCTTCAGCGGAGTATCGACATCAAAGTTCAAAGCTTGCGGATTCACCCGCCCCACATGCAGGTCCTCAAAATAGCGCATCGCGGCAATCGTCATCGCAACATCGAACGTCGCCACGGCATCCTGAGCCGCGTCCGAATCATCCTTCTTCTTCGCGATCTCCGCCAGCTGCTTCAACCGCCCAGCCCAACGCCCGTCGCCCGCGGCGTCCGCGTCATAATCCTCGGGATTCAGCCCCTTCGCCGCGGCATCCTTATACAACTGGAGCAGCGCCATCGCCGCGTCGGTAGGCTTGCCCTTCCGAGTCCAAGCCAGCTCATTGTCGCGATCGTCGTAAAACTTCTGCACGTTGCCAAGATCATCCGAGTAATCCGGCCAGCGCAACCCCGGCAGCGTAGAAACCTTATCCAGCCGCTGAACATTCGCTGCATAATCCGTAGTATTCGCTGGCGACTTCGCCTTGCGCTTATGCTTGCACCCGCTCAGCCCAAACAGCACGCACCCACACACCACCGCACCCAGTGCGGAACGAACAGCAGTTTTGCCAAACTTCATGCGACGAGGCCTCGAAGGAATGTACTTAGAGCCTATACGGATTCCGCCCTGAGGAGGTTAACTCCCTCGACTTCACTACTCCTTACTACTTACTCTCTACTCACTGCCCCATCAGTCCCGCCATCCAAACCCAGCACAACACGGCCTGCGTCACCACCACCCCGCCCGTCAGCACCAGAAACATCTTCCGCACCTTCGACTCCAGCAGATCCGCAAACACCCCGCCGACAAACGTAAACAGGAACGGCAGAGCCCAAACCCACGGCGCGCTCACCACCTGCGTCGTATACAGAGGAAACAGCAGCAGCAGAATCAGCAGCGGAGCCGTATTGCCAAAGTACCGGCTACGTCGACTGCGCACGTACACAATCAGCGCCACAGCCGACGCTACGACGATCCCCGCATTCGCCGGCGAGCTGACAAACCTCCGCATCGCATCCATCGCAAACCAGCTGCGAGCGCTCCCGCCCGTAAACACATACAGAAACGCCGACATCTTAAAGCTGAAGCTAGCGAACAGCATCACCACGGCACCCAGGGCGGCACACACCATAATCTGCGCCACATACGCGCGCCGCCGCTCCGCCAGATAGAAGAAGAACACCATCCCCAACAGGAACCCAAGGATTCCCGCCAGCACATGAGCCATCGCCGTCAGCCCCAGCGCGACCGTCAGCAAGATGATCCGAGGCCTCCACTTGGATCGCGGCCCCTGCAGCGCATGCGCCACCCCCATCGCCGTATAGATCAGCCCATACAGCCCCCACATCGCCAGAATCTCGTTGTTCGGATGCGTTGCATACTTCACAATCGCCGGGCAAAAGACATACATCGCGAGCGCGAACGCACCACCTTCCGGCCCAAACAATCGCTTCGACACCCACCACAACCCACCGCCCAGCCATACCGCAAACAGCACAAACGGAACCCGCAGCAGGTACTTCACATACCCCAACTCGTGGCGAGCCTCCCACGTCGTCCCGTTCAGACTGCCGTTCGCATACAGCTTGTTTTCCGGCTTGCGAAAGTGATCCACGCTCTCGAGCAACACCCGCTGCACCGTAAGCGGAAACCCAGCCAGCCGATACGCCAGCGTCCCATCCCCATTCAAATTGCCACAAGTCGTAAAGTATCCCTGCAGCACCGACGGGCTCTCCCACATCTCTCGCCCGCAGTGCGCGTACCGATAGTCATTCGCGTCCAGCGGCTGCCGCCCGATCATCCACAGGCACTCGCCAAGGAGCACCAGCAGCAGCAGCGCAGCAACCCGTTGCGGCCGCCCAATATAAAACCCACGCAATTTCATCGTCTCAGCAAGTGTATCGAATGCCGCGCCACATCCTCCCAACCCTGACAACGCATTCATCTTCAACGTATCTAACCCCGAGTCTGCAGCAAGGGGTTCCAACCGGTTCGCCGAGCACTCTGCCCATCCTTATCAGGTCCGTCCGCGGCAGAGGAATTCGTCCCCCACCTGACGAAAGCAAGGAGTAGAGAGTAAGGAGTAAATAGTAGACAGCGAGGACAATGCACCGCCGGATACGCACCAGCGAAGCGTGATCCCTCTACTCCTTAGTACTTACTCTCTACTACTTTCCCTATCCTCTATCCCCTATCCTCTACACTCTGTAATTATGGATTCGCTCACCTTCACTCCCGGCGTCGCCTTCCTCTCCTCCAACTCTCCCACCCCACCGTGGACCGCGGTCTTCGAGGACGAAGGCCCTGCCGGTTACTTCTACGCCTGCGACCGCTCCCAGGAAACGCAGGAGCACAGCATTATGGACGCGATGCTCATCTACAACGTAGCTTCGCTCCCCGACCCCGAAAAAGAGCGCCTCGCCAGCGTCGAGTGGTCCCGCAACGGCATGCAATGCGTCCTCTACCTCGACGGCACTGCGCAGGCCTTCATCGACTTCGCCGCCCACATCAGCTTCTGCCGCTCCGACTTCCCCAACTACATCCAGGAGCAAGGCGATACCTGGCGAAAATCTACCCACGCCTGGGATGACGTAGCCATCCAACAGTTCGAAGCTGCCATCTATGCTTAAGGTCGGGGCCTGACACCTGAGCCTGAGACAAGATTTGTTTCGGTCCACGGAGGCAGCTGTGTCCCAATCTCCCGACACCCGCTCTCAATCCAATCCTTCGCAGCAACGCCGCCTGCCTCCCACCCCAAGACAACGCCGCATAGGAACCCAGATCGGCCTTGGCGTCATCCTCCTCGCCCTGCTGGTCATCATCCTTCTAGACCACTACGGCGTCATCCACTAAGACGTCGCCGCTGGTTGAATCGCGCCTAAACAAAGAGTCGGCCACTGCGTCCAGATGCTCGCCCAAGACCTACTTCGTCAGCGACCCATGGTCATAGCTGATCACCCGCGTCAGCGTCCAAGCCCCGTCGGTATTCTTCCAGATCGAAACAAACTTAGCCTCGCCCTCGCCTTCCTCCGGATGTCCCGGCTGCCGAAAGCGATGCACCCCAATCTCGACCGCCCCAAACCCCTTCAGCCGATAAACCTCCATCGACCCCGGCACGAGCGTTCGCTGCACCTTGCCGCAGATGTACTTCTGAATCGAGTCCAGGAACGGAGCCCTCCCCACCGCCAGCCCGGTCTGGTCGTGATAAAACTCCAGGTCATCCGACACCATAGCCCCCAGCGTCTTCAGATCGCAATGGTTATAAGCGTCAAACAGCTTCGTATCCAAAGCCGCAACGGTCCGCGTCAACTCCGCCTGCTCCGCCGCAGGAACCGGTGCCTGCGCAAAGCAGGGAACAGCCAGCCCCACAACCAGACACAACCCACCTAGAAATCTCATCGCCTTCATGCGTTACCTCGTGTGCTCTGCTACGCACTCCAGCCTGCAAAGTTCCTCTTGACACAGACCAGGCCAAGCCATATACATAGTTATCCGAGGTATAGTGCATGGCACGCAATCCAAGTCCGCCCGACCAACTCCCAGCAAGTCCAACGACCCGTCCAGGTCCCGGCCCGTGGGAAGCCCAGCTCCGCAAAGGCGCCGTCGAGATGGCCGCACTCGCAGCCCTTTGGAGCGGACGCCTCTACGGCCTCGAAATCATCCGCTTCCTCGAGCAGCACTCCCAGCTGGTCCTCGCCGAAGGCACCGTCTATCCCATCCTCAACCGCCTCAAGGCCGAAGCGATGCTCACCTCCGAGTGGGTCGAGGCCGACGCCGGGCACCCCCGCAAGTACTACTCGCTCACCGACGCCGGCCGCCAACGCCTCCAGCTCATGGCCGCCGCCTGGACAGACTTCGCCCGAGGCGTCGACAACCTCCTACAACCGGTCTTAACCCACTCCACCCCCACCCCGCAGGAGCAAACCAAATGACCCTCACCCAGCCCGCCGAAGCCTACCTCGCAGACCTCCGCACCCACCTAGCGCCCATCA
>Ga0302319_10023704_pt1 | contig 10957 bp, 11 predicted proteins | sample Bog_T0_2_FD_203319 | JGI IMG/M metagenome (GOLD analysis project Ga0302319, IMG submission 203319) | Peat permafrost microbial communities from Stordalen Mire near Abisko, Sweden - Bog_T0_2 | ecosystem: Environmental > Terrestrial > Soil > Wetlands > Peat | place: Sweden: Abisko, Stordalen Mire... | reverse complement strand
CTTGGCCGATATCCAGGGCGGCCGTTCACATTTTCAGCACGGGCTATATTTCAACTACCGGATCGACATGCCTTTACCAATAAAGTGGAGCGAATTCAGGACATTCTCGAATATGGAGGTCGTCTCCGAACTGCGCGGGGACTATTTCTTCGGCCATGGGCAAGATAGCCCGGTAGACACGCATTTCCTGTTGGACTGGAAGCACTCGCTGAATATTCCGATTTTTGCCCTGTTTAGCGGCAAGGTTAGTCTCGCGCCCACGGTGGAGATGATCTTTTACGCTAACAAGATCAGCGATAATTTGTACACGTCGTATTCCACATCGGTATCGCTGAGCTACAGTTTCGACAAGCGCGAGGGGCTCAGCCTCAAGAAGGTGCTGGGATACCCGAACCCGACACCCGCATTGCCGTCGCTACCGTCCCGGTAGAGACTCAACGAGCGAGAGAGGGACGGATGGCGCTGGTGAGAGAAATCAAAGGAGGCGAAAACTTACCTCTACTTGCGCGAAGACATTCACCGCACGGCCGTCCTTCATGCCGGGGCGGAAGCGCCACTTCCTAACGGCTTCGATAGCTTTTTCGTCGAGGCCGAGGCCCAGGGGCCGAACAACCTTGATGTCGCGAGGCAAGCCGTTAGCAGCAACGACGATGGAGAGCAGTACAGTGCCGGAGAATTTGGCTTTGCGTGCCTGGTTGGAGTACCTCGGTTCGACTTTGTGAATAAGGACGGGGGCGGAGACATCGGCGCCGATGCTAAATACTTCAGCTGGTTTGGCGGCAACTTGGGGCCCAGGGCTAGATACGTCGCGAGGCAGCAGGGGAAGCGCAAGGATGGTTGCGGTAAGCGCGGCGGCCATGATGGTAAAAGTGGGGCGCATCTGGAACCTTGCTTGATGGTATCGCAAAAATGGGGTTTAGGCTTGGAAAGTAAGTGAGTAAACAGCGTTTGGGTTGAGCGGGATCTCGAAGACGCCGTTGTTGATGGTCACATTCAGGCCGCCTACGGTCACCTTCGAAATGCCCGGAGGAAGCGCGATTTTTTGAGAACGTGCGAGGTGTGTACGGACGGTGGCCGTGGTGGCGCTGCCGGCGGCCCACGCGATATCCACTTCCATGCCGCCGCGCGCGCGGAGACCAGTGACACTCCCCTTAGGCCACGCTTTCGGCAAAGCGGGGAGAATGCGAAGAACATCCTCGTGACTCTGAAGCAACAACTCCACAAGGCCCGCCGGCCCTCCGAAGTTACCATCAATCTGGAAAATCCAGCCATCGTCGGCGGGATGGGTGTCGAATAAATTGGGACCTGTACTGTGCTGTAACAAGCGGCAGAGTGACTCATGGGCAAGATTGCCGTCGAGCAAGCGGGCCCATAAGCAAATGACCCAGGCGCGGCTCCAACCGGTGTAACCGCCTCCCGCGGCGAGCCGGCGTTCGAGTGAGACACGCGCGGCTTTCCAAAATCCCACTTTCTTCTGCGATGTGAGTTCGCCGCCAGGGTAGACCGGATACAAATGCGACATGTGGCGCTGGCCGGGAGTATCTTCAACAAAATCCTCGGACCATTCCTGCAGTTGCCCCGCTTTGCCGATTTTGTATTCGGGCAACAAGGCTAGCTTCGAGTTGAGTGTTTCGCTGACCGGTTCACTGATGCCAAGCACTTTCGCGGCAGCGCGGCAGTTCTGAAAAAGCTCACGGATTAAGGCGATATCCATCGTGCAGCCGGCGCTGGTGACGCAATGTTGACCGTCGGGAGACAGGAAACTGTTTTCTGTCGAGAAGGAGGGACAAGTGGTTAAGCCTCCTTGCGGATTTTCAATGAGCCAGGCGAGATAAAACTCGGCCGAACTTTTCATCGCCGGGTAGGCGGTTTCTCGGAGGAAAGCTTCGTCACCGGTGAACAGATAATGTTCCCAAAGATGCGCGCAGAGCCAGGGCCCACTCATCTGCCAGTTTGCCCAAGTGGGATCGCCTTTGCCGAAATCTCCGACCGGGGCGGATTGACGCCATAGGTCGACATTGTGATGCGAGACCCAGCCGGGAGATTTGTAGTTGACCTCGGCAGTCTTGCGCCCGGTTTGACTAAGCTCTTTGACGAGATCGAATAACGGTTGGTGGCACTCACTGAGATTGCCCGTTTCCGCAAGCCAGTAGTTCATTTGGACGTTGATATTGGCGGTCCAGTTACTGCTCCAAGGCGGGCGCACGAGTTCGTTCCAGATGCCTTGCAGGTTGGCGGGCTGGGAGCCGGGGCGCGAACTGGCTATGAGTAGGTAGCGGCCATATTGGAAATAGAGCGCGAGCAGGTGCTGATCTGTTTCGTCGGTCGAGAAAGACTTGAGGCGTTCATCGGTAGGTAAGGCAGCCGCCTCGGTTTTGCCGAGATCGAGAGAAACGCGCCGAAACAGCGACTGATGATCCTGAATATGAGCGGCGCGGAGTTGCGCATAGGTTTTTCGGGCGGCCGCTTGGAGATGATCTTGGCACGTGGCGGCGATTTCGGCGGCGCTGCGGTCAGGCATTTGATCGAAACCGCGATAACCGGTGGCCGCCGCTATCAGCATGGTGACTTCACTCGCTCCCGTAATTTGTAAGCCGTCGTTTATGGCAGTGACTTTTCCTCCTTTATTGTGAAGCTGGAGCCGGCAGGCGAGGCGCATGCCTTTGCCTTCCTCCTCGTCGTAGAGAACCGGGTCTTTGGCGTCGACATAGTTGGGCTCGACGTGTGCGGGCGCTTTGCCGTGTAGGAGAAGTTGGTTGTTGCCGATCACATCGCTGGCGGCTCGCAAAGGGCTGTCGAGTGTGACGGCAAAATTCAATTTGCCTTTCCTAGCGGTGAGTTGAAGGGCGATGACTTGATCGGGCGCGGAGCAAAACGCTTCACGCGTGAATGTAGCTGCGCCGGAGTTGAAGCTGACGCGCGCGATGCCGGTGTCGAGGTCCAGTTCGCGGCGGTATTCGGTGGTCTCGGCGAGGTTCTCGAATTTCAGATGCAGGTTAGCGAGCGGCTGGTAAGACTCGTTATACGGGCCCTGCATGCGGTGGCATTCGCGATCGGCATCTTTATAGCGTTTTTCTTCGAGCACGAGCCGGCGAATCGCGGGCAGGGCTTCGGCGGCGTGGGGATTGTTCCAATCGTGCGGGTGGCCCGACCAGAGGGTGTCTTCGTTGAGTTGCAGCCGCTCTTCATTGACGCCGCCGAAGACCATCGCGCCCAAACGGCCATTGCCGATAGGGAGAGCGTCGGTCCAGATCTTGGCGGGTTGCTTGTACCAGAGGAGCCATTCGGCGGGAGGGGTTTGGGAGTGTAACTTGGTGAGCGAGCCGGCGATGCTAGCTGCGGCGGGTATGTGTGAGAGAAAAGTGCGGCGGGATGGTTTGCGCATTGTGGGAGACGTTTGGATTGTATCGAAAGGAGCGAAGCGGGGGTTCCGACGCCCTTCGGGCGCGCTGGCCGTTTACGCTCTCGGTGGAGTATCTGAGAGAATTGCGCGAAAACCAGCCTGCTCGAAATGGTGATCTATCGTCAGAGCTTCCTCAATATTTCGGCTCGACATGATAATAAAGGAAAGGCAATCGGTCAGGCTCCATTCCTTGTCGGAACGGTCAGCGAACAGAGGCAACGCGCCCGCGCTCAGTTCCTCGCTGAATGGAACCACCTCAATTTGCGGATCAAGGCGGACTCGTTCATACCCAATGGCCGCTATGCCCCTGGTAGGAGCGCCCGACATAGCGTTCATCCACTCCCAACAAATAGCTTCGGTAGTGATTTAGGTCGCCTTAGACCGAACGACGTAGTCTTGCCACGCGCGTGACTCGATATGATACTGATCGCGACGCCGGAAGAGGGCTATCCAAAAAGCGGTGTCGGCGAAAAATGCAGGAGCCAGAATCAGCCCTGCTTCGGCGTGCCGTATAGATAGTGATCGTGTTGAGACGAGAGGTCGACCGGCAGTTCGTCGTCAACGGCATTTTCAGCAAGCCACTGCAAGGCGGACTGAGGCGAATCCTTAAATTTCCCATCGGCTTCGCTAAACGCCTCAACGTGGACGATCAACGAACGGTCCCGCGGGAGATTCACTGCCTGCTCCGGAACAATCACCTTTCCGTCGAAGCGCGCGTTGAAGTTAATCATAGGGACGGTCTCACCTTTTACCAGTATGCCAAAACCTCAGGCTCGGACGGCTCCAAGTCCTACAGCCTCCAGTTCTCTAACGCCTTCTGGAGGTCCTTTGGCACCAGCACCAATCGAACCCTTAAAAAAGAATTTGGCGTTATTCAGCCGGGTTTCAAAGTGGCGGCTCTAGGAAAGATAGATAAATCCTTGGCGGCAATGGCGACAATCTGCGGTCCCAAGCCGGCCTTAGTGCGCATCCCCTGGAGTCTGCGCCCAACAGCATCAGCTCAAAATGATCTTGCGCGCTTCCCCCTCTGGATCATTGACCATTCGGCAATCGTTGTCCCAGAGCATGGTTTTATTCGTTTCCGGTTCCGATGGCTGCCAAGGCAGACCGGGGATGCTGGGGTTGCCGTTCGCTGCAAAGGCCGCCCACGAAGAAGCCATCTTCTTAGCCAGTATCTGCGCTTCGCCTGTGTTGCCGGTTCCTTGTTCACAACGCTTGATGTTATCGAAGCAGAATTGTAGTTCGGCAGTATGCCAGGCTCCCGGCAGGCCATCTAACATTGGCGTTTGCCATGTGAAGTAGTACGCGTAGGCGGGAGCGGCATGGAGGTCGTGCTTCAGCGCAGCCATCTTCACAACGTTGTTGCGCATTGACAGCCCGTTCAACCCGGGTCTGCCGGAACATATGTAGGAGAGCGTTTGTATTTGTTTGGCCGGGTACGCTTTCCTCAGGACTGCTACGATCGCGCTTGCCTTCTCTTCTCCGTACGTTTTAGCCAGACTTGCGTGCCACTCCTGTTCGGTAGGTCGAGAGGACATCTGGTTGCCTTCCTCACTGACGGAACCGATGAGCATCGGCACATGTTTCGAAACTTCCGGGGCGGCGTCGAAGAACGACCGCATGTTGATCACCTTGCCATCGACACAGGGGGACCAGCCCACGCGAGGCTTGCCCGGGCCTCCGGGTCCCATAGGTCCTCCGGAAGGGTTGATCTTGGCAGCGGCCGCATTGCCTGCGGCGAACAGCTTTGACCATTCCATTTTCTGGAGCGACTGAATGTCGTTGGAGGCAAGACCAAGGTCTTTCATGAGCAACCTCGCGAGTTCCTTCTGCTGCTCGAGGGTGGGAATGTTGCCACCGCCTCCCGACTGGGCTGAGGCTCGATGGAACAGACCTGATGCCGAGGGCATGCCCATCAAAGTGGTGACTTTCGATCCTCCACCCGACTGGCCGTAGATCATCACCCGATCTGGATCACCGCCGAAGTTCTCAATATTGTCACGCACCCATCGCAGGGCCGCAACCAGATCCGTCATGCCCACATTGGCGGAATCTTCATACGCCGTACCACCGATCTCGGCCGCATCGAAGAAGCCCAGGATGTTTAGGCGATGATTCACGGAGATTTGCACCACGTCGTGATGGCGCGCCATCTGGGCGCCGTCATGCGAGGGAAGCTCATACGAAGAACCGAAGCTGAACCCGCCGCCGTGCATGTACACCATCACAGGACGCTTGCCGCTCAGGCCAGGTGTCCAGATGTTCAGCTTCAGCATGTCCTCGCTTTGCCAGCCGTCATCCCAATCGAACAGAAAGGTCTGCTCGATGCTGGTCCAAGGATGTAAGGTTTGCGGACAGTTGGCTCCATACGCCAGAGCTGGATACTCGTCCGTCCAGGGCACGGGTGGTTTCGCCGGAAGCCAGCGATTTTCCCCGGCCGTTGTCTGGCCGTATGGCACGCCCTTGAACGTGAAGACACCGTCAACCAGAAACCCGCGCACCTTTCCGTACTGCGTCTTGGCGACCGCTGAATGGGGGGTGGAGCATTTTCCGGACTCCTCGTGAGATCCGGTTTTGATGCTGTCTGAAGCAACGGCCCATGATTCGCCTGCCGCCCCCAAGCCAGTGGTTGCAGCGAGCCGCAGAGCCTGTCGCCGGCTGAGGATTGTTCCGTCGGATGAGCTAGACATGAAATTGACGTCCTCCTGTACTGCCACTGAGCAAAGTAGTGCCGCTTGTAATCGGCATAATAATTCGATTGATACTGTATCGCAGCCCTGGCCGGCGGTTCGGCGGTGCTAAACTGTCGATTCCCTTATCAGGAAGGGCTTGACGGCTGATGCAATTGACAATCAGGCAATCGTTATCTTGCGTTGGAGCAGCTTTCGTATTCTGCGCCGCATTGGCGGTCGGTTTTGGCCAACAGCCGAGCTCTAATGACGCCCTGAGATCGCCGGAAGTCGACGCGCAGGGAAGAGTAACGTTCCGGCTCTTTGCGCCGCAAGCGCAGCAGGTGAAGCTGCAGGCCGAAGGGAGAGATGCCACGCCCGGCATAACGCCCGAGCAGTTAAAGAACGAATCGGACCGATCCGAGATGACGAAGGGGCCGGATGGTATTTGGTCTATTCAAATTGGTCCAATACAGCCCGGGGTGTATCGATACAGCTTTGTTGTTGATGGCGTTCAGACCACCGATCCGCGGAATCCTAAATCGAGTGAGTCGCTGAATTCCGTCAGAAGTATGTATGAGGTGCCCGGTGCGCCATTTATGGAGTACCGCGTTGACGTTCCTCATGGAGCCGTTGAGCAGGTCTGGTACCGGTCAGCGGCCGTGGGCGCTCTGCGCCGCATGCAGGTGTACACGCCGCCGGGTTATGAGCGTGACAACCATAGTTATCCCGTTCTGTATCTTTTGCACGGAGGCGGCGACACGGACGATTCGTGGCCGACAGTCGGCCGGGCGGGGGCCATCCTGGACAACCTCATCGCGGAACACAAGGCTAACCCGATGATTGTTGTCATGCCTGCCGGTCACGTGTCGCGCGACTTCCAGTTGCGCACCGGTCAAAACACCATGGGTCACGACAAGTTCAACGAGGACCTCACCGGGGGCATAATCTCCTATATCGACCTGAACTACCGGACTGTTGCCGACCGTGATCACCGAGCCCTTGCTGGCTTGTCCATGGGCGGCTTGCAAACTCTCGATATCTCCTTGTCACGGCCTGATCTTTTTGCGTATGTCGGCGTGTTTAGTTCCGGCTGGTTTCCGGAAATGAGAGAGCAGGAGGAGCAAACGGATCTGGCGCGGTACAAAGCATCCGGTCAGCATTTTAAACTGTTTTGGGTGGGTGTCGGCAAGTACGATATTGCGAACGCCAACAGTGCGGCGACTGTTAGTTTGTTGACAAAGTACGGTATCACTCCGGTTACCAAGGAAACGGGAGGTTACCATGCGTGGACTAACTGGCGCGATTATCTGCATGAGTTTGCGCAGGAGATTTTCCGCTAGCGTCAAATGGCTTGCTGGAGGGCGTGGCCGGCCGGGATCTTGCTAGCATAGCGATGGATCATCGAGCATTGCTTCACCACTGGTTCACTAGCAGCCCCGGAAAGGAACAATCTGCCGTTCAGCGATGAAGAGATTTCAAGCCGGGGGCGATCGCCGTTCAGGAAAGCACGATCGGCGGCAGCTTCACGTTCTCTACGAAGACGATGCCGTTGTAGTCCTCAATAAGCGCGCCAAACTGCTCGCGGTGCCGGCGGATGACTCCAATACCCCATCGGCGCTTTCTATTCTTTCCGCACAACTGAAATCAAAGAGGCAGCGGGCCTTCGTCGTCCATCGCATCGACCGTCACACGTCTGGGATCCTGCTCTTCGCAAAAACCTGGCCAGATCGAGAAGCACTGGTGCAACAGTTTATCCGGCACACCCCGGTGCGCGAATATCTCGCGGTAGTTCGTGGTCATCTGCGTCTTGCAGAAGGGACTCTCGTTCACTACTTTCGGCAAGAAGGAATGTTTCAAAAGGTAACCACCGAAGACGATCCCAAATCGGCCCGCGCCGAACTTCGCTATTCCGTGGAACATCGCCTGAAGGGCGCATCGCTCGTCCGCGTCTCGCTGGTGACCGGATTACAAAATCAAATCCGCGTCCAGCTTTCAGCGATCGGCCACCCGGTCATCGGCGACAAAAAGTACCAGCCATCCGAAAAGCTGGAACGGCGAATCACTCGCGTCGCTCTCCATGCGGCGCGTCTTCAGTTTATTCATCCACGTTCGGGAGTGAGCGTCTGCGTTGACTGCGAACCTCCTCCGGACTTTCAGTCTCTGCTTCGGGCATTAGGGTTACGCATCCGCGGCGTTCGATGAAGCTTTGACTCATGGCTCACAAACGGCCCGCTGGGCAGCGTCGCCGAAGCTCCGAGAGGATTGTCCGCCACTCGTACTCTTCTGGCGGCACCAGAGGCCAATAGCGAACCAGTGTCTCTACCGGCTGTGTACCACCATCGCAACCGCGAAGACCTCGGTAAACGCACGAAGAGGCGACCCTCGCGGCGCGCGTTGGTAGCATGTCATCAGGTCGTCCAACTGGAGCAATCGCCATGAATATCCATCACCTCGTGCCGGCCGTAACCCGCTGGCTCCTGTCCATGGGGTCCGTCGTGTTGGCGGCGGCCCACGCGTCAGGCGCGGACCTGTCGAAGTTCAAGCGCATCGAGCCGCAGTTCATCGCGGCCCTGGGAGACCCAGCGGCCACCTCCGGCAACGGCGCGCAAGCCTGGGGATTCTGGAGCCAGGACCCGGGCCCGCGCGCTTGCAAACTGGACCACTACTCACAATTGAAGGCGACCGGCGTGGCGCCGGCGCAATGGAAATTCGACGCTTCGGATTGGTGGCTGGAAGAACACGGCTTGATCATGGAGAAGCCGACCTTTCCGCTGCCTGCTGGGCAATACCTCGTCACGGGTGACCGCGAGGTAACAACCGTGCTGACAGTTCATCCCAAGGACAAAAACGGCAATCAGCGGTGGGAACTCGCCGACGGCGCAACCCTCTACGATGTCACTCATCTCGGATGTCGCTCCGCACGCTACACGCCGGCGAAGGCTGGCAACGCGTGCTCGCCTGCGAACGCTCCCACCACGGGTTTCCCTGTGAATCCGGGGGCGGCCATGCCTGCCGTGAACGGCTGCAGCAAGCAGGACTACACGGTTGTGATCGTCGTGGGGCTACCCGCCGCTCACTGAGTGGCCGCAGGCAGCCAGGCTTTTGTCGGCGATACAGGCTCAAAAGGAAGTAGGTCTTTGGGCGAAATTCGCATTATCCTTGCTCTATTCCCCCGCTTCGCGGTGCCTGGCAACGCCGATTATGAGCAGGACAAAGGAGAGAATCAGGCCCATCGCGGCGGGCAGGTGACACAGTTTCACAACGAATTCCTGCCACGGCGCACCGCCGGCCGCGCCCGCTTGCGCGGCTGCGACGGGCAACAACTGGTTTGTGCCCCACCAGGCATTAGCAACCTCGGACAAGGCCATGAGCCACGTCAGCCACGCCGACACCACGATCACCCGGACAGTTCCGGATCCGGCTGAGTGAGGCAGCCTGAGTACGAGTATTCCGAGGACCACGAACAACAGGCCATTCGTTTCAAACTGGATGTGCGCCCCCACGGCTAGCCGCGGATACGGTGTCAGGGGAGGGGCGAAGCCCCAAACCAGTCCGGCCAGAACGAGGGCCAGACCGTGAATCAGAATCTGTTTACCGCCGGTTTGAAGGGTCATTATCGTTCGCTCGCAAAGTGCGGATCATGACTAGGTTAATGCATTTGAATTCCATTTGCCCGCCGGCACACTAACCTCAGTCTGCGTCTCAAAACGGACAATGAAATGAAAAGACAAGGTCTTCCCCTCAACCGAATGAGTATGCCACTCGGAATCCCAAGCCTGCGATCAGGGATTGACCGGAGAGATGTTCGTATCGATATTGGTGTTTTGCGCAACGACCACCGGCCACTCACCTCCCGCTTTCATCATGATGAAAGTCAGCATCGTATAACGCGGCGGTAGAATGCGGCCCGCATGATCCAATTGCCCGGACAGCTTCGGAATGCAGCGAAGCACAGCAATATCGGGCTTTAGAAAACGCACGGAAATGTCTTGTACGCTCAAGTGGCTCAATTTGAATAGAGTCGCGTGATTGGCGGCATGAGCCTTTTTAAATAGCCTCAGGGCCGATCCATCGCTGCCCAATGACGTTCACGAAGTCGGCATCCTCGGGAAAAAGGCTCGCGAACGCGTCCATGTCGTGTAGATTCCAGGCGTCCACGAAATGCTGAACGACCGCGATTACCGCCGTTTTTTCCCGATCTTGTTCCGTCACAACTGCTCCTTGTGGTTGCGAGAATACCGCCCGTTCATCCCAAGAATAAGCAGACCGAGATTGAATATCGTCATCTGCCGGACCTTCACAAAAACTGCCATCGACTTTCCCCGTTTCTGCGTCGGCTGCTCCACGCCCTTGGGTTTGCCGGCGAGTCGGCAGCCACGCTGGACTCAGTCTGCCATTTGGCCGGGCAGGATGTCTTGAACGTTTCCGACATTCGGCAGCAGCGATGATGGGGATCCGCTCATAAATGCCTGTGTCTCGCGAGTGGAGTGCGACTGGTCGGCGTACCCTGCGGCTGCCGCGGCGGTTGCTAACGTTGCTCCCGCCTTGGCCGCGGCGAGACCGCGCCGAAGTCTCACAATCCGCGCAAACAGTTCTGGGGAAAGTCCCAGTTCCAATTGAAATACTCGCTCAAGCTGCCGCTCGGACCAGTCCACGGTCGCTGCTGTGGCCCGCACAGTCGCGCCGCCGCGCCCGAAATCCGACCTTTCGACCGTATCGTTTAATTCAAGCTCTGTCCGAGTAGCGCGTTTATCTGGCCAATCATGATGCCCGCTGTTGTCTAAGGTCAATGGAATCTAGCGCGTGCACAGATTGGACCAGATAAACGCTTTTAAACCGCCAATCTCTTTGATTTTAGGTCGCTTACGCTGAAATTTCGAAG
>Ga0302319_10023700_pt1 | contig 10958 bp, 7 predicted proteins | sample Bog_T0_2_FD_203319 | JGI IMG/M metagenome (GOLD analysis project Ga0302319, IMG submission 203319) | Peat permafrost microbial communities from Stordalen Mire near Abisko, Sweden - Bog_T0_2 | ecosystem: Environmental > Terrestrial > Soil > Wetlands > Peat | place: Sweden: Abisko, Stordalen Mire... | reverse complement strand
AGTCCAGCGACAAGGAAAGCATGTAGATTGCGAGCGAGTCGGAGAAGGCTGACTCCTCGTAATTCTTGCGTGCGCGCTCGTCGAGAGGCATGGGAGCGCCTTGCGCATTCGTAACTGGGTCAAGAGCGCGGCGGCGGGTTTCCCAGGCGTCCTGGCTGGTTTCGCCTCGGACACCGGCCTGGGCTTGCGACCATGCCAGAGTGGCAAAGCTCTCCGGAACGCCAACGGCGTCGACGAAGTTGTGGGCCACGTTGATGAAGAATTCGAATGCGAGGCCAAAGCGGTCTTCGACGAGGCGCGTGGAGAGAAAAACGGCCTCAATGGAGCCGATCGTCACATTGCGATGGCAGATGGCGCGGTCGCCGAGATCGACGGTGTAGGAGGGAGCAGCGACGGCCGTGTCGCCTTCGACAATAACCAGCGGCACGAAGTAGTAGTAGCGCCTGGAGATTGCCGGAGCCAGGGCGCGCGGCACAGCGCCGACAAGCCGCTCCAACTCGGGCTGCGAGACGCGGGTTTCGCCCCAGGCGCCATAGTGAACCTCGTTGGCGGCCTGGGCGATGGTAGCGGCTGCGGCGACTTTCTCGGCAGCCCACAGGGCGGAAGGTCCGGCAGAAAGAACTTCGGCGGCGGGGAATTCGGAGGAGTGGGGATCGTTTTTTACGGGAGTAGACACGACTCCTTATACTAAAGGGCAGGCGAGGTTCCTGCACGCGGCGGGACCTTTGAAAGATGAGGAATCATGAGCAGAGGCGCAGCATTCAGCCAACCGGCACAGCCAAATCGGAGATCGGGGTCGTTTCTCGGCTTTCCGCTCGAGGGCTTCGGTTTCCTTACCAGCCTGCTCCTGGCGGCCAGCTCCGGCTTCTTCACGTTTTTTCTGGTGACCGCTTTGTCGATCTTCGGCTTGCTGATCTGGAATCAGTTGCTGCATCACACCGTGAATTACGCCAATAGCTACCTCTATTTCGGCTTTCCGTCGGCGGTGGCTGTCTGGACCGTCGCGCTCATTGTCTTCGGAACCCTGTGGGTTCGGGCCAAGATCCACGCCAAGTAGCGGGTCTGCCAGACGCAGGGCATGGTTTACACTCGGCCCATGCATTTTGAGGATCTGCGCTGCGCTGTTTCCCGTCGCGCCTTGTCTCAACTCATTCTGGCGGCGGTTGTTGCAACGGTTTGTCTTCGCGCCGAGCGGGGCTTTGCGCTGGGTTGGGTCGCCGCACCGGCGCACGCCAAACATGCCGGAGCTGCGAAATCCGTTCCTCAGGAAGACGCAAAGCTGGCTGGGCGAATCCAGGCTGTCCTTGCCGATCCCGCTTTGGGACATGCGCATTTCGGCATCAGCGTTACCACCCTCGATGGCGTCAAGCTCTTTGGCCTCAACGATGGCGAGCTTTTCATTCCAGCGTCGAACGCCAAGCTTCCAACGACAGCTGCAGCGTTTGCCCTGTTGCCCGTGGACCGGCTGACCTGGACAACCAATCTTGTGACGGGCGGATCGATCGATGCCAATGGCCAGCTACACGGGGATCTCGTTCTGCTGGGCGCGGGCGATCCGACGATGAGCAGCCGCGTCTATCCCTACCGGAGTACAGCGGACAGCGGAGTCGCGAATGCCGCCGGCACCCCGTCGCCCGCGCCCAGGCCGCTGGCGGCGCTTGAAGAGATGGCGGATCAGATCGTGCGCTCGGGCATTCGCAGCATTCAGGGAGATATTGTCGGCGACGATAGCTACTTCCTGAGCGAGCCTTACGGCGCCGGCTGGAGCTGGGACGATTTGCAATGGAGCTACGGCGCGCCCGCCTCTGCGCTGACCGTGAACGACAATACCGTGCTGTTGCGCCTGCTGCCTCAACCGGACGTTCCGGATGCCACGAATGCATCGCCGGCCTTGGATCCAATCACTGCGAACATCGCGAACAAAGCAAATGCTTCGAGCAAGACCGTCGCTTCGTGGTTGCCGGATACGCCCTTCTATTCGCTCCAGGGAGCCATGCTGCTGGCGCCGCAGGGCGAGAAGCCATTGCCGGGAGCGGGACCAGGACTCGATAAAGCGCTTGGCTCGCGGGTAATTCGGGTATGGGGGACTGCGCCTGCGCAGGGCTTTCATGCGGTGCTGGCGATCGACGATCCGGCGGAGTACGCTGCCCGGTCGCTGCTGGGCATGCTGACTGCGCGCGGCATCACGGTGGCGGGAACGGCACGTGCGCGTCATCGCTTTTCGACGTCAACGGAAGATGTGACAAAAGATGTGAACGATACGCAGGCTGCGGCACCGGCTGCGCCTTTGAGCCCGCTGTCGCTTGCGACTGTGGCTGCGCCTCTGGAGGGCCGGCGGGTGCTGGCTTCTCACACTTCGGCGCCCATGGTGGAAGATCTTACCGTCACCAACAAAATCAGCCAGAATCTTCATGCCGAGTTGATGCTGCGCCTACTGGGAAGGCTCTACGACGACCAGGCTGGAAAGCCGGCCCGAAATGCTTCGGAAAATGAGGGCAGCATTGCCGACGGAGCGGGCGTGGTGCGCCAATTCCTGCGCGAAGCAGGAGTTGCGCCGGAGGATTTCTTTTTCTACGACGGGTCAGGCATGAGCGCCAACGATTTGATTGCCCCGCGCGCCTACACTACGCTGCTCACCTACGCGGCGCGCCAACCGTGGGGTGAGGCGTGGAAGGCGACCTTCCCCATTGCCGGCGTTGATGGAACTTTGAGCGGCCGCTTCAAGACTTCGCCGCTCAACGGCAAGCTCTTTGCCAAGACTGGAACGCTGAACGAGGTGAATGCATTGTCGGGCTATCTGATTGCTGCTAGTGGCAAGACGCTGGTGTTTTCGATCCTCGTGAACGGGCACCTCCCCGGCAGCGAGGCGGAGATTCACGCAATGGATCGCCTTTGCGAGGCAATTGCAGCGGTCGAGTGAAGGCTGCAATTGCCGGATGTCGCTTGCGGGCCCGTGGGACAAATCGACGACCTCGCGCGATATGATCGCAGTAGATGTTTTCCCTCTGTGCAAGAGTCAGTACCACAATCTGTACCAGAAGCAGAAATGCTGGAATTGCTGAGATCGCTCTGATTACTGCGATCGCGGCAATGGCCCTCATCTCTGGCTGCAAGGACTTGCCGGCGTCCAAGCCTGAAGCGCTGTTTACTCCGGATGAGGCGCGAGGAGCGCAGGTCTTTCACGTTTACTGCGCGCAGTGCCATCGTCCCACAACCACGCGTGGTTTGAAGGGACCAGGTCTTCAGGCGCTTACCAAGGTGAAGGCCATGCCGTCCGGCGCGCCGCCGACGGACGAGCGGCTGATCCAGACCATCCTGCACGGGCACGGCATGATGCAAGGAGTGCCGATGAGCGATGAGAATTTGCAATACCTGCTGGCCTACCTGCATACGTTATGAGCAATGAGTCTCAACAGAACGAGCAGCCTGTAGAGGCATCGCTAGAGCCCGCCGCGAATAGGCTGACAGCAAAGGTGAGCCTCGATCCAGCGAAAGACACAATCGCGGGCAAGGCGGCGTTGCCGTTGCCCGGCATGGTGGCCATCGGGTTGTACATGCTCGTGCTGGGCGCGGTCGTCACCTTCGGCGTGGTGGGAGGACACATTCCTCGCCTGCTGCTGATTCTGGTGCCCTTTTTTGTGACTGCGAGTTTCGGTTTGCTGCGGATGTTCCGCTGGGCGTGGGCGCTCACGCTCTCGGCGGTCTTTCTGTTGGCGACCTACAACTTGTGGATTTTCTTTGAGCAGAGAGAAGCGCCGGGCGCGATTCAGGGAGTACTGAATCTGGTGTTCTTTCTCTATCTCGTAAGACCCGATGTTCGCTCGCGTCTGCGATAGGCCGCTGCTCGCGGGGCAGGCTCAGTACATCAAGTGCAACGCTGCCGGCGTCGGGAAGACCGATGTCGAATGATGAATGTTGCCCGCAGTGCCGATGCTTGAGAGCGTGAATCCCCACAGCCATTCGCCTTCATCGCGCAGGGAGCCCAATTCGAATCGCCGGTAACCTGCCTGCAGGCCGCAGCAGTTCCAGTTGTAGACAGCTTCCACTCCTCCGTATTGCAGTGTGTCGTGCGTAAAGTCGTAGCTGGCGTTCATGGCTACGCTCAAGCCGACATCTGACGGCTTGCCGAAGTAGAGGAATGGTTGTACCTGCTGGCTCTGAATGACAGAGGCCGAGCTACCGGATTCATCGGCTGCATTCAGCAGCGCGTGGCCCAGGCCGATCGTGGTGCGGCCCCAGCTATAACCGGCGAAGAGATTGTTGGCATCCATCCTTCCGGCCTTGGTGTCGTAGTCGAGATCCCACTCGATGCGCAGATGGTCGATTGCCTCAAAGCGAATGCGCGAGGTGATCGGCGCTACATTGCGCGGGTTGGTGAGGAAGGAAACGCCAGTCAGATCCAGGGTCGAATCGAAGACGTTGCGTCGATTGGGAATGAGCGCGCCGCCGAAGGTGGGGTCGATGTAAAACTTCTGCGCAATCTGCCAGCTTGCCCACTCGCGCGCCGGCGATTTGCAGGTTCCCGATTCGTCGACTGCATTGCGGACTTGCGTTGAGGGCCCTGACACATCCAGGCCGAGGGGGTCGAGATTGGGCGCGTCCTGAGTCTGCGATTCCTGAGTCTGCGATTCCTGAGTCTGCGATGTCTGGTCCGAATCGTGCGTATTCGTGACAGAATCGCCGCACGGCTTGGCCGCGTTGTTTTTCACGTAGAACCGCTGGGTTACCGAGTAGCCGGCCTCGTTGGTGTTGGTGGCGATGTCGGTCATGTCGAACTGGAGTGTGTCCCGGGCATTGTGAATGCCAGTGACATAGCGGTAGAAGATCTCGGGCTCGATGACGTGGCGCAGCTCTCGATTCAAGCCAGTCAAATTGAAATCGCGCTCGAGCACCGGAGGCCTAATATCTACGGAAGCCTCGATGTCCGAGCGGTTCAAGGGATTGTGCTGGACGAAGGGAACGCCGCCGAAGTGAGATCCGGTGAGATCGGGAATCTGGCTGCCGGAGTACTGCGTGGTACGAACGGCAAACTCGGGCAACACTTGCCAGTTGCCCAGATGCACGGGCCACTCGATGTGCGGGTAAATGTCGAGGCGGCCGACGTCGCGGGAGTGGAAATGCGGTTCGGCGCGATCCAGGTCTGCGATGGAAGAAGCGAATCCCCAGTACACGGGGGAGAATGTCGCCGATGTGGAAGCGCCCCCGCCACCGGTCAAGGGCCTGTCGACGACGTCGAAGCGAAGGCTTGGCAAGTGAAGTATGCGGACCTCTGGGACACTCACAACTGGGGCATCACTCGCAGCAGGTGTACCTGCGAAGCTTTCAAAACGACCCAGCGTTACAGAAGGGAGGAAGCCGTTGTGGTTATGGGTGAGGGCAGCGTCGCTCTGCACCTCAGAGCTGGTCGCCTGGGCCAGAGTTTCATCGAAGGCCAGGCGATAGACGTAGCTGGACAAGTATTCGACGGAGCCGGCAATGCGAGTCTCCGGGTTGAGATACTTGCGCCCGTAGGCGATGATATCTGCGCCGCCCTGGTTTTCCAGAGTAGGTGTGGCCGCGCCGAGGAGCGTTTCCTCGATGCCTCGATCCAGCAGCGAATTCCAGCGGACGGTGAGCGCATCGAGGCCAGATCCGCGGTAGCGGAAATTCCCGCTCGGAGCGAATCCGCGCTTGCTCCAGTACTCTGCCCCGACGGTCATATCCATGCTGCGATTGATGACCCAGTAGAAGGCCTCGCCGAGCACCAGTCCTTTAACGCTGGAGTTCTCGCCTTCGGGAAGGAGAAATCCCGACTCCCTTCCTGTTTCGTCCAGATTTCGCTCAACGAAGGGCAGATAGAAGAGCGGAACACGCCAGAACTCGAAGAGGCTGTTGTGGGTGCTCGCCTTCTGATTCACGACGTCGATAGACCGCGAGATCAACTTCCAGTCGGGTTTGGGAAGACGGCAGGAGGTCATCGACCCGTCCACAATCCGGTACTGATTTTCCCCTGTCTGCAACAAGACGCGGCCGGTGAAGATGAACGGATCCGGGGTGCTGTAGATCATCGTCTTGCCCATGCGCCGCACGCCGAAGGTGCCGGTCACGTCGTAGAACGCCGCAGTGTGGTCCTGCAGGTGCATTTCGCCGTGACTGGCAGTGAGAACGGTGTCGTTGAGACCACCCTGCACTTGCAGATGCCCCTGAGCCTCCACCGTGGCCGTGGAATGGTGGTAAATGATTTTGTCGGCGTGGATGATGTAGTTCTTGTAGTAGAGAACCACCTCGCCTGTAAGCGTTGAAGTGTCTCCGACGTGAACCTGCTCAGAGGCGGTCCAATGCACGGGAACACCCGTCTCGGGTTCCGGTTCCGGCTTGGCAACGGGCAGCAGCTGCAGACTCGGATCGTCTGGAACCTGGGGAGCATCGGTTGAGCTGGAAGCGGGTTGCTGTGAGGATTTCGTTGATCCGTAGCTGCCGGTACCCGCAGCGGGTAACGCATTAGTCAACAGCTGTGAATGCATCTGCGCATGACAGAGCACAAACAGCGTGATACACCAAAAGTAGCGAGAACGCATCACCGAGTCATTGCCCAGCATAACAAAGCTGTGGGGTGCACTCAGGTAAGACGCGATTCCCGCTGCTCTGGCTGCAAAGAAAAGCCGATTCCTCACTCCGCGCGGGCATGCCGTATCTCCCATGCGCATGGTGCTATTTGGCGACATCTTTTTTCTCTGCGACTTGTTCTCTTCGGTGCCAGGGATGTCCGGACGCCTTTCATTACCTCACAGGCCTCCGGCCAGCAACCGCAGCCATCGCGCTGCGACAGAAGGGAACCAGGTTTTGAGCAAATCGGCTACTGTCCCCGCACAGCCATTGGAAACACTTACCCCATTCGACTCCCGGTCGAACGAGTCCGCAACTCCGAAATGGAAGCAGGAAGTGAACCAGCGCCTTGCCGCCCACCGCAACCGTCGCGGAGGCGCGCAGGATGCTGCCGGTCAAGTCGCGGAGAGTCCGCGTATTGCCAGCGCACGCGCGGCGGAGGCTGCAGCGCGTGTTGCCGCCCGTTACGCGAAGGCACCCAGCTACAGCCAGCTGTTGGCCGGTGAGGCTCGCGCCGTGGTGCGCGCCGCGGGAGCCGCGGCAGAAGCTGCGCGCAACGCCCAGGCCGCTGCGCAAGCCGTTCTGGCTGGCCTGGAGTCAGGTCCAATTGCTTCTGGTCTGTGGGAGCCGGACATCCACCACGAGGCAGCGGAGGTCGAGGTTGCGCATGTCCCGTCGCGGTGGCAGGATGAGCCTCCGCCGGTGGCTGCTTCACCGCAGCCCGCGCCGCGCCAGAATTTCTATGCCGGTGCGCAGCCGCGCTGGGAAGAGGCGTTGCCCGCCGTTTCCCAAGGACCGGCTTCGGGTCGGGATGTCTGGTCGGAGATGCGCCTGCATCCGCAAACCGAACTCGACCACCACGGCGAGCGGAGTCATCAAGGCCATTCCTACGATCGCGCAATTGAGGAGAGCGAGCTCTTCCCCAATGAGTCCCTCGACTCATTCGATCCCTATCATTCCTATGATCCGATGGGCAGCGCGACGGTCGAGCCGGTACAGCATCTACCTGCCAACCTGATTGAGTTTCCACGCGAGCTGGTTGCGACGCGCAAGGCTCGTCCGCGTCTGGCAGAGGGGCCGTTCTACGACGCTTCGCACGCCAATTCGCAGCTGAGCATCTTTGAGGTCGACCCCGATTTGCTCGATTCGCCGGTTTATCCGGCCGATTCGGCAACCTCTGCGGTCGCTCCACCGGAATGGGCGTCGATCGAACTGGACCATCGTCCTGAACCGCACCATTGGGCTGGAGTTGAGAGCGAAGACTCGTATGCGGAGAGCGCTCCGGTTACCGGCCGCGAGGCGCATCGCGGCTTTGCCGGGGCAGGGGAAAGAACATCTGGCGCCGTGGACGAAAGACCGCGCGTATCCGCTCCAAAGGTCGCTCGGAGCGAAGTGGGTTCCGAACGTGGCCAGAGCTCTGCCGCCGCGTCTGTCGGCGTTCAGGCTGCGGACCTGATGGTGGCTGCGATGAGCGATAGAATGCTGGCCACGGTCGTCGATGCGGCGCTGGTTACGCTGGCGTTTCTAGCGTCGGCAATCGTGGTGGTCGCGTCAACCTCGCATCCACCGGCGGGCCGAATCGCCCTGATTGCAAGCGGTTGCGGACTGGTGCTTTTCTGGATGCTCTACCAGTTCCTCTTCCTCAGCTACGCCGAAGAAGGTACTCCTGGCATGCGCTACGCGCGCATTGCGTTATGCACCTTTGACGACGACAACCCGACGCGGGAGCAGATGCGCAAGCGAATTCCGGCGATGCTGCTTTCCGCGGCGCCGGCCGGCCTGGGGCTTGCCTGGGCGCTCTTCGACGGCGATCACCTGGGCTGGCACGACCGCATGACGCGGACCTACCAGCGGAAGTATTAAGGTTCTCCTCGTTGGTGGATTGATCCCTAATCAAAAGCAAGATGGCGGCACGGAATCATTTACTCCGTGCCGCCATCTTGTCTTTCGAGGTTATTTCGTGGCGTTCCTACCAGCTCTGCGCCCGCAGGGCGGCCACGCCGGCGCCGAGAATGCTGATCGCGTCGTCCTCGGCCAGCACCTCCAGCGAATAGCTCTGGAGCGGGCTCATCTTGACCATGGCTTCGAGGTATCCGCGCAGGACGGGAAGTTCCAGAAAACCGACATTCAGCCCGGTGAAGTAAAACTTTCCGGGACCGCCGAGATGAATCATGGACGCGGTTCCGGCTGCGAGGGCGCGGTGCCACAGATCCACAAACTCGCGGCAGCGCGCGTCGCCCTGACGGGCGTTGGCGAAAACCTCATCCGGCTCGAGATCCAGGAATCGCAGGCGCATGGCGCGATTGCCCATGATGCCTTCCAGATGACCAACTCCTCCGCAACCGCAATAACGCTCCTTGGGGTCGAGAGTGACAACTGTGTGTCCGCCTTCCCAAACACCGTCGGCGTGAGGCCAGCGGCCGTAACCAATTCCATTGCCGAGTGTCCAGACGCGAATAAGTCGATCCAGATGTCCACCCGAAGCGGCCAGACCCGCGGCGACGGCATCGGCGTCGTTCAGGACGTAAACGGGCGCCTTGATGCCTTGAGCCGTCAGCACCTCTCCCAGAGCGTCGGCCAGACGGACGCCTTTGATCTGCTGCAGGTTGGGCGAATCTTCGACGACGCCATTGCGAACAATGCCCGGAACGGCGACCCCGATGGCAGCCACTGGTTCCTTGCTTGAGGCGACAAGAGGGGCAATCTGGCTCACGAGAATGTCGTAAAGCTCGCCGGCCGGAAGGCCAACCAAGGCTTCGGATTCTGAGGCGTCGGCCGGATAGCGCAGCCGTTCGCCCTCCAGCTTTTGGTGTCCCAGTGGGCCGGCCAGTAAGCCGGCCACTATGTGCTCGGTCATCACTACGCCAATCGAGGTGGTCATTGGAGTCTCCAGTTCAATGCTGACGATGGTACCGCTTTCGCCCATGCCTGCTGCAAGCGGCTGCGGGGTGATCGATGCCTGACCCGCCTTGCGCTTGCCCATGAGAAACTTCTTTCCTGCAATTCATGCTGGTTACTGATAGCGGTGAAGCCGTCCCACGCCGTTGAACGCGGCAACTTTGTAACACTCCGCGAGGGTGGGATAGTTGAATACCGTTTCGATGAAGTAATCGACGCTGCCGCCGAGGGTCATCACCGCCTGGCCGATATGCACCAATTCGCTGGCACCCTCGCCGATGATATGAACGCCAAGCACCTTGCGCGTGTCGCGATGGAAGATCAGCTTCAACCTGCCCGTCGTGTCGCCGCGAATTTGCCCGCGTGCAGTCTCCCGGTAATAAGCCATGCCGACTTCATAGGGAACGTCTTCTTCGGTGAGCTGCTCTTCGGTCTTGCCGATGAAGCTGATCTCGGGGATGGTGTAAATACCGTAAGGATAAAAACTCGGATTGGAGATCGTGTGCATGTCGTTGAAGGCACGGGCGACGGCGATTCTGCCCTGCTCCATGGAGACGGAAGCCAGCGAAGGGAAGCCGATGACATCGCCTACCGCGTAGATCGAGGGTGTCGCCGTCTGAAAGTTCTCGTCTACCGGGATACGGCCCCGGGAATCGGATTTCAGTCCTGCATTTTCGAGCTTCAAGTCGTCGACGCTGCCCTGGCGGCCAACGGCATACAGCAGGGCGTCGCCGGAGACACGCTTGTTGCTCTGCATATTGGCGACAACGGTGCCGTCTTCCAGCTCTTCCACGCTGGCCAGCTCTTCACCCAGCCGCATGGTCACACGGCTGTCGCGCAGGTGATAGCTGAGGGTCTCCACGATCTCCTGATCGGCGAACTCCAGCAGCTTGTTGCGTTTCTCGATCAGCGTGACGCGGACACCGAGGATGGCGAACATACATGCGTATTCGACGCCGATGACGCCGCCGCCAACCACGATCAGTGTCCGGGGCAGCTTGGGCATATCCAGGATCTGATCGCTATTGATGATGGTAGTGCCGTTGATGGGAACCTGGTCCGACGTTGCAGGCTTGGTGCCCACCGCTATAATCACGCGGCTGGCGTCGAGGGTGGTGTCGGTCTCCGGGCCTTCGACGCGAAGCGTCTCCGGGGTAACGAAGTGCGCCACGCCGTGAATGACGTCGATTCCATTGCGGGAGAGCTGGGCTTCGGTGACATCAATCTCGGTTTTGACCACACCCTGGACGCGGAAGGCCAGGTCGGCCATGGTGATCTTTTCCTTGACCCGGTAGTTCATGCCGTAGACGGTGCGGTAGTTGTAGCCGGAAAGGTGCAGCACGGCTTCGCGCATGGTTTTGGAAGGAATGGTGCCGGTGTTGATGCAAACCCCGCCGACAACCGACCGTGCTTCGACGATGGCTACCTTCTTCTTCAACTTGGAGGCTGCAACGGCAGCACGCTGCCCAGACGGT
>Ga0302319_10023699_pt1 | contig 10958 bp, 9 predicted proteins | sample Bog_T0_2_FD_203319 | JGI IMG/M metagenome (GOLD analysis project Ga0302319, IMG submission 203319) | Peat permafrost microbial communities from Stordalen Mire near Abisko, Sweden - Bog_T0_2 | ecosystem: Environmental > Terrestrial > Soil > Wetlands > Peat | place: Sweden: Abisko, Stordalen Mire... | reverse complement strand
TGGTTCAACTTTAAGGGTTTGGGCTCAGCGTAAAAACACGCGGTCTTTACGCGCAATGCCGGTACAACACCGCGCCGATCACGCGCGACAGCCCCGAGGGCAGCACGCGGAACACCCGGTTGTACCAGCCCGTGGCGTCATCGGTTTCCGTGACGTAGCGGTTTTGCCGCAGGTCATATTTGACATACTCGATCTTTTCCTCGCCGGCGCCCCAGCCGAGCTTGAAGCGGCGCAAGCCTTCGTTGTCCAGGGAGGTCCGGCCCAAATGCAGCGATTTCACGCCGTGCCGCGCGTGCCACTTGCAGGCCTCCCACATGACGACATTGGGCCCGCGCAAATGCTGGAACGCCTCGTCGGAGGCCCCGTATTTGTAAACAGCCTGCGTGCCCATTTGAAAATAAACCGAGGCGGCGATGGGGCGCCCCGCCTGGCTGGCGATGGCAATCATCCCGTGGTTCGGGGCCAGAATGTGCTCAAAAATATTCTTAAAGAAGGCGAACGGCTGCGGGGGCAGGCCGTGCTTCTTGCGGGTTTTGCATTGCAACGCATAAAACACCCGCATGGCCGCCAGGCTTTGCCCAACCGCGACGGTGACGCCGCTTTTCTCCGCCTTGCGGATCGCACGCCGCACGGAACTTTCCAGCCGCGCGAACATCCGCTCTTCATCCGCCTCCAAGGCCACGCGGTGGGCATAAAACGCCAGCGAGGCCGGCGCCTCGCCGAACAGTTCCCGGCCGCCGCGCCATTCCACGGATTTCCAGCCGCGCGCCCGCCCATGTTCCAGGGCGGCCTGCACCAGCCGCCGCATGGCGGCCGGGTCCGAATAGAGCGGCTCGCAATCGTCGGTGAACGGCAGCGCGATCCCCCGCCGCCCGGTCACCCAACTGTCCACCTCCATGAGCGGCAGCAACGCGGACCGGCCATCCGGCTGGCCGGTCCGGAAATAAACCGGACGAAAACCATACGCGCCCTGCAACGTTTTGGCCCAGGCGGAGCTGTGAAACAGCGATCCGCGCGCATGGGCCGTCACCAGCGCATCCCAGCCGGGGAAGTCCGCCGGATTGACCGGCTGCAGGCCGGTCGCGGCGGCCGCGCCATCAGCCGGGGCCGCCGTCCCGCCCCCGGAAGGGGGACCGGCCGGCACGGCAACGGTGTTTTCTGTCGGGGGGCAGTTCACCGTTCCATTTCCGGCGGCAGCGATTTAACCACCCGCGCCGGAATGCCGGCCACGACGGTGTTGGGCGGCACATCCCGGGTCACCACGCTGCCCGCGCCGATCAACGCATTTTCGCCGATGGTGATGCCGCACAGCAGCACGGCGCCGGAACCGATGGAGGCCCCGCGTTTCACCAGCGTGGGGAGGCACGCCCAGTCCGCTTCCGTCTGTAATTTTCCATGGGCGGTGGCCCGGGGGTAACGGTCGTTGGTGAACGTCACATTGTGGCCGACAAACACCTCGTCCTCCAAGGTGACCCCCTCACAAATGAAGGTGTGGCTGGAGACTTTGCACCGGTTGCCCACTTTGGCCCCCTTTTGAATCTCCACAAAGGTGCCGATTTTTACGTCGTCCCCGATTTCACAACCGTATAAGTTGACAAAACCGACGAGCCGGACGTTTTTGCCCAGCTTGACATCGGGGGCGACCCGCAAACCGGTTGGTTCGGACAAACTCATGGCGCGGGCGGCTGGTTTCCATTTTTATGGACGCCATTCTTGTGGCTGCCATTCTTGTGGATTTTTAAGCGCGACCCGCGACCGGCGACGGGCGTGGTTTGCTGACCATCAACGGCGACCGCCACCACCACACTGTCCGCGGGGGATGCCGCCCCGCCGGCCGGCAGAACGGCCCGGGCGGTGATCGCGACCGGGACCGATTGCGGGTCCGCCGCCGGCAGCGGCCGGTCGGCAACGGGCCGGACGCGCGGGGCGCCCGGCACGCCGGCCGCCACCAAATCCACCGGTGAACCGCCGCGCTTTAGTGATTCGGACGACGCCTCCAAAATGCGGACCAGTTCCAGGCCCCGGCCGCCATCGGTCAGCGGTACGGCCCCGTCCCGGATGCAATCCAGAAAATGCTGGCATTCCGTTTTCAGCGGTTCCTCCTGCTTGATATAAGGGGCATACACGTCTCCATAATGGTAGGCGTAATGAAATTCCGCGAACGTGTCGTAGTGGGGCGGCCGTTCCACCCGGGCGTCGAAGACCCGGATTTTTTCCAGCGGGGCGACATCGTCATAGACGATCATCCGTTTGCTGCCGACAATGGTCATTTCCCGGACTTTTCTGGGGTCCAGCCAACTGCTTTGGATGATGGCGGACCGCTGGTTGGGGAAGCCCAGCCACATGGTGGTCACATCCTCCACGCCGGGCGTGATGTGGGCGCTGCCCAGGCAATTGACGGTCAAAGGCTGCTCGCCCATGATGTTCAAAATGATCGAGATGTCGTGCGGCGCCAGGTCCCAGGCCACATTGATGTCTTTTTGGAACAACCCCAGGTTGAGCCGGCGCGCGGAAATGTAACGGATTTCGCCCAAATCGCCGTGATCCACGATCTCCTTGATTTTCCGCACGGCGGGCGAGTAGAGAAACGTGTGTCCGGTCATGAGCACCAAGCCCTGCTTCCGGGCGATGGCGATCAATTCCTGGCACTCCCCGGAGGAGCTCGCCATCGGTTTTTCGATCATGGTGTGCTTGCCGGCCAGCAGGCTGGCGCGGGCCATGGGAAAGTGCGTTTTGACCGCGGTGGCGATGACCACCGCGTCCAAATCGGTACCGTGGAGCAGGGCCTGAAAATCCGACGTCCCTTCCACCTCGGGATACAATGACCGGAGATGCGCCAGCCGCTGGTGGCTGAGGTCGCAGACCATTTTCAGGTGGCAATCGGGCAGGGATCGGAAGTTCCGCACCAAATTCGGCCCCCAATATCCGTAGCCGACCACACCCACTTTGATTTTATTTGCCATGGCATTTTTCTTTCGCTTGTAGATTTACATGAGACTGAGTGATTAAGAGGGGAGGCGCGCCGCCCGCCGGGAGCGGGCCGTGAGCAGGAGCGACTTTTTTTTCCAGGCGCACCAGACCTGGCCCAGCATGACCGGCAGGGTCTTGAAAATGATGGCCAGATCCAGCCGGAGGCTTTTGTTTCTCGCGTAGCTGCTGTCCATTTCGATCATTTCGGCAAAGGTGGTCCGGTTTTTGCCGCTGACCTGCCAGAGCCCGGTAAGACCCGGCAGCGTGCGGAAGCGCTCCCGCTGCCCCGGCTGAAAATGGCCGTATTCGAAGGCCGTGCAAGGGCGCGGCCCCACCAGGCTCATCTCTCCGCGCAGCACGTTGATCAGTTGCGGGAGTTCGTCCAAACCGGACGACCGGAGCCACACCCCGCAGGGAATGATCCGGGCATCCCCCTGCGCGTCCAGCTTGACCATGGGCGCATCGGAATGGATCAATTGACGGAAATGCTCCTGATGCTTGGAGGTTTCCGCGCCGATGGTCATGGTCCGGAATTTCAGGCACATGAACCTCCCCCCCAAATGACCGACGCGTTCCTGCCGGAACAAGACCGGCCCTGCGGAAACGCCGCGGATCAGGACCGCGATCAAAATCGCCAAGGGCAACAAAAGGGGCAGCGCCAGCAGGATGAGGCACACATCCAACGCCCGTTTCCAACCCGGCGTCGCGGCGTCGCACGCCGTTTCCGGAAGCTGGGTTTTCGGGGGGGGGGATTTCATGTATCGCGACCGCTCATGGATTTCATGTTTTGGCTGCACCACCGGGTTTCTTAACTTTACATCTTGCTTGGCCAAACACCGGTCTCCCCCCCCAACGTAACATCTGCGCAGACTCCGTCCCGGTCAGTTCGCAGGCGCAACCAAGCCTATACCACGAACTTCCTTCTCATCTCACTTTCTAATCGGAGTCTCATGGGGGCAGACCAATTGACTCATCAACATCCTTGCACCTCTGGTGCTTATAAAGTGCGAACAAAGTATCATCAACTCATGAAAAAGTCAATCTATTGTTCCCTTCCTGCAAGGCCGTTCCTGGCAAATACTGCCGGTCGCGGCCGGTCATGGCAATTATTACCCGGTCAAATGACAACCCGGGCGACCCATATTAGCAGCGCGGACCCGGGGCCGGTTGGGTTCCATAGTGAAAGCCGTGTTCGTCCTCATAACCCTCAGGGACCCGGCTGCAGAGCGGATCGGTGAGCCGGATGATAAGCTGTCCCATCCAGGAGGAAAGCGCGCCATTTTTTTGGGCGGCACCGGCGGCGGCTTCCGGCAATGACTGGCCTGGCTCGGCGGGGGAAATGAAATGATCCCAAAGCCCCGGACTGAGCCGGGGGTTGACGGCCTCACCGCCCCCGAATCTGCTGATGTGTTTCGGTTTCATATGTTTGCTGATATGAATGTAACGCCGGGTGTCGTTTTTGAATAATGCCAAAATCTGGCAGTTGCGCCACCCAGGCACCTGAACCCGCGGACATTTACCCAAAATTGGTCAGAGCGGGCCGATTTTTCCGGCGGTTTGGCCGGGCGGCCCGGGCCGACCTGTCTCACCACCGTTGCTTCCAGCGTTTTTTGGGCTGAACTGGCTTTGAGGTTCATTGGTCGTTCGGTTGTTCTTTATTATTACTTATCCACCCCTCAAATCGGCTCGCAGCCGCGGGACTTTAGAACTTTTTTTTCGGCCCCTAATAAAAAAGTTTAAGTCGTGGCAAAAGCAACCGAATTGTTTCACCCAACCCGTTTTCCGCGAGGAACTTGGCCAGGCGGTCGGGCCCGCCGGCAGCGCTGGCCGGAGCCGTCCCACGCCCGGTATTATTGCCGTTTTCATGATGGTTAACCCGCCCGGTAACACACTCTGCGGGGTCATTCAGGGGTCCGGCGAAGGGTTCAGCCGGTAAACCGGCCGACCCTTCAAGGTTTCGCACAGCATTCGTTTTTGCATCGCCAGCCGTTTCAGGGTTGTGCCAACGGAAACACCAAAATGTTTGCCGGACGGCTTGAAACCGGTGGCCAGCAAAAATTTTCGCATCTCCGGCGGGGAAAACGGCTTCCCCTTAAACGACGCCGCCGCGTTGATGATTGCGTCCGTCAATCCGCTCCCGGTGCCCAGGTGCCCCGGCAGCGGGTCCAGCCGGGGGTCGGGAGCCATCGGCGAGTCAATGAGCAGCAGGTTGTCAGCCTCCGCTTTCAACTCGTCCAGCAGCAGCAACCTCTGCTTGACGGCGGCAATTTCGGCCTGCTTTTCCTCAATCTGCTTGAGGTATCTGGCCTTCAGCATTTCCAGGCGGTCTTCCGATTTGGCCATTGATTGTAAAGGCATGATAAGCACATTCGCAATCATTGTCAAGCCTTTGTTTATCTTAAATAAAATGGGCTTGTAAATGCTTTTCGGGTGTTACTGCGGAGCCGGTGGGATGCACGACGAAAGCGGGGTGGGGACGGCTCGTCCCCGCCTCCGGCCACCGCCTCGTCCCCCCACCCTTCGCGTTTGGCTCACCCCGGGTAGGCCGTCCCGCGACTTAACCCGAAACCCGAAACTCGAACCCCGCCCCCCCTGTGCCTGGCTTGCCGGTGGGGGCCCCACCCGGCGCAGCGTTCGCTCACGTTCGGACTTTGTCGGCAGCTTTGGGGCCTGGGCGCACCTGGCAGGTGACCGTTTCCTGGAGAGCCTGTCTGAAAATTCAAAGGGGTTCTGTTTTCGCAACCAGGCCGGTATGGCAAGGCGCGACGAGCGAGCATACCCCTATGGGTCTGTGAGCGAGGAGCAACGCCGCCAGACCGGCCTGGTTGCGAAAACCCACCGGGCGGCCGGTCTTTTGCCCGTGGACTGCGTTGGCTCGGCCCTTGCAGCCCGCTGCGGGGATGCGCGGGCCTCGCCGCCTTGTCCACAGTCAAAATCCCTTGCCGCAGAACCCCTTTCAATTTTCAGACCGGCTCGGAGCGCAACTCCAGATTAAATCAACTCCAGATCCGTCGCCTCCATTTTCACCGCCGCCGCCTGGCCGATGAAATCCAACCGGAGAAGCACGGTGCTCATGCCATGCCGTTGTTCCACCCACCCCTCAATGCCGCGCAGCGGGCCGCTGGTGATTTTCACCCGCATGCCCTCCCCGATGGTGGGGGCCAGCCGGATTTCACAATCCGCCTCCAACGCCCGCAACACCTGCTCCAGTTGGTGGATAAACAGCTCCTGGTCGGCGACCTCCAGCAGGTTCGCCAAATGATCGCATTGCAGAATTCGCGCGCGTTGCTCGATGGCAAGCTGCAGAAAAACGTAACCCGGAAAGAGCGGCTTTTGAAACACCACGGTCTTGCCCCGATACTTGTGAACGGCGCGATAGCAGGGCAATGTGGCGGCCAGCCCGTCGCGTTCACAAAACTGCAGAAGCTTTTTCTCGCAACGCGGCCGGGTATGGGCGACAAACCAAAGCAATCCGTTCGAACCCTGCACGCTGGTCATGCCGCCACCTCCATGGCCGGGCGGGGGATGGGCCGTGCTGCCGCAAGTTTTAGCCATCGGGTGCGGGTGAGTTTTTCTTCAGACGCGGTTCCCGCGACCGCGACGGGCGGCCTGGGACCATCCCCGGCCACCCCCGTCCGCCACAAGGAAACTCCTGACATCTTCGTCCATTCCATTCCGGCCGGGAGTGTTTCATCATTCGAAAACCCTGTCAATCCGCCATTTCGCCCCCCACTTCGCCCGGGCAAGGCTGCCGACAATGTTGGGGTGGGGACGGCTCGTCCCCATCAGAGATCCGGAGTCGGGACGGCTCGTCCCCACATCCGGCCACCACCTCGTTCCCCCGGCCCTTCGGGCTTGCCGTCCAGCGATCTCCCCCTGTGCCCGGCTGGCAGGCTGGAGCACCACCCGGCGTGGCGTTTGCTCACGTTCCGACTTTGTCGGCAGCCTTGTTCGCCCCGGGCGCATCCGCGCCCTGCCCCGGAGCGCCGGTCTCTGGCCGGCTTACCGCCGCACCCCCGTCGTACCGGGGTTCCTTCCTGGCCACCGTTCTGATGGCTTGGACGTCCAAAGCCGGTCCCGCCGTCGCGGCACCGGCGCTCCTTTCCGGGGGCAGTTTGGCGCCCATTTCGCCCCGGGACAGGCAGCCATGCACCCCGATGTTTTTGGCGAGTTTTTCGTACCGCAGACCTCGAAATCCGGGGCCGCCAGGTTTGCACGGCCAAATATTAGCGGAAATCGTTATAACACAATGCGTTACATTGAAAATGGTGATGAAAAATAACCAAAAACAACCATAAATAACCAAAATAACAGTTTCGTTTTTTTGAGTGGCTGAGCCATCACGGGACTCCACAGCGCGGAGCCTTGATAAACACCCTCGGCTCAAGGTTTAACCGTCCGATAGAAGCGCTGACTGCTGTTGGTCGCGCCGAGATCCACGAATACCGGCAAGCCGTTGGTGGCCGCCGTCAAGTTGGTCAGGGTGGTCCAATTGACCAAGTCGGTGCTGCCCTGCACCTCGTAGTTCGTCCCGGCATCGCCCCCGATGAATGTCAATTGGTAGGTTCCATCGCTCAACCCCACGGGCGGATTGATGAACACCGGCGTGTCCATCACGCTTATTTCGGTCCACCGGACGGTTAAAAGGCCCGGCAGGTAGGTGATGGCGTAGTTGGCCGGGTCGAAGGTTCCACCCGTCGCCGCAGCCGGGGTGAGCGCGTATGGCGAGCCGGCCACCGAGGCCGTCGCCGCCCCGCCATTGTTACTGACCGTCAGCGTCACCGTTCCGACGATTTCCCCATTCTTCAGACCGATGGCAGTAAACATGGTGTTCCCGCCGCCAAAGGTCATGGTCTGGCCATACACCTTGCTTTGGTTCAGCGCAGTGACGATCAGCGGCGCCGGGGTGACCGTCAAATTGCCCGGGGAGTACGTGATCGCATAATTGGACGGGTTAAAGGAGCCGCCGGTGGCCGCGCTGGGGGTGACCGTGTAGGGGGAGCCAGCCACGGGGGCCGTGGCCGCGCCGCCGCTGTTGCTGATCGTCAAGCTCACGGTGCCGATCTTTTCCCCGTTCTGCAACCCGCTGGCGGTGAACAGCCGGCTGCCGCTGTTGGAACCCGGAATCTGGCCCTGCCCATACACCTTGCTCTGGGCGGCGGCAGCCACCGTCAACGCCGCCGGGCTGACCGTCAGGTTGCCCGGGACATAGGTGATCGAATAATTGGCCGGATTAAAACCCCCGCTTGAAATGGCACCCGGCACGATGGCATAGCCTCCGACCGGGGCGGTATTGGTGGCTCCGGCGCTGGTCAGAGCCACCGTCGTGATCTTGTCCCCACTGACCAGGCCAACGGTCGAAAACTCCGTTCCGGCAAACGCGAATGCCTGACCGTACGTCTTGCTCTGATTGCGCGCCGTGATCGTCAGCGGGGCGGGAAGGACCGTGACCGTGACATTGTTGGTGGCCGGCGTGTAATCAATGGCATCGGTTGGCGTGAAGATCACGGATACCGTGGAGGTCCCAGCCGCCGGGATCAAGGCCGGGGCGCTGAAGGCCAACGTGCCGGGTATCACAACCCCGAGGGCGTTGGTCATCACCCCGCTGAGGTTCGCGGTGTTCAAAGTTTGGCCATACGTGAGGCTGGCGGCCGACAGGCCGACGCTCACGGCGGGAGTAGTTGGCAAAACCGTCCAGGAAATCTCCGGTGCCGGGGTGCTTTCCACCCCGGACGCGTTGTAGGAAGTGGCCGTGAAGTAGTAGGTGGCGCCGGTGAACAGCCCGGTCACCGTGGTCAGTGTGTTCGTGCTCACATCGGTTTCATTGGTGTAATTGCCCGTGACACCGCCGAAATAAACATGATAGCCCACCACGGTGGGGTCGGCGCTCGCGTTCCATCCCAAGGTGACCAAGCCGGGGGACGCCGGCCGGCCGTAGGCGGTGGCAATTCCGAGCAGCCCGGCCAGACAGGTCGCCGCCAGCCGGTGCCCTGCGGTTGCCCAATTTCTCCGGGGCCGGAAACCGGCTTTCAAAAGAGAGGGGGCCCCCGGTTCCGTCCGGGAATTGCCCGCCCCACCGGCTCCGCGTCTGTCCGTGCGCATAAGTTTCATATTTCTACTAATGCGACTATATCCTCTGGATCATTCATCTGATAATGACATGATCGGGCAATTGCGCGCCCAACCGGGATGAACCGGCGGATATTTGACCAGATTTGGTTAAGCGGCGGCGGCGGGATGGGCTCAACCCCCGGGAGATGATCGGCGGATTTCACTTGAAATTGGGGGCTGTTATGAACATCCGCGCCCCGCCCCCGCCGCCAAAGCCGGCCGGAAAAAACTGCACTATCTAATTGACACTTGTAAGCGTAAAGTGTTTAATAACCGCCGTTCCAACGGCATGACTTGTGTACACGGTCGTGTTGTGAAAATGGACCCGCCGTTGGTTTTTTTTGAGGACCGTCCCGCCTCCGAGAGGTCGCCGGGGATGTGGGTGTGCCTGTCCACTTTCCAGACTTCACTCCAAATCGTAATGGGCGTTGCTCGCGGACAGAAAACCGGTGCCGGGCGCAACCCTGGAGTTCTCACAGTTGTTGGTGAAACAACTCTGAAGCGATTCAACATGGCCGTCGGCGAAGGCGGCGTTGCTGCGGTTTTGATGGCGGAACCCTTGCGTGCCGCTGTTGCGGCCCCAGAATTCCGCGTCACCGGGGTTCGGCCATGGCGCGCGCATGAATTTGTCCGCTCCGGCGGCATACTGGCCGTCGCCAAACACTACGGTTTGAATGGGATGCCGCACGGCGGCGGTTTGGGCGGGTTCCGGGATGTCCTCGTACTGGCCGTGGCCGAGGTAGCTCGTGTTGTAGTTGTAACCGGTATAAGGATTGTTCAGCCAATTTGCACTGCCGGCAAACGACGGGCATTGCTGGATTTGCGCATTGCCCCGCCCCTCCCAGAGCAGGCCGGGAATCACCTGGCCCGGATTGTTGCCCACGGTGGTCAAATCCCAAGCGTAGTCATACTCCACCCCGTTGACGTTGTCAGACCAATAGGCGGAGGGGTAAAAATCCGCATTGTCCCCCGTATAGACCCCGGCGGCGATGCCCATTTGCCGCAGGTTGCTCAAACATTGGATGCGTTTGGCCGCCGCCTTGGAGTTGGCCAGCGCGGGCAGCAGCATGGCGGCCAGAATGGCGATGATCGCCATCACCATCAGCAGCTCGATCAAGGTGAAGGCGCTCCGGCTTGGCCCCCGGGATCCGCTTTGGCCGCGCTGAGGTCCCCGACCGCGGGGGGGAGCGGTTGGCACCGGACGGCTCCGGTTTTCTTCCACCATTGGCCGGCTTGGTGGCCGTGGCCGCACCCGGGGACGGGCGCCCTCCAAGGGCGGCGCGTGGTGCCACCGCGATGTTTGGTTTTCCGGCACGTTACGGCACGGTGATGGACAGCCGGTAAAACGCCAGGCCCGCCGGCGGCGCATCGTCCTGCATCGTGACCGGCAGCGCTGTGGGCGGCGTATTGGTGGCCACCGGCGTCCAGTGGATCAGATCGGTCGAACGCTGCAAGATGTGTGTGGCGTTGGCCAGGGGCGTGAACGGGAAGGCAAAATAATTCGTGTTGTTTTGAATCGTCAGCGTCGGCGGAACAATTTGTGACACCACCAGTGCGGAGAAATTTGTCAGGCCGGTCACCCAGACCTGCTGGTTCGTGGGATTGTAGGTGAACGGCCGGGAGGTCCAGTTTGTGCAGTTCCATTGATACACCCGCAAATCGCCGCCGGTGCCGGCGTAACCGGCGCCCGTCCGCAAACCCGCGTCTGCGAGATATGTCACCGGACCGGGGCCGGACACCGGCCGCACTTGGATTTTATAGGCGGCGGACGCCGTGCCAGTGACGGGCGCATAGGCGGAAAATTCACTCAAAGCCACCGTGCTGACCCGCGTGTTGGCGCTGACGGCGTCAAAATTCAGGGCGAGGAGGTTCTGGGC
>Ga0302319_10023698_pt1 | contig 10958 bp, 7 predicted proteins | sample Bog_T0_2_FD_203319 | JGI IMG/M metagenome (GOLD analysis project Ga0302319, IMG submission 203319) | Peat permafrost microbial communities from Stordalen Mire near Abisko, Sweden - Bog_T0_2 | ecosystem: Environmental > Terrestrial > Soil > Wetlands > Peat | place: Sweden: Abisko, Stordalen Mire... | reverse complement strand
CAGTTCGTTGACGACCTGACTCACATTTTGAATCGCGGCGGCGACTTGCTGACCCTCTGCCCGCTTAGCGGCGGAGCTAACCTCGCCGGTCAAAGTGACCACGCCATTTGTAACGGTAAACTTCACGTTGTCGTCAAGTTTAGCTTCAATCAGCGCGGCATTCAGGTTTCCGCCAATGCCTTTGTCAAGGTCGGCGGCCACTGTTTTGGCATCTGGCTGGCCCGGCGGAACCACTATGATTTGGTTAGCCACCACTTCGCTGCCGGCCACGGACTTAGCAAGATTTTCCGCCTGCGCTTTGTCGCTTTCGGCGGGAACGTGTCCGCCTAAAGTGATCACGCCTTTTTCGGCATCTTGGTTCGATGTCACGTCTTTGAGGCCCGCTTGATTGAGCGATGTGCGGAGTGTGGTGTTTAGATCGGGAACTTTTGACGCTGTTTTTGAACATCCCAGCAGCGACCCGAGAGAGACGAGCGCCAGTAAAGCGAACGCCGGTTTTACATTCTTCATTATGTTTCCTTTTATTGATGGAGGTGGTGTAACTGCTTTGGCGCAATAACTTGGTCACATTTGGTCAAGTGGCGGCATATGGCCGCTTGCGATTCTGCGCCTGCCTCAGTGGCAAGTCCCCAATAAAATCGAAGGACTTGCCAATCTTACTTATTTTGCAGCGAGCGCAACGGCCGGATGCGCCGACTTCTCATGCGCCAATTTCGATGATGCGTGCGCCTTTGTAGAATGATCCAAAGCTTCTTTAGCGTGCTGCTGGCAAGCTTCGTGATGTCCTTTGCCGCAGTTCCTGCGCGGCGGCAGCATGCGCTTCAACTGTATGGTTATCTTTATTCATTGAAATACTCCTTTGTGGATGCCCCGCGATCCGGGTGATCTCTCAAATGGGTGCATGCGGGTGGCCTTCCGGGCTGATACCCTTCGAATTGTTCTGCGATACATTAAAAGTCTTACTCGAGTCATATACCCGTGATGAACTTCGCGAAAACGGTTTTTACCCGGGCGCTCATGCTCGTGCTAATCGCTTTGCCGTTGGCCCCGGGCCAAACGTCACCGTCCGTCATCGACATAGCCAACGGGCCCATGGCGATGCAGATCCTTGTGCAGAGTCCGGCGGAAACTGCCACCGATCTTCAGGTGATCTGCTTGTTTCAATCGTCGCCGCTGAATACGCTCCACGGCTCGCTGGCGGAGATCAACGAAAAGTTAAAGGGGCTACTGGATCGCGTCCGCCAGCCCGAACTGTTCCGCGGCGACCTCGGCGAGACGCTCCTGCTTGCCCCGCCGAAGAACAGCGGCATGGCTGCCAAGAAACTGCTCCTCATCGGACTCGGAGATTCGCAGACCTTTTCTCCTCAACGTATGCAACTGGTGGGAGAAATTGTCTATGCCGAGGCGAGCCGCCTGGGCGTGGCGCACCCGTTCTTCGCCCCCACCATTCTCGATGGCGGCGTCACCAAATTCAACACCGGCGAAGTCGCAGAGCAGTTCATCGGTGGATTCCTGCGGGCATCGGCAACCGCGAGGATACTTAAGGACACGAGCGCATCATCCAGCCAATCCGTCACCGCCTTGACATTTCTGGCCGGAGCTAAGAATGCAGAGAATACTCGCCGGGGGATCGAAAAGGCGCTGAACCAAAAGTAAGCAAAGGGCGGAATCACACCGCGCCCAAAGAGGCCAGCAGTGTGATCCCGATCCCGCTAATCAGAAAATGCCGCTCACTACCGCATTCCCTCCGCTGCTATCCGTCACCGTCCAAGCGCCCTGCGTGCTCTTATCTGTCCCCACGTAACTGGCGCTCGGCACCGGATCGAAGAAGAGTCCGGCAACCACGGCATTCGCGCCACTCGTATCCGTCACCTCAATCGTTACGCTACCCTTCAAAACCGCGTTGGCCCCCGCCGTATCGGTGACCTGAATGATCACGTTACCATTGGCTTTGTTTTCACAAACCGCCGCCCTTGCGGCAAAATGGCTTCGTTGCGTAAAACCGCTGAGGAACCAGCTCCTCGTTTCGCAAAATGCGCCTTCTCTTCGCCTTTTTGGCTACCGGAAATATTTTCGAGGATACGCGCCGATCCAACTTTTCCTGGTTCAAGCCATTTTCATTCGCAGGGACGAACGGTTTCGCCGTTCCGCCAAGATTCGCTTATCCCGGCCGGCGGTCCGCCCGACCATTAATCCTCCCTTTTCGCTCCTAGTCCTATAGCGACCCGGTATTCCTTCCTGTTAAACTAATTACGTTAATCCTCATTCTGGTAAGAGGCCTCAACCCGCGGCGACGCCGCACCTCGCCCGAAATAAAATCTAGGAGTCAAAAGGCCGTTCATGAAATATATCTTTACTTCTGAGTCTGTCACCGAGGGACACCCCGATAAAATCGCCGACCAGGTTTCCGATGCGGTTCTCGATGCGGTTTTAGCGGAAGATCCCACCGGGCGGGTCGCTTGCGAAACGCTCGTCACTACCGGCATCTGCATCGTCGCGGGCGAGATTACCACTAAAACCTACGTCGACGTTCCCAAATTGGTGCGTAACGTCATTGACGGTATCGGCTACAACGATGCGGCCTTCGGTTTCGACTCGAAAACCTGCGCGGTGGTCAATATGATCCAGGCGCAGTCCCCCGATATCGCCATGGGCGTGGATACCGGCGGAGCGGGCGATCAAGGTTTGATGTTCGGCTACGCCTGCAATGAGACAAAAGAATTGATGCCGCTGCCCATTTCGCTCGCGCACAGCCTCGTCAGGCGTTTGAGCGAATCGCGCCGCGCCAAGGAATTGAAGTATCTCCGCCCCGACGGCAAAAGCCAGGTGAGCGTCGAGTATGTGGACGGCAAACCGAAGCGCATTGACGCCGTGGTTATTTCCACACAACATGGCGACGACGTTTCCACCGAGCAACTGCGCTCCGATGTGAAAAAGTTCATTATCGATCCGGTGATTCCTTCCAGCATGGTGGATTCGCAAACCAAGTTCCATATCAATCCTACGGGACGTTTCGTCATCGGCGGACCGCATGGCGACACCGGTTTGACAGGGCGCAAAATCATTGTGGATACGTATGGCGGCATGGGCCGGCACGGTGGCGGCGCCTTTTCAGGCAAAGATCCGACGAAAGTGGATCGCTCTGCCTGCTACATGGCGCGCTACGTGGCGAAGAATATCGTCGCGGCCGGACTGGCGGACCGCGCGGAGGTGCAGTTAGCTTATGCCATTGGCGTCGCGGAACCCGTCTCGATTATGGTGAATACGTTTGGTACCGGCAAAGTCGACGATGCTCGCTTGGCTGAAATTGTGCGTGAGAATTTCTCGCTCACCCCAGCCGGTATGATCAAGTCGTTGAACTTGCGCCGGCCTATCTACCAGAAAACCGCGGCATTCGGCCACTTTGGCCGCACGGAAGAGTCGTTTAGCTGGGAAGCGACCGATAAATCGAAGGCTTTGCGCGAGGCAGCGCAACTGACTTCGGTAGCCTAAGGTAGTTTGAGTTTGCGAGAGAAAGGCGAGGTCATGTCCACACCAGCCATTGGGGCCGTACCTTGTGACGTCAGGGACCTCGCGCTTGCTGAGCGCGGTAAGCGCCGCATCGAATGGGCGTTTCAATCGATGTCGGTACTGCAAGGGATTCGCAAGCACATTATCAAGGCGCAGCCGTACGCTAATTTGCGTATTGCGGCGTGCCTGCATATCACTCCGGAAGCCGCCAACTTTCTAATTACGTTGCGCGACGGCGGCGCAAACCTCATGTTGTGCGCCGCTAGCCCAAACTCGACACACGACGACGTGGCCGCCAGTGTCGCCAAAGATTACGGCATTCCTGTTTTCGGCATCTGCGGCGAAAGCCAGGAAGTCTTCGACGTTCACTTGCGGACCGTTATTGCGTCGCAGCCGCAGCTCGTCATTGACGATGGCTGCGCCTTAACGGCTACGTTGCACGAAAAACATCCGGAAGCGATGCCTGAGATTCTCGGCGGCACCGAAGAAAGTCCCAGCGGTGTGGCGCGCATGCGTGCGGCCGCCAAGGAAGGCCAACTGGGCTTCCCGGTTGTTGCCGTCAGCGAAGCCGCTACCAAGCAACTCTTCGATAACCGTTGTGGAACCGGGCAAAGCACGCTCGACGCCATTACCCGGACCACCGGCATTTTGATTGCGGGTTTAAATGTAGTGGTGGTCGGCTTTGGACCGGTCGGCCGCGGCATTGCCGCCCGCGCGCGCGGCTTGGGCGCTAACCTGATCATCTGCGAAGTCGATCCCACCCGTGCTTTGGAAGGCATTATGGATGGTTATCGCGTCCTGGCCTTCGCCGATGCGGCGGCCATGGGCGATATTTTCATCACCGTCTCCGGCAACAAGAACGTGATCAGCCGCGAGCACTTCGACAAATTCAAAAACGGCGCAATTCTCTGTAATGCCGGCCATTCCAATGTGGAAATCGATATCGAAAATCTCGGCCTCACGGCGCTGCACCGCCGCCAAACCCGTGATTTCGTGGAGGAATTCGCCATGCGCGACGGCCGCCGCCTCTACCTCTTAGGGGAAGGCCGGCTCATTAATCTGAACGCCACCGAAGGCCTGCCTGCTTCGGTGATGGATGTCTCTTACGCCACCCACGCCTTAAGTGCGGAATACTTAATTAAGTGTAATGGCGTGTTACAAAAGCAAGTGGTGCCTGTACCGCTCGAAATTGATCGTCAGGTGGCCCGCATTAAGCTGGAATCAATGGGCGTTAAAATCGACCGGTTAACCGTAGACCAGGAACAATATCTGGCTACCTGGTTCCAAAACGCCTAACACTAGCACCGCCGCGCCGGACTCGATTGGTTCGTGCGACATTGAAGAAATACTGGATCATATAGAAACGTGTCAACAGTCGCAGATTGTAAACGGTCTTTGGAAGTAGAGATTCCCGTCGAAGAAGTGGAGAAAGCCCGCCACCGTGTGGCGGAAAATATCCGGAAAAAAGTACGCCTTCCGGGTTTTCGGCCTGGCAAGGCCCCGGCCAATATGATTGAGTCGCGGTTTGAGAGCGATATCCGGCAGGAAGTGCTGGAGCAGCTTTTGCCGCAGGCTTTTCGGGCGCGCGTAGAGAAAGAAGAGTTGCACGTCGTGGGCCAGCCCAGCATCTCGGACTTGCATTACCAGCGCGGCGAGCCCATCCGCTTCAAGGCCGATTTCGAAGTCGCCCCGGAGTTCGAAATTGCTAACTATATCGGCCTACCCGTAAAGTACGAGGAACCGCAGGTGACCGACGAAGAGGTCGCCGAGCGCCTGGAGCAGACGCGCGAGCGCCGCGCCGAATATATCAACCTCGATCCCCGGCCTATCGAAGATAAAGACTACGTGGTGGTCCTTCTCAAATCGCTGACCGGTTTGGCCGAGCCCATTGAACAGGATTCGACCATTGAAGTTGGCGGCGTTGATACCTTCCCGTCTTTCACCGAAGCCCTGCTGGGCGCGCAGCCGGGCGATACCAAAGAAGCCGAAGTCACCTATCCGGCCGATTATGGCGAGCCCCGCCTGGCCGGCAAGGCCGTGCTTTTTTCCTTAACGCCCAAAGTGATCCAAAAAAAGGAATTGCCGGCGTTGGACGATGAGTTTGCCCGCGATTTGGGAGATTATCAAACGCTTGATGAGTTGCGCGAGTCCGTCCGCAAGTCTCTTTTTCACGAAAAGCAGCGTGCCGCCCAGCAACAGGCCAAAGAAGCGCTGGTCGACCGCTTGGTGGAGGCCAATGATTTCCCCATTCCCGAAACCTACGTCAACCGGCAGATTGAAAACCAATTGAGCACACAACTGCGCCAGGTCACCGGCCGCGATGTCGATCTGAGCAAGTTGAACCTGGATTGGGACAAAGTGAAGGAAAGACAGCGTGACCCGGCCGTGCGTAGCGTGAAAGCGCTGCTGTTGCTGCAAAAAGTTTCCGATAAGGAAGGTATCAACGCTACACGGGACGAAGTAGACCGCGAGGTACAGCGCATCGCTCAGCAACAACGTGAGCCTATTCCTGTTACCCGTGCTCGGCTGGACAAAGACGGAACCCTGGGCCGCATTGCCAGCCAGATTCAGAGCGAGAAAACCCTTCAGTTCCTGTTCGAGCAGGCGCAGAAACAGGTCTAATGCCGGCCAGCCAACTACATCGTGTTACCCTTTCGCCCCGCTCGGATTTTTCCGGGTCGGAAACGGTCTTTGATCACCCTAGTGCTGATATACTGGAACTGAAATTTCTTCCGGTCAGGTCCGAAGGATCGTTGGCGGTCCTTCCATCGTTAGGAGACTTAGCTTGAAGCGCACAACAGACGATTCCCTCCGCTGTTCGTTCTGTCACAAAAGTCAAGACGTTGTCGGTAAGCTCATCTCCTCCCCCAGCGATTACCCACGCGCTTATATCTGCGATGAATGCATCGCCGTTTGTAACTCGATCATAGAAGACGACCGGCATGAGAAGAGCTATGGCTCGCCGGGCAAGTTGCCGCGTCCGCTGGAATTGAAGGAATACCTGGATCAGTACGTGATCGGCCAGGAAGCAACTAAGAAAAAACTGGCCGTGGCGGTCTACAACCACTACAAGCGCATCCAGATGAACAAGCAGCGCGGCGGCGAAGTAGAGTTATCGAAATCCAATATTTTGTTAATCGGGCCGACGGGAACGGGCAAGACCTTGCTGGCGCAAACCTTGGCCCGCATTCTGGATGTTCCGTTCGCGATTGTCGACGCCACCACGCTGACCGAAGCCGGTTACGTGGGTGAGGATGTGGAAAACATCATCTTACGTTTGCTGCAAAATGCCGATTGGGACGTGCAGCGCGCGCAAACCGGCATCATCTATATCGATGAAATCGATAAGATTGGCCGCAAGGACGAGAACCCATCCATTACCCGCGATGTTTCAGGCGAAGGCGTACAGCAGGCATTACTCAAAATCCTGGAAGGCACGGTGGCGAATGTTCCGCCGCAGGGTGGCCGCAAACATCCTCATCAGGAATTTACCCCGGTCGATACCACTAATATTCTTTTTATCTGCGGGGGAGCCTTTATTGGTCTCGAAAAAGTGATTGCGCGCCGCGTTGGCACCAAGTCCATCGGCTTTATACCGCCGGAAGACAAGGAAGGCCGCCGTCCCAACTCCGCTCGACGCGACGTGGATTTGTTATCTCAATGCCAGCCGGTGGATTTAATTAAGTACGGATTCATACCCGAATTTATCGGCCGCATGCCTGTTACGGCAATTCTGGAAGATCTTTCCAAAGAAGCGCTGGTGCAGATTCTCACGAAGCCTAAAAACGCCATCATTCGCCAGTACCAGAAGCTGTTTGAGTTTGAAAATGTTAAGCTCAAGTTTAGCGATGATGCCCTGGAAGCTGTAGCGCAGCTTGCCATGGAGCGTAAAGTGGGCGCTCGCGGTCTGCGGATGATCCTTGAGGATCTGATGCTGGACCTCATGTATTATCTCCCAACGTTCAAGAAAATTAGGGAATTTGTAGTGACCAAGGAGATGGTACTCTCGCAGAAAATCAACATGGCTTTGCTCGAAAAGGCGGGCTAGTCCGGCAACGTTCGCCGTAAACGATTTCTGACTCCGCTACTCTTTTGCTAGTGAGCTGCAATAGTAAGGATTTGTTCCCCACATTTGGCGGCCTAAGCCGCCCAGAAAGTCACGATGGTTACCACTAAAGACAAAACGGACACCAGACGCCTCCCAATGATGCCCATTCGGGACGTCATCATTTTTCCGTACATGATGACCCCGTTTGTGGTGGGTCGGGAATCGAGCGTGCGCGCCCTGGAAGAGGCACTGCTCGGCGATAAGAAGATTTTCCTCGCTACCCAGCACGATGCATCGGTGGACGAACCCCGGCCCGATGAGATCTACTCGGTGGGTACGGTCGCCAACATCGTCCAGAGCCTGAAACAGCCCGATGGCAACATCAAGGTTTTGGTGGAGGGCGTAGAACGCGGCAAAATTATTTCGGTTAGCGAAGAAGAAGGTTACTTCCGCGCTGTAATCAAAACGATCAGCTATAAGATCGAACCCGGCAGCCAGTTAGACGCGCTCATCAGTCGCGTCACCACGCTCTTTGAACAGTACGTCAAGCTGAGCCAGAACCTGAATTACGAAACCATGGTGGCCGCCATTCGGGTGGACGATCCCGGCAAGCTGGCCGATACCGTGGGCGCCAATCTGCAGCTCACCATTGAAGAGCGCCAGGAACTGCTCGAAATTTTCGATCCGATCGACCGCCTCACCCGCGTCGCCGATCTGCTCGATATTGAAATTGAGAAGCTCAATGTCGACCGTACTATTCAAGGCCGCGTCAAGCGCCAGATGGAGCGCGCGCAAAAAGAGTATTACCTCAACGAGAAAATCAAGGCCATTCAGAAGGAATTAGGCCGCGGCGAAAAGAGCGAGTATGACGAGCTCAAGAAGAAGATCGACGCCGCCGGTATGACCAAAGACGCGCATGAGAAGGCGATTGCCGAACTCAAGCGTCTGGAAGGCATGCCGCCCATGTCCGCCGAATCCACCGTTTCGCGCAATTACCTGGATTGGCTGCTCGCGGTGCCGTGGAAGAAGCGCACCAAGGAGATTCGCGACCTGCGTTATGCGCGCCAGGTGCTGGAAGGCGACCACTACGGTCTCGAAAAAATCAAAGAGCGCATTCTGGAATTTCTCTCGGTGCGGCGTTTGGTGCAGAATCCGAAAGGCTCCATTCTTTGTTTTGTCGGGCCTCCCGGCGTGGGTAAAACCTCGCTCGGTATGTCCATCGCCAAAGCCACCGGCCGCAAGTTTGTGCGCTTATCTTTGGGCGGCGTGCGCGATGAAGCCGAAATTCGCGGCCATCGCCGCACTTATATCGGCGCTTTGCCCGGCCAATTGATTCAGATGATGAAAAAAGCCGGCACCAAGAATCCGGTGATCATGCTCGATGAAATGGACAAAATGTCCACCGATTTCCGGGGCGATCCATCGGCCGCGCTACTCGAGGTTCTCGATCCCGAACAGAACTATATGTTCATGGATCATTATCTGGACGTTGAGTATGATCTGCGCGAAGTATTCTTCATCGCCACGGCGAACGTGTTGCATACCATTCCGCCGGCTCTGCAAGACCGCATGGAAGTGATCCGTCTTTCCGGTTATACGGAAGTGGAAAAGCTGGAAATCGCCAAGCGTTTCCTGGTCGGAAAACAGCGCAAAGATACCGGTGTGGGCGAAGAGCAAGTCGAATTCGCCGACGCTGGTTTGCAAACGCTGATTCAAAGCTATACCCGCGAGGCGGGCGTACGCAACCTGGAGCGTGAAATCGGCAATCTTTGCCGCAAAATCGCCCGCAAGGTGGTAGAAGCGCAATCGGTAAATGACGAAGCAACGCCGGTGGCACTGGATACGCCGCTGGAAGTCATCGAAGACGAAGCGCAACCGCTCGAAGAAGTAGCGGTGGCTGCGGCAGCGGAACCCGTAAAGAAGAACGGCAAGAAGAAAGCCAAGAAGGAAGAAGCGCCGTTGATTGCTATTCCGAAAATCACCATTACGCCCGAAGTTGTCACCGAGATGCTGGGACCGGCCAAGTTCCGGGATACCGATCTCGATAAACAAAACGAAATCGGCGCCACCACCGGCTTGGCTTGGACCGAGGTCGGCGGCTCGATTCTCACCACCGAAGCAACGGTGATGGAAGGCCGTGGCAAACTCACCACCACCGGCAAGCTCGGCGACGTGATGCAGGAATCCGCGCAAGCGGCCATGAGCTATGTGCGTTCGCGTGCGCAGTATCTAGGCTTGCCTAAGGATTTCTATCGCCATCTTGATATACACGTGCATGTGCCGGAAGGCGCGATTCCGAAGGACGGTCCTTCGGCCGGCATCACCATTGCTACCAGTATTTGCAGCGCATTGACGACGATTCCGGTCCGTTGCGACCTTGCCATGACCGGCGAAATCACCGTGCGAGGAAGAGTGTTGCCCATCGGCGGCCTCAAGGAAAAGCTGCTGGCCGCGCACCGCCATGGTATCCGGGAAGTGATCCTGCCCAGAGAGAACGAAAGAGATCTGGTGGATATCCCGGAAAATATCAGGAAAGATATGAAGATGAATTTCGTCTTCTCCATGGATGAAGTTCTGAAGATCGCACTGGAACGGGAATTGGTGGCCTTGCCGTTAGCTCCGGCCACTGCCGCCGAATTGGTGGCCCGCCCGGTGGAAGACAATTTGACGCACTAAATTTATAAAGAGAAACTGAGGGCCAACGCCGTGGCAACGCAAGTAGCAGAAGCCAGCCTGATTGTTAGTGCGGCGGGCCCTCAGCAGTTTCCCGCTGAACCGCCGCTGGAACAGTGTGAGAAAAACGGCCCTTGGGAATTCGCTTTTCTGGGGCGCAGTAATGTGGGTAAGTCAAGTTTGCTGAACGCTATCGTGCGCCAGCCTGGACTCGCGTTTACGAGTTCCAAGCCCGGTTGTACGCAACTGATTAACTTTTACCGTATCGACGAAGATGTTCGTTTCGTCGATTTACCGGGCTACGGCTATGCGCAGGTTTCGCTGGAAGAGCGTGCGCAGTGGAAGGACCTGATTGAAAGCTACCTGCTGTCTCGCGACAGTCTGGCGCTTTCCTTCCTGCTCCTTGATGCCAGGCGTGGCTGGTTAGATAAGGACTTGGAACTCCGATCCTGGCTCGAGTTCCACAACCGTCGCTACCAGGTGATTGTCACCAAGGTCGACAAACTCAAGAGCAAAAACCAACTAAAAACCGGAATGGATGCCATCCAAAAGCAGTTGGTTGGACAGCAGCCTATTCCGTTCTCGGCCATCGATGGCCGTAGAGTGAGGGAAATTTGGCAAATCATCTCGAAGATCAAGAAGAACAAGCAGTAGCCCCCGCGGCCGTCACCGAAGACGCGCCCAACGAGAAGCCACTAGAAGTTAACGGCGAAGGCAAACCTGCTGA
>Ga0302319_10023697_pt1 | contig 10958 bp, 5 predicted proteins | sample Bog_T0_2_FD_203319 | JGI IMG/M metagenome (GOLD analysis project Ga0302319, IMG submission 203319) | Peat permafrost microbial communities from Stordalen Mire near Abisko, Sweden - Bog_T0_2 | ecosystem: Environmental > Terrestrial > Soil > Wetlands > Peat | place: Sweden: Abisko, Stordalen Mire... | reverse complement strand
CTATAAACACCGACTAAACAATAGGGGTTTGGGGCCCCACGGCCCCAACGGGGGTCCAGGGGGCAGAGCCCCTTGGCCTTCCTTCACCCCTCCACAACCGCCAAATTCGCCGCACCGGCAACAGCCGGCAGCGCGCGCATGGCGGCGCGGGTTTTGGCTTGCGATGATTGCGGTAATTCATCGAACGGCACCAAATCCGGATGGCGGCGGCGTTCGTTGTTTCTGGGTCCCAGGCGCCAGCCGCGCAGCAGGCGCTCGGCCACCCAGCGGCGGTGTTCCATGCGCGCCAGGCTATCGATTTCCCCATCGCTGAATTGAAAGTTGTTCGGCATGCCGGGTTTGAGTGTGTAGCCCAGGCTGGCCAGTTTAACGCTCATATGTTCCGCGGCCGCGCGGCTGGCGCGGCGGTAAGTTTCGCCCAGCGCTGCCCAGTCTGCAGTCACAGCTTGTGCGCCGTCGCCGAGGGAACGGACATAATCCGCATGGATCGCACGCGGTAATTTCTCCGGTTTTTCCTTCATCAGCCGCGCAACCGTGCCGTCCGGCAGAATGCCCCCGAACGGCAATAGCCGTTTATGCCCCGGCAGGTTATCCAGCCGCGCCAGCATCGATAGCAGTCGGTCCTCCTGCGATTGATGCACGGCGATGCTGCCATCTTGCCAGCCCTGCACAGCGGCGAAACGGGCCACACCGATCGCCGCGCCGATGGCTATTTCGTCGTCGAGGCAGATCGCCGTCAGAGTCGGTGCGTCGACCCCGTCCAGGGCACGCATCAGCACGTCGTCATCAATCGTGCCCCACGCCATCTGCAACGGAATAAGTTCTATAGTCGCAGCGAAATGCGGCAGGAATCCAGCCGCCAGAATCGGCTCGGCCATCATATCCGCTTCCGGCGCCAGCACGGTGATATGCGGGCCGGAAGAAGCCGAATCCTGCCCCAGCGTCAACGCGGTGCGCAACATCGCGCGCGCGCCGGGCCCCAGACCCACAATCACGATGCGCGACGGCGCCAGGCGGTCGGCTTTCAAGGTTGGCAGCGGGGGCGCCAGGAATAGCGGCCGTGTCGCTTCCTCATCGATCGACAGACGCTGAAAGCGCAGGCTCGGCGGTGTAGCGGCCCGGTCCAGCGCCAGATCCACCTGCTCGGCCAGGATATCGCTATCCAGCGCCACCACCAGCGACGGATGGCGCGACGCTGGATAGCGCTCCAGCGCCGCCGACACCGAAACGGCGATATTCAGATTTTCCACGTCGGTGGATTGCGCCACGAACACCATGCTGGCCGCATCCACGCGCGCGGACTCCCACGTTTCCGCCAGGCGCGGATCGCCGCGGATCACCGCGACGGCGGCGTTTTCGTATTGCGTCACCACATCCTTGTTCGTGCCATCCATGATGGCCACGGCGCTGACGCCGCGCGCGGTGATTTGCCGCAGCAGCGCGCTGGCGGCACCGCCGGGCCCCGGTGCGATAATCACGTGGCCCGGCCGCAGCCCCAGCAAAACCAGCCGCGCCTGGCTGCGCACCGATCCGAGCACCAGCCGCCAGGTTTCCAGCAGCGCCACGGCCGGCAGCAGGAATCGCGCCAGGCTGAGCTGCCAGGGGATGGGCGAATCCATGGCCGGTGGAAATTGCAGCGTAATCAGCTGCAGCGTGCGGAACAGATTGGTGATCGTATCGGAAAACAGCGAGGCCTGGGCGGGCGGTTTGGCCAGCGACCAGCCCCAAAAGCCCAGCCCTAGCGCCGCCCCCACCGCGACGGCGCGCAACAATCCGCGCCAGCGTTGGATAAGCCGGATCATGCCGTAAGGCTTTGCCTGAAATGACCCGCCGCTTTCAATTCGCGTCTATCGCCTTTACCCGAAACAACTGCGCCCAGCCTTTGACATCCAACAGCATGGCCGCGGCGACGGTGGAAATTTCCGCCCCCAGATCCTGCGAGGCCAGCGGATGGCCGAATTTCGTCGCATCGATCGCGGCGCGGCCAGCCTCCATCACGCGCAGCATGCGGTCCGATTCCTCGGCCAGCAAATCGAATTCGGCATAGGCGCGGATGCCAACGAAAGCGGCCGAAATGATCGCCAGCACGCAGCCGGTAATATTCAGCCATACCGCGTTGTCCGGCTGCAACGGGTACACCGCGCCGAGAACGACCAGCGCGGCCGTCAACGCGAAGAAAGAGCCACCGATCTGCGCCAGTTTTTCGTTGGCGGCGCGGCAGCGATGCCGCCGGTCTTTATGGTAATCGATTTGTTCAACCAGCATTTCCCTGGCGACATCGGCCGCATTCGCCAGGGCGGCCTCGTTCAACGCGCCGGCAGGCTGCGGCGCGGCGCGCTGCGCGGCGGCGAAATACCACGCCACCCAGGCCTCCCGCGGCACTTTGCCGAGTTCCGCGCCCGCATCGTTGGCCAGCGCGGAAATCTCCGTGCCGGGCACGCCGCGCCCCAGCGTGGCCAGCACACGCTGTTTGCGGCACAATTCCGCCAGCAACCGGTAGGTGATCCAGCGTTCGTGCCAGCCATGCGCATGGTTCGCCACCACCAGCGAGCCGATGCTGAAAATCACCAGCAATTCCACCACGGTGCACAACGAGCCAACGCCAGGAAACGCCAGGCTGGTGACCGACGCCAGGAAACCCAAGGCGCTGACGACAAACACCAGCACATACGAAGACCGGTAGCGCGCCGCGTATTGGCCCGACAGCGAGTCCGCAATCGAATATTGCGCCTCCCAATATTTCCCCACCGTGCCTTCCGCGGGCTTCATGCCGGAAGATGGCGCGGCCAAGCCGCCTGCCCAGGTGACGAATGTTTTGTAAACGGTCCAGAGTCCAGCCGGGGGAATTTCGGTTTCACGCAAATACACCTGCACCGGCGGCGGGTCGTGCGCCAGCACGCGGCACGCCAGATGCACCGCGCGGCCCAGCGTGCCGTTACGCTTGGGCTCTGGATGATCGGGCGGCAGGATCGTGTGTGCGAGATATTCGCTGAGAGCCTTTTCCGCCGCGCTGCCGGTGGGCGCCTGCGCCGGCCGCCGCAACTGCGCTAGGCTGCTCAACAGCCTGCCCGGCGCGTTCGCATCGGTATTGATCCACCATACCGGCACGCCAAACCGCGCGGCGTAACCCACGATATCGGCCGTGCCGCCGTCGCCGCGGCCGGGCTTGCCATCCCAGATCGCAATGATCAGGTCGCTGTTGCGCACCACCAGCCGCCCGGCCGCCTGATAGGACCTGGCGCGTTCCTCATTGGGCCCGCCATCCACAACCAGCACGCGTTGCTCGGCGGTGGCCAGCAGGCGTTCGAACTGCTCTACGCTGCCGAGAAAATCCTGCTCGTAGTCTTGCTTGCGCAGGGGCAGCACCACGTCCAGCACGTAATTCAGCTTGCCGGCTTCCTCCGCCACCAGCCGGTCAGCCCCTTCCGCCAGCGGCGAGACGAGTCGCAGCAGCGGCTGCCCCTCCGCATAGACGGGCACATTGTCACGGCCGCGGTGCCGCTTATGGGATTGGTGCGCGCGCGCGCCCAACTCGGCCACCCGCCCCTGCACCAGCGCCAGCACGGCGCCGATCTGCGGCCGCAATGCCTCGAGCATGGCATGATCCTCGGCCGAGCGCGGCCGCTTGCCGGTTACGCCAACGCGGAAGGCCAGGCGAGGCGGGGCAGGGCTGGGTGCGATGCTCATCAGGAGCGAAACCATGGCACCGAAACGGCATCGGCGGCAACTGAGTAAGAAAGCAAGCGCTTCTTTTTGAAAAAAGAAGCAAAAACGTTTGCCTGGCTGTCGCCGACTACCCCGCGACAGCCGGGCAAAAGTTTTTTCGTTCCTTTTTCAAAAAAGAACGACTTAGCTTCCGTCCGGATCCGGGCTACGCCACGCCCGCTCGAACGGCAGCCGCCAGGCATGCGGCGCCACCAGTTGGTGCACCGATTTCGGCCCCCACGAGCCCGGCGCGTAAAGCCGCACCGGCGGCGGCGCCTCCAACAGCGGCGTGGAAACCTCCCAGAGTCGTTCTATACCTTCTGCCGTGGTGAACAGCGTGTGGTCGCCGCGCATCGCATCCAGGATCAGCCGCTCGTACGCCTCCAGCACATCGCCGATCCGCCCGGTGTCGTGCATGGCGAATTGCAGGCTCAATTTATCCAGCCGCATCCCCGGTCCCGGCCGCTTGCCGTAGAACGACAGCGACATTTTCGACGCATCCGCCAGATCGAAGGTGAGATGGTCCGGCCCCTGCGAGCCGACGCCCGAGCCCACCGGGAACATGCTTTTCGGCGGTTCACGGAATGCAATCGAAATAATCCGCTGCCCTTCCGCCATGCGCTTGCCGGTGCGCAGAAAAAACGGCACCCCTGCCCAGCGCCAATTGTCGATCGAGCATTTCAGCGCGATGAATGTTTCGGTATCGGATTCCGGGTCCACGCCCTCCTCATCGCGATAGCCGGTATATTGCCCGCGCACCACATCCTTCGGGTCGATCGGCAGCATGCTGCGAAAAACCTTGTTCTTCTCCTCGCTGATCGGCGCCGGCGCCAGCGCGGTTGGAGGCTCCATGGCCATGAACGCCAGGATCTGAAACAAATGCGTCACCACCATGTCGCGATACGCGCCGGTCTGCTCGTAAAAACCAGAGCGCTTGCCCAGCGCCAGCGTTTCCGGCACGTCGATCTGCACATGGTCGATGAAATTGCGGTTCCAGATCGGCTCGAACAACCCGTTGGCAAAGCGGAACGCCAGGATGTTCTGCGCCGGCTCCTTGCCCAGGAAATGATCGATGCGGAAAATCTGCTCCTCGGTGAACACTTCGTGCAGCCGTGCATTCAGCGTCACGGCGCTGTCCAGATCAGTGCCGAACGGCTTTTCCATGATGATGCGGGACCGTTCAACCAGCCCCGCATCGGCCAGCAGCCGCACCGCCGGCAGTGCCGCGTTCGGCGGCACGCTGAGGTAATGCACGCGCTGGCTGTGGCCGCCCAGCGCCGCCTCGGCCCGCTTCACAGCCGCCAGCAGCGCGGGGGCGCCGGCGCCCATCGGCACATAATCCAGCGTCTCGGCGAATGCCGCCCATTCCGCTTCGGTGGTCTTGCGGGCGAAAAACCGGTTCAGCGCATCGCGCGCAATGGCGCGGAACGCCTCCACATCGATGTCGTCGAGCGACACGCCAATGATCCGGCAGCCGGGAATGAACCCGGCCGTCGCCAGATGAAACAATCCCGGCAGCAGCTTGCGCCGCGACAGATCGCCAGTGGCGCCCACCAGCACCACCACCTGCGGAAACCGCGGCCCCACGCCGGGCGGTATTTTAGCCAATGCTCATGCCCCCTCAGGGCGCCAGGCCCCGGGGAAGCGAAGCACGAATTATGCCAGGCGTCTCCAAAGAATCACGGATACCAATAAGCAAAAGTTTTTGCTTCTTTTTTCAAAAAGAAGCGCTTCCTTACTTCGCATGAAAATGGACGAGCTTCCCCCCGGCACCTGGAAAATCGTCACCGTAGCTGCCATCGGCTCGTTCATGGCGCAGCTCGACGCCACCATCGTCAACGTCTCGCTCGCCACGCTGGCCAGCGAACTGCACGCCAGCCTGTCGCTCATCCAATGGGTCATGAGCGGTTACTTGCTGGCCCTGGCGCTCACCCTGCCGTTGAGTGGCTGGCTGGTGGACAGGATTGGCGCGAAATCCGTCTATCTCTGGTGCTTTTCCGCCTTCACGCTGTCCTCGATGCTGTGCGGCCTCGCGTGGTCCGCGCATGCGCTGATCGCGTTCCGCCTCCTGCAAGGCATGAGCGGCGGCCTGCTCGCGCCCATGGCGCAAATGATGGTGGCCCGGGCCGCCGGCAGGCAGCTACCGCGCGTGGCCGCCGTCATGACGATGCCGATCCTGCTGGCGCCGCTGCTGGGGCCGGTGACGGCGGGCGCCATCCTGCACATCGCGTCCTGGCGCTGGCTGTTCCTGATGAACCTGCCGGTCGGCATGGTGGCCATGCTGCTGGCGATAAAATTCCTGCCCGAGGACCGGGCGCAAGCCCGCCCGCGCACGCTGGATCTACGCGGCCTGGCGCTATTATCTCCGGGCCTCGCTTTGTTCCTCTACAGCATGGACCACATCACCGCGCCGATCGGCGCTGCCGCCTGCGCAGCCGCAACGACGTTGCTCGCTCTCTACTACCGCTCCGCCCGCCGCAACGGCGACGCCGCATTGATCGATCTGCGTCTGTTCAGGAGCCGCGTGTTTACCGCCTCCGTCACCGCCATGTTCCTGATGAACGGCATCGCCTACGCCGGCCAGATGCTGATCCCGATCTATCTCGTCCAGGCCTGCGGATTATCGCCCAGCCGCAGCGGCCTGCTGCTGGTTCCGCTCGGCCTGGGCGCGATGTGCCTGTATCCCTTCATGGGCCGCCTGACCGGCCGCTTCGGCATTCGCAAACTCACCAACTTCGGCGCATTGCTATCGTTGGCCGGCACCCTGCCGCTGGTGTTTCTCGCTGCGCACGGCTTGCAACTCGCCATTCTGGTTGCCAGCCTGTTCCTGCGCGGCATCGGCGGCAGCGCCGTCGGCATCCCGGCCATGAGCGCCGGCTACGCCGCGGTCGCCCGGCAGGATTTGCCCATGGCCACCACCGCAATGAACATCGTCCAGCGCCTCGGCGGTCCCACCTGCACAACGCTGAGCGCTGCCGCGCTCGCCTGGAGCGCGTCGGCATCGGGCACGTTCGTTACGGCATTCACAGTGCTTTGCGCCCTGCATGCGCTGCTGTTTTTCGCCACGTTGCGGTTGCCGGTGTCGCTTAAGTGAAGCGGTTCTTTTTTTTGCAAAAAAGAACCAAAAAACTTTTGCATGGCTATCGCCGGCTAGTCCGCGACAGCCGCGGAAAAGTTTTTGCTTCTTTTTTCAAAAAGAAGCGCTTCCTTACTTCTTCTGCAATCCATTGAGTGCCGCCTCGGCCCGCGCTGTATGCGGATCGGCCGGCCCCAAACTTTTGTCGAAAATCGCCAAACTCGCCGTCAAAAGCCCGCGCGCCTCATCAATCTTGCCTTCCGCGGCCAGCACCTTGCCAAGGCGAAACTCGAATTGCCCCAGATCGTATTCGCCATGATTGAAAACCGGCCTGCTACGCTGCACCAGGTCGCGGAACTGCGCTTCCGCCGCGGGTAGGTTTCCGTCCTTTTCGTAGTCGCTGGCGAGGTTGTTTTCGTTCCACAGCGCGTCGGGGCTGTCCGCCCCGCTTACGCCGCGCTCTACATCCAGCACGTGCTTTGCCATGATAACGGCGTCGCGCGTACGGCCCATCCGGTCCAGCGCGTCGGCCGTGTTGTTCATCGCGGCGCGCGACAACGAAGCCGTCTCGCCGCGCGTGCGTACACTATAATCCAGCACCGTTCGGAACGCCGCCAGCGCGTCATTGAACCGTTTCGCATCCATGTAAGCGATGCCGAGCTGGTTCAGCACCCGCGCGGACATATCGGTCTCAGCGCCGGCCAAGGCCAGCAGCCGCTGCCGCACATCGGTCAGGGTGGCGATGGCTTCATCCAATTGCCCGGCATCCACCAATACGGCCGCCAGGTCGAACCGCCGTTCCTGCACCAGCACGTGGTCGGCGCCGAACACCTGCGCGGTCAGCGCCAGCGTTTGTCGCGCCAGCGGTATCGCCTCGGCGAAATGCTGCCCGTCGCCCAGCCGGTAGGCCAGCTCGCTCTGCACCTGCAGTGTAAACCCGTGCCGCGCCCCCAGCCGGCGCCGCACCTCGTCAAGGAATGGCCGCAACTGCCGGGCGCAATCTTCGCTATTGCCGTTTGCCCCGCAGCCGGCGCGCAGCACGAAGAACCGCGCGGCGAGCTCGGTGGCGACGTCCGCCGGATGTGCCGCCAGCACGGCCTGGCCTGACTCGCGCATGCCGGCATCGTCCAGCCGGTGCTGCGCCAGCGTGGCCATGGCCAGCCGCACGGCCTGGGTTTGCGGATCGGCATCGCCCAGCCGCGCGCGCAAATCGGCCAACGCTGCGCGCAGCAATGGCAGCGCGTGGTTCGCATCGCCCAGCCCTGCATAGGCCCCGCCCACCGCCGCTTCGATCGGCCCGCGATCGGCGCTGCCGGGCGGAAAGCGCCGGTCCAGATCGGCCAGCGCCACGCCCAGCACACGGCGCACCGGAATATTGGGGTCGGCGCCAAGCTCCGGGTTGGCGGCCGAAAACAGATCGTCGGTCAGGAACGCCGTCACTGCCTGGGCCCGCGCCGCCTGCGCCTGCGCCGTGGCGCGCGCGCGTTCGGCCCGCACATACAGCGCCGTGCTGACGGCGAAACCCAGTAGGCACACGCCCAGCAGCGCCATCAGCGGCGCCCGGCGCGCCCGCGCCAGGTCCAGTTCGCGCCGCAGGTTGGCCGCGTATCGAGCCTCAGCTTCGGCCCGTGCGCGGGCCACGCGGCGCTCGGGCAGGCTGCGCAACCGTTGCGCCAGCGCCCGCGCATCCTCCAGCCGCCGCGCCGGATCGCCGGCCGCCGCGGCTTCGATGTCCTCGCGCAGCAACGGATCGGCAACCAATGCCTCCCAACCCGGCGCCAAAGGATGGCGTAGATCACCGGCCGCCAGCTGAAACAGAATGATGCCGAGAGCAAAGATATCGGCCTGGATCGTCGGCGCCCCGCCCAGCGCCAATTCGGGCGCGCGGTACATTTGCGTGCCGCCCGTGCTGTCGGCGCCCGAAAGCTCACCCTCGGGCCGCGTAATGCCGAACGCGTCCAGCCGGGCAGGGTCCATGGCGCGGCCGCTGCCGAAATCGGTCAGGATAATACCCGGCCGCCCGTCAGCATCCGTGCGGATCAGCACGTTGGCCGGCTTCAGGTCCTTGTGCAGCACCGCCATGCCATGGATCGCGGCCAGCGCTTCGGCCATTTGCGCCGCCAGGTCGATACGGGTTTCCAGTGCCACCGCAGCCGCGCCGCCCTGCCGCGCCGCCCATTCGGCCAGATTGCCCTGCTCGGCCCACGCCGTTTCAATGAACGGCGGCGGCGCATCGAAACTCCAGTCCAGCACGCGGATCAGGTCGGGCCGCGCGCCCAGCCCTTCGCGTAACAGCCGGCTAATGGCCACCTCGCGCCGCAGCGCCGACAAGCCCGCCGCATCACGCGCGAACTTGAACACGCGCCGTTCGCCGGACTTGGCCTGCTCGGCCAGCCACGCATCGCCGTAGCCACCGCTGCCCAGGCACGCAACCAGACGCCAATTCGGCCGCGCCGCGATCACATCGCCGGCTGCCAGCGCCGCCGTTGCCGGCGCCCCCTGCGCGGCGCCGCCGCTGGCCGCCACGGTCACCGGCGCCGCGAACCGGTAGCCATATCCGTGCACGGTGCGGATGGCGGTATGTCCGGCGTCACCCAGCCCCTGCCGCAACCGCGCCATGCAGTTGGTCAGCGAGGCCTCGGTCACCTCGCGCCCGGGCCACAGCGCATCGAGGATTTCGTCCTTCGTGACGATCTCGCCGGCATGGGTCAGCAGCAGCGCCAGCAATTGCAACGGCCGCCGCTCCAGATCCACCGCGCGGTTATTCACGGTCAGCACCAGGCTGGCCTCATCGAAGCTCGATCCGGCGAACCGCCAAAGCCGCCGTGCTGCCGGAATGCCGTCCATCAACCTCAGGCCAGGGTGCGCGCCAGTTTCGCACAAAATCGGGAAATTTAGGAATTCCGTTAGGACTCACATCGGCGTGCCACGCCAGCGTCGCCTCCAACCCGCTCTGGCTTTCGAACCGCCCGGACGGCCCAACCGCAAGGAGGCACGTATGACAATCTTCCCCCGCCTGAATCGCACTCTACTCATCGCGACGTCCGCCCTGGCCCTGGCGGCGGCGGCCCCGGCCGGCGCATCCAGCCTGTCGGTCATTTATCAGCCAACCGACGAACCCGGTCCGGTGACGCTGCTGCCGCCGGTCCCGGTGAAGACCGGCGTTATCAGCGGCACGCCGCAAGGCGGCCAAGGCTCGGGCGACCTGTTCTTGCTCACCCAGAACAAGAAGAGCCAGACCTACACCCGCACCACGATCTACACCTTTGCCAACGCCAACGCCCCGGTGGATGGCTCCGCGCCCAGCCCCAACCTGGTCGCCGACAAGAAAGGCAATATCTGGGGCACCACGCAGGGCAACGGCGCGAACGGCAACGGCACGCTGTATGAACTCGTTGCCCCCGCTACCAGGAAAGGCGCCTATACCTTCCGGCTGGTGATGCAGATGCCGGCCCAGTTCACCCACGAATTCGCTGGCGACGGTTTCGATCAGCTGGCCTTCGACACGAAGGGCAATTTGTTCGGCCTGATCCGCGGCGACCTGAACGGCACCGGCTTGGGCGGGATTTTCGAGGTCACCAAGGCGCAACTGGCGTCCGGCAACGGCGCTCCCGCATTGCTCTACACATTCCCCTCCAGCGACGATTCACTGCCCTACGGCCTGGCGATCGACCAGCACGGCAACATGTTCGGCGTCGAGCCGCGGGGCGGCAGCGTCCCGATTGACGATTATTACGCCGGTGCGCTGTGGGAGGTCAGTCCGCCCGCCAAAAAGGGCGGCGCCTATACCAGGCAGAACATCTATAATTTCTGCAGTATCGTGAATAGTAACAACGATTGTGCCGATGGCTGGCTGCCGATGGGCGGTGTCTCGATCGGCCCCAACGGCACGGTGTACGGCACGACGTTCTACGAAGGCGTTGATCCGAACGGCAACGTCGCCAACGGTACGATCTGGAGCGCGCAGCCTCCTTCGGGCGGCAGCGGGCCATGGACGTTCACCACTCTGCACACGCTCTACAATTATAACGCGGATGGCTCCAACAGCTCCGACTACTACGTCATGTTTCCGATCAACCCGCCGCTGCTGCTGCCTTCGGGCCAGCTCGTCATCACGCCCACCTATGGCGGCGCGTTCGATGAGCCAAACGACCTGGCTGTCGTACAAGGCGGCGTG
>Ga0302319_10023696_pt1 | contig 10958 bp, 8 predicted proteins | sample Bog_T0_2_FD_203319 | JGI IMG/M metagenome (GOLD analysis project Ga0302319, IMG submission 203319) | Peat permafrost microbial communities from Stordalen Mire near Abisko, Sweden - Bog_T0_2 | ecosystem: Environmental > Terrestrial > Soil > Wetlands > Peat | place: Sweden: Abisko, Stordalen Mire... | reverse complement strand
CCGTCAGACCAGCGCTTCCAGGCCATGCTTCCGGACGACGGCAAGGAGCTTGAGGGCCATTCCACCGGGCTGTTTGGCTCCCGTCTCCCACTTCGCGTTTCTTCACTTCTCAAAGTGTCGATTCGCTGGTGTTGAGATAACGCGCGAACACCGGCTGACTGACGCGAAGCTCCTGACGAAGCTTCCTGACTTGCCCGGGTTTGAGGGGAGCGGGAGTGGTGAGACACGATGCGTCGAAGCTCCGCATCGTTATTTTGTCAAACGTGGTTTTGTCGATTGCGCCCACCTTGTACAGCGCCGAGGCCGACGAGTGGATCGCCTCAAATGCGCCGGTTCTGAATTTACGTTTGGTGGCCATTACAAATCTCCTTCCAGTCGTTCTCCCCGATCAAGCGGTTCACCTGTTGCGCCGTCAACACAGCGTAGGCTTTCACGAGCCTGCGAAAATCGGCAAGTTCATCGTCCGCTGTATTGGCCCGATCCTGCTTAGCGAACAAATACTCATAAAACCAATAGTGACTGGCTCTTGCCAAAATGATGGAGCGGTACCGCTTCATCTTCCTGCAGTTTCAGTGCTCCGTGCTCGTGTTCAGTCACCCGGCTACTGTGAGGAGAGTCCGGTTTTCTCAAGAGCCTTCCGGTCAAACTCCTGCAAATAAATTAAGTTGTGCCACCTGGCGGCGTCCCGCCCAAATCTTATTTCACTCCACCGCAAAGCCTCTCGCAGGTCGCGCCGGGCTTTGTTGCCAGTGACGAAGCTCGACGTCTCCCTCTCGCCGGAAAGCCGCACGCTGCATGATGAACGATGCGAACCATACATACTGAAGCTGTTACCCGGATCGGCGCGATACTCAATGGAAACTAAATCTTCGGCGAATAACTTTCCGGTGGTTTGCGTGGGTGGATCGGCGGGAGGCCTCGACGCCTACATACGGCTGCTGCGGCATCTGCCGGCCGATATGGGCGTTGCCATCGTGATCGTGAACCACCTGCGAACCGTGGACACGCTGCTCCATGAGATTCTCCCGAACTATACGGAAATGCCGGTAGAGCTGATCACGGAGAAGCTCCTCATTCAGCGCGATCATGTGTATATCATTCCGGCGCAGCGGGACTTGCATGTGCTCGACGGAGAGTTTCGCCTGAAGCCGATTTCCAAGCCAAGGGGCTGGCCCGATGTCATCACGGTTTTCCTGCGCTCCCTCACGGAGCATTGGGACGGCAAAGTCATCGCCGTGATTGTCTCCGGCTACGACGGCGACGGGGCGGCGGCGCTATGCGGTATCAGGGAAGCAGGCGGCATTACCATCGCACAGAAGCCCGACACGGCCGGGCAGCCCGACATGCCCGCCAGCGCCATTGCGAGCGGGTGTATCGATTTCATTCTTTCGCCCGAGGATATCGCCAGCCGGATCATTCGGATTGCCACCGATAACATCTGCGGCTCCGGCGAAAACGCCTGAGCTTCACGTCGCATTCCGGTTGAATTCATTTCCGGCGCAAGTGGCAAATCCGCCACAGAGGTCGGAACCCGCCACTGATCACACAGAACTTCATTTCCGACGAGTAATGGTGCGGTACTCAAACGCTGGAATCGAGGTTCCGCCAAGCCCAGCCTGCGGGCGATCACGGGACGCGGGATTTCATCGCAAACGAAAAGCGCTCGCGTTCGTCCAATCCAAATCATGCTGCGAATGCATTGTCTCGTGGAAGGATGTCCCATGCGGACTGCGTCAGTGATCGCCGCCCTTATCTCATTGCGTCCGGCGCCGCGCCGGGGCTGTTCACCGCCGTCCATGAGGTATTGGGCCTGGAACTGAAGGCCACGCGCGCGCCCACGGATGTGTTCGTCATCGATGTCGTAACACAGCCCACGCAAAACTGACTTAATTCGCCACCCCCGCTTGCCAGTCATGGCTATTTTTCGCTGATTCTAAAAGTACTTAGCGGTTCTTCCCTCCCGGGCCATGGTATTTTGTCTTCAGCGTGCACGGGAATCCTGCGCCGAAGGGAACCAATGCCTGGCGAGAGTAAATCAAATAGTGGAAAGCAGGCGGGAAGTGTCGCCGCGCAGGGTGCAAACCACGAATCCGCCCGGTTTCCATACCAGCCGAGCCCTCGAAATATCTATTGCAAATAAAAGACTTAATGCCAAATTGGATTCTTTCCTCACTTTTTGCACTCCCGCCGAAAAGCAACGCCTGGAGCTCTTGCATTTGAGACGACAGTCCGTCCGCGCCAGGTGGCACACGCTCCAGCTTGTGGATCGAGCGAAGCTCGACGTGCGTCGGCACTCCTGCCGACGGTCTTTTCGTAGCTGCCTGGCGTGCCCGGTGCGGGCCATCGACCGTGCTACAAACAAAGGACTTAAGCCGGGATTGGATTCGTTCCTTACTCTTGTCCCCCGCAAGAATCGCCAGGCGCACCATAACGCAACCGCACGCAAAAACCATCCTGCCGTCCGAACGTCACTGTGGGCCTATTTCATTGATAGGATGGGTCAAGTGCGGCTTTTGCCGGTTCTGAACCTCTTCGCGATCTGTCTGCTCTTCCTCGCCATCCGCGCGGAAGCGCAATCCACCGCGACCGCTCCCTCCGCCATACGGCCCGCCGCAGTTGCGGGCCCGCCAGCCACCCTTTCCGACGCCTTTGACGGCCAGAACGTCGCTCACATCTCTTTCGATCCCGCCGAACAGCCGCTCGAACAATCCGCAATTGACGCTTTGCTGCCAATTCACGCTGGCCAGCCCTTCCATTCCGCACTCGCGCATGCCGCCATTGACAAGCTCTTCGCCACCGGGCGATACGCCGATATCCAGATCGATGCCGAACCGGTCGGCAACGGCATTGACCTGCGCTTTATTACGAAGAATTCCTGGTTCTTCGGGCATATCGAAATCAAGGGTGACATCTCCGAACCGCCCAACCTCGGCCAGATGCTCAGCGTCACAGGTCTCACGCTGGGCCAGCCATTCGACCCCGACGAAGTCTCCGTTGCCGAAGGCAAGATCCGCCAACTCCTGATCAACAACGGCTACTTCACCCCGGTGTTGTCCCATCGTTTCGAATATGAGGATGTCGATCAGCAGGTCCGCGTCATCTTCGAAATTCGCGTCGGCCGCCGGGCTCATTACACGGCGCCGATCATCACCGGCGACACGACCGTTCTGAGCGTTCAGGCTCTCGATAAAGCGGTAGCCTGGCATCGCTTCCTCGTGTCGGGCTATCGCGGCATCACGCAGACGCGCACAAGGGTGGGCATCGATAAAATCCGGCTCACCTACCAAAAATCCAACCACCTGCTGGCCACGGTCACCTTTGGCGGCATCCAGCCTCAAGAACAGACCACTCGTGTTCCGCTCGGCACGCCGCTCATTACGGTCAGCCCCGGGCCGGTCGTCGACGTAAAGGCTGAGGGAGTCCGGATCTCGGGTAAGGAACTCACCCAGAATCTGCCCATTTTTGAAGAGGGCACCGTGGATTCGGATCTTCTCGCGGAAGGCGTCACGAATCTACGGAATTACTTTCAGGAGCGCGGCTACTTCGATGTTACGGTTGATTTCTCGCAGCAGAAGGTCAGCGAAGCGAAGACCGAAATCGTCTATTCGATCCAGCCCGGTCTCCGCCACAGGCTCGTGGCCCTGGCCATCCGGGGCAATAAATACTTCGACGAGAAGACGATTCGCGAACGCATGTTGTTGCTCCCAAAGTCGTTCGAATTTCGCCGCGGCCGCTACAGCGAGGCGATGGTTGCGCGCGATAAGTCGGTAATCGAAGACCTGTACCGTTCCAACGGTTTCCGCGACGTGCATGTGGTCACCGAGACCGACGACGATTATCATAATGTGAAAGGCGACATCGCAGCCTTCTTCACCATCGACGAGGGAAAGCAATACCGGGTCGCCTCCCTTACCATTACGGGAGTAGAAAAACTGGCCCCGGCGGCAATCGCCGAACACCTGAGTTCTCAGGCCGGGCAGCCCTTCAGTGAGTCGGACGTGGCGGCCGATCGCGAAACCGTTCTGAACCGGTACGGCAAGGCAGGCTACTCGGATGCGGCCTTCGAATGGACCTGGTTACCGGCCGCTCAACCCTTCACGGTGGATCTGAAATTCACTATCCACGAAGGCGATCCGCAATTCGTGCGCGACATTGCGGTTACAGGGCTATCCGCCACACGACGCACACTCGCCTTCAAACAGGTCCTCGAAAAACCGGGCGATCCGCTCTCCGCCACTACCATGGCCGAGACCCAGCGGCGTCTCTATGACCTTGGCATCTTTTCGCAGGTCAATATGGCGGTCCAGAATCCGGATGGCGACGAAATACGGCGTCGCGTCCTCTATGACCTCCAGGAAGCCTCCCGCTACTCCCTCACCGTGGGGCTCGGCACGGAATTCGGACGTCTCGGAACCGGTTCCCCGACGGACGACCTGACGAACCCGGGCGGTACGGCCACTTTGACTCCCCGAGTATCCTTCGGGCTTACGCGACTGAACCTGTTTGGACTGGGTCAGTCGCTGAGTCTGCAACTGCGCCTCTCCACCGTGCAAAAGCGCAGTTCCCTCAATTATTTCGTGCCGAGGATTTTCAATCGTTCCACCTTCGAAGGCAACTTCACCGTTCTCTATGACGATACGTATGACGTAAACACGTTTCGCGCTATTCGCAGGGAAGTTTCGGCGCAGCTTTCCGAGCGTATATCCAAGACGATCACCGCGTTTTACCGCTTTGCTTATCGCGACGTAGGTGTATCGGACCTGAAAATCTCCCCGCTGCTGGTGCCGCGCCTCGCACAGTCCGTGCGGGTAGGCATCGGGTCGTTCAACCTTGTGCACGACCGCCGTGACGATCCCATTGATCCGCACAAAGGGATCTACAGCACCATCGATCTGGGTCTTGCCGCGAAGCAATTCGGCTCCCAGACCGGATTCGCCCGTATTCTGGGGCGCAATGCAACTTACTATGGACTCGGGACGAAACTGGTTCTCGCGCGCGAGACTCAGTTCGGCGTGGAGCCCGCGTACAGTATTCCCGCGAACGCCGATCCGTCCGATCCCATCCCGCTGCCCGAACGGTTCTACGGTGGCGGCGGTACCACGATGCGCGGTTTTTCCCAAAATCAGGCGGGTCCGCGCGATCCTTCCACCGGCTTCCCTCTCGGTGGCTCTGCGCAGTTTTTTAACAGCACCGAACTTCGCTTCCCGCTTTACGGCGCCAACATCCGCGGCGTCTTGTTTGAGGATATGGGCAACGTGTTTTCCACCATTGGAAATATGTCGTTTCGCGTACACCAGCGCGATATTTCGGACTTCAACTACATGGTCCATGCGGTAGGTTTCGGGGTGCGCTACCGGACTCCGCTCGGCCCTCTGCGTTTCGATCTCGCGTACGGCCTGAACCCGCCGAAGTACAACGGCTTTACGGGCGATTATTCCCAGTTGGTGCAGTGCTCGGCGACCGGAACCTGCCAGCCATCCACGCAGCAGATCAGCCACATTCAGTTCTTTTTTTCGATAGGGCAGGCATTCTGATGCGGACGCCCATCTCAGCGCGCGGACCGCGGGACCCGCGGATGCAAGGTTTCGGCGACGACGCCGGGTTGGTTCCCCGCGGTCAGGTCGCGCGCGGTTTCCGGAGAGCGCGCGGACCGCGGGACCCGCGGATGCAAGGTTTCGGCGGCGACGCCGGGTTGGTTCCCCGCGGTCAGGTCGCGCGCGGTTTCCGGACACTTGCGCTCTGTATCGTCTCCGCCGCAATGTCCCTCCCAGGCGCGATCGTCGACCGGGTCGCGATCACGGTAGGTACGAAGGCCATCACCGAAAGTGAGATCGTCCTGCGCATCCGGCTCGAGGCCTTTCAGAACGGCACGCTGCCGGTGTTCACGCCCGCGTCCCGTCGCGAGACCGCCGAACGGTTAATCGATCTCAAACTCGTGGAGCGCGAGATGGACCTCGGCCACTATGCCCGTACCACGCCGGCCGACGCCAAAACGCTGGTTGCCGCCTTCACCGCCGAGCACTACCAATCCAACCCGGAAGCGTTGCGTCTATCGCTCGCAACGGCCTTGCTCACGCCCGAAGATCTTGCGAACGAGTTGGCGGAGCAAGCCGATCTTCTGTCGTTCCTGAACCTGCGCTTCCGCCCGTCCGTGCAGATCCCCGACCGCGACATCGAGAAGTATTTTCACGAGAACATCGAAGGAAAAGACCCCGCCAAACCGGTGGTGCTGAGCGACGTCCGGGCGGGCATCGAGCAGATTCTGGCGACCCAGCGCGCCGATCTCGATCTCGAAACCTGGCTCCGGGATCAGCGCAAGACCACCCGCATCATCTACCTTGTGGAGGACCTCCGATGACGCGGCAAACAGGAGACACCCAAACGCTACCGAGCCGGGGTGCCCGCCGGGCCCGTCTGCCTGTGCCAATCGAGCGGGGTTCGAACGTGGCCCAGACACTCCTGTCTGCCACGCCGGCACTCATGCCGATGCTTTTTCTGCCAATCCAATCGGATCCCCTCCTGAGGTTCGCCAGATGGAACATGCTTCAGCTCCTGGGGCGAGCGAAGCTCGCCGATCGCCGGCATTCCGCCGGCGCACTGCCGCGCCAGCCGGCTCAGACTAAATTCACGGCGAGCCCCCCGCAACGGAGGCGCAATGACTAAACCCGCGCGCATCGCACTTTGGTCCCTCGGCTCCGTCGCGTTCATCATATTGCTCGCCGGCGTCTCGGCCCTGTTGATCGCGCGCAGCGACTGGCTGCGCGAAAAGATGCGGGCCGCAATCGTCGAGCAGGCGGAAATCGCGACCGGCGGCCGTGTCGAAATCGCTAAGTTCCAACTCGACTGGACCGGTCTCACCGCGGACGTGGACGGCATCGTGATCCACGGAACGGAACCTCCGAGCCAATTGCCCTTCCTGGCCGTGGATCATGTGACGATCGGTTTCCGCATCGTATCTCTGTTTACGCGCGACGTTCGTCTGGACCGGCTGATTGTTACGCATCCGCGCGCGCACATCATCATCGATGCGGAAGGCGGAACGAATCTGCCACGTCCGAAGGTGTCCTCGAAGACGAACACGGCGAACTCGATCATCAACCTGAAGATCGGGCACGTCGAGGCGAGAAATGGCGAGGCTCTGACCGAATCTCCCGGCTCGCCGCCCCGCACCTGGCCGTGGACCGTCAACGGCAAAAACGTGGCCGTGCAGGCGAACTACGATCCGTCGAAGGATCGCTACTCCGGCGACGTTTCTTTCGCGCCGCTGCACCTGACGCTCGAAGGCTACGGCCCGCTCGATCTCGATCTGACCGCGAGCGCCACGATGGAGCGGAACCAGGTCCTGGTATCAAACGCGAAGCTCAAGAGCGCGGGTTCCGAGATCGATCTGAGCGACGTCCGCATCGGCAGCTTTGCGGACCCGGTGGAGACGGCCCAATATAAGCTCACCGTCTCGGCGGCCGAGGCCGTGCGGGTCCTGCACTGGAAGCTTCCGATCTCCGGCACGCTCAACGTTGCCGGCCACATGCGATACGTCTCTCCCTCGCAGTTCGACTTGGCGGGAGATCTTCGCGGCACTGGTCTCGCTTATGGCAGCGTGCGCAATATCCGTCTCACCGGCACCGTGACGGGAACCCAGGACAAGATGGCTCTGACGTCACTGCACGCGAGCCTTCTCGGCGGTCAGGCCACCGGCAGCGCGGTCACGAAAGGCTACGACGCCTATCGCATCGAGGGCTCAATTGCGGGCCTTGCCGTGCACGACCTCGCCCAGTTAAGCACGCCGAAGCCTCTGCCCTGGGATGGGGTGGTTTCCGGCGGAGTTACCCTCGCGGGCAGGCTCACCAACATCTCGCGCCTGCTCGACGCGACAGCCCAACTGACGGTTGCGCCGTCTGCGACGGGACCGGCCGTACACGGTGAAGCAGCGGCTCACTATACCGATGCAGGCCAGAAGCTGGAGATGGGCAATTCGTGGCTGGAACTGCCCAACACACGCGTCGATATTGCGGGCACGTTGGGAACATCGCTTACGGTGAAGGCCGATACGAGAGACCTCAACGATCTTCTGCCTGTGCTCAACGGACAAACGCTGCCGATCTCTCTGCGCAACGGCGAGGCAACGTTTGCCGGAACTGTCGCGGGTTCTCTCGATGCCCCGCGGATCGAAGGCCATGCCACACTGCGCAACGCCGTCTATGACGGTAAGCTCGTCGATTCCGCAACGGGCGACGTTACGGCGTCCGCGAATGAGGCCAGTGTTTCGAACGCCTCGGTTGTCTATTCCGGCATCACTGCAACCGGCAATGGGTCGCTCGCCCTCGCCGACTGGGCCACCACCAACGCTTCAGCGATAACCGGCCATATTCAGGCAGGCGATGTGGGCCTGACGCATGCGCTCGCCCTCGCCGGTTACGCGGGAACCGATGCGTTGCCGGTTAGCGGCGAGGCAGCCGTCAATGCGCAGTTTTACGGCACGCTGGGGCAACCGGTCGGAAGCGCCGACATCACCTTAAACAAGGGCTTGATCTACGAGCAGCCCTACGATTCCATCACGGCCCACGTCCAATACGCCAGCGCCGACCTCCAGACCGTGAACGGTGTCTTCGTGTCGGGGCCTAAGCGCGTTACCTTTGACGTCCGCTATCCCCATTCCGCTTCGGCATCTCCGGCCGGGATGCTCGAAATTTCGGCCAGCAGCAATATCATGGCGCTGAACCAGATTGCCCTGATACGCCAGAGGCAGCCCGATATCGGTGGCAGCGCGCAGTTCAAGGGCACGGCGACGGTTCGGGTAAGCACGGATGCGAAGAAGGCGGTCCAGTTCGAGCTCACGAGCCTGAACGGCGATGGCTCAGCATCCGGCATCCAACTGGCAGGACGCAATCTGGGCGACGCGCATTTCGCGGCGCGCACTCAGGGCAGCGTCCTCACGTCCACCTTCGATTCCAATGCCGCGCAGGCGTCCATCAGGGGGCAGGCGACCGTCAACCTTTCGGGGGACGACCATACCACCGGTTCCGTCGTTTTCACCAACGCCGGCATCAACGCGTTCGCCGCACTGATCGGCACGAGCGAGGACGCCAAGGCGCTCACGTTCGACGGCTCGGCGGAAGGCCAGGTGGATTTCAGCGGCCCCCTTTTCTCACCCACTCAGATGTCCGCGAGTGCGACCATCAAACAACTCGAAGTCCATCCTCTCCCCGGCACGCCGCTTGCGGTCAACATACCCGGATTCAGTCTGCACGGCAACGGGCCGCTGAAGGTCTCGTACGACAAGTCCGTGATCCGCGTGGATGCCGCGCGCTTTCAGGCGCCGGAGACCGACATGACCGTGAGTGGCACGGCCGATATGCTCGCCCCATCGCCGCTGAATCTTCGCCTGCAGGGCGATGTCAGTCTCGCGATCCTGCGCAACTTCGTGCCGGATCTTGCGGCCTCGGGAACCGTGTCGGTGACGGGAAGTCTTCGGGGCAGCTGGAGCGCGCCCGATTTCAGCGGCCGCGCCGGCATTCGCAACGGCGAGATCCACTATGCCGATTTCACCAACGGCCTGAGCAATGCGACCGGCGATGTGGTGTTTTCCGGATCCCGAGCCAACATCGAATCGTTCACCGCCGATACCGGCGGAGGCAAGTTCACGGGCTCGGGCTTTGCCACGCTCAATCCTTCGAATGGCGCCGTGGCGTTCCAGTTTTCGGCGAAGACGAAGGATGTACGCCTGCGCTACCCAGCGGGCACCAGTTCCGTTTCCGATTCCGAAATTCAGATCGTGCGCAATCCTCAGCGCAGCATGATCTCCGGCACGGTTACGGTGCGCCGGCTGGTCTTCAACCCGCAGCAGGACGCGGCGGCCATGCTGGCCGACATGAGCCAGAGCGCGCGAACTCCGGCGGCCGGGAGTAATTCGCTGGCCAATATGAATCTGGATATTCTGATCCAGACCGCACCGGATGTGGCGCTCCAATCCAAGGTGGCGGAGAGCATTCAGGCCGATGCCTCGCTGCGCCTGCGCGGCACGGTGTCCAGCCCCGCGCTGCTCGGGCGCGTCAACGTTTCGCAGGGCGAGGTGCTCTTCTTTGGTAACAAATACAGCATCTCGCGCGGGTCGATCTCGTTTTTCAACCCGACGAAGATCGACCCTATTCTCGACGTCGATCTCCAGACGCGCGCGCGGGGTGTCGACGTGACTCTGACGGTGACCGGCCCGCCCACAAACCTCGGCATGACCTATCGATCCGATCCGCCGCTGGAATTCTCGGATATCGTGGCGCTGCTCGCGACGGGCCGTACGCCGGACGATCCCTCGGTCGCTTTACGCGGTAACGCGCCCACTCCGAGCTTCGAGCAACTGGGCGCCTCGGCGCTGATCGGCCAGACGCTGGCGACGCCGGTGGCTTCGAGGTTGCAGCGATTCTTCGGAGTGAGCCGGATCAAGATCGATCCGGAGCTCTCGGGAGTGAGTGGCAACCCCGGAGCGAGGCTGACGGTGGAACAGCAGGTAACGCCCGACATTCTGTTCACCTACATCACGGATGTGTCGAACACGAGCCAGCAGTTGATCCGCGTGGAGTGGGCGTTCAACCGCAACTGGTCGGCCGTGCTGGAGCGCGAAGAGAACGGATACGTGGGCCTGGACTTTACCTACAAGAAACGGTTCAAGTGAGGGGAGCTTTCAGCGGTCAGCGGTCAGCTTTCAGCGCGCGGACCGCGGGACGCTCGGAAGCAAGGTTTCGCCAATAGCGCCCGGTTTCTTCCGCGCGGTCAGGTCGCGGGCGGTTTCCGGAGAAGCGCCGGCGGCTTGGCCGCGGGCGCCGCCGGTCCGGCGGAACGGGGAGTGCCGCGCGGAAGCTCGGCGGCGGAGGCGGGTCTGCGGTCGGGTCTCAGTTATAGCTGGGTGGGCTCGGGCTAGTTGGTCCGGCGGAACGGGGAGTGCCGCGCGGAAGCTCGGTGGCGGA
>Ga0302319_10023690_pt1 | contig 10959 bp, 9 predicted proteins | sample Bog_T0_2_FD_203319 | JGI IMG/M metagenome (GOLD analysis project Ga0302319, IMG submission 203319) | Peat permafrost microbial communities from Stordalen Mire near Abisko, Sweden - Bog_T0_2 | ecosystem: Environmental > Terrestrial > Soil > Wetlands > Peat | place: Sweden: Abisko, Stordalen Mire... | reverse complement strand
ATGTCGCGGACCTCGCATGGGTTGACCCAGGCTGGGACGGGCAAACGGGAGCGAAGAAACCGTCGCTCCCGTGCCCATTTGAAAGAAAAAAAGGGAAGGGTGGGGTATGGCATATCTGCAGCCAGCGGATTACCCGAACTATGGATTGCCGGCAGGAACAACGGCGGACTGGGTTACAGCCGCCACGGCATTGATCAATAGCTACTGCAGGCGGCCGGACCTGAACGTGATCCAGTACACAGAGCGGTTGCGGCTAACAACCGGATCGCAGACGGTGCTGCTGAGTTACCTTCCGCTTGCGCCTCTGGGCACAGCGACCACACCAATTGTGAGCATTGAGGGCAGATACGGCAAGCCTCGTCGCGGCGAGAGCCTGAACGAACCGCTGTTTGAGATTGCGCGGGCGTTTTCGCTTCCAGGACAGTGGACCGCAATCGACCCGAACTCCGTAGATTTTGATCAGAACACGGGTGAGTTGACGCTGCCGTGGAATGTTCTCGGGTTGCCTTACAACGAGGTCTCTGTGACTTACACGGCTGGGATCGCGACGATTGGCGACGACGTCAAGACCGCATGCGCGCAACTTGTTCGTAACGCGCAATCGACGCCGGCACTCAACGCCAGCAAAACCAAGATCGACACGATGCAGATGCAGTATTTCTCGAGTTCGTTGATAGACGAGACCGTGAAGGCATGGCTGCGTCCTTACATTGCGAACAGGCTGGGGTGAGCGATGAGCGATACGTCCCCGCGAAACCCGGTGGGCGCGCCCCAGATGCTGGCCGATGCCCTGCTGAGGAGTGTGGCAGGCACGACGGCGCTGCTGCGAGTTACCGGCACGAATACGGATCCAGGCCAGTCCGAGTTAGGACTTGTGGCGACGACCTTTGCCGATGTTGTGGTGAGTCCTGTGGTGATGCGCAAGTTGCGCCCCTCGTGGAATGAGGGCGGCGAATCGAAGTACGAACTGCTGGTCTCGGCCACGAGTGTTGGAGTCCAAGTAAACGCGTTGGGCATTGGGTCGGCGCAGGCACTCTTCGCTCTCACGTTGGCGGTCACTGTGGACGGCAAAGACTACTTGATCGAGTCGGTTGCCGCAAACGAGGCATTCGGCGCTCCATATCTTTATCGACTGCTGTTGCGTGAAGCCGGCCAGCAGGCGGTGTAACTGCCAAGAGTATTCCGCCACCGACATTTCACTTTCAACATCAGGAGCTGACCTTCATGCAGAATGCGAAGGATTCGTTTTATATGGCGCTGCGAACGCGGCTTACCGTGATTAATCCCGAACGGACAATTCTCATTCGTGGCGCGGTGCGGCCTGGGATTCTTGTCGAGGAGGCCGAAGCTCCATTCAGTCAGATTCCCAGCGATGTGTTTGTACTGCGCTGGCAGGGGCTGGGCCTGGACGTGGACCTGGCATCGACTCTGGTTGCAGAGGAGTGCGAGATTCTCTACCAGACTTTCGGGACACAAAGTTTCGGAGGTTTGGATCGGGGCCGACTCTTGAGCGCGATGGGCGAAGAACTTGCGGCTATGCTGCAGCCCTTCTACACGCCCAAGCTCAACTTTACGGCAACACCGCCAGCAGGGATGCTGACACAGGTGTTCTGGGATGAGCCCGGATTTACGCCCGCGGTGACTCTGCGCGATCGGATCAGCAGGTCGGCAAAGGTGCTGGTTTACAGCTATCAGGAGCAGGGGGAGTAAATGGCAACCAGTTGGTATTCTGCGCCAGCGCCGGTGACGAGGCGCGTACGAGGGTATTTTGCTCCCGTGAATCGCGCCGCACAAACACCGGTCCTTTTTGATCCTGAACAGCAGGGCCGTTTCAGTCTGGATTCTCCGCCGGCACCATGGGTCAGCCTTGGCTGGATCCAGGACTATGCGCGCAAGTCGGCCAGCAAGACGGCACCCGTTATGAGTGGAATTCCTGCATCGACACTTGAACAGGTGCGCGAGACGCTGGCAGCCGAGGTGAGTTTTCAGTTCTTGAGCTGGACGAAGCTGACAATGGCGCTTGCCACGGGCTCGCAGCACATGAACCTGCTGGTATCTGCGAGTGGGCTGACTGCCGCCGCCGATGGACCGCAGGCAACATCCGCAGTGACTCCTCAGAGCGGCTCTACTGCTGGCTCGATCCTTCTTGCAGCGGTTGATGCAGCGAAGTTTTCACCTGGCTCGTTGGTCGCTGTGGATGCAGACTATGCCGGTCAGACGGGATATCTGGGATCGCCTGTCGCAGGTGCTTATCTAAGACAACCAGTGACCGATGTCGACTACATGCGGCGAATCACATTCAACGTCGGACTTGTGACGCAGGTCAATGCGACGGGCCTCACGCTTGCGGAGCCGCTCTTGGGAGGTGCTCCTGCAGCGGGCGCGAAAGTGCAAGCGGTCACAGGCTTCGTCGATCGGGAAGGTGGCAGCTTTTACCAGGAATGGTCCGCGTTGTTTGTGATGGAAGGTACTCAGGGAGAGCGAATCTTCTTTCATTACCCGCGACTTCAGACGATGGCTGGGGCAGAGGAATCTTCCGTGCCCCTTGCTGGTAAGCAGAAGACGGGCCACGCGCGAATTCAACTGAAGGGACAGTTTATGGCCCTGCCAGTTACAGATCCGTTGGATGGAGAGCGCGTTGTTTGTTATCGCAGCTTTCTGCCCGCAGCCAATGCGTTGATTTAAGCAAGAAGCGAGTGAGCGAGCCAAGATGAAGATTACGATTCAGGGGCAAGACTATACAGCGGCCCTCGATGCGGCACGTCCGCTGACTATTGAACGCAAGCTCAATGAGCCCTCGATTTGTCAGTTTTGGCTCAGCCTGCCAACAACCGGCAGCCTCATAACGCCGTCGCGCAATCAGTATCTTATTGTCCTCGGCGATGACGGAACTGTTTACTTTACAGGGTACATCGCGGTCTCACCGCTGCCCGAGTATGCTGGGCTGGGGATCGAGGGACCCCGTTATCGGATCGCGATTCAAGCGGTCAGCGATGAGTTGTTGCTCGACCAGTTGCTCATGCCGCCGAGTGCCGGCGTGTCTGGGGAGACGGCGGGAGAACTCATTGCAGGCCTGGTTGCTCATAGCGGATCAACCGCGGTTTCGACGCAGGGATTATCCTTGAACGCGCCCATCGGCAACTTTGTTCCTGAGCCGGGAGCGTCGTGGAGCAAAAGTGCTGGACAGGCGGCCACAGTGGCGCGTGCCGCATACCGTGTGGTGAACGGCGCCCTCGCGCTGGCGAGCATGCAGAGCACCGTTCATCCGCTGAATGAAACAGACGGGTCGTTGAATCTAGCTAGCCTTTCATTTACCGCGAACGTCAAGCGGGCTCTTGCAAACGATGTAACGGTTTGCGGCCAGCACGAGCCAGTCGCATACGTCACGGAGTATTTTCAGGGGGACGGATCGACGACACAGTTCTACCTGAGTGCCGATCCATTTTTTCCGCCGGCCGGAAAGGCCACTCTGGTTCACGAACTCTTCAACGAGGCTACGATCAATGCCACATTGTGGACGAATCTCAGCTCTTCCGGCACCATCAGCCTTAACGCAAACGGCCTGAGCATGGAAGGTGGCAATGGCATTGACGGAGAGACTGTCCTCTCCTGGATCGATCCAATTGAAATGGGGGGCACGCTGCTGCTCGAAGCGGTCGGCGTGACCCTCTCGGCGGGCAGCACAGGGGCGCTTGCCGGTTTCTTCAATGGAACGAATGCTCAATCGGACTGCATCGCAGGATTCCTCGTGACATCGGCCGAGGGAACAGGCGTGGTTAGCGTACAGCCGTTAATCGGGGGCAACCCCAACGGCTCAAGCTGCGCGATGAACTCGGCGAATCAGTACACGCTTCGAATTCGAGTGAACTGCCTTGAGATCGACCGCGAGCTTGGAGTCTATCGATCTTTTGGCGACAGTGGCGCCATTACGCTCGGCGGGCAATTGAATCAAGCTTCAGCAAGGATTCAAATGGAGATCCAGCCGTTCGTGGATGGAGTGGGCGGCATGCCTGTAACCCTCTACGACGGTAAGCTTACGGACCTGCCATCGACATGCAATCTGGTGGCAGCCAGCAGCATCAACCTCATCGGTACGATGCGCGCGTTGAATCTGACGAATCTTGGCAGTGGCTGGGTAGTTAGCACGCCCGTCAGCGGTGGTCCATTTACGCGTCGTGTCGGCACCACCGGTGAGGCCGCCGAATGCCATGTCGAACGCACAGGCAAGCTGGTGTTTTATACCGGCTTTCAACCAGCAATCGGCGAACAAATTGCGGTGAGTTATCGAACAATTGGAAGATCCGTTGGCCGCGCTGTGAATTCCGCAAGCCAGCTGGCTCTGGCTGAGGCGGGCGAGCCATCGGTGGCCGTGTGGATTGGTACGGTCTCGCAACCTGCACCGCGCAGCTCGGCCGACTGCCGCAACGCAGCATCGGCGATTGAGCAGGCAGCGGCCGGGGTGAGTGCGCTGTGGAGCGGCAGATACAACGGCACGCGGGCTAGCTTTGCCACCGACGTTTGGCCAGGTGATGCTTTGCAGCTAAACGCACCATCGACGAACTTGAATGCACAAGTTGTGGTGCGCAGCGTTAACGTCAGCTACAGCGCAAGTCTTCCCGATCTGGTGGAGTACGGAATCGCATTTGCGAATGATTGGGCCGACGACCTGGCAATCAAGACCAGCGCAACGGTCCCGGCGGATGCATGGTTGCCGGCGCCTATCGCTCCAACGCTGCTTGCAAACTTGACCGGCCTTTCTGTCACCGTTCTCAATGGCAGTACGGTGACGGTTAATGCGGGTGTAACTCCTCCGACCGGCGGCGGTTTTGAGATTCGGCGGCGCGACTTTGTTTTCATGCCTGGGCAGGACCCTGATCTGGTGGCGCGAGCTACTGTGCCCACTATTACTTTTTTTCGCGCGACCGCCAACGACCGCTTTTACATCAGGATGTATGACGGCTCGACCCCGCCCAACTACTCAGAGTTTTCAACGGCACTCTTCATCAACCTGCCGCTGAGTTCGTGAAAGGAGAGGCCAAAAGATGAATCGACAAATGGAGCCAGTCGGAATGCGGATGATCAATGAATTCGAGGCACAAGTGCTAAGCGATCTAAGCGTACTCAAAACTCACATCACCAACCTCGTGGGTGATGGCAATGGCGGGCGCATCGCGCAACTCGAGCATCGCATGGACCGGCACGAGCAGAACTGGCAGCGCGCCAAGGGATTCCTGGCCGCTGTCAGTGTGGTCTTTGCGGTCATCGAAGTCGCCGTGCAGACGTGGTTCCGGCGCTAACGCTTACCTTCTGTGAATGACATAGGCTCCTCGCATTGCCATGCGACTCTGCGCGCTCGCACCCTTATAATCAGCCCTATGAGTACTCAGCCGTTGGTGGGCGTGGTGATGGGCAGCAAGAGCGACTTCGAGGTGATGTCTGCTGCGGTGGAGATCCTCGAAGAGCTTCAGATTCCGCACGAAGCACGCATCGTCAGCGCGCATCGCACGCCTGACTGGCTCTTTGAATATGCTGATACGGCCAAAGCCCGTGGCCTGCGCGTGATCATTGCGGGGGCGGGTGGAGCAGCGCATTTACCAGGGATGCTCGCTGCCAAGACGCTGGTGCCTGTGCTTGGCGTTCCTATTGCGGCTACACAGCTTAACGGGATGGACTCGCTACTTTCCATTGTGCAGATGCCCAAGGGCGTACCGGTCGGGACACTTGCAATCGGCAAGTCTGGTGCAGCAAACGCGGCGCTGCTCGCAGCAGAGATTCTTGCCACGCACGATACCGCGCTCTACGAGCGCCTCGCTGCATGGCGCACGGCTCGCACCCAGGAAGTGCTTGAGCAAACGCTCGATCAGGAGCTGCCGGGGTGAATCCCGTTTCCGACAACCAACCTTCTCTCAACAGTGCGCCCGTGATTTTGCCTGGAGCACTTCTGGGTTTTCTTGGCGGTGGGCAACTTGGCCGAATGACCGCGATTGCCGCGCGCAGTATGGGCTATCGTGTGCGCGTGATGGATCCTGAACCGGCGTGCCCCGCCAGCTATTTCGCCGACGAAACAATCGTTGGCCGCTGGGACGATGTGGACGCCGCGCGCAGGCTCGCCACGGGTGTCGATGCCGTCACGCTTGAGATTGAGCAGATCGGCATCGATGCACTCTCGGCAATCGCAGAGCTCGCGCCCCTCCGCCCCGGCGTCGAGCCCATCCGGATTATTCAGGACAAAACGCTGCAGAAGAACTGGCTCGTGGACAATGGCTTTCCGGTCGGGCCATTTCGCGTGGTCCGCAACGAAAACGATCTACATGAAGCCGTGAATGCGCTTGGCGGCAACGTCTTTCTCAAGGTCGGTCGTGGCGGATACGACGGGCGCGGCCAGGCAAGAATCACTCCCGAGGCGAGTCTGGATCTCGGTCAAGTCTGGCGCGATCTCAGCGCAACCTCCGCGGTTGCCGAACAGGCACTCGATCTCGAATGCGAAATCAGCGTGATGGCTGCCCGCAATCCCTCCGGTGAAGTTCGCATTTACCCCGCCGCGCGCAATCATCACGAGAATCAGATTCTAGCTTGGAGCGTTTTGCCCGCCGGAGTGCCACCGGAGATCGAATCAAGGGCCGAGTTGCTGGCCGCAAATATCATTGCGCGGATTGGCATCGAAGGCTTGCTCTGCGTGGAGTTCTTCATTACTCGCGCCGGCCAACTCTTCGTCAACGAGCTTGCGCCACGCACGCACAATAGTTATCACCAGAGCGAGCGCGGATGCGCGACTAGCCAATTTGAGCAAATGGTAAGGGCTCTCTGCAATCTGCCGCTTGGCGATACCAGCATCATCGCGCCCTGCGCCATAGCAAACCTGCTCGGAGAAGTCTGGCTCGATACTCACAACGGCTCGCCGAACTTTGCTGCGGCGCTAGAATTGCCCGGCGTTCGTCTGCATCTCTACGAAAAGCACACGCCGCGCCGTGGCCGCAAGATGGGCCACCTGTCGAGTGTGGGCGCCACTGCGGAAGAGGCGCTTGAGCGTGTGATGGAGGCCAGGCGATGGCTTGGATAAATTTGCCGTGAACGGACCAGTGTGAAGGGCCATGGGAACCGCCGCGCCGCAACTCTCGTATGATTTCATTGCGTCGACCTCAGCAAGGGAGAACTCTGTGCAAACCACCTTGCCCGCAACATCGCCCGCGTCACCCATTGCTCCAACACGCGCCGCATCCACACGCCCCTGGCTGCTTGGTTCGGGGCTTGCCGTCCTCATCCTTGCGCTCGCCAAGATCGCGGTCCACCTCTACACCGGCCGCCGCTACGGCTTCTTCGTCGATGAACTCTACTACATGGATTGCGCGCGCCATCTTGCCTGGGGCTACGTCGATCAACCGCCGCTGGTGGCCGTTCTGGCGTGGATCGAGCGCGCCGTTCTCGGCAATTCCCTGCTTGCGCTTCGCAGCCTCACCATCCTTGCAGGCGCAGCGGAAATCCTCCTCACCGGCCTCATCGCCCGCGAACTCGGCGGCGGCCGCTTTGCGCAATTCCTCAGCGCATTGTGCGTGCTCGTTGCGCCCGGCCTCCTCGGCGTCGACCACTTCTTCAGCATGAACAGCTTCGAGCCGCTCTTCTGGATGGGCTGTGCCTGGCTGTTGATCCGCATCGTTCGCACCGGCGACGCGCGCCTCTGGCTCTGGTTTGGCGTGGTCGCGGGGCTCGGCCTTGAGAACAAGTATTCGATGGGCCTGTTCGGCTTTGCGCTCCTTGCCGGCCTCCTGCTCGCGGGCAAATATCGCCTCTTCGCATCGCGCTGGTTCTGGATCGGCGGCGCTATCGCCTTCGTGATCTTCCTGCCCAACATCGTCTGGAACTTCGTCCACCACTTCCCTTTCCTTGAGCTTCAGCAGAACATCAAGCGCAGCGGCCGTGACGTGGCTCTCTCTCCGCTCCGTTTCCTGCTTCAGGAGTCGGCGGCCATGCTGCCGCTCAGCGCGCCCATTTGGATTGCCGGCCTCTGGTTCTTCTTCTTCAGCGCTCGTGGCCGCCCCTGGCGCTTCCTCGGCTGGACTTGGATCATTACTGCCGCCGTGATCATCATCTTGAGCCCGCGCATCTACTATCTATTTCCGGCATTCCCGCTTGTCTTCGCCGCCGGCGCAGTGCTGTGGGAGCAGCTCCTTCGCCGTCGCGGCTTCATCGTCCTCAAAGGAGCATGGGTCACGCTGATGATTCTGATGGGAGCGGCGCTGGCACCCATTGTGCTCCCCGTGCTCTCGCCGGAAAACTACATTCGGTATGCGAAGGTCACGCACCAGGAGCAGCCGCGCATCGAAAACAATCAACTCGGCCCATTGCCGCAGCTCTTTGCCGACCAATTCGGCTGGCCTGAGATGGCCGAGACCGTCGCCTCGGTCTACAACAGTCTCCCGGCAGACATACGCCCCCGCACCGCCATCTTTGCGCAGAGCTACGGCCAGGCCGGGGCTATCGACTATTACGGCCCCAGCCTCGGCCTGCCACAGGCCCTCAGCGGCCACCAAAGCCACTATCTGTGGGGTCCCGAAGGCTACACCGGCGAGAGCATGATCGTGATGGGCGACCGGCGCGCGCGGCTTGAACAGATTTTCACGTCGGTCAAGTGGATGGCCAAGGTCGACCACCCTTACTCCATGCCCTATAACCATGTCGACGTTTACTGGTGCCAGGGATTGAAGCAGCCGCTCGCCGAGTTCTGGCCGCATGTGAAGAACTGGGATTGAGGTAGTCGAGCGCCAGCTGGAGGGGATACGCGCACTCGGGTTCTCGCGCTTTGCGACCGCAGTTGTGATAGATTGCTCATCATGTTTTGGAGTTGGCGTCTATCCCCGACGATCTTTTGGGCAAAGCGGCGCATCAAGCGATTGGTTCGACAGCGGAACATGGACCCAAAGTGGGTAAGGAGCATTGGCGCAATCGGGATCGGCCCTGAACATTTGGCAATCTGGATAGCGGTGGACAAAGACTGGGAACGAGACCAACTCCGCGAGGACGCCACGTTCAAACGGGGATGCATTGATGCGCTGGGTCGATGCGGGTATCCGCCGGAAGCTCTCCCATTTGTTGGGATTCAAATCGAATCCCAACAAACGGTCGAGAGCAAATCTGGAGGGAGCTGGCACATTGCAATGCAATAGGAGAACTATCACTCGCTTGCAAATTGCAAGCGAGTGACCCTCGTTCCCGCCAGCTACTCGCCCTTCTGCCAACGCTTGGGTCTCTGGTTTGCTTGCAGGATCTTCTTGCGCAGCCGCAGCGACTTCGGCGTTACTTCGACCATCTCATCTTCAGCGATAAACTCGATAGCCTGCTCCAGGTTGAGAGCCTTCACGGGCACCAGCCGGATGGCCTCATCGGCGCTCGATGCGCGCATGTTTGTCATCTTCTTTTCGCGCACCACGTTCACATCGAGATCGTTGTCGCGCGAATGCTCGCCGACAATCATCCCCTCGTAGACTTCAACGCCGGCGCCGGTAAAAAGAATCCCGCGCTCCTGCAGACCGTTGAGTGAGTAAGTCGTGGTCAGGCCCTGGCGGTCGGAGATGAGCGCGCCTGTGGGCCGCTGCGGAATCTCGCCCTGGTAAGGAATGTATCCATCGAAGAGGGCATTCATGACGATGGTGCCGCGCGTCTCAGTGAGCATTTCGCTTCTCAGCCCGATGAGCCCGCGGCTGGGCACGCGAAACTCCAGGCGTACACGGCCCGAGCCGTGATTGTGCATCTTGGTCATCTCGCCCTTGCGCGGGCCAAGCTTTTCAATCACCGTGCCGGTGTAGGCTTCGGGGACGTCGATGGTCAGGTGCTCCACCGGCTCCATGCGCTGGCCGTCCACGGTCTTGGTGACGATCTCCGGCCGGCCTGCCGAGAGTTCGAACCCCTCGCGCCGCATCATCTCAATCAAAATCGCAAGCTGCAGTTCGCCACGGCCCAGCACCTTGAAAGTGTCCGGCGAGCCCGTGTCTTCCACACGAATCGAAACATTCGTCAGCAGCTCTTTTTCAAGGCGCTCGCGCAAGTTGCGGCTGGTGACGTACTGGCCTTCGCGTCCGGCAAAGGGTGAGTTATTGACGCTGAACTGGATGGCGATGGTCGGCTCATCAATGACAATGAGCGGCAGCGGCGAGGGATTGTCGACACTGGTAATGGTTTCGCCGATGGTGATGCCTTCCACTCCGGCCACAGCGATAATGTCGCCCGTGGTGGTTTCAGTGGTCTCGGTTCGCTTGAGCCCGTTGAAGGTGAAGAGTTTGGTAATGCGCGTTTTCATCAACGAGCCGTCGCGCTTGGAGATAAGCACATCGTCTCCGGCGTGCAGTGTTCCCTGAAAGACGCGGCAGATAGCGATGCGGCCAAAGTATTCGGAGTAATCGAGGTTCGTCACCAGAATCTGCAAAGCACCTTCGGGGTCGCCGGTAGCCGCGGGGATCGTGGAGACGATGCTCTCGAAGAGCGGCTGCAAGTCCACGCCGGGCTTTGCGAGATCCGTTGTCGCCGTGCCCGCCTTGGCCACCGCGTAGAGCACGGGAAAATCCAGTTGCGACTCTTCAGCATCCAGATCGATGAATAGGTCGTAGATCTCGTCCAATACTTCCTGCGGGCGTGCATCGGGCCGGTCAATCTTGTTGATCACAACGATCGGCTTCAGCTTGGCTTCGAGCGCCTTTGACAACACATAACGCGTCTGCGGAAGCGGCCCCTCGGCGGCGTCCACCAACAGCATGACTCCGTCCACCATCTTGAGAGCGCGCTCCACCTCGCCGCCAAAGTCGGCGTGGCCCGGCGTGTCCACGATGTTGATCTTTCCACCGGCAAAGTTGATGGCCGTGTTCTTGGCCAGGATGGTGATGCCGCGCTCCCGCTCCAACTCGTTCGAGTCCATCACCCGGTCGGCCACCTGCTCATTGGCGCGGAATGTGCCCGACTGGCGCAGCATGG
>Ga0302319_10023689_pt1 | contig 10959 bp, 10 predicted proteins | sample Bog_T0_2_FD_203319 | JGI IMG/M metagenome (GOLD analysis project Ga0302319, IMG submission 203319) | Peat permafrost microbial communities from Stordalen Mire near Abisko, Sweden - Bog_T0_2 | ecosystem: Environmental > Terrestrial > Soil > Wetlands > Peat | place: Sweden: Abisko, Stordalen Mire... | reverse complement strand
GACGAGGCGCCACAGCTCGCTCGGTCAGATCTCCCCTGTGGCCTTCGAGAACAAACAAAAACTAAACGACATCAAAGCCGCCTGAATTGGTGTCCACTTTATCGAGGCAAGCCCAGTAGCACTAGCCCACGTCTGGTTTATCCAAGCCCAAGCTATCAGTAAATTGCACCGAATTCCCCGCAATGGTGCGGTTTGGGGGATACCGGCATAGCCGCCTAACTTAGGTCTCTGATGGCAGCATGAGTCGGTATTTCTGTAAGAGGCGTTCAGGTGGGATTGTTGATAGGGGGCAAAAATGGGCTACGGTGCGCAAACGCACAGTCCTTGCAGGGATTTTGGTAATCTGATGTTCTTTGGAGACCGATGGCTCGCGCAACATCTGCCCCATTCTCAGCGATTGTGTGCTTCGCGGCCAATCTTTACCTCGGTGCTTACAAGCTGGGAGATAAAATGGATGCCGCTGCATGCAAATTTATCGATCCAGGTGAACGCACCTTCGCCTCGCCGCATGAATAAGAAAGCCCTTTCTGAAACGGACATCAGGTCCAAGTTCATCACTCCAGCGCTTTGCGGGAGCGGCGGCGCCGGATGGGATCTAATGACGCAGATCAAGGAGGAGGCATATTTCACGAAGGGACGTGTCATTGTCCGCGGGAAAACCGTTCGCCGCGGGGAGGCCAAGAAGGCCGACTACCTCCTCTACTATAAGCCGAACCTTCCCCTGGCGGTCCTTGAAGCGAAGGACAATAATCACTCCGTCGGCGACGGGATGCAACAGGCGCTCGAATATGCAGAGATTCTTGATCTCCCATTCGCCTACAGCAGCAATGGGGACGCTTTTCTGGAACACGACCGTACTGCAACGGGAGGAACGATAACACGGGAGATTCAGCTCGATCGATTTCCAACGCCTGCGGAGCTCTGGACTCGCTACTGCGCAGCCAAGGGGTTTTCACAGAAGCAAGTTGCTGTGGCGACGCAGGAGTATCACGACGACGGTTTTCGGAAGTCGCCGCGTTACTACCAGCTGATTGCAATCAATCGCACTGTGGATGCTATCGCCAAGGGCGAGAATCGCATTCTCCTCGTTATGGCCACCGGAACCGGGAAGACCTATACCGCGTTCCAGATCATTTGGAGACTTTGGAAGTCCGGAGCCAAGAAGCGTATCCTATTTCTCGTGGACCGCAACATCCTCGCGGACCAGACGAAGGCGAACGACTTCAAGCCCTTCGGCCAAGCGATGACCAAGATTATGAACCGGACGGTCGACAAATCCTTTGAGATTTACCTTTGCTTATATCAGGCGGTCACCGGCACCGAGGAGGATCAGAATATCTATAAACAGTTTTCACCCGAGTTCTTCGACCTCGTGGTAGTGGATGAGTGTCACCGCGGCAGCGCTGACGACGATGCGCGCTGGCGGCAGGTGCTAGAGTATTTTTCGTCAGCGACCCAGATTGGCATGACCGCGACCCCGAAGGAAACGAAGAAAATTTCCAACATAGAATATTTCGGTGAGCCCATCTACACATATTCCCTGAGGCAGGGCATCTCGGACGGATTCCTCGCCCCCTACAAGGTCGTCCGTATCGGCCTCGACAAGGACCTCGACGGCTGGCGACCCGAGCAAGGGCAGAAAGACAAGTATGGTCAGCTTATCGAGGACCGCGAATACAATGACAGCGATTACGATCGGAACTTGATTCTGGAAAAGCGCACTGAGCTTGTCGCAGCCAAAGTCACCGAATTTCTTCGCGCCACCAATCGTTTTGCCAAAACCATCATCTTTTGCGAAAACATTGGACACGCTGAGCGAATGCGGCAGGCGTTGGTGAACTCCAATGCGGACCTCGCAGCAGCCAATGCTAAATACGTCATGCGCATTACCGGCGACAATGACGAGGGCAAAGCCCAGCTCGACAATTTCATCGACCCCGAGTCCACCTATCCCGTCATCGCTTGCACCTCTAGGCTCATGAGCACCGGTGTGGATGCCCAGACGTGTCATCTGATCGTGCTCGATCGAAAGATCGAGTCACCGACTGAATTTAAGCAGATAATCGGACGCGGTACCCGCATAAACGAGGACTACAACAAATTCTTTTTTACCATCATGGATTTCCGTCGCGCGACAGCGCAGTTTGCCGACCCAGATTTCGATGGTTATCCGGTGCAGATTTACGAGCCTGGTCCAGATGATCCACCGCTGCCACCGGACGAGCGTAAAGACAGTGGGCCTGAGGAGACGAACGACGGAGGTGTCGAGGAGCCTCAGGGAGTTTATAGAACAATCGATGATTCCAGCACGCGGATCAACAAATACTACGTGAACAACGTTGAGGTGCGAGTCGCCACCGAGCGAGTCCAATACCTAGACGCCAACGGCAAACTTATCACCGAATCCCTCAAGGATTACTCGCGCCAGACCATGCGCCAATCCTATGCCTCACTGGACAAATTTCTTAGGGACTGGGAGGACGCCGACCGCAAACAGGCAATCCTCGATGAACTGGCCGCTAAAGGCATATTCTTCGAAGAATTGGCCGAGCAAGTGGGCCACGACTACGATGCCTTCGATCTCGTATGCCACGTCGCCTTCGATCAACCCCCGCTTACGCGTAAGGAACGGGCCGATGGCGTTAGAAAGCGGAATGTCTTCGGCAAGTATGGCGAAAAGGCTCGGGCCGTTCTAGACGCGTTGTTGCAAAAATACGCTGACAGCGGCATCGGCAGCGTTGAGTCGTTGGAGATTCTAAAAGTGGATCCGCTTACCGCCCTCGGGACGCCGGTGGAAATCGTCAAACTTTTCGGCGGAAGAGACGGTTATCTTGCCGCCATCCGGGAACTCGAAACTGCCCTTTATCAGAAAGCAGCCTGAACGATGCCCAACGTCTCCAACCTCGTCAAAACCATCCAGGACATTATGCGCAAGGACGCCGGTACGTACGGCGACGCCCAGCGCCTCGAACAGCTCGGCTGGATGTTTTTCCTCAAAATCTTTGACGATCGTGAAAAGGAAATGGAGTTAGTCCGTGAGAATTACAAGTCGCCGCTCCCTAAGAACCTCCGCTGGTCGCAGTGGGCCACCGACGATGAGGGTATAACCGGTGACGCACTCCTCGATTTCATCAATAACAACCTTTTGCCGAAATTGAGGGCGCTCACAGCTGGTGGCGACACGATTACCACCCTCATCCGCTCGGCATTCCAGGATGCCAACAACTACATGAAGAACGGCACGTTGATGCGCCAGGTCATCAACAAGATAAACGGTATCGACTTCAATGCTTCCGATGACCGCCATATGTTTGGCGACATCTATGAAAAGCTCCTCAAGGACCTTCAGTCTGCAGGCAATTCCGGAGAGTTTTACACCCCGCGCGCCGTCACTCAATTTATTGTTGAACAGGTTAATCCCCGCCTCGGCGAGACGATTCTCGATCCCGCCTGCGGCACCGGTGGCTTCCTCGTATGCGCCATCGAGCATCTTCGTAAACAAGCTAAGAACGAGGCGGACGAACTCCATATTCAGGAATGTTTCGCCGGTATCGAAAAGAAACACCTTCCGCACGTTCTGTGCATGACCAATCTCCTCTTGCACGGCATCGACGTCCCGTCCAACGTCCGCCACGACAACACTCTCGCCCGTCCCCTGCGCGACTGGGGCCCCAAGGAGCGTGTGGACGTCATCGTCACCAACCCGCCGTTTGGCGGCATGGAGGAGGACGGAATCGAGTCCAACTTTCCCGCTGAGTTCCGCACGCGGGAAACGGCCGACCTCTTCCTCGTGCTCCTCATGAAGATCCTCAAGCCCGGCGGCCGTGCCGGGCTCGTGCTGCCGGACGGCACCCTCTTCGGCGAAGGCGTCAAGACCCGCATCAAGGAAGCCCTTCTCACCGAGTGCAACCTCCACACCATAGTTCGCCTACCCAATGGTGTCTTCAATCCGTACACCGGCATCCGTACCAATCTGCTTTTCTTTACCAAGGGCGCGCCCACCACGCACGTTTGGTATTACGAGCACCCCTATCCGCCTGGTGCCAAGAGCTACAACAAAGGAAAACCCATTCGCATTGAAGAGTTCGAGGGCGAGCGCGCTTGGTGGGGCGAGGAAAAGGACGGCTTCAAGACCCGTGTGGAAAACGAGCAGGCGTGGCGCGTCTCCATCGACAAAATCAAGGCTGGAAATTTCAACCTAGACCTTAAGAATCCGCACAACTCCGACACCGGCCCCGGCGACGTGGACCGCCTCCTGCCCGAATACGAAAAGCTCCTCGCCCAGATCGCCGCCACCCGCGCCGCGTTGAAACAGGAGCTCCACCACGCCCTCACCGCCACCGCCGGGACAGCTGAATGAAGCTAGAAGTCTTCTTCAACAATTTCGATCACCTCGCAGACGCGCCCGATGGCATCGGCAAGATGCGCGAGCTAATCCTCCAACTCGCTACGCGTGGGAAACTTATCGAACAGTCAAGTGATGACGAGCCCGCGTCAGCTCTGGTCGCGCGAATCGAGAAGCACATTGAAGTATTGCGCGGCCGGAAGGAATTTCGTGGCGCGCCGGTCGAGGCATTGGATCGAGATGAACTTCCTGAAATCCCATCGAGTTGGGAATGGGTGCGACTCGGCAACGTGGTTGATTATGGTTCATCCGACAAAGCCGAGTCTGCCGCCATTCCGGAAGATGCTTGGTTACTGGACCTCGAAGACATCGAGAAAGACACTTCGCGGTTGCTTCAGCGAAAGTCGTTTCGGGATAGTCCATCGAAGAGCACCAAGACGGTCTTCACCGTTGGAGACGTTCTATACGGAAAGCTACGGCCGTATTTGAACAAAGTCATCGTCGCCGACGCGCCCGGCTACTGCACGACTGAGATCATCCCAATTCGGGCCTTCGGCTTCATCGATTCCGCGTATCTTTGCCACGCCCTCAAACGACCTGAGTTCATCGCCTACGCGAACTCTAAGAGTTACGGCATGAACCTGCCGCGGCTCGGCACAGAAGACGCTCGAAACGCTCCATTTCCCTTACCACCTCTCGCCGAGCAGAAGCGGATCGTAGCGAAGGTGGATGAGTTGATGGCGTTGTGTGATCGGCTGGAGGCGCATCAACAGGAACGGGAGGCGCGGCACGCGGCGCTCGCCCGCGCGTCGCTAGCCCGCTTTGCTGACGCGCCCACCCCAGCCAACCTCCCATTACTCTTCCACCCGTCTTACGCTATCCCCGCTGCCGACCTCCGCAAATCAATCCTCAACCTTGCCGTCCAAGGCAAACTCGTCCCTCAAGACCCCAACGACGAACTCAGTAATTCCATTCCTGAACTCATTCCATCGCCGCCACCGTTGGATGTCCCCGACTCATGGCGATGGACGGAGTTTGGTGAGATTGGAGAAATTTCTGGAGGCTTCGCGTTCAGAAGCGGCGACTATACTCCAAAAGGCATTTTCATCCTGAGAGTAACAAATATCGCTCCGAGCGGCGTAATCAGTAAGGACGAGGCGGTTTTCTTACCACCCGAGAAAGTCACAAGAGAAGTTGAACGGTTTTACCTTAACGAAGGCGACATTCTACTCGTCATGGTTGGCGGTTCACTCGGAAAAATTGGTGTGGTCAAGTCAGACATATTGCCGGCCCTACTGAATCAGAATCTTTGGCGAATCACTCCGGCGAATCGCGAAGTGGACAGCCAATTCTTACGGCTCATCACCGATTTCGCTGTGTCTTTTCAACGGCAAATCACCAATTCGACACACGGTCATCTTTCTCGCGAAGAGTTCCGCAAGAAATCGGTCGCGTTCCCACCTCTCGCCGAGCAACGCCGGATCGTGGCTAAGGTGAAGGAACTGATGGCTTTAGTGGACGAATTGGAGTCCCAGCTCGCCGCCTCCCGCGCCGCTGCAACGATCCTCCTCTCCGCACTCGTCGCTGAACTCACGACCAAGGATTGAGTTATGCCACCTCCCAAGTTCGACCCCGAAGCAACCCTTGAGGAAATCGCCGGCGTAGGCCGTAATGAAAGGTTCGACGCCCTGATTGATGACAAGGACAACGACGCCATCCAAGTCATCTGCAAACGCGGTACCGAAGAAATACCCTTAGCTAATCCCGCCCGCGCCTTCTATTTCGGCGACAAGGTGCTCTACAAACAGGAAGCCGACCGCTACAGCCTCGAAGAAAAGCAGCAAGCGCTCAACACGGACACGTTTAACCGCAACGAACGCCGCTTCGACGAACTCAAACGCGCCTGCCAACGGGGTTTCGTGATCCCCTTTATCGGTGCGGGCATGTCAAAAAGTGCTGGTTGTCCCGAGTGGAAGGAATACCTTCTCAACCTATGTCCCGAGGCCGGTTTCGACCGGGATGCCATGCGCCAGCGTCTGGAAGACAATGGCGACTACGAGGGCGTGATGCACGATCTCGTCACGAAGCTCGGCGAGAACCGCTTCAATCAGGATTTTGAGCGGGATTTCCGAACGGCGGACAACTTAGCCGGAACTGTGATGCGCCTTCCAGGCCTGTTTGACAGTTGCGTCATTACCACCAACTTCGATCGGGTTCTCGAAGATGCCTACCAAAAGAGTGGGAAAACCTTCGCCGAAAAGACCACCGGACGCGCCCCTCCGGGGTCAATCAATGCTTTCTACCGTGCGATCCCAGCAGGCGACCGTCACCTGCTGAAGCTGCATGGCAATCTGACCAATGTCGAAGAGCGAGTGCTGAATAAGGCCGAATACGACGACGCCTACGGCAACGACGGCAACATCCACTTCGACTGCCCAGTGCCGAAGCTACTTAAACGGCTCTACACTAGCTTCAGCTTCCTCTTTCTCGGATGTAGCCTGAGCTACGACCGCACTATCCTGACGTTCACCAAGATCGCCCAGGACGTCGGCCCAGACTCGCTCCCGCATCACTACGCCATCCTCGCCTGTCCCAGTGATGCCGACAGGAAAACAAAACTAGAGCGGCGCTTAGCTGACGCTCACATCTCCGCCATTTGGTTTCCCGAAGGCGAGTATGAGCACATCGACCAAATGCTGGAACTGCTAGCTGTTTGAGTCTCGCTATAGTCGCGCCAAACGATGAATGCCTTTCACGCTTTGCCTGCCATCTTAATGCATGAGCGCCCGTCCCTTCACCGAATCTGAATTCTCCCTGCTCGCCGCCCATTTCTCGGCCGCCGTCAAGACGAGAGACGTTCTCCTCCTCAAGCTGGGCTGCGGGACGGGCTACAGAATTTCTGAAATCCTAGCCCTCCGTGTCCGCGATGTCTGGACCGGCACAGAGGTTGCCAAGGAACTCACCATCGCCCGCCGTAACCTCAAAGGGGGCAGGGGAGCGTATCATCGCTCGGTACGAGGCCGACGGGTGCCGCTGGCTGAGCCTGTCAGGGAGGCCATTCGGGAGCACCTGGCGAGGATCGGGACGGACAAGCCCGACCGGGCGCTCTTCTCAATCACGCAGGCATACGGCGAGCCGATGGACCGTAGCGCGGTGTTCCGGGTCCTGACTGAGGCCTGCCGACGCTGCGGAATCGATACCACGCGCATTTCGACCCACAGCCTTCGGAAGACCTTCGTCGGCCGGATCTACAAGGCCTCGAACCACGATCTCATCGCCACGCAGCGGATTGTGGGGCACACGAGCCCCGCCACGACCGCCCGCTACCTCGAAACCGACGCCGCCCAGCTCGACCTTCTCATGCTCGCCGTCGCCGCCTGAAGCCCCCCCGGCCCCAAAACGCACCGTTACCGTAGGTTCGGTGCGGTTTCTGAACTGCAGCCGACTCTTCGTACTTACCTGACACATATCGCGCCGGGAAGCTGATCCTGGACATTTCTCTGAGGATTTTTAAGTGTCCTTCGATGCGTTTTTGGTGGGTCAATCAAAACCAGACTGCTAAGCAGGAGATAGCTGGGGGCTATATGTGGTCTCCAAAAACGAGCAAGGGCGGACGTTATAATCGTTACTACGAGAATATGCGTGAAGTCGCCCCAGGAGACATTGTCTTTTCTTTTGTCGACACGCGCATTCATGCGATTGGAGTCGCGCGAGACTACTGTAGAGAGTGGCCCAAGCCGGAAGCTTTTGGTACCACTGGCTCGTACTGGGATCAAATTGGGTGGAAGGTAGATGTCCTCTTCGTACGGCTGAAGAACCAAGTTCGTCCGAAAGACTACATCGATCGACTGAAACCTTTGCTTCCCGCTGTTGGTTCCCCGCTCCAAGGCAACGGGAACGGGATTCAGTCAGTGTATCTTGCTGAGATCCCCGAGGATTTTGCGCGGGAGCTTGGGGATTTGATCGGCAGCGAATTTGATCAGGCGATCGTTCCGGTGGACACGATTCTTAGCCTAGATGAGACCCCGGTCGTTGAAACGACCCCGGAATTGAATCCCTGGGACGAGCACCTTCTAAAAACGCTGGATAGTGATCCCTCCATCCCAGACACGGAACGCACTGCCATTGTGCAATCTCGCGTTGGTCAGGGTCTATTTAAGCGACGCGTCATGCGCTTGGAACGACGGTGCCGTGTCACGGGCGTGGATAGGATTGAACACCTTAGGGCTAGCCATTGTAAGCCCTGGCGCGACAGTTCGAACTTGGAGCGGTTAGACGGAGAAAACGGGTTGCTACTGACGCCTTCGATCGAACACCTTTTCGACGAAGGCTTCATCTCGTTTGAAGACGATGGAGTACTTTTGGTTTCTCCAGTGGCTCATGGACCTTCTCTGCAACGGATGGGGGTTCATACGGACGAGGTTGTGAATGTTGGCAGTTTTTCTGAAGGACAGCGGAGGTACCTTGAATATCACCGCGACCAATTGCTACTAAAGCGGCGAGCACGCTAGGCCGATATGGCGATTCGAATAGTTACGGCCGCGCTGCTAGTTGTCGATGGACGCATTCTGGTGGCACAGAGGCCGGACAGTGATGCTCTCGCAGGGCTTTGGGAATTTCCCGGAGGTAAGTTGGAAGAGGGCGAGTCGGAACAATTCTGTCTCGCCCGTGAGCTTTGGGAGGAGTTGGAGCTCGAGGCAGAAATAGGAACATTTTTTGCCGAGAGTCATTACAGTTATTCGAAGGGAGAAATTCTACTCCGTGCTTATTTGGCTGCCCCTAAAACCAAGGAGATGCGCCTCCACTTCCATGCCGAGGTTCGATGGGTAACACCCTTGGAGCTCTCGAAGCTCACCATGGCCCCGGCCGACGTCCCCATCGTAGACGCTTGGTTAAGCTGGTGCGACCAACGGGCAAGGTAACCTGCTTGGCAGTGGTCGGAGAAGCGTAGGCCGTTGGGGTACTAAGTTGAGAAGCCGGATCTTGAGTTACCGGTGAGAGCCCCTCAAGCGGGCGGCGCCATCTTACGGTATGCCTGCACGCCCATTCACCTCTGCCGAGCTCGCCCTCCTCGAATCGCACCTCCTTGCCGAGCGTCGCTACCGGCAGAACACGATTGATCCTCGCAGTTCACCGCCGGGCCTTCTTCCCTGAGGGCCCGGCGGTGATAGGTTCTGGGGTCTCAACCGGAGGCCGGCCCGACCCGGACGTCCGGGTCATTATGCTAATGCCAAGATTCAAACGGTCATAAAGTTAGGCGTGTCGGAATCACTATTAAACGGAGATCCATAAATTCCTGTACCGGCTAAATCCCGATGCGCTCCGCTCCGAGCATCTAAGGAACCGTGTGGAGAAGGGCACCAACGCGCACCTAAAGCGCAGGTTGATCTACGGCGAACGGACATACAACGGATCGAATAGAAGGTTTGTGGGTTACCTGTACGACTCCAGCCGGCAGCCGAGCCCTGGGCAAAGGAAGATGGGAAGGTCCGTGGCAGAGCAGTTCCTCACAGGTCTGACGGGAGCCTACATGAAGCGCGCGGATCCGTGGAGGGAGTTCATGTACGCGCTTGGAAACGGGGTCGAGCAGCTGGCGGACTTGGTTATGGGTCCAGGACGGGACGTAGCGATGTGAAGCGGCCCGAAACCCCACCCTTTGAAACACTCTCTGTAAGCGAGAAGATTGGAGAATACTTACGGCCTGTCGCCAATGCGGGTCTTGCCCCAACTGGTCGAAGGTTGCTCAAAAGCCTTGGGAGGAGAAAAAGCGATGATGGTCAACGCGGCAGAACAAAACCGTAGTGAGAGTCCGTGCCTGCCTCAATAGCCCAAAGCTCATAGACACGCCCGTCCTTGCTATATTGCCGCATTCCGTTTTCCCAGGCCTTCCATACAACCTCATCGATATATCCCTTTCTCCAAAAAAACCATTCCTCTGCTCAGAGATTGAAATATTCGATGAACTACAGGTTCTGCTTTTCGGTGAATGGAGCCCCTTTCGACCAGACAGCAGCCTGGAGGGAATTGTTCAGCCTATCGTAGCGGGTATTAAAGTCCGTCATGAGCGCCCGCATGAATCGAGCATCTTCGGCGTGTCTCTGTTGAAGATAAAATGCGAGTGCCCAAAGGCCGCCAACAGAGGCCGTCAATATTTGCAGGTTGGAATAGGGCGCGGGCAGTGACGGAACCGCGACGAAAAGCACTATAGTGATCAATAAAAACCAAGGCCAATGTGCTGATTTGTGTCGAAGTTTCATTTCCTATGGCCCAGACGGCACCTCGTATACCTCAGCCAGAGCAACTCCGGTGGTGCCGTTCACACCCGCGACCTGCGCCGTATATGCGCCCGCTGGAAGACTAACCACCACGGCACTGTCCGCGCTACCCGCGGCTAAGCTAAAGGCCCCAACCTTGGTTCCGATGCTCGTAATTTGGGCCGGGTTTGAACCAGAACCCCAGACTGTGTTCGAGGCAATCGTCGCTCCCGAGCCTTGGTTGATCAGGCTAAGGCTGGGCTGGGCAAGGGCGCCGGTTACGCCAAACTGAGCCAAACTGGGACCATCGCCGCGCACGAGCAATTGCTCGGTGCCGCTTCCCGAAACAACGAACCCAGC
>Ga0302319_10023687_pt1 | contig 10959 bp, 13 predicted proteins | sample Bog_T0_2_FD_203319 | JGI IMG/M metagenome (GOLD analysis project Ga0302319, IMG submission 203319) | Peat permafrost microbial communities from Stordalen Mire near Abisko, Sweden - Bog_T0_2 | ecosystem: Environmental > Terrestrial > Soil > Wetlands > Peat | place: Sweden: Abisko, Stordalen Mire... | reverse complement strand
CGCATCTGCGCTCGCTGCAGGCCGGACATCTCACCGACGTGCTGTCGACCGACCAGCACACGGTAAAACCCTGGTTCAACGGCAAGCTCGACGTGGCGCCGCCGGTGATCGACCTCACCGCGCAGGGCTTTACGCTGATCGGGGGCCGGCTCGACTACGTCGACGCCCGCGCGGTGGGCGCCATCGTCTACCGCCGCCGCCTCCACGTCATCAACCTGTTCGTGACGCAGACCGCCTCGACCGAGCCGCGCGCGGCGAAGACCGAAACCTTCCAGGGTTTCAATATCCGAAGCTGGAGCGAGGGCGGATTGAACTATTGGGCCGTCAGCGACCTCGCCGCCGACGAACTCGCCGAATTCAGCGACAAGTTCGAGAGTGCGGCCAAGAGCAGCGCGGCGGGGTGAACTGACGGCATCGCGCGGAGACGGCAACCTGTCATCCGGGCATCCTTCGGGCTTGCACGTCAGTGTGACGCAAGCAACGACATGCCCACGCATAAGGCCGCCTATGCGGCTGCCTAAAGTTTTTTGATCATTTTTTCAGCTGCAAGCTCAGCTTCCAATTCCGATGTATAATCGTCCGGAGTGACCGTACTGCGTAGCTTATCGCCACTGGTGGCACCCGAGCGCACCCTGCGGGTAAATGCCGCGCGCCAATGGCCGGGCTTTCGCTCGTAGGTGACGATCGAATAATCCGAAATATCTGCCAATGGACTGCCTTCACGCCCGGCGCTTCAGTTCGATTCGATGCCGCGCAACGCCGCCCCGGTCGATTGGCTTCTGTTGCGCTCCTCCTCCATCCACTTCTCGATCCAGGTCACGTGCTCCGCCTCTTCGAGGACGAATTCGGCGGCCAGCGTACGAATTTCCGGATCGTCGGTGCTGTCGCGCACGGACTTGTAGAATTCGTACCCCGCGGTTTCGCTGACCAGGGCGATCTCGAGCGCTTCATTGGTGGCGAGGAAAGGATCGGCGGCCCAGATGGCGGCGGTTTCCGGGCTTTCGAGGTCGGGCCATTTATAGGCATCGGGAAGCATCACGGGGATGTCCCGAAAACCGGCCCGCGCTCGCGCATCCGCCAGATGCAGCCGCGAGTAATCCGACAAGCGGCGAAACAGGGAGCCGACGTCCTTGTTGCCATACCCCTGCATCGCGTCGGCGAGCTGGCCGAAACGCAGTGTGGCCTCTTCCTCGAGCTTGATGGCGTAGGCGAGAAATTCCTCAACCGACTTCATGGCAATATTCCCCTCTGCATCTGCCGGGCGTCATGGCGTGGCGGCTCACTGGGCAACCAGCGGATTTTTCTGCAGCCACTCTTCTCGCGTGATCCAAGCCTCCAGCACCTCCACGTGCTCCGCTTCCTCCTGATAAAACTCTTTCGCGGCCGCCTTTATCTCGGGATTTTTGGTCGTGCCGGCGACCGAGTAATAGAATTCATATCCGCGCCGCTCGCCGACGAGCGCTGCCCGCAGCGCGTCGAGACGGGACAGCGACGGATCGCCGGCCCACAATTCGGTGCGCTCCGGGGTTTCGTGATCCGGCCAGGCGTAATCGGGCGGGATGGCCGCCTCGGTGCCGTGCGCGGCGGCCCGCTTCCTGGCCTCGGCGAGATGAAGACGCGAAAAATTGGCGAGTTGGGCGAAAAGTCCCGCGACCTCGAGATTGCCGCAGGCCTTCATCGCTTCCGAGAGCTTGTCGAAGTGCAGTGCGGCGTCTTCCTCGACCTTGACGGCAAAGCCGTGGAACTCCTCGACAGAGGCAATCTGCACGCCGCCCCTGTAGACCTTGGCGGCGGGTGTCAGATACGGCGCCTGCGCCGGCAAGGTCTTGTCGCCTTCGAATGCGACGATGATGTCCTCGTTTCGGACAAAACACTGACAGGCAAGCCGGTAGCGCGGCGGCATGTCGTTGACCTCGGCATCGTAGATTTCGTCCTTGGTGATCTTGCCGAGCTGGCGAAGCATTTCCTTTTCTTTTTCGGTCAGGGCGATGCCGTGCTTGCGGTTTCCCGCCGCGAGATGCCGGACCTCGACCAGGCACGAACCGCATTCGCCATCCTGACAATCGAACGGAATCGGAATCTTGTGGGCCTTGGCGACGGCAAGGATAGTCCCGCGGTCGCCGGCCACCGCATAGACGGTGATGTCCTTCGCCATCACGGGGGATGAAAATGTCACGTTGCTCATGTCTGCTCCTGTGGCGACGCCTGGGCCCGTTGCCTCGGTTGATCGGAAAGATGCGGCAGCTGCCGCTCGGCGGCGCTTTACAGAAACGCCGATTGGACCGACGCCATCGGTCAGCCGACGATCAAAAAGCAACTCGTGTGCCAGATCGGAAAGTCCCGCCAGCAGAAGTGCTTAGCGACTGCTGATCGCCGGGGGCCGACGAAACCAGGCCGGACAACGCGTCATTTTGTCGGGTCAGCGACAACGCGCATCCGTGATTGGGATTCAATATTCGGTTGATCTGCATCAATCGGATCCGACAGAAAGCATCATAGTTTGAAGTTGCACTCAACGCCGAGTACGAGGTTGCTGTAGAGTTGGTCGTGGTCTCTCGAAATACCCACCGGACCGGTAACAACGCGTCAGGCCGTGCCGACGCAGTACCGTCCGGCCGGTGTCCGATGGCTCATCAATTCGATTCTATCTGCGGCAATGAGCCGACGCCGCAGATCATGATCCAGCTGGTCGGATGCAGCGTCACGACCTCGCCACCAATCGATGATTCAGAACACCTCAACGAGGCTCCGGCCCGGCATCCATCGCCAGGCAGGGAGCGGGCATGAAGATCGCCGTCCCCACCAAGGACTGGGTTGCCGTCAGCGGTCACGCCGGGCAGGCGCGGCGCTGGCTGGTGTATGACCTGACGGATCAGGGCGCGGCCGGGCCGCTGCCGGCGCCCACACGCGTCGAGCTGGCGAATGAACAGCTATTCCATCATTTCCGGGACGATGGCCCGCATCCTCTGGACGGTGTCGAGATCGTCCTGACGGGGAGTGCCGGCGACGGGTTCGTCCGCCACATGAAGCAGCGCGGCACCGACGTGCTGCTCACGGGAGAAACCGATCCGGCGCTCGCGCTTGCCCATATCGTCGCCGGCGAGGCCCTGCCCGATCAGCGCTTCGACATCACCACCAGTCTTTGCAAATTGCGCGACCTGTTTTCGCGCCATTGATGCAGCGGCCATTCGGCTGCTCATGCGCGACGTCCGGGTCCACGCGGCTCAAACACCGCGTCGCATCCTGCTGTCGTCGACCGTTTGGCTGGTTTGAAGAGGCGCGTCTGTCTGCCCGGGAACGGGCACATGACAGATCAGAGGCGGCGGCGAGCCCGGAATTGGCGGGTTTGCGAGGTAACCGCCCGGTCTGGAATTGTCCTGTCGAGGGGTGACTGCGCCGGGAACGAATGCCGGCACGCCGGATTGGTCTGCAGAGGTAATACGATGCAGAAGTTCTTCTTCGATATGAAAGATGGCATCCCGCATAGGGATATCGTCGGGACCGAGTTTGGAACACAGACGGAAGCGATCGCGTACTGCGGTGAAATTGTCCGGCACTTCCGCGACGAGAGCCTCCGGGACGACCAGAACCTGGAGATATCCGTGGTCAACGCGATGGGACGCGAAGTTCATCGAGAGTTCGTTCACCGGAAGACGGATCACGGCGATTGACGCTGATCCGCCGGCTTGCCGCGGTGCGCTCGTTTCATGGTGATTGTGAGTCCAGCACGGAGTTTTGCAATTGACCCAAATACTCGGAATTAGTCTCGCGCTGCTGCTTCTCGGGAGCGGCGTATGGGCGAACGTCAGTGGCGGCTCACTCTCCCAGCAGAAAGGCGCGTGGATATCGCACGCCGGCCGCTGAACGCTTCGCAGTTGAGCATTGAACAGCGCAGGTCCAGTGATGATGAATAACTCGACCCACGAATTCGAACGCCTGTTGGGCAAGGCCGCGCTCGCACTGTGGCCCGACTTCCCTCGCGACGTGCAGGAAACGCTTTTCGAAACCGCCGTGGCCAGGGACGCCATCATTCGAAACCACCTGGCTTCGTATCTGCACGACCATCATCCGAAAACGGCGCATCCGGCAAAGCCGGCGCAGTCTGCCTAGAACGGGCGGAAGCGAGGGAACTGTCAAACCCGCGCCATCTGTCCGGGGCTTCGCTTTTCAGGATCACGGATTGGTGCACGGCTGGCGGCTCACCCCGCGAACCTATTCAAACGGAGAACGTTGCCCCCGGAAGGAGAGCATCATGAGCTACGCCGTATTCAGGGATGGCGACCGGATCAGCCGCCCCTTTCAAACCGAAGGCGATGCCTGGGATTGCGCGAACGACGCCGGGTTGGTCGAAAATGTGCCGAGTGGTGACGGATCGGTCCAGGTGCTCGATGGTCACTGTATCATCAAGTCCTGCGACACCGAATTCGTGATGCCTGCCAATTTGGCCTGATCGCCGTGCCGATCATACGGAATGATCCATCCTTCACAGCATAAGGCATTTCCGTTGACCCATTTCGGAAGTCGGCGCCCCCGCGACTGGCCTCGAAATACCTCGTTCGGCACTGGATTGGGTCTTTAAGTCGGAAACCGGACATGTCATGCTCATATCCGTCACAGTTGCTCTTGGCTCCGGTCACGACCGACCAGGGAACGGCGCTTTTGTAGTTCTGTAAACAGCGCTGATTTGAAAACACAGCAACGCACCTGCGATTCCCTTACTTTAGTCCGCCCGAGGTTTTATGAAAGAAATAGAGCCACCCGTTTCGGCTTTCGAGACATACTTTGCGACGGCGGGCACGGGAAGAACTGTCGCCAGCCACAAGAAGAATGACATCATTTTTTCGCAGGGCGATCCAGCCGAATTGATCTTCTACATCCAGAAAGGGCGGGTAAAGATCACTGTCGTATCCGAGCAAGGCAAAGAAGCCGTCGTGGCCATCATGGAAGCCCAACAGTTTTTTGGCGAGGGATGTCTCAATGGAGACTCAACGCGGGTCGCGACCGCGGTATCGCTTGGGAACAGTATAATAACCTCGATAACGAAACACGCCATGCGCGAGGCGCTCGACAATGAGCCGCATCTCGCGGAGAATTTCGTGAAGTACCTGATCACGCGCACCAGCCGTGTGGAAGCGGATCTGGTCGATCAATTGTTCAATTCCAGCGAGCGGCGGCTTGCCCGTCTCCTGCTGCTTCTCGCCCATTTCGGCAAGGAAGGCGCTCCGCAACCCATCGACGTTGAAATCAGCCAGGAAACGCTGGCGGAGATGATCGGGACCACCCGCTCTCGTGTCAGCTTCTTCATGAACAAGTTTCGAAAACTGGGTTTCATCAGCTACAATGGCAAAATTCACATCCACAACTCGCTGTTGAACGCCGTTCTGCATGAAAAACCGGCCTTGCGGACGGACGATTGACCGGCAAGCTCTTGAATTATTAATTTTCTGTGACCGGTCAAAATTGACCAACGGATCAGAACCAGAAGTTCCATTCTGGTTCCATCGCCGCCCCATCCCGGACATTCACCGGCGACTGGGAGTTTTGTGCTCCCGTCTGATCCACCGAGAACGTCATGGCACTGGCCAGCCCGGCAATACCTTTTGTTTGTCGATTTGAGGCAGCGTCGCCAGGCGGAAAAGTCGGAGGTTCATACAGGGATTTTTGCGTTTTGAATTTCCTGGATGTTCAGGATGCCCGAAGGCGTTTCGCACCATCGCGAGTGTAGCAACAACAGAAGATCCCCTGAAGTCGAGCGCTTGGGGCGGCATTCAAGATCCTACCTTCTGCGGCTTGTCCCTGCGGGTTGCGACGCTCCGTTATCCGGCGAAGAGGAGCCAAAGCAATGCACCAGCGCAAGATGCATGACCGGGAGCTTGAAAAGGCGCGCGGCCTTGCACAGCCGTAAGGCGCCTCATTGGCGGGTTGGCTTTGGATCATCAAGGCGCAGCAGGAACATTGCAGCTCATGCAGTGGAAGTCGGGGCCGTATTCGGTCTGAACCACCTTAAAGCCATCCGGTACGAACAAGACCGTTGGCATCTGGTTGCCATGTTGTAACAAGCTGGCACTGCCGGTATTTGGGCAGACGCAACACCGAAGGTTTTCAGTCCACTGATCGGCCATTCCTAACAATCCAAACCGCGAATTGGGGAAATTCGCTCAAGAGGCCGCCTCAGCTCGCTGCGACTACATTGCCAGCGGCCAGGCGAATTCTGCCTGGCGTTGTCATGCGCAGCCTGCCGTGAATATCCGCCATGTAGCCCAGCGCGATCAGCCGCGCGCTATGTTCGGGAGGAATCACCGCCAGCGTGCCATACGTCGACGGCGCGTGCCCAATTAAAAGCAGCGACGCGAATTCTTCCTGCGTGAGCATTTTCGCTTCTCCGGCCACGAATCGTTATGACCGACTTTCGCCGGATCGCTTGTTCAATTTAGCTCACACCAGCAAAGGTAAATTAGTGAACCCGGCGGGCCAGGATGAAGCGCATCATCATGGATGGAGCAATGAACCATGCCAGTGGCGCCGACAGAACGAAGCTGGCCAGGATGATCGCGGGTATCCAGAAGAAGGCGTGCTGTGCAAGCGATGGAGTCATCAACACCGATATCAGGCCAACACCGAAAACGACCGCATTCACCATCAGATAAATGAGCGCCGCAACACGCAGTCTCGCCTGGTTATCGCTGTTCATGGCCGTCTCCTGTTTCACCAGTAAACGTATTGAAGCCGCTTTGGGTTCCGTCCCAACAGCGAGAAGCGGCTTGCCTTACTAGCCGGCACCAAGAAACCGACCCCAGCAGGGGGATGCTGAGGCCGTTATTCATCGGACGCCGCGGGCGATGGCATCCGGTAGTGCATAGACAAGCTGAATAGACGGCCATGGTTCCAGTCCGGCCCCGCGAATACCCGAATTCGTTAAATTTTCATCACTGAGCACTATTGACCACCAACTTCGCGACCTCGAGGAGCATCGTCGCGCGATCACCGCCCCGCCAACGGCAATCATCGGTGACTGAGAGTCCGGTAACGCTCCCGCCTCATGCAGGAGAGCACCGTGTCCTCGACCCAACAATTCCTCACGGACATCGAACGCCTTCGCTGTTCCCGCTGCCAGACGCGGATGATGCTGGAGCGCGTGACATCGGGGCCAACTGGTTTCGAACACCGGCTGTTCGAGTGTCCGAAGTGCGATCACGTCGAGATCAACGTCATTGCATCCGATCCCTTCACATCCAAGGTAGCCGGCTGGCTTGCGAGCGAACTCAGGGCTCCGAACTGAGGGCAACACCATGCTCGACAGACAGAACCAGGGCCCGCAATGCACGGCTTGCGGCTCCGCAATGAAACTCTCCGCGATTGAGCCGAGCTGTACAGGCCAGGATTTGCGAACGTTTACTTGCCTGGAGTGCAAAAGGGTTCAGCGCCACCTCATCGATAGCGCCGTAACCGAGGCCTGGTTGGCGCCAAAGGGAAAACAGGCCGTTCGTGGTACCGCGCACCCGGCCCGGTCGGACGAGGAGACTTCCGGTGCTATCAGTATTCGGCCGGCGCTGGAGGCGGTCCCAATTGCCAGCACACCGGCGAAACCGCTTCCGACACTTTTCGGATAAGGCACGATTTGCGGCATGAGCCCATCCCGCGCCGGCCTCCCGCCAGATGGCAGGCGACCCAATGCCCGTCGGCTCGGAGCGCCGCCTTAGGCGGATCCGTCTGCGCTTCACCCTCGGGTCCGGCAACGGCACGGCGGAGAGCAGCGCCTGCGTTTTGGCCGCGCCAGCGGGTGAGTTTAGACTTAAGCAAAATGATACCGCCATATCGCAGGCATGTGTTGCGGAGCAGCAACAGCCACCGCCGGTAAATCCAGATATCAGCGCGTTTCCCGCCGCTGCGCAAAGCTGGAGCGGCAGCTATGGCGGCGTCTCCGGTGGTTACGGCTGGGGCCATTCCGACCAGACCGACCCGGGCTTGATCAATCTACCGGTCCCCCAAGACCTCGGCGACGGGCACTTCCCGGTGAATGGCGGGTTGTTGGGCGGCACACTCGGCCGCAATGTGCAAAACGGCCGCTGGGTTTACGGCGTGGAAAGCGACCTTTCGTGGGCCAATATCGCAGGGCAATCCTCGGTGTGCGGTCAAACCACGCCGACGCCTCATCCCTGTCGGACGAAGCTCGAGGCATTGGGCACGTTTCGCGGGCGCGCCGGCTATGCGGCCGGCGCGAATGCCGACTGGCTTCTGTATGCGACCGGCGGCCTCGCCATCGGCGAGGTCCAGGGATGGGATTCCCTGACCCGGCCTCGGGTAGCGATTGGCGCGCCGGCTGGACCGTCGGCGTCGGCGTGGAGAAGGCTTTCGCGCCGAACTGGACCGCGAAACTGGAATATCTGCACGTCGATCTCGGCAACGGGCAGATCTTCAATATCGCTCCCGGCGTTCCGGAATCGGTCAGCTTCCGGGCCGACATCGTTCGCCTCGGCGTCAACTACGCATTCGGCGATCCCGTCGCCGCGGCTCCGGCCAAGCTCTACACCAAGGCGCCTTACGCCAAGGCGTCGGCAATGGCCGGCAATCCCTGGTCGGGTTGGTACGGTGGTGTCAACGCGGGCTATCTCGACGGCGCGAGCACGACGAACACGGATGCGGTCGTCATCTCCAACAGCACGACGCCCGGAACGGCTCCGGCGATGGCGAGCGGTGCCACGAGCCAGCTCTCGAGCGGCAATGGCGGCGGTCTCGGCGGCGCGCAGCTGGGCTACAACACCATGCTTTCACCGACGTTCCTTGCCGGTTTCGAAGCCGATATCCAGGGATCGTCGCTGCGAAACGGCGCCGCGGCAACCAACACGACCCCGAGCCCGGGTTCGCGATTTTCGTTCTCGACCGCCATAGCGACCTCCCGCAGCCTTGATTACATCGGCACGATCCGCGGCCGCGTCGGTGCGGTCGTGACCCCCGGCATGTTGCTCTATGTAACCGGCGGTCTGGCCTATGGCGGCGTGAAATCGAGCACCTCGATCAGCCAGATTGCGCCGGGTAGCGGCGAGCCGCTCACCGCGACCGCCGGCTCCTTTTCCGATAACCGGGCGGGCTATACGGTCGGCGCGGGCGCGGAATGGCTGTTGATGTCGAAGTGGAGCATCAAGGGCGAATATCTGTACTACGACCTGGGGTCCGCCAATTACGGCACGGGCAGCCTCGGCTTCGATGAAGGACCGACCAATTTTCCCGGCTTTGGCGTCGCTGCCGCCGCCACGTCCACGCGGGTGCATTTCAACGGCAACATCGTGCGGGTCGGCCTCAATTATCATCTGAATTGACGCCGGGTTTCCCGGCTTCGGATAAAAAGCCCAGCCTCGTGCTGGGCTTTTCTGTTTCGCAAGGCAACGGGAAGAAGCGCGTAGCAGTTCGCAGCGGCGGGCGAGAGGAGCCCGGACCAAATCCGGCTCGAGCGCGCCCTCCTGCGCGGCCTCACGCCAGATGGCAGGCGACCCAATGCCCGTCGCTTCCTTGCTTCAGCGCCGGCGCGGTTTCGCGGCAGCGTGGCTCCGCGATCGGGCAGCGGGTGTGAAAATGGCAGCCTTGCGGCGGGTTCATCGGGCTCGGGACATCGCCTTGCAGGCGGATCCGCTTGCGCTTCACCTTCGGGTCCGGCACCGGCACGGCGGAGAGCAGCGCCTGCGTGTAGGGGTGTTGCGGGTTGCGGTAGAGATCGTTGGCCTTGGCCAGCTCGACGATGCGGCCGAGATACATCACTGCCACGCGGTCGGAGATGTGTTCCACCACCGACAGATCGTGCGCCACGAACAGATAGGTGAGGTTCAGCTCGCTCTGCAGGTCTTCCAGGAGATTGATCACCTGCGCCTGGATCGACACGTCGAGCGCCGACACCGGCTCGTCGCAGACGATGAACACCGGCTCTACCGCGAGAGCGCGCGCGATCACGATGCGCTGGCGCTGGCCTCCGGAAAATTCGTGCGGGTAGCGGCGCATGTGCTCGGCCTTCAGCCCGACCTTGACGAGCAGGCTCGCCACGCGGTCCTCGCTCTCCTTGGCAGAGGCGACCAGCTTGTGGATCGTCAGGGCTTCGCCGAGGATCGCCCCCACGGTCATGCGCGGATTGAGCGAGGCGAAGGGATCCTGGAACACGATCTGCATCTTGCGCCGCAGGGCGCGCAACGCGTTGCCGCCGAGCCCCCGCACGTCCTGACCGTCGAACACGATTTCGCCCGACGTCGGCTCGATCAGGCGCAGCACGCAACGGGCCGTGGTGGACTTGCCGCAGCCGGATTCCCCGACCAGTCCCAGCGTTTCGCCGCGGCGGACTTCGAACGACACGCCATCCACCGCATGGACGCGTCCGACCTCGCGCGACAACAGGCCGCCCAGGACGGGAAAATGCTTGGTCAGACCGCTGACGCGCAGCAGGGGTTCGCCGGTGTCGCCGCTCATGACGCGGCTCCCAGATGGCAGGCCATGCGATGGCCCGGCGCGACCTCGCGCAACAGCGGCTCTTTTTCGGTGCAGACTCCCATGACATGGCGGCAGCGCGGCGCGAACCGGCAACCGGGGGGAGGATCGATCAGGTTAGGCACCGTGCCGCCGATGGCCTCCAACCGGACCTTGTGCTCGCTGTCGAGGTCGATGCGCGGAATGGAGCGGATCAGGCCCTGCGTATAGGGATGGTGCGGGTATTCGAACAGCCTGTCGACGTCGGCCTCCTCGACCACCTTGCCGGCATACATCACCACCACGCGCTGCGCGGTTTCGGCGACCACGCCCATGGCGTGGGTGATCAGCATCACCGCCATGCCGAAGCGCTCCTTCATGTCCTGCAGCAAATCGAGGATTTGCGCCTGGATGGTGACGTCGAGCGCTGTGGTGGGCTCGTCGGCGATCACCAGCTTGGGCTTGCAGGCCAGCGCCATGGCGATCATGACGCGCTGGCGCATGCCGCCGGAG
>Ga0302319_10023686_pt1 | contig 10959 bp, 7 predicted proteins | sample Bog_T0_2_FD_203319 | JGI IMG/M metagenome (GOLD analysis project Ga0302319, IMG submission 203319) | Peat permafrost microbial communities from Stordalen Mire near Abisko, Sweden - Bog_T0_2 | ecosystem: Environmental > Terrestrial > Soil > Wetlands > Peat | place: Sweden: Abisko, Stordalen Mire... | reverse complement strand
ACGTCTGCGCCACCGCTTCTTCCTGCCAGGGCATGAGCAGGAACGGCTTGCCGAACCACTCGTCCTGGGTGTGCTTTAGAACCAGTTCGAAAAAATTGCAGGCGGCATCTGCGTGTTGCTTTGAGAAGGGCACATTCTGTTGATTTCTTAATAAAGCAGCGAAGCGAATTAACTTGCTTGGCGGGGGAACCCGATCAATGAATGTGGTGTACCCGGCTGGACCGGGGCCGAAAAGAGAACAGCAAAATGAAAAAGATTACGAACCCCAAAGCCAAGACCACCAAGGCCCCGAAGGCCACCCAGACCATGCCGAAGGCGGCGGTCGAGATTATCAACGCCGAGCCCGAGACTGCGGCGACCGAAGCCGAGAGCGCGGAAACAGCCCGGCAGGACCAGATGAAAGCCGACCTGACGAAGCTGAAGGCTGGCGACAAGAAGCGCAAGGCCTCGGTGAAGGCAGCGAAGGCCCCCAAGGCCAGCCCGGCGAAGGCCGCTAAGGTAGCCAAGACCCCGAAGGCGAAGGCCCCCAAGGCCCCCAAACCGGCCAAGGCAGCGAAGGAGCCGAAGGCAGCGGGCACCACCAAGAAAGACCAGGTGCTCGCCCTGATCAGCCGCAAGAACGGAGCCAGCCTCGACGAGATCATGACGGCGACGGGCTGGCAGAAGCACACGGTCCGCGGGTTCATCGCGATCCTCGGCAAGAAGGGCACGAAGATCGAGTCCTTCAAAAGCGAGGCGGGTGCCCGGACCTACAAGGCTGCGTAAGCGCAGCCCGCGCGAGGCCCATCCGAAAGGGTGGGCCTTTTGTCGTTTATAAGCAGATTGGACTTGGCTTCCGACCCCGAAAGAGATGGGATGAGAAGGCCGGTCTATGATCGAAGTCTTGTTGGAGCTTCAACCCATTTCAAACGCACTCGAAGTGCAATAAAGGAGACCGGCCTTGAAGAAGAATAGCACCAGTAACGCAGCGCGACCTACGAAGAAAGGGCCATCCATATCCAAGACCAAAAGCCCGAAAAACACTCCCAAGATGACCGTCGGCATCGACCTCGGTGACAAGCAAAGCGCCTACTGTATTTTGGACGCGGACGGGGATGTCTTGTCCGAAGGCACCACCCGCACCACCGAGGGCGGGTTCGAACAGCAGTTCCAAAACATGAAGCCCTGCCGAATTGCACTTGAGACGGGAACGCATTCGCCATGGGTCAGCCGTCTGTTGCAAAGTTATGGCCACGACGTGATCGTCGCCAACGCCCGTCAGGTGCGCATCATCTACGAGAGTGACCGTAAGAACGACAAAGTGGATGCCAGAACGCTGGCACGACTGGCCCGTGTCGACAAGGACCTGCTACACCCCATTCGTCACCGCAGCGAAAAAGCGCAGGCCGATCTTACTATGCTCCGCGCCCGTGACGCGCTGGTTCAGGTACGAACCAAGCTGATGAACTGCGTGCGCGGCATGGTCAAGTCCGTGGGCAGCCGGCTGCCTGGTGCCTCGGCTGAATGCTTTGCGCGAAAAGTCCGCGAGCACCTTCCGGAGGCTATCCGCGATGCGCTGACGCCATTGCTCGATCAGGTTGAGCAGATTTCTACGCAGCTCCGCGAGTACGACAAACGGATCGAACAAATGGCTAAGAAAGACTACGGTCAAACACAGCTGATGCGGCAGATTCCGGGGGTTGGAGTGATGACCAGCATGGCCTTCACGCTGACCATCGACGACCCTCATCGCTTCAGCAAAAGCCGCGACATCGCAGGTTACCTGGGATTGCTGCCGCGACAGAGCGAGTCGGGCGACAGCAAGCCGCAGTTGCGAATCACCAAGGCCGGAGATCACATGGTGCGGCGTCTGTTGGTTGGGTGTGCCCATTACATCCTGGGCCATTTTGGCCCCGACAGTGATTTGCGTCGATGGGGTCAGAGTCTGATGGTCCGCGGCGGGAAAAATGCCAAGAAGAGGGCGGTAGTAGCTGTTGCACGAAAACTGGCCGTGGTGATGCATAAGCTTTGGGTCACCGGTGAAGTATACGAGCCGCTTCGGGAGGTCAACCAGGTCAAAGTAGCGGCGTAAACGCACGGAGAAACAAGACATCAGCATCGATTGTTAGCAGAAACGGTTCGCAACAACTGCCGCGATCGGGCGACTGCGCATTGATCACCGGTCCACCGGAGCAATCCGGAGCCTGAGGCCGACTAAGAGATTGCAGCGCCCAAATAAATGGATCTCATCATGCACCGGACAGCGATCCAGACTGTCCACCAGAGTGCGAATGGAAGCAGGGCGAGTGGCCGTTGTGGATCAACCGGTTCAACACAACATGCTGAGTGGGAGCGAATAGCGTATTGGGGGCTCTGCCCCCAAGCCCCCGGGATTTTCCGCTTTATCGCCAGGATTCCTGGGAGCGGGCCCGGCCTACGTCCGGACCCGCCGAATCCCGGCCGCTGGGTCGGCGCTCGGGGTGCGTCCCCGCAGAGGTCGCGGTAGGGATGCCGGTCGCCCGGCACCCCCCGCACAGATCCCCACGTGCGAATTGCCCGCATGAGGCTCCTACCTCGGATGAATGGCGTCGAACCGTTCACGTGGAAAAGGATGTAATACGCGCTGAACCGGAATTCAGCGCTGGGCAAGAGGTCGGAACCGATCCCAGGTCATGCGGCTCTTTTGACTCCGGCGCCGAAGCGCCAGCCGCCAGTAGCGCGCCACCTGCTCTCGAAACTTTCCCATGCTGCGGCCGTTGCCGGGAACCGCGTGGTAATTAAAGTAGCCCTGGACGACTGATCGGAGCCACTCGCCGGTCCGCTGAACCGGATCGTGCTTGCGAGCGAGCAGGAGCTGCTTAATCTGCCGCAGCTTCGCCCGCATCCGCTTGCCCGCCGTCTTGCGTAGAACCATGAAGTACTCCTTCTTGCTCGTCTTCCCGCATACGTGCGTGAATCCAAGAAAATCAAACGTCTCTGGTTTCCTTTCGCCACGCTGCTTCCGGCTTCGTTCAGCATGCCGCCCGAACTCGATCAGGCGCGTCTTGTCCGGGTGTAGTTCGAGACCAAACTTTCGCATTCGCTCTCCCAGATTTTCGAGAAAGCGCTCTGCATCAGCCCGGTTCTCGAACCCCATGACGGTGTCGTCCACGTAGCGGATCACGATTACATCTCCGCTCGCACACTTCTTCCGCCACGCTTCCACCCACAAGTCGAAGACATAATGCAGGTAGATGTTGGCTAACAGAGGCGAAACGACCGCTCCCTGTGGCGTACCTACCTTCGTCTCAGACCAGTCGCCATCCTCAGAAACTCCAGCTTTCAGCCATTTCTGGATCAGCCGAAGTATTCGTCGGTCGGCAATCCGATGCTGGAGGAAACGCAACATCCACTCATGGTCCACGTTATCGAAGAAGCCACGAATGTCAGCGTCCAGCACCCAGTTCACCTGCTTCCGCTCGATCCCTACCGACAACGCATCCAACGCTTGATGCTGGCTTCGTTCCGGTCGGGAGCCATATGAAAAGCCCCGAAAGTCCACCTCATATATTTGGTTAAGGATGGTTACCACGGCGTGTTGAACGACCTTGTCCTCCAGCGCCGCAATGCCCAACGGCCGCTGCCGGCCGTCAGCTTTGGGTATATACACTCTCCGCGATGGCTGCGCCTTGTAAGCGCTTCGATGGATCCGGCCGTGAAGATCCTTGAGCCGATCATTCACACCGGTTTCGTACTGCTGCCACGTCACCCCGTCCACTCCGGGTGCAGCTTTCCGCTTTAACGCATAGAAACTGTCCCGAAGTAATGCGATCGTGACATGGTGAAGCAGAGCAGTAAACTTCTCTTCCTTCCTCACGCTTGCTGCCCGTCGCACACCCACCAATCCTTGTGACACACGTTCCCCGCCCTGTGTCGGTTGTGTGCTGGACTGATGAGTGTTCTCCTTGGTCAGCGATCTTTCCTCGACGCCCTCCGCAGCTGGTTGCCCAGCTTTGTTCAGGCGCTTCACAGGTAATACATCGCTGTCCGACTCCTCAAAGACGTTCGCGTGGGCCTTGCGGCTTGTCGCCTTCGCCCACCGGCCTGCCACTTGGTTAGTCGCAGGCATCTCCGAGGTCTCCCGGTTCTCGTGCATAAAGTTTCCAGCCGTGCTGGGGTCTACGACTACGCAGGGTCGATGATGGACTCGCGCTCCCGCCCACCCTCGTGTTGCCTTCCGCTATAAGGACGATGTCGGCACCCTGATTACGGATTTTCGAAGCTCAATACCCAGCCCGCCTGTGCCCCTGTTTACGCTTCAACCGCCACCTCGCGATGACGCCCGCAAAACTCGGGGTCAGGATGGTTCGCTACTCCTTTCCTGTGCCGCTCTTTCATCGGCGACTTCATGCCGGTTTATCCCGGCGCACCCCTATCCTCCGCCCAGGTGGCAACAGCATATCAATACAGATCGCCAAAAAGATGCGCAGGTACATCACGAACAGAAAAAAACAAAGGAAAATCCGCCACGGCGTCTTGACTTGACTTAAGCTGCTGAGATATTGGGCCCGAACCGGCGATAACAGCAGTGCTCGCAGGCTTGTTTACACGCAATAGGTTCAGCACTTCTATTGGGGCGCCAGGGGAAAGGTGCCGGTGCCGTCGTTTAGTTCGAGACGCAGATAGTCCCACACGACTCCGCTGGTGAGGTCGCCCGCGGGAACGGTGAGGGTCATGGAATTCTCGCCGTCTTTAAGGAGCGTGGCGTCGAACTTCTGCGTGTATTGATACCAGACGCCTGCGTCGGTGTTGTAGCGCAGGGCGTTTGTAGCGACGGGCTTGATGACGCCTGCGGGCTGTCCGTTGATTCCGATGGCAAGTCCGCCGTTGCCATCGGCACCGGCCAGTGCGATCCGAAGTACAGCTACACCCTGCGCGGTCTTTTTCGCATTGAACTTAATGGTCCAGGTGGTTGCCTTGCCACGACCCCAGGCGGCCCACATGTCCTCAGTGCCAGTGGGATTATTGACCCAACCGAAACGTTGATTCAGCGGGTCGACGGCCTTGGGGTTTTTCCAGTCATCGTACAGAGAGTGAGGTACTTCTTCGAAGAACCAATCCTTGTGGTAATCGCTCTTGCCGATGGTGTAGGTGATGTCATTCGGGAAGAGATCGCCATAACGCAGAGGCCAGCCCCAAAGCCAGTAGTTGGCTCCATCGCCCTTGAAGAACTTGCCGCCGGTGCGATCGGGATAACCGATTTCCCAAAGCTGTTTGCCATAGCGGATCGGCTGCCATTCGAGGTTCGCGAGGTTGAGACTCTTGCCGGCTTCAACGGTGACGTTGGCTTTGGCATACTCGCCCAGCACGCCATCGGCGAAGGCATGCAGGACATAGGTGCCGGGGCGAATGTTGGCGATGGTGAATCTGCCATCTTCCGTGCCATCGGCCCAGAACTGGTAGTAGTCGCCATCGTGCGGCCAGGTGACATTGTTGCCATTGCCCGCGCGGAGTTGAAACTGACTGCCGTCGCCAGGATAGTCGGGATGGGCGAGGCCGACGGTGAGGTGGGGAAGCTTCTTCGTGGCGGCCTGCGGGTCGTTGAGAATGAATTGGCCCGTGACGGTGCCGCGGCCATCTTTATGGGGATAGTCGACACCATTGACCCAGGCGTAGGGCCAGGCGGCTTTCACCGATTTCGAGTAGGCAACCGCGTCCTGCCAGAGCACGATTCCGTTGTCATGCCATACGGCGGGAACGGCTGGCATGCCGTTGCCGGAGGTTGCAGCGAGCTTGTCGAGATCGGCGGGTGAGGGATCTTTGGGGTCGGCCAACGCGTTGAAGTAGACAAAGATGGGGCCCACGACGTGCTTCCAGTTTTCGCCAGTCGGGATATGGTTGCCAGCGCCTCCGGCGTAGTGGCCTGAGGTCCAGTAATCAAGCAGCGTTGCGCCCATATGGGCGACAAGATCGAGCTTTTCGGCACCGCCTCCGATGTATTCGGTGGAAGGGTTGATGAAGTAGACGCCGATGTGGTCTTTCGTGCTGGACCAGCCCCAGGCGGGGAGCCGATACATGACGCCGTTGTAGCTGTATTTGTGCTCGACCGAATTTTTGTAGATTCCGGAGAGGAGGATTTTCTGTTCCTTGGCGTGGATGACGACGCCGTCGCGCACGTCCTGCGCGGTGGGCATGAGTTGGTTGCGGTCGGCATCGACGGAGATCCAGTCGAACGTGGGATTCATTTGGAGGATGAAGCGGCTTTCGCCTTCGCCGGCGGGCGGATAGGAGGCTGCGTGGGTGTATTCGGCGTAGGTGTAGAAACCGCTGACCCCTCGTTCGAGGGCGTAGCGCACCTCGATATCCATGCGACCGTTGACGCCTTTGATCGCGACTTCGCCGCGTTGGCCACCATTGCTGGCGGGGTCGATTGTAACCGAGGGCGTGACGGTGCCCGAGGGTACCTGTTCCCAGAATTCGCTGCGCCCGACGATGGCGACTCCGTGATAAATCAGGGAGGGCATGTTGCCATTGCTTTTGTTGATGGTAGCTTTGACGATGCCGTTTTCAACCGTCCAGGTATCGCCGTTATCGGTGATGGTGACGGGCGTGGTGACCGTTGGTTTGGCGACTTTGGGTAGTGCATCGGCGGCGGGCAGCAGCGGTGCAATGGAAATGCCCAGGATCAAGAGGGCGAATATGGCGCGGTGCGACAGGCTCATGGGAGACGATTATATCGCTGTCTGTTAGTGGCCGTCGGCGGGTTTCGGGGTCACCGGGGGTGCGGTCTGATCCGGTAGGCGCGTGTCTCCACGCCCCATTTGTTCACACGATTCATCACGGGCCATATGACCGAACCGGGTGGCGACCCCGTACTGATCAAATACCCGCGAATCGCAGCCGCAGTCAGCGACTGAATTAGGATTGCCCCGCAAAATCCCGTTGCGGCCGCCTGTTTCCGGCATATACTGGAGCGACTACGAGGGCATTTACACCTATATTTATGCATAGTTCAAGAGCAGCCAGATTGATTTCAATTTCTCTGATTATGCTGGCATCGCCAGCACTTATTCCGGCCCAGGAGGAGGTACCCGAGCTCACCGGGAGCGTGGCGTTCAGCGTGGGTTCCCCGAGCGGGCGTGTAGAGCGCCTGGCGGTGACGATTGGCGATGGCGGCACGGGTCCTTACAAAGCGATTCTGTGGGGCGAGCCGAGCCTGCCGACGCACGCGATCTACCGGCCCCGGGATCTGCGTCCGTTTGGGCCGCAAAACAGGCTGCCCATCGTGGCATTCGGCAATGGCGGGTGCCGAAATACCTCCGGCGAGTTTCGCAACTTGCTGTCCGAGATTGCATCACAGGGGTTTCTAATCGTTTCAATCGGACCGGCGGGCAATTCGGTGGTGATGGGAAGTGAAGAGCGGACGAATACAACCGCTTCCTCGCAATTGCTGGATGGCGTGACGTGGGCAGTTGCCCAGAACTCCAGACAGGGCGGCGCGTATTACCAGAAACTCGACGTGACGAAGATCGCGCTGATGGGACAGTCCTGTGGAGCGCAGCAGGCGATTGAGATGTCCGGCGACCCGCGCGTGACGACGACCGTGGCGTTGAGCCAGGGTATCAACATTGGACCTCCGGGCGCGGGACGTGGCGGAAGCGGCGCAGGCGGGCGTGGTGGCAGTGGACGCGGTGGCGCGGCGGCAGGGCGTGGCCCGGCACTCGCGGATCCGCGTTATGCGCCGATGGAACCGCTGCTGGTGCGCTCCCCCGATGATCCCGGCTCGGGCCGCGGCCCCGGTGGGCAGAACGGCATGGAATTGCTGATGAGAATCCATTCGCCGATCCTGTTTATTACGGGCGGAGACGCGGATTCAGGACATCGCAGCGCCACACAGGATTTTGAGGCGATCACACAGGTTCCCGAAGTTCATGCCTGGCAGGCTGTAGGGCATTATCCCGCAACTTACCGGCAGCCGAACGGCGGCGACTTCGCAAAGGCTGCGGGCGCATGGCTGAAATGGCAACTCAAGGGCGACGTGACGGCGTCGAAGATGTTCGTGGGGCCGTCATGCGGGCTTTGCACGGATTCCAAATGGACCGTTGAGCGCAAGAAGATGGATCAGTAGCAAATGGAAAAGACGCTGGCTGCACTTGCCCCGCTTCCCATTCTGATTTTTGCCCAATCCGTGTCCCGGCCGTGGCAGCAGATTACAGTACCATCGATCAATGAAGCCGCTGCCAACTTCAAGTCGCCGCCGCATGAGTACTGCGATCAATCCTTTCGCAAGCTGGAACGGGCCGGACGCCAATGAGCGCAAGACCCGCATTGTGCAGGATCTGGATCGGCTCGCGGCCAGCGGCGTTTTCGTTGTAAATTTGTCCCCCGGGCGTGGGGAACCGAAGTATCTCTCGCCCGAACACATGGAGCAGATGAAGTTCGTTGTGGCGGAAGCGGCGAAGCGTGGCATGAAGCTGTGGATTCAGGATGAATCCGACTATCCGAGCGGCTTCGCTGGGGGCAAAGTCAGCGCGGAGTATCCGCAATTGACCATGCAGGGGTTGGATGCCGATATCCGCATCAGTGTGATGCCGGGGCAGACGCTCGTGATGCCAACGCCGCCCGACACTCTCGGCGCACTGGCTGTGTTCGCACAAACAGGCGCGGTGGAGAAAGTCGCGATCAATTCGGGCGGTATTCACTGGAGAGCTCCGGCGCCGCCCGCCGGGGCCAGTGGAAATCCGCGCCCGTGGGAATTGGTTCTGATTCGCCACATGTTCCGCAGTTCTCCCACGCGGAGTTTCAATCGCGAAGACGGCACGCGGGCAAAGGACAGCCAGTATGCGCTGATCGACTATCTGAATCCCGATGCCACGCGGGCGTTTCTGAAGATCACGCACGAGACATACCTGCAGGCGATTGGCGATGCGTTCGGAAAGACCGTGCTGGGATTCTTCGGCGACGAACCGGATTACACCTGCTTCATGCCGTGGACCCCGACATTGTTCGATACGTTCCGCCAGCAAAAAGGCTATGACCTGCAACCGTATCTGCCGCTGCTGTTTGCGCCGAAGATGACGGACGAAGCGTTCCGCGTGAAGGCAGATTACTACGACGTATGGAGCAAGCTGTTCGGTGAGACGTTCTTCGGCGTGCAGGCGGATTGGGCGGCAAAGCACAACGTGGAGTATCTGGTCCACCTGAATCATGAGGAGTTGGGGCTGCGCCTGGAGGTTCCCGAAGATTTAACCCGCAACGAGGGCGACTTCTTTCGCGATATGCGTCACGTGCAGGTGCCGGGGATCGATAACCTGACGCAGTTGATTCCGAGTCTGGTGCATGCGCCGCACGGGAAGTGGAATGTGAATAACAACTTTCCCAAGCTGGCATCGTCGGCGGCGCATTTGTTTGGCAAGCCGAAGGTGTGGTCGGAGGAAGGTGGCGGTGGCGGCACCGATGGGAAGTACCAACTCGACTACCAGTTTGTGCGCGGCGTGACTGCGATGCAGTTGCGCGTGCCGGGCGGGCGTGGTGGCGCTGGCGCAGTGTTGCCGCAGGCCGCGTTGCTGGCCGCATACACGAATCGCGGAGGCTATCTGATGGCAATCGGACGACCGGCCGCGCAGGTTGGCCTCTACCATCCGGTAAACAGCCTGTGGATGGGCGATGAAGAGGCGGATCGCAGCACGACGAAGCTCGGATGGCAACTGCTGGAGCATCAGATCGATTGGGATTACTTCGATGAGCAGTCGCTTAGCTCCGTGGCGAAGATCGTGAACGGCGAGTTCCAGAACCTGAGTGGACAGGGTTGCCGCGCGATCGTAATTCCGTCGACAACGGTGATTACGCGAGTCGCCCTTGAGCGCTTGCAGGCTTGCGTCAAAGCGGGCGGAAAGGTGGTCTTCGTCGGCAGGACGCCGAAGGTGATTGCGGACAAGACGTTCCTGAACGCGAAGGAGGTGCCGGACCTGAGCTTCGCGACGTTGCTGGAACCGTCGGGCGACATCACCGCCAGGGTTCTGGCTGCGCTGCCGAAGCCGAACGTGGTGCTCGATTCCGCGTTTCCCCGGCTGACCTATTCCCATCGAACCTGGCGTGACGCGGACATGTATTACTTCTTCAACGAGAGTAATAAGGAAGAGACGCGAATGGTGACGCTGGCCGGCAAAGGTCAGGCTCAGGTGTGGGATCTGGCGACGGGCGAGATCCATGCGTTGGCGGGCGTGACATCGCAGGACGATTCCGTGCGCGTTCCGCTGCTGCTCGCCCCGTATGAGGCGAAGGTGCTGGTGATCGGGCCGTTGCCCGCGGATGCAGGCTCGCCGGAACCGGCATTGACCTCGGCAACAGCGTTGCTTGATTTAACCGGGGACTGGATGCGTGCTCCGGGTCCGGCGACTTACCGGAAGCAGTTCTCTCTCGGCGCGCTGCCATCCGGGAAGCACGTGTTTCTGGAAATAGGCGATGCGCGCGACTATGCGCGAGTCCGTTTGAACGGCAAAGATCTGGATGGGCGCGCCTGGCAGCCGTTCCGCTGGGATGTGAGCGCGGCCATTAAGGCTGGAGCCAACGAACTCGAGATTGACGTAGTGGCGACGCCTGCGGGTGGCGGAGGCAGAGGCGGTCCCGCGCTTGCCGCTGGACTTTTTGGATCTGTACAATTGGTGACTCGGTAATTTCCTTATGAAACGCTCTCTTCTGTTTTGCTTGGGTGCGGCGGCCTGTTTGCACAGACTCCGGTTCCTGACACGGTCCTGATTGACCGCAACGTCGAATATTCCGCCGTTGGCGGGCGTCAACTAATGGATATTGTGCGACCGCGCGATCTGGCTACGAATCCACGCCCTGCGGTTCTCCTTGTGGTCCGCAAAAACTTAATCCGACTCAGGCCACCTTCCCCAGGGAATACTCGTGGTGGAGTCCGCCTAGATCTAGCAGCCCGTAGCGCAATGGCTTTTGAGAATTCTCGCCCAAGCGATGCGGACGAAAGAAGAGCGATGT
>Ga0302319_10023684_pt1 | contig 10960 bp, 4 predicted proteins | sample Bog_T0_2_FD_203319 | JGI IMG/M metagenome (GOLD analysis project Ga0302319, IMG submission 203319) | Peat permafrost microbial communities from Stordalen Mire near Abisko, Sweden - Bog_T0_2 | ecosystem: Environmental > Terrestrial > Soil > Wetlands > Peat | place: Sweden: Abisko, Stordalen Mire... | reverse complement strand
CAGGGTGCCGTCCCCCGAACATGCCTCGCACCGCCCGCCCTTCACGTTGAAGGAGAACCGGCCCGGCAGGTAGCCGCGCACCTTGGCCTCCGACGTCTGGGAGAACAGCCGACGGATGTGGTCGAACACCCCGGTGTAGGTGGCCGGGTTGGAGCGGGGGGTGCGGCCGATGGGGGCCTGGTCGACCTCCACCACCTTGTCGATGTGCTCCACGCCGGTGATGGTCCGGTGGAGCCCGGGCACCGCCTTGGACCGGTGCACCTGATGGGACAGTGAGCGCAGGAGGATGTCGTTGATGAGGGTCGACTTGCCGGATCCCGACACCCCGGTGATCGCTACCAGGCAGCCCAGCGGGAAGTCGGCGTCGACGTTCTGGAGATTGTGCTCCCGTGCCCCCTTCACCGACAGGTACTCCCCACTGCCCGGACGACGGACCTCCGGCACCGGGATCGACCGCTTGCCCGACAGGTACTCGCCGGTGATCGACTCAGGGTTCGACTCGATGCCCCCTCGGCCGGACACCGGTCCGGAGTGGACGATCCGCCCGCCGTGCTCTCCCGCCCCCGGCCCGACGTCGACGATGTGGTCGGCCACCCGAATGGTCTCCTCGTCGTGCTCCACCACGATCACCGTGTTGCCCAGATCGCGGAGGCGGAGCAGCGTGCCGATCAGCCGCTTGTTGTCGCGCTGATGGAGGCCGATGGACGGCTCGTCGAGGACGTAGAGGACTCCCACCAGCCCACTGCCGATCTGACTGGCCAGACGGATCCGCTGGGCCTCCCCACCCGACAGGGTGGCAGCGGAGCGGGCCAGCGTCAGGTAGTCGAGACCGACGTCGAGGAGGAACTGCATCCGCTCGCTGACTTCGCGGAAGACCCGGTCGGCGATCATGTGATCACGGTCGGACAGCTCCAGGTTCAGCACCATGCTGACCGCCTTGCCGATGGGCAGCGAGCACAGCTCGAAGATGGAGAGACCGCCCACCGTCACCGCCAACGACTCGGGCTTCAGGCGGGCGCCGCCGCAGACCGGACACGGCACCTCGCGGAGGTAGCCCTCGAGGTGTTCACGGAGGAAGTCGGAGTCGGCCTCGCTGTGGCGGCGCCGCAGCCACGGGACGATGCCCTCGTAAGAGGTGTGGAAGGACCGCTGGCGGCCGTAGCGGTTGCGGTACTTCAGGTGGACCTGCTTGGTGCCCGCCCCGTACAGCACCAGTTTCCGGTCGGCCTTGGTGAGATCCTCCCACGGGGTGTCGATGGAGAACCCGCCCAGCTCGGCGGCCGCCTCCACCACCCGGGCGAAGTACTCGCTTCGGGCCCCCGACCACGGGGCCAGCGCCCCCTCGGCCAGTGACTTGGTTCCGTCAGGCACCACCAGATCCGGGTCGACCTCGAAGGTGGTGCCCAGTCCGGCACAGGCCGGGCACGCCCCGTACGGCGAGTTGAAGGAGAAGTTCCGGGGCGACGGCTCTTCGAAGCTGGTCCCGCAGTGGGTACAGGCCAGGTGCTGGCTGAAGGTGATGGCCTCCTCCTCCGTGCCGTCCTCCCCCACCACCACGATCTCCGCCACCCCCTCGGCCAGGGCCAGCGCCGACTCGAGTGACTCGGTGAGCCGCCGGCGGATGTCGTCGCGTCGGATGAGCCGGTCCACCACCACCTCGATGGTGTGCTGTTCGTACCGGGCCAGCTCCAGCCCTTCCCGATCGGTCAGCTCCACCGTCGACCCGTCCACCCGCACCCGGGCGAACCCCTGTCGGGCCAGGTCGTCCAGCAGGCCCGAGTACTCCCCCTTGCGGCCCCGGACCACCGGGGCCAGCACCAGAAATCGGGTCCCTTCTTCCATCGCCAGAATGCGGTCGACGATCTGTTGGGGGCTCTGCCGGGCCACCGGGCGCCCGCAGGTCGGGCAGTGTGGCTTGCCGATACGGGCGTACAGGAGCCGGAGGTAGTCGTAGACCTCGGTGACGGTGCCGACCGTCGATCGGGGGTTGCGGGAGGCCGACTTCTGGTCGATGGCGATGGCCGGCGACAGCCCCTCGATGAAATCGACGTCGGGCTTGTCCATCTGCCCCAGAAACTGCCGGGCGTAGGCCGACAGGGACTCCACGTACCGTCGCTGCCCTTCGGCGTAGATGGTGTCGAAGGCCAGCGAGGACTTCCCCGAGCCCGACAGTCCGGTGAAGACCACCAGCCGGTCGCGGGGGAGGTCGAGCGAGACGTCCTGCAGGTTGTGTTCGCGGGCGCCGCGCACCACCAGTCGCTCAGCCATGGCGGTGAGGATACCGGTGCGGTGCCGAGGTCGAGGCGGTCACGCCCCGGTGGGTCCGTCGATGTCGGCGGTCTCCCCCACCAACACCGGTGACCCGTCGACCGGATCCTTGGTCAGCAGGGCCCGTAGCTCGGCCAGCTCGTCCCGCAACAGGGCGGCTTCCTCGAAGCGGAGCTCCTCGGCAGCCCGCTGCATCTCGGCATCGAGGCGGGTGATCAGCGACGACAGCTGGTCGGCGTCGGCGCCGATGGAGTGGGCCAGCTCGGCGGCGGCCGCCCTTGGATCCACCCCGCCGCGGCCCCGATCCGGTCGGGTGCCCGATGACCGCCGGCCCCGAGCAGCCCCCAGCGCCGCCGAGCCGCCACCTTCCCCGGTCACCCGTTCGAGGATGTCGGAGACCGACTTGGTGATGGTGACCGGATCGATCCCCCGCTCCAGGTTGTACTGGATCTGGCGGGCCCGCCGGCGCTGGGTCTCCCCGATGGCCCGGTTCATCGAGTCGGTCACCGAGTCGGCGTACATCACCACCCGACCGTTGACGTTGCGGGCCGCCCGTCCCATGGTCTGGATGAGCGACGACGACGACCGGAGGAATCCCTCCTTGTCGGCGTCGAGGATGGCCACCAGGGCCACCTCCGGCAGGTCGAGTCCTTCGCGGAGGAGGTTGATCCCCACCAGCACGTCGAAGACCCCCAGCCGAAGCTGTCGAAGGAGCTCGATCCGAGCCATGGTGTCCACGTCGGAGTGGAGGTACTCCACCTTCACCCCGTGCTCACGGAGGTAGTCGGTGAGGTCTTCGGCCATCTTTTTGGTGAGGGTGGTGACCAGCACCCGGAAGCCGGCCGCCACCGTGGCGTCGATGCGCTGGCGGAGATCGTCGATCTGTCCGGTGGTGGGTCGGATGTCCACCTCCGGATCGAGAAGGCCGGTCGGACGCACCACCTGCTCGACGATCTGGCTGCTGTGCTCGAGCTCCCACGGCCCCGGGGTGGCCGACAGCATGATGGTCTGTCCGGTCCGCTCGGTGAACTCCTCGAACCGAAGCGGACGGTTGTCGAGGGCGGAGGGCAGCCGGAACCCGTGGTCGACCAGGGTCTCTTTCCGCGATCGGTCGCCGGCGTACTGGCCCCGCAGCTGCGGCACCGCCACATGGCTCTCATCCAGCACCACCAAGAAGTCCTTGGGGAAGAAGTCCAGGAGCGTGAAGGGGGCCTCCCCCGGCTGCCGGCCGTCGAGGTGGCGGCTGTAGTTCTCCACTCCGCTGCAGACCCCCGTCTCTCCCAGCATCTCGAGGTCGTACTCGGTCCGCATCCGGAGCCGCTGGGACTCCAGCAGCTTGCCGGCCCCATCCAGCTCCGCCAAGCGGTGGCGGAGCTCGGCTTCGATCCCCACCACTGCCTTGCGCAGCTTGTCGTCGCCGGTGCCGTAGTGGGTTTTGGCGAAGACCACCAGTTCGTCGAGTTCGTCTCCGATCTCGCCGGTCATCACGTCGAACGGACGGATCCGCTCCACGGTGTCGCCGAAGAACTCGATGCGCACCGCCTGTTCTTCGTAGGCGGCGTGGATCTCCACGGTGTCCCCCTTGGCCCGAAACTGACCTCGGGCCAGCGTGGCGTCGTTCCGCGAGTACTGGAGCTCCACCAGTCGACGGAGCAGGGACCGTTGTTCGTGGACTTCGCCGGGTCGCAGGACCACAATCCGGTCGCGGTACTCGTCAGGCGAGCCCAGCCCGTAGATGCACGACACCGAAGCCACCACGATGGTGTCGGGCCGGAGCAGCAGGGAGGAGGTGCTGGCATGCCGGAGCCGGTCGATCTCGTCGTTGATCGATGAGTCCTTTTCGATATAGGTGTCCGAAGACGGGACGTACGCCTCCGGCTGGTAGTAGTCGTAGTAGGAGACGAAGTACTCCACCCGATTGTGGGGGAAGAAGTCCTTCAGCTCAGCGGCCAGCTGGGCAGCCAGCGACTTGTTGGGCTCGATGATCAGGGTGGGCCGCTGGAGCGCCTCGATGGTCCAGGCGATGGTGGCGGTCTTCCCTGACCCGGTGATGCCCAACAAGGTCTGGTAGCGATCGCCGCGCTCAACTCCGGCCACCAACCCGGCGATGGCCTCCGGCTGGTCGCCGGCGGGGCGGAACGGCGACACCACCTGAAAGTCGGGCATGGACCGATGGTACCGGTGGGGTGTGCCATCGGTGCCGGGTCAGGTGGTTGTCTGCCCTCGCAACACCACCAGCGCCGCCCACACCCGATCGATCTCCGCCGTCAGGTGGTCCAGGTCGTCCGAGTTGTCGATGACCAGGTCCGCCCCCTCCAACCGGGTGGCCCGGTCGACTTGGGAGGCGATCCGGGACTCGGCGTCCTGGCGGGACATGCCCCGGGATCCGGTCAGCCGGGCCAGCGCCACCTCCACCGGCGTGTCCACCACCACCACCGCCGCCAGTGACAGCAGCTCACGGTGCACGGGCTTCAGCAGCGGGATGTCCAGTACCACCAGGTCGTCGGTGTCGGCGTGGGCGTCCTTCCGCTCGATCATGGCCACCCCGATGGCCGGGTGGGTGATGGCATTGAGGTCAGCCAACGCCTCGGGGTGTCCGAACACCAGGGCGGCCACCGCCGGACGGTCGATCAAGCCCTCCCCGTCGAGGATGCCGGCGCCGAACCGGTCGATCATCGGCTGATAGGCCGGACCCCCGGGGGCCACCACCTCCCGGGCCACCCGGTCGGCATCGATGAGCACCGCCCCTCGCTCGACCAGCAGCTCGGCGACCGTCGACTTGCCGGCACCGATTCCCCCGGTCAGTCCCACCGCCAGCACTGTCGTCGCCTCAGTCGGCGCGCCGAGGACGCGAAGCGGTGGCGAACAGCACCATGGTGGTCGGATCGAGGTGGTCGGTGACCGAGAAGTCGTCGGCGGTGATGCCGGTGGACCCGCCGGAGTCGCCCCGGGCCATCACCTTGTAGGCGATGGGGAGGGCTCGGGTATATGCGGTGATGTACCACGACCGCGGGATCCGGTGGCGGAGGTCGAAGACATCCAGTCGGAGCACCTTGTTGGCCTTCACCCGGCGGGCGGTGAAGTCGGCCTTCACCGAGTCGATGGGGTCGAGCCCTTGGACGGTGACGTCGTGGAAGTGCCGCCCCAGCATCGACCGGAGCTCGTCGGGCTCGAACAGGTGGATGTGGAACGGGTTCTCGAAGTCGGCCGGAGCATTGGGGGTCAGGAAGAAGGCGGTGCCGTCATCGGCCAGCACCCGAGCCAGCTCCCGGACGTGGCCTTCGGGCTCATCGAAGTGCTCGATGAGATGGGACGAGCAGGCCCAACGGAAGGTTCCGGGGGCGAGACCCAGGTGGAGGGCGTTCATCTGGGCGACCCGGAGCCCGGCACCGGCCCACCGGGCACGGGCGAAGGACACCGCATCGGCGCTGTAGTCCACCCCGGTCACCGTCCGGTCGTCGGCCAGCAGGCGGGCCGACTCGAATCCCTGGCCGCAGCCGACGTCCAGCACCGGGCCGGCACCAAGGCGTTCGATCACCGTGCGGTAGCCGGCGGCGTGCAGGGCCAGCAACGAGTCAGGGGTGACCCCCTCCATGGGGCGCTCACCGGTGAGCCTCCGGGAGGTCGCCGGTGCCGTCGCCGACCCTCCTCCGCCGCCTGACCCCTGCGTGCTGTTGCCCATGCGTCCTTCCTGTGCCCGGTGCGGCCGGTGTCCACCGCGGTGTTCGGCCACGGCACGATAGTGGTGTCCGGTCCGTTGCACCGTCAGTGGCAGCGGTCGTGACCCGGACAGGTCTGTCCGGTTGTTTACACTACCGATCACTCGTGCCGGATCCCGAATCTTCTCCTCCCGCGTCCACCGGCCCCCGACCGGGTCGGCTCCGCGGCCTCTACCAGCGACTCCGCACCCCCAGTGGCCTGCGGATGGCCGCCGACTACCTGGCGGTGGCCGTCCTGGCCCTGGTGCCGATGCTGGCCTCCCAGCCGGGCACCGCCACTGACGACACCAAGACCTACCTCTACCTCGACCCCGGTCGCTACATCCGTCAGGCGGTCTCCCTGTGGGACCCCAACGTCGGCCTCGGTACCGTCACCCACGAGAACATCGGCTACCTGCTGCCGATGGGACCCTTCTACTGGGTGATGGCCGAACTCCATGTGCCGCTGTGGGTTGCGCAGCGGCTGTGGATGGCGGGACTCCTGTTCGCCGCCGGCGCCGGTGTCCTCTACCTCTGCCGGACCATGGCGCTGACCGGACCCGGACGGTACGTGGCCGCCGTCGCTTTCATGTTCACCCCCTATGTGCTGCAGTACGCCGGCCGTATCTCGGTCATCCTGATGCCCTGGGCGGGTCTCCCCTGGATGATCGCCTTCGTGGTGCTGGCCCTCCGGCGGGGCGGCTGGCGGTATCCGGCGTTGTTCGCCCTGGTGGTGGCCTTGGTCAGCGGCATCAACGCCAGTTCCATCCTCTATGTCGGCATCGGCCCCGCCCTCTACCTCCCGTACTCGGTCCTGGTGGTCCGCGAGGCCACCTGGCGGCGGGTGTGGAGCGTCGTCTGGCGGGTGGGGGTGCTGAGCGCCCTGGTCTCGCTGTGGTGGGCCATCGGTCTGGAGGTGGAGGCCGCCTATGGGGTCAACGTCTTGAAATACACCGAGACGGTGCAAGCCACCAGCTCCACCTCGGTGGCGTCGGAGATCATCCGAGGACTGGGGTACTGGTATTTCTACGGTTCCGACCGGGTGGGCCAATGGACCCAGGCTTCGGTGGCCTACACCCAGAACGGCGCCCTGATCGCCATGAGCTTCGTGGTGCCGGTGCTGGCCCTGCTGGCCGCCGCCTTCGTCAAGTGGCGCCAGCGGGCCTACTTCGCCTTGGTGGTGGTGGTCGGCATGGTGCTGGCAGTGGGGGCCTACCCCTACGCCAATCCGTCCGGCGTCGGCTCCCTCCTGAAGGCACTCATGGTCGACACCACCGCCGGTCTGGCCATGCGGTCCACCGATCGTGCCTCGCCGCTGATCATCCTGAGCCTGGCCATGTTCTTGGGTGCCGGAGTCAGCGCGGTGGCCCGAAGGGTCCGGAAGACCGGACTGTTGGTGGGGCTGTTCGCCCTGGCGGCGGTGGCCGGCGCTTCGGTGCCCTTGTGGACCGGTGCCATCATCGCCAACGGCTTCACCCAACCGGCCGTACCGCCTGCCTATGTGGAGCAGGCCGCCCATACCTTGGATACCACCCACCCCGGTACCCGGGTCTACGCCCTGCCCGGCAACAACTTCGCCGCCTACCGGTGGGGCGACACCATCGACACCGTCTACCCCGGCCTGTTGACCCGCCCCTTCGTCACCCACGAACAGCAGATCATGGGCTCGCTGGCCACCGCCGACGTCCTCAACGCGGTGGACAATCCCCTCCAGAACGGGACCATGGACTGGAACACCCTGGCGCCCATGGCCTCGCTGATGAGTGCCGGGGACGTCCTGGTCCAGTACGACCAACAGTTCGAACGGTACGACGTACCCAACCCCCAGTCGGTGGCCCTCCAACTGGCCACCACCCCGCCGGGACTGTCCGATCCGATCTCCTACGGCACCCCGGTGCCCAACATCTCCAGTGTCCCGGACCTGGACGAGCAGGCCTTGGCCCGTCCGGCCAATCAGGGGTGGACCGCCCCACTGGTGTCGTACACAGTGACTGATCCCCGGCCCATCGTCCGCACCGAATCGTTGCAGAAGCCGCTGGTGGTGGCCGGGGACGCCGATGGGCTGGTCAGCGCCTCGTCGGTCGGACTGCTGGCCGGCAATCCGACCATTCTCTACGCCGGCACCTTGGACACCGATCCTGCCCTGGAACAGCGGGTGCTCAGTGCCCCTGCCGACCTGGTGGTCACCGATACCAATCGCAAGCAGGCCTTCGAGTGGAACACCCTGTCGGAGAACCAGGGTTACACGGAGACGGCGGCGCAGGGCGTCGATCCCAACGATCAGAAGGATGCGCCCATCGACCTGTTCCCCAGCGCCCCGTCCGACGCCCAGACCACTGCCGTCCTGAATGGCGTGGACTCGGTGACCGCCTCCAGCTACGGCTCATCGCTGACCTACCTCCCTGAAGATCAGCCGGCCGCCGCCCTCGATGGGAACGTCCAGACCGCCTGGGTGGCCGACTCCTTCACCGTGCCCAACGGCCAGTGGTGGCAGGTGAAGCTGACCCACCCCACCAGCCAGTCGGGCATCCGCATCACCCAGCCGGTGTCACCGGACGCCGACCGGTGGATCACCCGGGTGCAGCTGACCTTCGACGGGAAGGACCCGCTATCGGTCAACCTGGGTCCGGCGTCACGCACCGATGCCGGTCAGCCGATCGCCTTCTCCCCCCGTACCTTCTCCACCTTGCGGATCACCATCACCGGCTACCAGGTGGCCAAGCACCATGCCGCCACCATCTACGAGAGCGCGGTGGGCTTCGCCGAGGTCACCATCCCCGGAGTGCAGGTCGACGAGACCATCGCCATGCCGCAGGATCTGCTGCGGGCCAGCGGCGCCCGGTCACTCTTCGACCCCCTGACCCTCATCATGAGTCGGCTGCGCACCTCCGGCTTCCCCCCGCGGACCGACCCGGAGCCGGTGCTGTCGCGCACCTTCTGGCTACCCACCGCCCGGACCTTCTCCCTCACCGGACAAGCCCGCATCTCCCCGTTGGTGCCCGATGACGAGATCGATCGGCTGGTGGGCCGACCCGGGTCGAGTACCACCGTCCGGACCGGCGTGGTGGCCTACTCGCAGGGCCGGCTGCCCGGTGACCTGACCAAGGGGGCCATCAACACCATCGACGGCAGCTCGTCGACCATCTGGGAGCCCGGCTTCGGCGCCGCCCACCAGGCCGGCGAGTGGCTCGAGTACGACCTGCCGAAGCCCGTCACCTTCAGCTCGCTCGACCTCCAGGTGGTGGCCGATGGCGAGCACTCGGTGCCCACCTCGCTGACCGTCTCCACCGACAGTGGCTCCGACCACGTGGTGCTGCCCCCCATCGCCGACGGTCGGATCCCGGGCTCGGTGGTCAGCGTGCCACTCACCATCCCGCAGCTGACCGGCCAGAAGATCCGGATCACCTTCGACACCGTGCGGCTGGAGAGCACCATCAACTACGACTCGGAGGCACCGGAGGCGATGCCTCTCGGGATCGCCGAGGTGGGGATCGTTCCGATCGAAGCCCTCTTCCAGCCGGTACCGGCCGATATCCCCGCCGCCTGCACCAACACACTGCTCTCGGTCGACGGTGCCCCTCTCTGGGTGTCGGTTTCCGGTACGTCAGCCACCGCGCTGGCCCGGGGCGCCCTCAACGTGTCGCTGTGCGGCCCCGACGCCGCCGGGCTGCCATTGGGCCCTGGCGACCACACCGTGACGTCGGCGCCCGGCCAGACGGTCGGCTTCGACATCGATCAGTTGACCCTGGCCTCGTCGGCCGGAGGGACGCCGGCACCCATCGCCGTCGGCGGTCAGCTGACCGCACCGACCATCACTGCCACCCCGCCGGCCACCGTCACCGGCCAGACCTCCACCACCATTCGGGTGTCCGTCCGAGGGGTCACCGACCTGACCGCACCCTTCGACCTGGTGATGGGCCAGAGCCTCAACGCCGGCTGGGTGGCCACCGTCAACGGCCACTCCCTCGGCGCTCCCACCCTCGTCGACGGTTTCGCCAACGGATGGACCATCGACCCGGCCACCCTCGGGTCGGTCGGCGACGGTGGATCGCTGGCGGTCACCCTCCGGTGGACCCCCCAGCGTCGGGTCAATATCGCCCTGGTGATCTCCGCCCTCACCATCCTGGCCTGCCTGGTCTTGGCCTTTCTCCCACGGCGCCGGCGCCGACTCCCCCGTCGACCCGGGTGGCTGCCACGGTCGGGGCTCTGGGGATCCCTCACGTGGCCCGATCGCTTCCGGAGGCCGGCGACGCACCTGGTGGTGCCCACGCAGGCTGATGACCGTCCGCTCCTGACCGTCCCGTTCTCCTCTGAGGGCCCACGGGCGTCGTTGCTGGTGTCGCTGGTGGTCGGGGCGGTCACCGGCGGGGTGGCAGCCGCCATCGCCGCACCACTGCCGGGGCTGTTGGTTGGCGTGGCCACGGTGGCGGCACTCCTGCTCCCCCGGGCTCGTCTGGTACTGGGCCTGGTCGCCGTGGCCCTGGTGGCTGCTGCCGGTCTTTCGGTGCTCATCCAACAGAGTCATCAACACTTCGTGACCAGTGGTACCTGGCCGACCAATTTCCAATCGGCCGGCAATTTGGTGTGGGCCGGCGTGGTGTTTTTGGGGGCCGACGCCGCCGTTGAGATTGTCCGGCGTCGGCAGACCAGAGCTACCGCCGACGGCGACGACGGTGACGATTCGGTTCCGAGTTCCGTGGGGGGATAGTGCCGCCGACCGTCACCGGTACCCGAAGTCGGACGCCTGGGCCGCTCAACTGATCGCGGCGGACGCCTCCCTATTCGACCGGTCAGCGTGGGCGGCACGCAGGTGGAGGGCGCTCACCGCCGCCGCGGCGGCCAGAGCCACCGCACACGACAGGATGGCGACCTGATAGCCGTGTGCAAAGGCTTGGACGGCCAGCGACCTGGCCGAGGATCCCAACTGCGCAGCGGCACCGGACACCCCTCCGCCGGCCACCTGGTGCGCCAGGCCCTCGGCCGTGGACCGATCG
>Ga0302319_10023679_pt1 | contig 10961 bp, 13 predicted proteins | sample Bog_T0_2_FD_203319 | JGI IMG/M metagenome (GOLD analysis project Ga0302319, IMG submission 203319) | Peat permafrost microbial communities from Stordalen Mire near Abisko, Sweden - Bog_T0_2 | ecosystem: Environmental > Terrestrial > Soil > Wetlands > Peat | place: Sweden: Abisko, Stordalen Mire... | reverse complement strand
TTGGGCAAGGACGAGCGCCTGGCGATCTTCACGCTCCCGGTCCTCGTGAACGTGATGTTCATGTACGGCCTGCTCCCGTTCCTGTTCGGCATCCCGCTGATGTTCTGGGCGCTCGCGGCGGCCGTCCGTTTCTTCGACGAGCTGGAGAACGACCGGCGGGAAGACGTCCTCAAGCGCGAGGCGATCGTCCTCGCCGCGCTCGCGCTCGTCCTCTTCTTCTCTCACGTGTTCCCGTTCGCGCTCTTCGGGCTCGGGTTCGCCGCGATCTTTCCGTGGAAGCGACCGAACGACTGGATCCGCGCCGCGCTGCCCACGGTGCCGGCGCTGGCCGCGCTCGGCTGGTGGTACTTCTTCACGCAGTCGGGGAAGATCGCGCAGGGGGCGGTGAACGCGAAGGACGCGCTCAACGCGGCAGACAACTCCGTCGCGCCGCTCGACCAGGCTTTCACCAGCATCTTCGAGTGGAGCACGAACGTCTTTCGCGACACGAGCGACGAAGCTTGGTTCGCAGCGTTCGTCTTCGTCGTGCTCCTCTCGCTAGGGCTCGCCCAGGGGGACCGTTCGGGGGCGCGCCGCGAGGCGCGACTGCTGATCGTGCTCCCGCTCGCGTGCATGATCGCCTACCTCGTGCTCCCCAAGGGGCGCGGCTCGGTCTGGCTCGTCTCGCAGCGCTTTCCCTCGCTCTTCCTGCTCACGCTCGTCCCGATGCTGCGGCTCCCGCGCGTCGGCATGCGCGCGTGGATCGTGACGGCAGCCGCGCTCGCGGTGGGGCTCGGCTCCATCGTGAACGTGTGCAAGCACTTCGTCCGCTTCCAGCTGGAGGAGGTCGGGGACATCGACGAGGCGATCGATCAGATCCCGCCCGGCAAGAAGGTCGCGGCGCTCATCTACGACAAGGGATCGAGCATCATCCCTTGGGCCCCCTTCCTGCACTTCGGCTCCTACTACCAGGCCGAACGGGGGGGCATGGTCGAGTTCACCTACGCCGGGTACGTGCACTGGCCGTTCGACTTCAAGGACGGCAAGTACCCTCCCCAGCCCGGCATGGCGCCTGGTCACGCGCGGCTACGCTGGGAGTGGACGCCGGAGCAGGTCTCGGTGCAGGGCGAGCTGATGCCCTGGTACGACTACGTGCTCGCGCGGGGCAGCGGGTTCCGTCCGCCGCCGGGCACGTTCCACCAGGTGTGGCGCGGCGACCGCTGGTCGGTGTGGAAACACGATTGATCGCGCGCGCGCGGACTCTGACGCGCCCCGACAAAGCGAGACGAGACAACCGCACGCGCCTGTACTAGGTTCCCGGCCTCGAACATGGCGCAGGCACGCACGAAGAACACGGTATCGGGTGACGCGAGCCTCATCGGGGCCGGGACGCGCGTTCGAGGCCGGGTAACCGGCGACGGCGACGTCGTCATCGGTGGGCACGTCGAGGGAGACGTCGTCGTTCGCGGCGACGTCACGATCGAGGACGGAGCGCGCTGCACGTCGAACGTCGAGGGGCACGCGGTCACCGTCGCGGGCGAGCTCGCGGGGGACGTCTCGGCGAGCGGCCCGGTCGTCGTCGGCGCCACGGCGCGCCTCCGCGGCAACGTGCGCGGGGCGCAATTCTCGATGGAGGACGGCGCGTCGTTCGCCGGCCGCGTCGAGTGCGAGTTCGAGCTGCCCGACGGGCTGGGCGAGGATCACGCGGCTCCGGCACGCCGCCGCTAGTCGGCGCGGCGGCACGGAAGCATCGAGGAGAGAGCACATGGCGAGCACGGTCATCGGCGCGGGAATCACGATCGAGGGCGAGGTCACGGCCGACGACGACGTCGTCGTTCAGGGGACCATCCGCGGCAAGCTGACGTCGCGAGACGCGGTCACCGTCGAATCGGGCGCGGTCGTCGAGGCGGACGTGGCCTCCGGGCCGCTGTCGGTCGCAGGAGCTGTCACCGGCAACATCACGTCGAGCGACCGCGTCGACCTCCAGGCCGGCGCGAAGGTCGTCGGCAACGTGAAGGCTACGCGTATCACCATCGCGGACGGCGCCCAGTTCAAGGGCAACGTCGACATGGACGTGTGACATGGCGACCCGAGACGCGGTGACGGTGATCGGCCGCGGCACGCACGTGCGCGGCAAAGTCGCGGGCGACGGCGACCTGGAAATTCAGGGGCGCGTCGATGGCAGCGTGGCCGTCGATGGCGACGTCACGATCGAGCAGGGTGGTCTCGTGGCCTCCGACGTGAGCGGCCGACGGATCGTCGTGCGCGGCGCTGTGAAGGGGGACCTCACGGCCACCGAGTCGATCGCGCTCGAAGAAGGGGCGCGCGTCGTGGGCGACCTGCGAGCCCCGCGCGTCGCGATCGTGGGCGGGCTCGTGCGCGGCTATGTGCAGTCGGGTGACGGACAGGGGGCTCCGCGAGGAGCGGTGAAGAGCGCGGCGGTCGCACGCCCGGCGGTGGCTGCGAAGCCGGCCGTGCCAGCGGCGAAGCCCGCCGTCGTGGCCGCACCGGCACCGAGCGCACCGCGGGCGGTGCAGGCTTCGAACGGCTCGCCGGCGGCACGCGCCGCGCAGCCCGCTCCGCAGCAGGTCGCGCACGTCTCGAGGGAACGGGCCGAAGCACCGCGGGCGATCTCGCTCGCCGGGGGCGCACCGGCCGCGAAGCAGGGGCCGCCGCCGCAGGTCGTACCGTCGCTGAAGAAGGGCGCGAAGGGCGCGCTGAAGAAGAAGGCGTGAGCTACGTGATCCAGGCGAGCGACGTGGCTCGCGATCGCGCGCGCTTGCTCCAGCTTCTTCGCGATCGATCGTTCGCGCGCAAGAAGGTCGTCCTCGCGTCGGGCAAGGAGAGCGACTTCTTCATCGACTGCAAGCAGACGGTCCTCACGGCCGAAGGGCACGCGCTCACGGGCGCGCTCCTCTTCGACGCGCTGAGCAAGCTCCCCCGTCACGACGCGGTGGCCGGCGTGGAGCTGGGTGGGTGCCCGCTCGCCAGCGCCGTCGCGCTCATCAGCTTCCAGCGCGGCGGCTCGCTGGACGCGGTCTATGTGCGCAAGGATGCGAAGGACCACGGCTCGAAGCGACTGCTCGAGGGGAACGAGCGGCTCGCGCCAGGGGCGAAGATCGCCATCGTCGAGGACGTCGTGACGACGGGGGGCTCGACGCTCAAGGCCGCCGCGAAGCTCCGTGACGCGGGGTACGAGGTGGTCGGCGTGGCGGCGGTGGTCGACCGGCTCGAGGGGGGACGCGAGGCGATCGAGGCCGAGAAGCTCCCGCTCATCGCGCTCTTCACACGGCGGGACTTCATTCCCGACTGACGCGCGGCTTCAGCGAGGTCCGGGCGCGTGCGCCAGGGCGGGCGCGCCGGGTGCGTTGGGAGCCGCGGCAGGCGGCGTCACCGGGGCGGGCGGCACGCGAGGGAGCCGCTCGACATCGACGACGGGGATGGGGGGATTGCTCGGAATCGAGCCCGGGGCCGGCGCCGGCGCCGAAGAGAAGGTCGCGTCGCTCGCGACGTAGCGCCCGTGGAGCGCGCGGAGCTCGCTCGCGGCCCAGAGACGCGCACGGAAGACGTCGCTCGGCACGTCCCGCGTCACGGACCAGACCGCCGCCGCGCCTGCGAGCGCCCCGAACAGGAACCACCCCAGCCTGGCCCCGTGGGCGGCGCGGACCTCTCCTCGCGTCATCTTGAGCAGCGTGGCGTCGGGGGCCTTCACGAGCGTCGGCTGAGGGGCGTCGAAGTCCGGGCGCGGCGGCGCGTACGCCGGCTGCCGCTCCGGCCGCGTGTGCACGCCCGACGGGGGGGACACCGCGTTCTTGCGCGAGGAGCGAACACCGGAGCCCAGCGCGGGACCGAGTGGAGAACTGTGGGTCTTCGCGGCGGCGTTCCGCGGGGAGTTGCTGGCCATTCGTCGAGGCGTCCCTGCACCTTCCGTGCAATGCGCCGCCGCTGCGTGGAAACGTTCCGCGCGCGGCGCGCGAACGCACGTGCGCACGTTCGCCCCGATGCGAGCTTGATCCAATTCGGCTGGCTCGCGATTGATCCGATGGCGCCGCTTCGCCCGTGGAAGAGTGCGCTCGCCGCGGACGGCTACTGCCCGTCGTCCCGCTCCAACCACACGTGCATCCGGTTGGTCACATCGGACGACGAGTCGATGTGAACCACGCGCGGGCGGCAGCAGACCGAGCAGTCCTCCACCACCGTCTGCTTCTCGCCGCCCCCTTCGTCGATCGTGATCGTTCCCATCTGTCCGCAGAACGGACACGCCACGTCGATGGTCGACGTCAGGCTTCGCTCGTTCTCACGGCGCTTGCTCGGCTTCTTCTTCTTCTTCTTCTTCATCGCGCTCACCTCATCCCCGTGGCTGCTCAAGGTGCGTCGGTGACGACGCACGGCGAATCGAAGGCAAGCGGCACAGGCGAGTGACGAAGCGGCAAACGAGACTTGGTGGAGCGCGTGGCGCGGCGCGCCGTGCGATTTCTTCCCGCTCGGGACTAGACTTCACTATGCCATCACACGCGCGACGCGCCGGGGAGGGTGACTCCTCGAGCCCGGCCAAACCCGCTGAAACGAGCCTGCCTTGGAGATGAAGAGGATCGACGTCCTGAGCGACTCCACCGGCGAAACCGCCGAGAGGGTCGTGCGCGCCGCGATGCTGCAGTACCCGCACACCGGGGCGCAGATCCGCGTGCACACGCGCGTACGAACCAAGGAGGCCGCGCGACCGCTGCTCGAGCGCGCGGCGGCCGAGGGGGCCCTCGTGGTGTTCACCGTCGTGAGCCCCGAGCTGCGCGAGTACATCCACTCTTTGAGCTACGAGCTCAAGGTGGAGGCGCTCGACCTCATCGGCTCGCTCATCGGCAAGCTGTCGACGTTCCTCGATCGGCAGCCGATCAACATGCCGAGCGCGATGCTGCCGCTCAGCGACGAGTACTTCCGTCGGATCGAGGCGGTCGAGTTCACCGTGAAGAGCGACGACGGCAAGGAGCCGCGCAACTTCAAGAAGGCCGACCTCGTCCTCGTCGGCGTGAGCCGCACGTCGAAGACGCCGCTGTCCACGCTGCTCGCGCAGCGCGGGCTCAAGGTGGCCAACCTGCCGATCGTGCTCGGCGTGCAAGCGCCGCCGGAGCTCGAAGAAGCGCCGCACGATCGCGTCGTCGGGCTGACCATCGCCATCGATCAGCTGGTCGAGATCCGAAAGGCGCGCCTGCGACAGCTCGGCATGAGCATCGAGAGCGCGTACGGATTGCGCGATCAGGTGCGCGAGGAGCTCGAATACGCGAACCGCATCTTCCGCGACCACCCGACGTGGCCAGTCATCGACGTCACGGGGCGCGCCATCGAAGAGACGGCCGTGATCATTCTCGAGTCGCTGAAAGAGCGCGACGAGAACGCGAAGAACGCGCGCGCGTCTCTCGTCTGATCAGCAGCCGCAGGCGTCGATGCACGCCGGAACGTTGTCGCAGTTCTGAACGCACGTCTGGCAGGCAGGGTTCGTCGTAGAACCGCTGCTGCTGCCGCTGCTGCTACCGCTGCTGCTACTGCCGCTGGCGTTGAGATCGAGGCAGTGCCCCGTGACGGACTGCTCGCAGACCGAGTCGTAGTTCGTGTCGCCGCTGGCCTCGGTCGCGGCCTCGCTGCACGTGGAGGCGGAGCCGATCGGGCAGAGGTAGTTGCCGCAGAGGCACTCCGGATCGATCGCGTTGCCGTGGATGCGGAAGCCGCACTGCGGGAACACCTGCGGGTTGAGCACGAGGCTCGGGCAGGAGCTGATATAGAGGCAGAGCAAGACCGTCGGGCTGAGCTGCGTGCAGCTGGCCCCCTGGACGGCGGAAGGAGCGCTGGAGCTGGCGTCCTCGGCGCTGCTGGTCGCGGCGGGCGACGCGCCGGCGTCGGTCGCCGAGATGCTCGGGATGACGCACGCAGGCGTCGCCAACGGCGCGGCCAGGAGCACCACCGCCGGCAGGAGCGCGAAGAACGCACGCATGGAACGGGAGGAACATCACACGGGCGGTGCGCGGGCCAACTTCATCGCGTAGCTTTTGCCCACGATGAAGACGCGAACGCTCGGTTTCCTCGGCGCAGGCAACATGGCCGGCGCGCTGATCAAGGGGCTCCTCCACGCACACGCCGTGGAGCCGTCGCGCATCGTGGCGAGCGACATGAAGCCCGAGCGCTTGAAGCAGCTCGAAACGACGCACGGGATCCGCACGACGACCGACAACCACGAGCTCGTGCGCCAGGTCGACGTGCTGGTCCTCGCGGTGAAGCCGCAGGTGGTCGACAAGGTTCTGACGGCACTCGACGGCGACGTGAAGCCGGGCACGCTCGTGATTTCGGTGGCGGCGGGGGTGCCGATCGCGGCCATCGAAGCGCGCTTACCCGCGGGATCGCACGTGGTCCGCTCGATGCCGAACACGCCCGCGACGGCGCTCGCGGGGGCTACGGCGATCTCGGCCGGGACGCACGCGACCGAGGACGACATGCGGATCGCGCACGCGCTGTTCGAGGCGGTGGGGCGCGTCGTGACGCTCGACGAATCGCAGCTCGACGCGGTGACCGGGCTCTCGGGGAGCGGGCCGGCGTACGTGATGCTGATGATCGAGGCGCTGGCCGACGGCGGCGTGAAGGTCGGGCTGCACCGGGATACGGCTCTGCTGCTCGCGGCGCAGACGGTCTACGGGTCAGCGAAGCTCCTGCTGGAGACGGGGGAGCACCCCGGGCGCCTGAAAGACATGGTCACGAGCCCGGGGGGGACCGCGATCGCCGGGCTGCACACGCTCGAGTCGGGCGGGCTGCGGAGGACGCTGATCGACGCAGTGGAGACGGCGACGCTGCGATCGGCAGCGCTGGGGGAAGCGATGGCGAAGAAGATGGGGGTTCCGAAGGGGGAGGACTGAGCGGCGCCCGAGACAGGCCAGAGCGACGTTGTAAGTAATTACAAATATTTACGGCATGCGCGACAGCCCCACCGCGGGGGAAAGCGACTCCCCCTCGCGGGGCATCGACTCCCCCTCACGGGGCATCGACTCCCCCTCGCGGGGCATCGACTCCCCCTCACGGGGCATCGACTCCCCCTCACGGGGCATCGACTCCCCCTCACGGGGCATCGACTCCCCCTCGCGGGGCATCGACTCCCCCTCACGGGGCATCGACTCCCCCTTAGAGGACGCGACTCCCCGCGCGTGTGTTACGACCCCCCCATGAGCGCGTCCTTCGACCCGCAGCAGCAAGCCGAATTCGACCAGTACGCCGGCTCGTACGAGTCGATGCACGCGAGCAGCGTCGCCGCGAGCGGCGAGTCGCCCGAGTACTTCGCCGTCTACAAGCAGAAGGTGCTCGAGCGGATGCTGGGCGCAGGGTTCGCGAGGCCCGTGCTCGACTTCGGCTGCGGCATCGGGAACCTCACGACACACCTCGTGAAATCGTTCCCCGACGTGCACGGGTTCGACCCGTCGGCGGAGTGCGTGAAGCTCGCGGCCGAGCGCTCCCCGGGCGCGAAGCTGCACAGCGACACGAACGCGATCCCGAAGGGGCACTTCGGCGCGGCCATCCTGGCCAACGTGCTCCACCACGTGCCGCCCGCCGAGCGCTCGGCGCTCATGGACACCGTGGCCTCGACGCTCGCGCCCGGTGGCCGGCTCATCGTCTTCGAGCACAACCCGCTGAACCCTGTGACGCGCCACGCGGTGAAGATCTGCCCGTTCGACGAGAACGCCGTGCTCCTCTTCCCCGGCGAGGTGAAGCGCCTCCTGCGCGGCGCGAAGCTCGACCCGGTGGCGCTCGATTACATCGTCTTCTTCCCGCACGCGCTCCGCTTCGCGCGCGGGATGGAGCCGGGGCTGTCGTGGGTGCCGCTCGGCGCGCAGGTCTGCGCGTGGGGGACTAAGGGCTAGGTTCGCGTTGCTCTAAACGGACTCCTCGTCGTCGAGCGAGTCGTCGTCGCGCGCGCGATCGAGGTTCACGCGGTCGCCCACCACGTACAGCGGGCGCTTCTTCACCTGCTCGTAGATGCGGCCGACGTACTCGCCGAGGATGCCGATCATGAGCAGCTGCACGGCGGCGAGCAGCGAGAAGATCACGACCTCGGCCGTCCACCCCGCGACCGTGGCGTGGAAGACGAAGCGGGCGACGAGCGCCCAGATGGCGACGCCGACGCTCATCAAGCTGATGACCATGCCGAGGTAGGTCGCGAAGCGGAGCGGGAGAACGCTGAACGACGTGATGCCGTCGACCGCGAAGCGGATCATCTTCCGGAGCGGGTACTTCGTCTCGCCGGCGAAGCGGCCCGGGCGATCGTAGAGCACGGCCGTCTGCTTGAAGCCGACCCACGCGACCATCCCGCGCACGAAGCGGTGCGTCTCGCGGAGCTCGCGGAGGGCGACGACCACCGCGCGGCTCATGAGGCGGAAGTCGCCCGTGTCGAGCGGGACCTCGATGGGGATCATGGCGGCGAAGACGCGGTAGAAGATGGCCGCCGTGAGGAGCTTGAAGAACGTCTCCCCTTCGCGCGAGCGACGCTTGCCGTAGACGACGTCGAACCCCTCGCGCCACTTCTCGACCATCGCCAGCACGACCTCGGGGGGGTCCTGCAGGTCGGCGTCCATGACGACGACGGCCTTGCCGCGGGCGTAGTCGATGCCGGCGGTGATCGCCGTCTGGTGACCGAAGTTCCGCGCGAACGAGAGGATGCGGTAGCGCGGTTCGCCGGCGGCGACGCTACGCAAGAGCTCCATCGAGCGGTCGCGCGAGCCGTCGTTGACGAAGAGCACTTCGGCGTCGACGGGCGCCAGCTTGCCGAGAAACTCCTGCAGCCGAGCGTGGAGCTCGGGGATGACAGCCTCCTCGTTGTAGATCGGGAGGACGAGGCTCAACGTCGGGCGCGGCATGGCAGCGTGAGTTCGGTGACTAGCACGAAGCGGGAGCCGGGGCGCGCGCGACCGGGCTTTCCACGCTTGCTCGGCTTGGTTTGTGGCAACCGGTCGAGTAACTAGGGCAGGAGCGACCATGCGCCTCGCGTCCCCGCACGACCCAACGCCGCGCATCGTGGTCGCGTTCTTTGCGCTCGTGGCGGTGGTGTTCGTCGGCGTCTATCCGTTCTTCACGACGGTCAACAACCCGAACGAGAACGTCCGCACGTACGAGACGATGGCGATCGTCGAGCTGCACACGTTCCGCATCGACGAGATCATCCAGCGCTACGGCTGGGTGAACGACATGGCCGCTGTCCCGGAACCCGACGGCACGCGGCACCTGTTCTCGGTGAAGGCGCCGGCCGTGAGCTACGCGGGCGTGCCCGTGTACTGGGCGTTCCGCATCCTCGCGCCGCACCTGGGGCTCAAGGAGGCGACGAACGACTCGACGCAGCAGCAAAAGGACGACTGGCTCACGGCGGCGACGTGCGTGCTCCGCCTCTTCACCATCCAGCTCCCGTGCTTCGCGTTCCTCGTGTGGCTCGAACGCTGGCTGCGCGGCACGAGCCCCGATCCGATCCTGCGCCTCGCGTGCGTCGCCGCCGCCGGCCTCGGCTCGAACTACCTCGCCTACTCGCTGATGTTCGCCAGCCACGCGCCGTTCGCGATCGCGGCGTTCGCGTCCTTCGCCATCACCACCGGCGAGCGAGCCCGGCACCCGTTCGATCCCAAGAAGCGACGCCTCTCGGCCGCGTTCTGGGCCGGTTTCTTCGCGGGCCTGACGACGCTGCTCGAGTACCACGCCCTCCCCGTCTCGGTGTGCCTCGCGGCCTACGCGCTCGTCGCGTTCTGGCGCCCGCTGCGGCTCGCGATGTTCGGCCTGGGCGGCGCCATCAACGCCGCCGCGCTCATGTACTTCCAGTGGCGCTGCTTCAAGAGCCCGTTCACGCCGGGCCACAAGATGAGCGAGAACCAGGCCTACAAGCACCTGCTCAGCCAGGGGTACTTCGGCATCGGGAAGCCCGACTGGAAGGTCTTCGGGAGCATCTCGTTCGACCGCGGGTACGGCTTCTTCGGGACGAGCCCATTCATGTGGCTGGGGCTCCTGGCGATCCCGTTCGCCATCGTGCTCGGCTACGGCTCGCTGCGCGAGCGGGCGCAGCGGCGCGACGCGACGATCGCCTGGATGCTCACGATGCTCGCCCTCTGGACGACGGTGAGCGCGGCCATCAACTGGCGTGGTGGGTGGACCGTCGGCCCGCGCTACCTCGGCGCGGCCCCTCCGTTCTTCGCCTACGGCGCCCTCTGCGCGTTCGAGGCCATCGCCGCCGACTCGCACGTGCGGCGCGCGGTCGTGCGCGGCATCGCCGGCGGGGCCGCGTTCGCGAGCGTCCTGTCGATCGGGATCGTGGGGATGCACTTCAACACGATCCCGGAAGAGATCACCCGTCCGCTCGTGCAGGTCACGCTGCCGATGGCGATGGCCGGCTTCGTTCCGCACCACGCGCTGGAGTGGTTCGGCGTGACGTCGGGGTGGTTCTGGTACTTCGCGGCGGCGTGCGCGCTCGCGGCGGCGGGGGTCGCGGTATTCGCGCCGTGGCAGGAGCAAAAGTGGACGTGGCCGCTGCGCACCGCGGTGGGCGTCGCCGTGTTCATGCTGGGGATGACGCCTGCGCTCAGCTCGCCGGACGTGACCGAGCAGCGCGATCTCGGCGCGCACGCGCGGCGCAGCTTCGTAGGTATGTGGCGCCCGGTGGGGCGCGACCGAATCGAGGCGCTGCGCGAGGAAGCGGAGAGCTACGGCTCGCGGCGCCCGTGCACGTGGCTGCGCCTGGCCGCGACGGAGCGTCTGGTGACCATGTCGGCCGAGGCGATGCACGACGAGGCCCGCGCCAATCCTCGGCCGGTTTGCCACAACCTCGATCTCCGCATGGACGACGCCATCCAGCGTCGCCTCATTCCCGGTCCGCGCTAGTGTCCCGAGTCCGCGGAACGTAGGACTTTCGCCTGGTCGAGCGTTCTCGCGCAGAAGCGCGCGACGCTAGCGATGATCTCGTCCGCGGTCTTGGTCCA
>Ga0302319_10023678_pt1 | contig 10961 bp, 6 predicted proteins | sample Bog_T0_2_FD_203319 | JGI IMG/M metagenome (GOLD analysis project Ga0302319, IMG submission 203319) | Peat permafrost microbial communities from Stordalen Mire near Abisko, Sweden - Bog_T0_2 | ecosystem: Environmental > Terrestrial > Soil > Wetlands > Peat | place: Sweden: Abisko, Stordalen Mire... | reverse complement strand
GGTGACGTCGCCATGATACCGGCCACACATTCGGTTTGCCCGATGTGCCACTCCAGCGTCGCGCGGCTGACGTAGATGACTTTGTGCAGGTCGTGGGCGCTCGTCAACAGTCTCGCCATGGAGAATCCCTTTTTTTGGTATGGGGGTTGCGCCCCCGCGCGTTCATCCGGCATGCGGGCGCTGAATCGCCGGCATGCCGGATGAACGCGCGGGAATGCGCCTGTCAGACGCTCAGGTCGAGCAGCGAGCCGCGCGGCAGGTTGCGTGACGGCGCCCCCCCGCCCGCACCCTGGGGCGCCAGTGTCTTTCCCGATCCGGCCGCCTGCGGGCCGGCCTGGCTGGAGCTGTCCATGGCGCGCACGTTCTGGAGAGCACGGGGCTGGCCAGCGCCGATCTGTGCGGTGCCGGCGGAGGACGGGCCGATTGAACCGATGGATGACATGCAGCCATTCTCGCACCCGTGGGTTAACGGCGTCTGAAGATCGGAAGCCCCGGGCGCCCGGTTGCCCTAAAGGCGAAGGGCTTCCGGTTTCCTCCGGGCGGCACGGGTTGCGCCCAGCCGCCAGCCGCCAACGGGATGGCGGCTGGCGGCTTTCCTGCGCCGGGCAGCGCGTCCCGGAATTCCGTCCGCCTGCTGCGCGGCGGTGGCCTGTCAGTGGAGCGGCCGCCTGCCGCCAGCGCGGGGTGGCCTGTCAGTGGAGCGGCCGCCTGCCGCCAGCGCGGGATGGCGGTGCGGACGCCGCTTCCTCCAGCATGGCGAACACGCGCTCCAGCCCGGCGGTGCTGACGTCCATAAGGTCCTGCGCGCCAATTGCGATGCGCAGGCCGCCGAAACGTCCGAAGTCAACGGGTTGGCCGAGCAGGATGCCACCCTGGGCCAGGCGCCGATGGAGCCCACGCAGTTCGGCCACGGTCTGCATCCGTCCATGGTTGGACGGATCGCGCACTCCGAAGTTGAATATGCTCGGCAGGCCAGCCCATCCGGAACCTTCTGGCGGCAAGCCGCCAACCGGAACCAGAGCCGGAATGGACGCGAGTCCCTGGGTGACCGCCGAGCCGAAATAACGCAGGCCATCCGTCATTTTGCGGGACGCCTCCTGGCCGAAATCCTCAATGATGCCAATGGCGGCCTGCCAGCGCAGCAGCATGCCAAGGCGGCCGATGGCCCCGTCGGGAGCCGGATGCGGACCGGATGGCGGCAGCGACTGGTGCGAGTGGCGGACAGGACACAGGCGGGCGCGCGGAAGAAGGACGGCACCGGAGAAGGCCGGCCCGCCAAAAAACTTTGACCCGGTTACCGCGACGGGCCAGCCGCGCCGGAGATACGCCGCCACGCAGTCTGAGGTGATGCGGCCCTGGCAGGCGTCGACAATGACATCGGCGCCTTCGGGGATTTCGGTCGGCGCGACCAGGCCGGTCTTGCTGCTGTGGGTAAGGAAGACGACGGGGCGCCCGCGGGCATTTTTGACGGCAGCGGCAAATCCGCGGTTCACTTCTTCGCCGGACAGCGGCTGGCCGTCGGAGGACCGGAGCTGGACTTCGGAAACGGCGGATGCACAGCCAGTCAGGGGGGACCCGGCCGCCGGGCCGTCGAACCGTCGGCATGCGGCGGCAAGGGGAACGCCGGTCCCTGTTTCCGATGCGGACGGGATGATGGCCGTCATTGGCTCTCCGGGCCGCTCCGCGGCGAGGAAGAGCGCCGCCGCCAGCAGGGCATCCGTGCCGGATGGCCGCAGGATGACCTGGGCCAGGCCGGCGGCGCCGTAATGGCGAAGCAGCGAGTCCTTGATTCCGTGCTGATAGTATTCCATGCGGGAAGTCCGCTGCCGGGAGGACAGAGCCCCTGCGATTTCGCCGTAGCAGTGCGCGGCTGCCTCCAGCCCGCGCTGCGGGATTGGCGATCCGGTGCAGGATGAGAAGCACGTCATCTCCGGCGCGGGCGCGGGCGGGCAGAAATACTTGTTGGTGCCCGTGATCGGATCAACCGCAATGCGGCTGTCACCGCCGGAGAGCAGGGCGGCCAGCAGCCTGTTGCCGTGGGCAAGGGAAGCCGGAAACAGCTCGCGCTGGCTGCCGACAGCCAACTCTCCCCTTTGTGGCAATGCAGTCCAGACGCCGGGCATGTCATCAGTCTCCAGTTTCATACCCGGGCATGTTTAGGGGCGACCGCTTAACGGAGTGTGAACAGGCGCCACGCGGCCGGCGCCAACCGCTGCGATCGGGCCTGCCGGGTTTCCGGAGGCATGGGACGATGGATTCGATGGTCGGCCGGATGGCCCGGAGGCTCAGGCATGATGGGAATTTTCCCGGAATGGGCCCGGAACCCGCCGGGGCATCCCGTGCCGCGCGATGGCCAGCTTCGGCAGGCCATCAATCCAAGGGCCTTTCCCTCGCCGGGTTGTGGGAGGCAGGCTGTCCGGCGATGTCCTGGCTTGCCCGGCGTCGGCTACTCCGCGGCGTCCGGCCGCGCCGTCCCTGAACGCGCCGAAGCCGGGGTTCCCCCTCCCAAACTCCGCATGCGCTTGCGGCCTGACGTGCCGCACGCCGACGCTGGCCGACGTCAGGCCGATGAACCGCGGCGACGAAATGGACGAGGGTGGTCAGGTCCCTGCCGGGCGCGGCGGCGAACGGCTGCCGATCGGCATCGGCGATGGCGAGCCCGCCGTCGAGTCCGGCAGCCGGTCGCGGCCAGGGCCGGGATCGCCACATGAAACGGAGAGCCTGTAGCTGGCACCCGGCCCGGCTCCTATCCGTCCATGCCAAGCACCCCAAGAACATCCCAAGCCGCCTGCGAAAATCCGAACGCCCAAAACAATCCAGACTTTACTTTGTTCTGAGGATTTTCAGCAAATAGTCGCGAACTTTCGTTGTCCCGGCAAATGACGAAGCTGCATTTGGCATCTGGCTCATATTGCCAAGTCGCACGCCTCCAACGTCACGACGGGATGGAACGGATTTTCGAATTCCACTTCGTAGCCCATCCCATCGCTGTAGGCGGCTACAACGGTCCCCATCGCTCCCTCTGGAAGAGTGTGACCGCTGACGTCCACGCCATGTGACAGCCTGACGGTGGACAGTTCCGGAAAAATCCGAACCCGGCCCGCATCATCATTCAGCGCGCAGCCCTTTTTTGGCATTCCGGTCAGCATATGGCCTGTGCGACTGAGAGGAACAGAAAACCGGCATAAGACCTTCCAAAAGTCCCATGCGGAAGTGCGGAACAGGAATTGAACGTGAGCTATAAGAATTCCCGGTCTACACAGGGTATTTCAACGAGATAAGCTTCGCAAAATGCCTACGCGGAACCACCTCTTTTGCAGGGACTTTTGCGAAGACAACGGTGAGACAGAGAATTACGGCAAGCCAGGTCCCGGAGGAATTCTATTCCACGTCAGTGCGGTCGTTAAGCAACAATCCGCCTTATGCCACTTTTCTGTTCCTCTCAGCCGCACAGGCCCATATCACGAATCGGCAAACCAGGAAATCCGCCGTTTTCGCCCGCGGTGCCTCTCGCGGGCGCGCCGATCCCGGCATCTGGCAGGAGCCACATCGGCCGGGATTATCCCCCGCCGCCACCTCGGGGCACCGCCAGCGCGCCTTCGCCGCAGCGTGCAGGCGACATTTCGGAGCGCTTCCGCATGCACGCCAGGTCGTGCCGTGGCGCCGCGCCAGCGCTGCCGCGGCGGTGGCCCGTGGATCCCCGGCCATGACGGCGGTGGCGCCGAAGCGGCTACTCCGCGGCGTCCGCCCGCGGTCCGGCCGCGCCGTCCCTGAACGCGCCGAAGCCGTAGAGACTGGGGTTCTCCCGCTCAAACTCCGCATGCGTGTGCGGCTTGACATACTGCACGTCAACGCTGACCGAAGTGCCGGTGCGGGACAGGCCGATAACGGTATCGACGAACTGGATGAAGGTGGCCCGCTCCTTGTCAGGCGCGGCGATGAACGGCTGCAGGCCGACATCTCCCATGAAGCTCACGACCTCCTTGATGACGGCGCTGTCCATGCGGTTGAACGCCTCATCGAAGACGGCAATGGCGAGCCCGCCGTCAAGCCCGTGCCTGTCCGGGTAATAGGTCGCGGCCAGGGCCGCGCAGATCGCCACGTAAAACGGAACCTGGACCTGGCCGCCCGAGCCGGTGGCCAGCCGCTTGCTCATCGTGGTCCGCTCGACCCCGTTCTTGTCCATCGCGATGTCGAATTCGAAGTACCGGCGGGGATCCTCCAGATCCTCGATGGATGCCTCGGGATTGAGGGCAATCTCCTCCAGCCTGGCGATGGCCTTGGCCACCCGGTCGCCGGCCGCGGCTTCGCCGCCCAGCACAAGGTCGAAGTCCGGCGACGACGACGCCTCCACCAGGGCGATCATGTCGCGGTAGGCGGCGGCATCCTTCTTCTCGAAGCGGTAGGTCAGGCCGTGGAAATCGCGCTTCGCCAGCTGCCTGTTCAGTTCCCGCAGCCGTCCCTGGATGGCCTCGAACGCGCCCCGCATCTTGCCGATGAAGTCGCCCTTGAAGTGCTCGACGGCGTCGTCGTGGGCAGCCTTCGCCTTGTCCTCGTAGTCTTTCAGCACCTGGCTGGACAGGGAGACCGCCTCGCGACCGACCCAATCCAGCGCCGCCCCGAACAGGTCGGCCGCCACGCCTTCCCCGGCGGCGTCATCGAGGAAGGACGGCCGCGGCAGGCCGTGGGTGTTCACGTAGGACCCGACGCGGACGATGAAGTTCGGCCTTTCGCTCTCCACCCGCTTGTGGTGGTAGTCGATGAGGAAGTCGACCCGCTTGAGCTTGCCGTCGAGACCTCCGTCATCGGATTCCCCGCCCGGAGTGGCCTCCCCTTCCCATGGGGTCGCCCGGCTGAAGTCAGGCGGTCCGGGGACCGGCTCGCCAAGCCACCACAGGGCAAACTGCTCTTCCTCTTCGCCGATGATGTGCCGGTTCGCGTCGACCACGATCCTCGCGTCCGCGCGGAGTGCGGTGTCGGCCTCCTGCGCCCGGCGGACGGCTTCGGCACGGCCGGACAGGCGCTCGCTGAGCGTGGCTTTGAGCGCGTTGGCGCTGTCCCGCTCGCCGCCGGCCTTGCGCCACGCCGCCTCGGCCTCGGCAACCCGCTCGCGCAGCCCGCCGTCGCCCGCCGGTTCAAGCCGCCTGATCTCGGCCTCGGCGGCCGCGATGGCAGGAGCCGACTGTGCCATCTCGGCAAGCACCGCTGCGACGGATGCCAGGTCGAGCCGCCCGAACTCGGAGGCGAGTCGGGAGATGGTTCTCTGGGCCGACCTGAGCTGATCCAGGAGATGCCGGGCCGCCGTGTGCCGCGTCAGCAGATCCGAGATCGCCGCCTCCATCTCCTCAGCCGCCCCTTCCGCGCTGAGAAGGCCAAGCAGCATCTGGTCAGGCGTGCGCAGCTTGCGGACGGACCGCCCTGACGCAAGCATGAGGTCGGCGGTCGCCGCGGAGTCCTCGCGCCGGAGCTCGGCCTCCGTCTGCACCATGGCGATGGCGCCGAGCCGGAAGTCGATGAACGCCCGCGCGTGCCTGTCCCCGGCGGCCACAACGGTGGCAAGCGACCCTTTGCGGGGCGCGCGGGTGCCCTCCGACTTTGTGGTGTTGATGACCTGTCCGCCGGCCGTGCCTGACCCCCGGTATGCCTTGAGCGCCGCCTCGTATTCGGCGGGTTCGACGATGAGCGCCTCGCGGGCCTCCCCCAGCACCGCCTCGACGGTGCGCCGCCACTCCCTGTCGACGCCGGTCACCAGGTCGCAAAGCGGTGTCGCCGCGATGCCAGCGGCGGACAGCACCCGCAGGAGAGCCTGCGTGTTGCGCCCGAGGACGCGCTGGCCGGACCCGATGCGCGCGAGGTTAGCGCGCGCCGACGCCAGATCAGCCTCCAGGGCCGTGACGGTGTCGCGGGCGGCGTCAACCTGGCGCTCCGCTGCGTCGAGGGCAGCGGCCAGACCGGCCTCCAGTCCGGAAACGGCTTCCACCGCCTGCGGGCTGGAGGCACCGTCAGCACCGCCGGCTGCGAGCACCTCCAGCCGCCGGGCCGCTTCCGCGCTGAACGGCTCGACGAGCGGAACGGATGCGGCCGCGTCGGTGAGCAGCCCGACCAGCGGCTCCCGCCGTTCCCGGAGCATCGCCAGGCGCTCCTCAAGCATCCGTTTGCGGTGGCGCTGTTCCTCCAGTGCGAGCGCGGTGGCGCTTGCGGCGGCCAGCGCCCGCGCGCGCTCGAGCTCCTCCCACCTTTCCTGCAGCCGCTGTTCGATGGCGGCAATCGAAGCCGCCACGTCCGCCAGCTGGCTGGCCGTCGCATCGCGCTCCTCGCGGGCGGATGCCCAGCGGGACGCGGCGAGATGGACGCGTCCCTGCGCCAGGGTCAGGCGGTGCTGCACCAGGGTGCGCACGCGCACACCGATCTTGACGCCGCGGTCGCGCAGTTCCCCGACCTCGCCGATGCGCTGCTTGAGGTCGGAGATCCTGATCTGCACGGCCTTATAGCGGGCTATCGACTCGCGCAGGTCGCCGAGATTGAGCGTATGGGCGTCCAGGATGAACCCGCGCACGAAGTCCGTGGTGTTGCCGACGGGGCGGAAAGCCGCCGCGTTCTTGAGGTTGCGCAGGAACTTGTGGGGGTCGATGACCCCGTCCTCCGGGCCGAGGGCGCGGCACAGCGACTTCACGAAAATCTCCGGCCCGCTCTCGGTCCGCAGCTCGACGGCCGGATCCGACCGGAGCTTTGCGGCGACCTCGTCCCAGGGCAGGGCCTCGGTCCATTCGCCGTCCGCGTCGGTTCCCCTGCGGCAGACGTCGTCAACGCCCAGCAGCGCGCCGTCCACGATGAAGCGGGCCAGCACCTCCTCGTCAGGCTGCGAGATGCTGGCGGCCAGGCAAATGCCGACGGTCACCGAGCGGTTGATGTCGCTCCGGTTGAATCCGAGCAGCAGGTAGCTGATGGCCTGGTCGCGCACGTGCGTGCTGCCGTCCTCGGCGTCATCGACCGTCCCAAGGCAGTAGTCGCGGACCGTGCGCCGGACGCTCCGGTCGGATCCGGTCTGGACCAGGCTGTTGAGCTGCAGGTGGCGTCCTGACTTCCCGGTCAGCACGGTCTGGATGGCGTCCAGGATGGACGACTTGCCGGCCCCGTTTGGCCCCGTCAGCGCGATGCGTCCGCGCACCCTGATGTCCTTGGCCCCGAACAGGAACCAGTTGACCATCCCAATGTTCCGCAGCTCCCAGAAAGTCCGCTTCTCCGTCACATCCGGTCCTCCGTGGCGCGAACCTGTCCCGACGGGTCAGGGCCGGCGTCCCGGCCCGCTCCTGGCGGCCCTTCCCCAGCCGGTTCACCGCCAGAGCTCACAAGCTCCAGCCGACCGTTGGGCTCCGTGGTGTCCGCTGGCTCCAGACCGCCGGCTGGCACTCCGGCCGCGTAGCGGTCAAGGGAGTCGACCGTCGCCTCCGACACGGCCCGCACGATCACCGGCCGGATTTCAAGGCCCAGGTCGCCGTCCGGCAGGTCGCCGGCCTCGCGGACCAGCCCGTTCCGCTTGAGCGCATCGACCAGCTGCCTGCACCGCGCATGGGACGGTCTGGTGCGGCCGGTCCGCTCCTCGATGAGTGTCCAGACTTCGCCCAGCGAAGCCTCGCAACGGCCGCCTTCCTTGAGGCTGAACTCCCGCAGGCGCTGTTCGTAGATCACCCGCAGGCCGACCAGGAACAGCGTCTCGTTGATGGACATCCGGCGGATGGCCGCGCCGGCCTGGCTGACGATCCCGGCGGACTGCTCCCTTTCATCGACGAACAGGTCGTAGCCGAGGACGTCGAACAGGTCAGCGAACAGTGTGCGGTGCCTGCGCACGGTTTCCCAGCGCCGCTGGCCCTGATGGTCGTCCGCGAAAATGAACTGGCGCTCGAGCAGGGCGCGCGCCGCGGCCCTGATGTCACGCTCGAGGCCGTCCTGCGCATTTCCGGGCGCCCGCCCGATGATCTCTTCCAGGTCAGCGAGCATCCCGCCCCTCCCCCAGCCTGCGCGGATCCTTCAGGCGGGCGGGTCGACTGGCAGGCCAGATGCCCCGGGATGGAGACTGGCCGACCTCAAGGCGCTCCCGCAGCGCGGCGTGGGCACCTCCGCGCCTCCTGCTGAACTGCCGGTAAAGGCCGTATTCCGAAACCCTGAAACGCATGCTCCCCCATCCGCGTCCATCGCCCGATTCGCAGTCCGGAATCGGCTGCTGCCTGCTTGCACTTGTCGGCAGATCGTGTCAACACTGTTCTCCGTAGGGCGATTTCCGTTGGCGTTCCAGCCGGGCGCGGAAAAAACCGCCGTGACGCGGGATTGCGGACAGGCGCGGATGTCTGCCCGGGCCGCATTGGACAAGGGCCGCGAGCGTCGGGGCGCTGGCCGCAACGGCGCGGCACTGCAGCATTGTCCGCGCCCCGCTGGAACGTTGCCGGCTGGTGGTTGCGTCCATCGGTCGCCGCTGCCTGTGAACCGACCTTAGCAGCCGAGTCGTCATCATGGCCGAGTGCGGCATGTTGTGGCAAGAACCCGTATCCAACTGGGACCGCGATCGGGCCATGTCAGACACCTTCTGCGTTCGCTGCCGCAAGTGCGGATGGATTCACGCGCCAGCGGGCCGGCAATCCACATTCGCAAAGTGCTGGAAGTTCCGGTGCCCTTCGGCGTTCGCCGGGGATTTCGAAGTGATTGCGGAAGACGACCCACGTGTTCCGGTCGGCTCCACCCTCCAGGGCATCCGCTGGCCGCTGCCCGATCAAGGGAGCCGGGACGAAGGCGACTGAGCGCCGACGAATCCACTTCCGTCCGGTACGGGAATGGACGGACGCTTTCGCCGCGTGGCGCAGCCACCCACGCAGCCGGTGCGCGTACCAACATGGGCCTGCATCACCCGGAGCGCTTTCCGCGGCGGCGCACAACGGAACCCGCGGCGTCCTGACGTCGCAATCCGCTCCGCCGGGAGCCTGTCACCGGGCGGACGGCATGGACACGGCATCCGCCGCGGATTGCCAGCCCATCCGGACCAGCCCGCGCGCCGCGGGACGTGACCGTCCTGTTTCCTGCACGGCGTCAGTCCGGAAGATGCCTTGCAGCCAGATTCCTTGCCCGCAGTGGAAACTTCAGGGAATCTGGCTCCCACCAATGCTGCGGTGCGGCGAACCTGACACCGTTGTAGGATTAGCGACAACTTCCGGTTGCCGAAAATGGCAGGAATCCACGGAGAACAGGGAAATCGCGCCGATGGCACGGCTCTTGCGGTGCGACTGCATAACAGCGGAGCGCCGCCAATGCACATCGTCGTTTGTATCAAACAGGTCCCCGACAGCGCGCAGATTCGCGTCCACCCGGTCACCAACACCATCATGCGGCAGGGCGTGCCGACGATCATCAATCCGTACGACCTGTTTTCGCTGGAGCAGGCGCTGCGGCTGCGCGACCGCTTCGCCGGATCGTCGGTGACGGTGCTGACGATGGGGCCGCCGATGGCAGAGGATTCCCTGCGCAAGGCGCTCACCTTCGGCGCCGACCGGGCCGTGCTGCTGACCGACCGCTTCTTCGCCGGGTCGGACACCCTGGCCACCAGCTTTGCGCTGTCGCAGGCCATCCTCAAGATTGGGGAAACCTGGGGCGCGCCGTCCCTGGTGTTCACCGGCAAGCAGACGATTGACGGGGACACCGCGCAGGTGGGGCCTGGCATCGCCAGGCGGCTTGGGCTGAACCAGCTCACGTACGTGGAATCCATCGGGGCGGCTGATCCGGAAGCCGGGACAATCGTTGCCGACCGCCGCGCCGAGGGATGCCTCCAGCAACTGTCCACCCGTCTGCCGGCCCTGATCACGATGCTTGAGGGCACATGCGAAATCCGCCGGGGCAGCCTGCCGGATGCGCTGCGCGCCGCGCGGGCTGCCGTCACGGTGTGGAACGCGGAGGCTGCCGGGATCACGGACATGGCAAGATGCGGCCTGCGCGGATCGCCGACCGTCGTGAAGCAGGTGTTCGCGCCAAAGCCGCGCGAGGTCAAAGCCGAACAGGTCGCTGCCGCCACCGCCAATTACGCCGGGCTCGCCGATGCAGCCATCGAGCGGATCCTTGGCCTGCAGCCCGCGCTGGAAGCCGACCTGCTGCGGATGGCGGCAGCCTACTGAGGAGTGAAGACGATGGGCGATGATTCCGTGAAACGGCCGCAGGCCGCCGGACGTGCCGGGATGAAGAAGGAGCTGTCCGAGCACTTCAAGGCATACCGTCACGTCTGGGTGTTCGTCGAATATGAGCACGGCGCCATCCATCCGGTTTCGCTCGAGCTGCTCGGCGAAGGCCGCAAGCTTGCGGGCAGGCTTGGATGCGAACTGGCTGGCGTCCTGCTGGGGTCAGGACGGCAGGCGCTGGCGGGTGCCGTCTCCGAGCTCTGGGAACGTGGCGCGGATCTCGTTTACCTCTGTGACGACCCGGTGCTTGAGCATTATCGCAACGAGCCGTACGCCAGGGCGCTGACCGGCATCGTCAACACCCACAAACCGGAAATCCTGTTGCTGGGGGCTACCACTCTCGGCCGCGACCTCGCGGGTTCGGTTGCGACCACTCTGATGACCGGGCTCACCGCCGACTGCACCGGACTGGAAATCGACGGGGAGCGCTCGCTGGCGGCAACGCGGCCGACGTTCGGCGGGTCGCTGATGTGCACGATCCACACGCTCAACTTCCGTCCCCAGATGGCGACCGTGCGGCCCCGCGTGATGTCCATGCCGGAGCGCGAGCCCGGCCGCACAGGCAGGGTGATCGGCTATGATCTGGACATGCGTGAGGAGGACGTGGTCACCAAGGTGCTCCGCTTCCTGCCGGACAGGGACTCCGCAAAGTCCCAGCTCGCATATGCCGACGTGGTCGTCGCAGGCGGCCTTGGCCTGCGCAGCCCAGAGAACATGCAGATCGTAAGGAACCTGGCCGGGGTGCTC
>Ga0302319_10023675_pt1 | contig 10962 bp, 8 predicted proteins | sample Bog_T0_2_FD_203319 | JGI IMG/M metagenome (GOLD analysis project Ga0302319, IMG submission 203319) | Peat permafrost microbial communities from Stordalen Mire near Abisko, Sweden - Bog_T0_2 | ecosystem: Environmental > Terrestrial > Soil > Wetlands > Peat | place: Sweden: Abisko, Stordalen Mire... | reverse complement strand
CCGGAGGAAATCCAGGTCGGACTCCCCGTTCTGGAACCAGAATGGCTGCTCGGCATAGGACTTGCGACAACAGACCTGGAGGGTCATGGCCTCGGCTAGGATCGAGTTGTTCCGCAGGTGGTCGCCCAGGATGGTCTGGGTGAGCTCCAGCACAGAGAGATCCATGAACACTCGCCAGCCGCGTCGCAACCGCAGGATGGAGAGGCCATCCTCGATCCGCAGGCGGTAGTGGCCGAAACCACCGTCGGCGCCGTCCAGCCTGACCTCCGTGATGATTCCGCACAGGGGCGGAGCCTCATCATCGTCGCTGGCAAGATCGATCTGCACCCCCCAGCCCAGCAGAGACTTGAGCGGGATGTCAGCGTCGTTAGCCAGCATCCGCACGTCCAGCAGCAGCCCCTGGTTGATCCCCTGGTGCCCGTTCAACTGGAACGGCAGCAGGGTGTTGTCCGGGACCCCGCTGGCGGAGGCGAAATGCAGTTCGAAGCGCCGGCCATCCTGGCGAAAAGCAGAGGCGAAGGATGACAACAGGGCCGAGCCACCGGAAAGGCCGGGGACCAGGCTCTGGGCTTGGTTCAGCGGGGCGCTAGTACTAAGTTCTCTAAATAACTTGAATAAATAATAGAAGGGTGGAGGCGAACTGCCATTTCGGCGTTCGACCCCTTTCTCTTTGTCGCCGGCTTGCCCCCCCCCTTAAATCCAGATTGAGGAGGGCGGGGCACACTTGCGGCTGCCTAAACACTGTGTAAAAAGTTTTCTAAATACTTGTGTATTTACTTAATCCTTGAGACAATGGAACATGAGTCGCGGACGTCCTGCCCACTATGTGTGTCTCCCACAAAAGGAACAGGCGGAGCTTGAAGCCCTCGTCCGGCAGCGAACAGGTTCTCAGCGGGACGTGCTCCGAGCGCGGATCGCCCTGATGGCCAACCAGGGCACGGACACCAAGGAAATCGCCACTACCCTGGGCGTTTCCCAGCAGACCGTCTCCAAGTGGCGGCGGCAGGCTGCGTTGAAGGGCAAAGACGGCCTGCTGGAAGCGGCCCGTCCCGGGCGCCCCCGGCGGATCTCAGACAAGGCGCGGCTCGAACTTGTGGCCCTGGCCTGCGAGGGGGCCGCAGAGAAAGCGAAAGGCAGGAGCACGCCTACGCTGGATGAGCTGCGGGAACTTGCCGCAGAGCGGGGAATCGTAGATAGCCTTAGCCGGAGCCACCTTCATGGCATCCTCCAGGAGGCCGATCTGCACCCCCATCGGGTGGCCATCTGGCTTCACAGCCCGGATCCGGCCTTTCGGGAAAAGGTGAATGTGATCTGCAACCTCTACCGCAAAGCGCCTGTAGATTCCGTTGTGCTCTCCATCGACGAAAAGACGGGAATGCAGGCCATCTCACGCAAGCATCTCGACCGGCCCCCTCGCCCAGGTGTCCTTCGCCGACAGGAGTTCGAGTATGTCCGCCACGGAACCCAGGCCCTCATCGCGGCCCTGGACGTGCATTCAGGTAAGACCCTCGCCGCCTGCGGTCCCACCCGCACCCAATCGGACCTCCTGGCCTTCATGGAACAGGTCGCCAAGACCTACCCCCACCAACAGGTCCACATCGTCTGGGACAACCTCAACACCCACCGCGCCGCCGTCTGGGAGGAATTCAACGAGAAGCATGGAGGGCGCTTCCATTTCCACTACACACCCATTCACGCCTCCTGGGTGAACCAGATCGAGCTGCTGTTCGGCATCTTTTCAAGGCGAGTCCTGCGCAATGCAAGCCATACGAGCACTGAGCATCTGAGGGATCGGACCCTTGCCTGGTTCCTGGAGCGAAGCCTGGCCCCGAAGCCTTTCAAATGGAGTTTCAAGGGGTACCATCTACAGACCGGTGAACCGAAGAAGACACCAGGAAGGAAAGCCGATGCCGCAACCACTCGCCGCCGCAGCTGATATCGAAGCAAAGATCGCCAAGATCCTGGGCCATGAGGCCGTCAAGGTGAAGCCCTACGGCCGCCATTTCCTCATCCAGATCGACGACAACGGCGAGTTGGATACGATCGCCCGGTTGACCCAAATCAATTCGAAAACCTACGGCGTCTCCTTCAAGAGCCACACTGGCCGGTGGGACCCCCTCCCGGAAGATGGCAGCTGCGACGAAATGATCACCATGCTGGTGGAGGAGTTGGGGCCGTACTTGGACCCTGCTAATTATTAAAGAGATTAAGAGAACTCTGTACTAGTGCCATCAAAGATACTCATGGGAGTGACTCCAAACCAGTTGGGTGGCCCTCCAAAATGGAGATCGGACCGGACCAACTGCTTCTGCTACAAGAATTTCATTTACCCATTGGACCAAACTGCAGCCGATGCGACAAGTGCATTTTCACCTTTGGGATCGACTGGCAATTTTTCGATATTCATAACTGTGCATTCCGAGGCGCGCGCACGATCACGCGGTTATCCGGGGTGATGGTGAAGTCGCACGGAGTGCCGCCGCATTCATGAAGCGTCCCATCTTCGCCAAAGAACAGCCGGAACTGCCCGCCGCCGCGGAACCGGATCAGATGCAGGGTCAGGCCGGCCTCCCGGGTGATTTCGTGGGATACCACATCCACCAGATTCTCAAGGCCGATAGCGGTGATGGCACCCGGGACGGTCGCAACTACCGTCCCATCGGCGGCGACCTGGAGGTTCGGGGCGCTCACGCGGGGATCCTCCAGGCGGGGCAGTGGAGGATGGCCATGCCGCAATAATCATTGGGTTCCATTCGCTCCGTTCGCATTCGCATCCTTCGTTTCCTTGGGGGGATGGGTGGAAGTCTCATGCCTGGGGCAAGGTGGGCATGGCGCAACTGGCGCTCGAACCGCCGCCGATGCTCAGGTTCGCTTTGATGAAAACGTTCTGGCCATGCACCTCCAGGGAACCGCCGGCCAGGGAGACTTTGACCCCGCCCGCGGCCAGGGTGATGCTGTTGCCGGCGCCCACGGTGACGCCCTGGTTGCAGGCCGCAAGGCTGACATCCTGGTCGGCGGTGAGGTTGGTGTTGCCTGAGTGGGCCTGGATGGCGACGTCGCCCTTGGCGGCGAACAACTTGATGCCCAGGGCGGCGAACGCCGTCCAGAGCCCCTGGACCGCCATGGCCAGGTTGCGCCCGACGGCGAGATTGGTGTCCTGACCCGAGGCCAGGTGGAACTGGCCCCCGGCGGTCTTGACCAGGGTTCCGGGGGTGCCCTCGACGATGCCGGCCGGGCTGGACAGGGCCAGGATGGCCTTGTCAAAAGCGGCCACGTTCGCCGCCTGGTCGCCGTTGCCGGCCGGGGTGGTGACCGCCGCCGACTGGTGCAGTCCCTGGGTGGTGCCCTGGACCGCAAGGTCCGGGGTCTGGTGGATCTGGGCGACCTTGGCCAGGCTCTGGGTCAGGTCCATGCTGGCCTGGATCTGGTCGGTGAGCTCCTGGGCATCCAGGTGCACCCCGGAACCGCCGTTCCGGCCGTCGGTGCTGATCAGCATGCCCTGCTCCGCCCGGGCCACGCCATAGGCGTCGGTGCGCAGCTCGAAACCTTCGCCCTTGGGCGATGCCACCCCGCCGCTGCGGGGCTGGACCAGGTAGCCCAGGTTCAGCTCGGTTCGGGCGTGATCGCTGGCCAGCCGGGCCCGCAGCTGGTCCACCGAATTGTCGAAGACCAGCTCATTGCCGCCCGAGCCCTGGAACATCTGGGAACGGATCCCGGTCAGGGCCTTGTCCCCGGGCATGGACGCGGCCTGACTGAAGGTGGCCGGGGTGGCGGCGGCGTTGTGCACGCAGCCGGTGATCACCGGCCGGTCGGGGTCGCCCGAAAGGAACTGGACCATCACTTCGTCCCCGACCCGGGGCAGCCAGGTGGCGCCAAAGTTCTGGCTGGCCATGGGCTGGGACAGCGGGACCCAAGTGCAGTCCTGGTCCGTATCGGAGGCGCCGACCGTGCTGTGCTCTCCCTGCCGGGCGAACGGGAACCGAACCTTGATCCGCCCCAGCGCGTCGGTGTGCACCTCTTCACCCGGAGGGCCCACCACCACCGCGGTGAGCAGGCCCGGATCGGGCGGCGCGATGAACGGGGGGACGATGGGGATCTGGCTCCGCACGCAGGTGAACCGGACGCGGAAGGGCGGCTCCGGCCCCTGGGCCGGGTCGGACCCGGCCGGGGCCACGGCCTTGGCGATCGCCGGGAAGGCGGACAGACTCTGCAGGACTTCCTTCTTGAAGTTGTTGACCACCGCCAGCTGAACCCGGAGCAGGGCGTAGTCGTTGTTCTGGCCCAGGCCGAAGCGTTCGGTCAGCTCGAAGGTGGTGCCCGGGGCGAAAGTCCGCACAGTGCCTTCGCCCTCGAAGTGCTTGGTGAGCAACTCCAGCGACTGCATGTGCGGCAGGGCGCTACCCGTGAAAGCCCCGAGTCCGTCAGTCTCGGCGGGCAAGGTGTAGGCATAGTCCTCCAGAGTGCTGGCCAGGGCATTGCCGCCCTGACCCTGATCAGCGTCGCTGGTTTCGCTGGTGTTGCCGACCGAGGCCGAGGCCCGGTCCCAGGAGGTATGGGCCACCGAACCGCCCTGCAGCACCCGGCAGGCCTGCCACTGGGTGACGCTGTCGCTGGCCTCGGTGCCGTCGGCCCGGTGGAAACGCACACTCCCGGCCGGATTCTCGTCCAGCTGGGACGGGTCATCGAACAGGACCACCTGGTGCTGGGGGAAGGCGCCATTGCTGTCCGGCGCGGTCTGGATCACGAAGGAGATGCCTTCCCGGGCCCAGATCCGGCGCAGGAAATCGGTGTCGTTCTCCCCGGCCTGCATCCAGAACTGCCGTTGCGGGTAGCTTCCGGTGCAGCGGTTATTCAGGCTGAAGGCGGCCTGCAGCACCGCATTGTCCGCCAGATGGCCGGCCAGCAACGCTTCGGTGACGGCGGCCACGTCCTGCTGCAGGAACACCCGCTAGGTGGTCCGCAGGCGCAGGACGGACAGGCCGTCCTCGATCACCAGCCACAGGCTGGCGAAGCCGCCGTCGGAGCCCTCCTGGTGCGCTTCGGTGACGATGCCAGCGATGTCCCGTTCGCCGCCGGAGTCAGTGAGGATGGAAACCTGGATTGGCACCCCGACCAACTGCTCGGTGGGGGTGCTGACGTCCACGGAGAGCATCTCCAACTCGTAACGCAGGCCCTCGTTCACTGCTTCGGTCCCAGTGAGCTTGTGCGCGATCAGCTGGCCCGGAGCCAGTCCGCTGTCGGCGGCGAAGCTGGTGCTGATCAGCCGGGCGTTCTCCTCGAACAGGGAAGCCCCGGACTGGATCAGGGAAAGCAGCGGCTGGGCGGCCTGGGACAGCCCACCGAAACCGGAAGGGCTCTGCAGGTTCTGGAAGATGCTGAGATCGCTGTAAATGCTCATGCTCGGAAATTCCTCAAGGGAGCGCTGGTCCAGGATCTAGGGTTAAGCATAAGGAGACGGCGCTTGGATTCGGCAAGAAAGCGTCACAAGCCATTGCTCCCCATACTTATTTGATCCTGGAAATCCCCTGGTTTAATAGACGATAATGCTTGGGTTGACTTTTCATCAAATGCGCCTCTAGAACCCCATATGATATTCCCAATTTTCCAATTATTACCGACCTTAATCAGATGAAACTCCGAGCGCATCATTCGACCATTATTTGATTCAACAATCGTATCCACTTGTGCCACAGATTTGCTTCCAGTAATGATTGGAACGAGGAACGTAATTTTTTTAATAACTCTATACTCATCATGCATCCATGGATCATCTGGTTCGCGCGAGCTCACTTCATCAGAATAGCGAGGGTCTTGGGCAAAAGCACCTTCATTAAATTTATTCTTGCCATATTCGACTAGATTAGTCAAATACAAGGCTGTCGCTTGGGTAAAATATTTATCGTAGTAGTTTAATATTTGACTTCGCGTTTCCTTGCAATTAAATTTATCGAAATTCTTCATTTTTTCCTTATATACTTGGTGAATTAATGCATTGATAGACTTAACGGTATCTTGATCACCGCCAAATAGACTAGTGACCCCAATACAGGCAAAAAGGGAAATCATCAATGTCATTTTTAGTATTTTCATTGCGCGCATTCCTTTCACAGAAGCTCTCTCCATCTTGAAATGAATTCATCCATGCTTTTCACCTGTGGCGACACTCCACCCGGAAGGCACGACCAGATGGCGAACAGCCCTGTGTCTGTTATTGATTCTCGAATCTTCCCCTGACGGATAAGTGATAAAGCGGACGCTTTGGTCTTCCCTTGCGCCTCTAGAATCCGAATCGCCATATGCTCTTGCGCTTTTGGGTCAAAGGATGGCCCGTTTGAATAGAAATCTATTTCCTGGTAATCGTTATATTTATCTATTGTGATTTGATAGGCTCCTGCGGCGGTGCTCCCCAACCCCGGCTTTCCTCTCTGAGCCCATGGATGTCTTGATGTATCACTGAACGTGTTCTTTCCATCAATCCGCGAATTAAGCGCGAACCAATTATCGCCAGTCTCAAGGAGCCTCAACATTTTCAAAAAAGCCTTTTGCCTTTTTTCTGCCATTTCATCATGTATTTTTCGATAAATACCCACCACCTTATACGAATGAGCCGCTATAGCATTTCGACTAAAAAAATCACTAATAAACCCATCAACAGTCCTGAATTCGATATGTCCAGGCTGATTCTCCGGACTGTCCGGCTTCTTTCCTGAGGCCTTTCCTTTTTTGACGTTCTCATTGATTGATTTAATTAATGCTTCTTCTTTATGCGTATAGGCATACTTTTTATAAACGATAACATCTCCAGGAAACGCCAGATAAGGATCATGCTGACATTCCTCCGTGATGGATTTGAAATGTTCTGGAATCAAAAACTCCTGCACAGCTAGTTTTGCGGCACTATTCGGAGTTGAGGTAATGGTTGTAATTTTTGCCATGTTTAGAGCTACTTTTACGTAGGTATAACACTTGCCCAAGGAAGCACCTGCATCCTTCGAGTTGTCCTCTGGCTTCCACTTCTTGTCCATCAGGTTGTCGATAGCACCGGTAGTGCCGTCTTTGGTGTATTTCCATTTGACTTGTTTCATCGCGAAATCCATAAGCGTTTCCAATTGCTTCTGACCCGCTTCCGTCATCTCCACAGGAATGTTTTTGCCATCATCCTCGGTAGGCGCTGGCACCTTGATTTCTGCCTTGGGGCCCGACTTGGCCCATTGCAACAACCGATACCCCCAGTAAAAGCCCAGGGTAACGGGGTTAGTGGAAAGTTCAAGGTCTATGCCATTCTCAATGATGTCGCTCATCTTACGGTCGTTTGGAAACCCCTTCACAACCGCCACCGGGTGGCCTTCTGTATTCCTTGTGTTGGTCACCTTCGGCTTGGTGGATGCCCCCCCCGAGGCTGAACCTGAAGCAGAGGAGCCTGAGGACCCACCTCCTTGGTGAGGTTCGGTCTTGGCCGGGATCTTCACGCACGGCGAGATTGCATGGATATTCGCGTCAGCATTGGGCATGGTGCCCTTGAAAATGGTCTTTTGCGTCCCCTGATCGCGCAGGACCTGAACCTCAAAGGGCGTGCTCCCGTTGATTTTCACCTGGCCTTTCCCATCCCCATCGGTAACCCCATCCTGATTGCCCGTGGAGGTGGCGACCCGAAAGGATAGACCGGGAATGGCCTCACCGGTAGGATCCTGGAATGCTAGGTTGAGCACAGGACTCCGCCCTGAAGCGGAACCATCTGTTCCATCGGGAGGGTTGGAGTCGTCGGAACCTTTGGCCGGCTTTCCATTGCTCAGAGCAGAACCAGCTGTTCCATCCGGAGGATTGGGAGTGCCGGAACCTTGGGGCGTCGCTCCATTGTCCAGAGCAGAACCCGCTGCTCCATTCGGAGGATTGGGGTTCCCGGAACCTTGGGGCGTTGCTCCATTATCCAGAGCAGGATCATCCTGAGTCATGGGTTCGTTCCCTTATCCGAAGGACTGGGCGTGTTCGAGGCTGATGGGAGGGTTGGGATGTGGATCTCCTCCATGGTGGCCATCCACGGCCCACCGGAAAGGAAAAGGCCCAGGTCCTTCGCTTCATTCGTAAAAACACGCCGCGTGGTCAGTTGGTCATTCAGGTTCCCATGGCCATACGTCATTCCCTGTTGATCACGAATCTCAAATTCCAGGGCGGCATTATCCTGGATCAATTCGGAGAATCCCGACAGGGGCTCGTTCAGGTCAAAACATTGACTGAACGCCGTCGATTCCTTGGGAGCAACTTTGGGCAGGGCCGGCAGGTTGGTCGGGATTTGGGCGCCTGAGAGGATCGACAGCCCCCCCTTGATCTCCACACTGCCCGGGCAGGTGATGGTCAGGTTGCCCCCCTTGAGCAGCACCTCCGCGCCGCCCGCGCAAAGCCGCAGGCCGGTCTTGGCCAGGAGCGACAGGCTGGCGTTGAGCGACACCACCTTCACCGCCTGGTCCGCGGCGATCCCGATCGGGCCCTGGTGGGCCTGGATGGCAATATCGCCCTGGCCGGCGAACAACTTGATTCCGGACTTGGCCGCGAACACGCTCCAGGCTTCCTTCACCGCCATGACCAGACGCTTGCCCACGGCCAAGGCGGTATCGCCGCCGCTGTCCATATGGATGCCGGCTCCGGCGCTAAATACTTGGTCCCTGGGGGTGCCGCGCACGATCGTTCCGGGACTGCTCAGGGCCAGGACGGCCGCCCCGAACGCGGGAATCTGGCTGCCCTGGGCCGGGGCGGTGTGTTCCAGGTTGTCCTGCAACTGCTTCCCGGCATCCAGGGTGCCGAGCTTTGCCGCCTGGTGCTTCTCGCTGAGGTCGCTCAGGGCCTGGGACAGATCCCGGCCATTCTGCACCTGGGTGATCAGGCCCTGGGCCTCCAGGCTGGCCCGGCCGGCTTCGGTGGTGATCAGCAGGCCTTGCTCTCCCCGCACCGCGCCGTAGGCGGCGCTTCTCAGCTCGAAGCCATCGCCCTTGGGGGCGGCGCTGCCGTTGCTGCGGGGATGGACGATGTGGCCCAGGTTCAGTTCGCTCTGGGCGTGGTCGCTGGCCAGCCGGGCCCGCAGTTCACCGGTGCTGTCGTCGAACATCAGCTCGTTGCCGCCGGTCCCCTTCAGCATCTCGCTGCGGAAGCCGGAAATGGCCCGGTCCCCGGGCAGGCAGGAGGCGCCACTGAAGGACGCGGGGCGGCGCTGGCCGTTGGGCACGCTGCCCATGATCAGGGGCTGGTCCGGGTCGTTGCCCAGAAAACGGACCAAAACTTCGTCCCCGGCTCGGGGTACGAAGGAACCGCCATAGCTGGCGCTGCCCCAGGGCTGGGCCAGGCGGATCCACGCGCTGTCCCGGTCGGTGCCGGTGGCGCCGGCCTGGAGGTGCTCGGCCGCCCGGGCGAAGGGAAACCGCACCTTGACCCGGCCGGCCGCGTCCGTGTGCACTTCCTCCCCGGCGGGCCCGACCACCGTCGCCGTCAGCGGCCCAGGATTGGGTGGAGCGGTTTCGTCCGCAAGGATCGGGATGCCCCGGCGCACGCAGGTGAAGGCGCACTTGAAGGGTGGATGCGGGCCATCCCCTGGCGGCGCGAACCGGGCCAGGGGCCCTTCCGCCAAATCCCTGGGCAGGTTGTTCTCCGCCTGGAGCTCCACCCGGGTGAGCACGAAATCCCGGTCCTGGGGATCATCGCCGTCGTGGATGGGGTGGTCCTGCAGGGTGAACCAGGTGCCGGCCCGGAAGGCCCGCACGCTGCCGACCCCCTGGAACCGCTTGGCCCAGCCCTCCCGGGCCTTCATCCGCCGGGCGGCGAGGGTGTCGAAGCGCAGGGGATCCTCCTGCAGGCCCGGATGGTAGCGGTAGTCCTCCAGGGTGGAGGCGAGGTCCGCGCCGTAGTCCCCCTGCTGGCCGCAGCTTGCCTCGGAACTGCGGCTCACCGAGGCCGAACCGGCATCCCAGGCGTTGCGCGCCACCGAACTCACCTGGAGCGAGCGCAGGCCGTTCCACTGGGTGATGGTGTCGCTGGCCTCGGTGCCGTCGGCCCGGTGGAAGCGCACCGTGCCCGCCTCGTTCGGGTCCAGATCCCTGGGGTCGTCGAACAGGGTGAGGGTCATCTTGGGCAGATCGGTGGAGCTGTCCGATGCCGGCGAGACGACGAAGGAGATGCCCTCCCGGGCCAGCAGACGGCGCAGGAAGTCCGCATCCGATTCGCCGCACTGGAACAGGAACTCCCGCTGGGGGTACTGGCCCAGGCAGCGCACGTCCAGATCCAGGCTGGCGGCCAGCACCGTGTTGGCGTCCAGATGCTCCTGGACCAGCTGCTGAACCAGGTCCAGCACGCTCAGGTTCAGGAAGATCCGCCAGGTCCGGCGCAGGGCCAGGGGCGCCAGGGCCGATTCGATCACCAGCCGGTACTGGGCGAAGCCTCCGTCCGAGCCCTCCTGGCGCAGGGAGGTCACCAGGCCGACGATGCTCCGGCTCTCGCCACTGTCCGTGAGCAGATCGATCTGGACCGGAACCCCGAGCATGGTCTTCAGCTCAAGGTCAGCGTCGCTGGACAGGGCGGTCAGTTCATAGCGCAGGTCCCCGTTCACTTCCTCGAAGCCGGTGAGCTGGTGGGGCAGCAGGGTGTTGTCCGGGATCCCGGCCCCCGAGGCGAAACTCAGCTGCAGCAGCCGGGTCGACTGGTCGAAGGCCCGGGCGAAACTGGCCAGCAGACTGGAGGGATCCCCCAGCAAGGCCCCCGGGTTCATGGCCGCGCTGAGCGCGCCGTCGAACAGGCTCATGGCTTGCCCTCCCAGGGGGTACCGATCACGGTCAGGAAAGGTTGGTCGATCAATCCGCGCATCCTAAAGGAATTTCAAGGCCGCGGCCTTGACCTCGAAGGTGCCGGGAAGGGTGCAGTTCACATTGCCGCCTTTGAGCTCGACGCCGACGCCGTCCGCCGCCAGCAGGATGCTGGAGC
>Ga0302319_10023674_pt1 | contig 10962 bp, 18 predicted proteins | sample Bog_T0_2_FD_203319 | JGI IMG/M metagenome (GOLD analysis project Ga0302319, IMG submission 203319) | Peat permafrost microbial communities from Stordalen Mire near Abisko, Sweden - Bog_T0_2 | ecosystem: Environmental > Terrestrial > Soil > Wetlands > Peat | place: Sweden: Abisko, Stordalen Mire... | reverse complement strand
GCTGTGTTGGTCGGCCTGGACAACGGAGCCAACGAACTCTTCCTCATCAAGAAGGTCTCGAACACCCAGACCAGCAGCACCGGTTGGGGTATCGGCATCGGCTACGTCAGCGGTGGACTCAACGGCAACGAGATGAATCAGTCTCAGGCCGCTTCGGGTGGGACGGGGTTCAACCATGCGACCGCCAAGCCCCAGTATACGGAAGGACTGATCGTCCTGGCCCTTCAGGAAACTGATGCGCCTCCTGCTGTTATTCCCCCCCTGCCGGTTATCGAGCAGCCCAAACCCATCGTGGTCCCGGCTCCCGTAGTTCTGGCTCCGGTTCCCGCTCCTGTCGTAGTCCCCAAGCTGACCAAGCTGACCCTGGATGAGAAGATGGTCCACTTTGCCAATGGCAAGGCCACACTGACTCATGAGGGACAGGTCGTGATCGACAAGTTGGCTGCGGATCTGAACGGCAAGTCTGGCTACACCCTCTTGGTGGATGGCTACACCAGTTCGGTCGGCTCTCCGGCTCTCAATGAGAAGCTGAGCAAAGAACGTGCTGCGGTTGTGAGTGAGGCCCTGGTCAAGGCCGGTGTGCCCCGTGAATCGATCCAGATGAACGGCAAGACCAGCAAGGATCATGCGGCCAACCGCCGAGTGGAGATCACGGTCGCCACGGCTACGATTCAGTAAAAGATTCCTTCATCCGATACCGGTGTCCTTAATTGGATGCCGGTATTAGTTTTGAAAGGAGAAGAATTGTGAGAGTCAAGAGCATGAATCTCCCCGTTCCCCGCCGTATTCATCCGATGATTCGCAAGCATATGAAGCGGGTCTCTGATTGGCTCCGCAAGGTAGGCTACCGGGCCTACCATTTTGAAAAGCGGGTCAACCGATATTCCTGAATAGAAGTTTTCGAAAGTTTCTGTCTACAGATTCCCCAAGCAGAGAGTATTACATCATATGGATAAGTTCACGTAGATTTTCTTATCAGGACCAAGCAGCCGTAATTCATCGGTAGAATGGTTTGCTCTAACCAGACTTAGGCGGGTTCGACTCCTGTCGGCTGCACCATTGTATCAAAATTCCAAGGAGGACTCGATGTCTTAGACTCGCCCACCCTAACCTGTGGTATGCCCCACTGAACCAAATCGCATCAAGCCATTTCGTCATAAGGAGACATATCATGGCAACCATCATCGACATCAACGAAACCAAACAGCCTCATGCCCCCCGGTTCACTGAAGAACAGAAAGAAGCGTGGCAGAAGGCGAAAGCCCTTCTCAAGAGCGGAATGACCAACACCCGTGCGCTTCACATCGCCATGTCCGAACTCCGCAAAGAGAACGGTCGGAAGCACAAGGGTCCAATCGAGACTGAGCCCAAGCGTGACGGCAAGCTGACCGAATATAAGGCTAAGCTGGTGAGCAGCCAGATGGCCGCACGGGTCGCCCAGTGGAAGGCTTATCTCCGTGATCCTGGGAGCCAGAAGCTCTTCATCATCGTCCGGAACGACCTCGAAACTTCCCAGAAGGCAGTGCAGGCCAGCCATGCGGCTGCGGAATTTTCCAAGCGCCACCCCCTCGCCCCTTGGGTCAACGGAACGATGGTCCTGCTGATCCCCGATCAGACCAGTCAGACCTTCCAGCGTTACCTGGAGGCCCCACACAGGCCAGTCAGCCCCACTTACCAGCATGATCCTTTCGAGGCATTTTGCCATGACCGCTTCTGGCCGTTCGAGTTCCAGACCGAATGGAGGGAGCCGGATCAGGGTAACCGCATCACCGCTGTGGCCGTCCTCTCCTGCTTCAACAATGAACTTTGCAGCAAGCAGCATGGAGTGAAGCTCCTCTAATCTGCGTGAATCAACTGAGCCCCGCTTCGGCGGGGCCTTTTTGTGGGTATTAGTTAGGGTGAGGTATGAAGATGCAGAAGCTACGCAGAATGGATGCACGGTTGGAAGTAGATGTGACGGATGGTCAGCCTGACATAGAGGTTCTAAGAGAAATGGCCCAACGGCTGGCGATTAACCTACTCTGTGAGGATGACACAACATGCGCGGGTGTAGGGAGTGACAAATACTGCATAACCTATAACATCCGACATTACGATGTCCCAGATGGGACTCCTATATTCAATGTGGATGAGGCAGCAGACCATCTTGAACTTACAACTCCTCCAATCATTCAGCGAGTAGAAGTTCCAACTCCAGTCCCATCCCTTTCTTTTTGGGACTTCCTAGCAGGTAGGAGATAAAATGATGATAACAGCTTACAAAAATTCAGGACACGCTCTAGTCGAAGATGCCTTAGCAATCATTTTGATAACTCTTATTCTTGCGTGGACTTGGGGGCTATGAGTATGCGAATCGTCAGTGCGGCTGTGTGTTATCAAGGTGTGATCTTCAGTCTTCCGGCCCCGAATCGGCACCATCATATCCTTCATGCAATGTATCAGATGGGGCTGCCTAACAGTAGCCATAGGGAGCAGGGATTCCTTACGGATGAGGGGCACTACATTGATCGACTCGGAGCATTGGAGGTCGCTCAGGCTGCTGACCAGATCATTTCAAATGAGACGACCTGGGTTCCTGCCATAGGTTTGTTTACGGAGGATTTATGGTAACAGCCCCACCCTGCCCACTCTGCCAGCAGCCTCTAAAGCGAGTCACTCAAGGCCCATATTCCCCTCTGAACAGCGATCAATTTGATGCGGTGAAGGCGGGGGATTGGTTCTGCGAGTGTAGCAGTAACAGTAGGGGTCATGCCCCCTACGCCTACTTTTGGAGCAGGGAAGTAATTGTCATAGCTCCCGACTATCAGATTTAAGTTAAGGGAGGGTTTATGGACAACCCACATTTCACCTCAGATGATGTTCGTCGCCGCTTAGCTACGATCCGAGAAGACTTGGATCATGCTTACAAGATTGGAGCCAGGATTGCATCCCACGAACTTAGAGGGTATGAGCAAGCCCTCCAATGGGTATTAAGTTGCATGGAGAGTAAAGATGTTCCTACAGATCCCGAGGCGAATGGTAGGTAACTACTACGTTTGGCAAACCAGCACTTACGGCCAGGAGTTTCTGGACGGGTCGGCTCCGGCTGACATATACAAGATGAGACCGATGCCCTGCACCCCTGCGGGTGACTTGCAGGCCAGCTTCGGCACAGCCCTGGAAGCTGACCTGATGCTTTCCGCCCTGGAGAAGCTAAGTGATGAGGACAGGGAGATTGCATTCCAAATTTCCCGTACGGGTAGATAAATTATTCAAGACTGCAAATAAAGGAGTTACAAATTTGCTCTGAAAAATCTTCCCGATCAGTATCTTTGCAAAAAGTTCTATACAAAACACCTCGAAACAGGGTATACTAGATACATGGGGGAAGAGAACATGACCAAGACGAAGAAAGAAGCGATGGATCAGGTCGAAGCGAACGCCCTGATGTCGTGGAAGATCGCTGCTCAGAACGCCATCCGCGATCTCGCGGGGAACAACAAGGAATTCGTCGCTGATGATGTGTGGGGCCTGCTCCAGCGGCGTGGTGTCCCTGCTCCTCGTGAGCCTCGTGCGCTCGGCCCGATGATGAAGCTGGCGGCGGTCGCTGGAGTCATCGAGTGGACGGGTGTTCACAAGCAGTCCCGTCAGTCCCTGAACCATCAGCGTCCGGTGGTGATCTGGAAGTCCCACATCTACCGTGCCAAGCCGGTTCCGAAGGCCACCGTCACGGTCAAGCGGGGCGGGTTCCTCTCCTGGGTGAAGGCCATCTTCACCGGCAGGGATCGGGTGATCGCATGAGCGAGACTCCTTACAAGGATATGGAGTTCAAGGATCTCGTGACCGAACAGACCGGCAGAGCCCTCATGCAGTTGGGTGCGGGTTGCACCCTCAAGTCCATCATGTGGGAGGCCATGTCTACCGCTCTGAGTTGGAAGCAGGAGCGTGACAAGGCTCTGAAGGAACAGGAACAGGAGAAGAAGGCATGAGCATCACCTTCGAAGAGAAATTCAATGGGGGCAACCCCTGGCACCTCGTCTACTTGGATGGTCGTCAGGTCGGCGTGATCAAGTCTGAGGGTGGTGGGTTCAAATACCACCCTCATGGGGCCACTGCAATGAATGCTGGAGATGTCTTTCCCACTCTGGCGGAGTGCAAGCGAAGTCTCAGCGAATAACCCATACCCGGTTCGTCTAAATGGTAGGACACTCGCATTTAGGTAGTATGTTTGTGTAGGATTGCCTTGAGTAAGCAGTGTAAAGCAAACCTACCCGATACCGCATCAGCTAGTCGGGGCTACTCACCTCAGAGGATCTGATGAGGAACGAGTTATATGGGTTCGAGTCCTGTACCGGGTACCAATCAGCACCCAGACTATTTGTTCTGGGTGTTTTCTTTTTGACCAGAATGAGTAATAGGTAGAGAGAGATATCAAAGGAGCAATACGATGCCTTATGCGGCTATGACTAACTATGTTAGTTCTAACACCACAATGATGACTGGAGGGGTTCAGACCCTCGTCTGGCAGGACACCACTCCTACGGATACGGACTATGATGCTGAGGGTAGCGAAGGCTACACCAAGATGGCGCAGAGCGTGGACATGGAAATGAAGATGAAGTCCAACGCTGCCTATACGGTGAGTCGAACCCCCTACAGTGTGGACCTTATCTTCAGCTTCGTCAAATCGAAATTTTCCAAGCTAGAACAGCGTGAAATCGAACAGCGGCTCCGGAACCTACGGTTGGTCATCCAATCGTGCGGACAGACCGGACAGACCGCCCTAGCCGACCAGATGCTCATCGAGCAAGCGACTGCGATTCGTCAGCAGGAAGTGGCAGCAGCCGGGTATGACACGTTCGTCACGCTCAAGGATGTGATGCGGTTCAAAGATAAGACCAAGACTCAAATCGACTGGGCTCCGCTGGAGAAGTTCCCCCGGCCCATTCCGTTGGGGATCCGGAACAAGATCGCCACCGTCAAGAAGAAGAATCTGTTTGATGAACTGATGGTGCTGTTTCACAATCCCACCAAGGAACAGTTGCGTTCGACCAAGGAGAAGATCATCTCCAAGGATCCAATCCTGTTTGGGCGGTTCGCTTACGCTCCTGAAGTCCTCTACTTCATCTGTGACTGGGAGGATGAGGTCTGTCATCTGACGATGAAGGAGTTTGTCAAGCAGCTTTCTCAGGCCGACCCAGAGTTTGAGACCCAGGTGATCAACCCCATCAGCCGGAAGGAAGCGGAAGCGATCAAGGAACGGGCGATGGAAAAAGCCACCGTGTTGGACCGCACCAATCGTGGCTCCTACAAAGAACTTGCGGCTCTGGATGATTTGAGCAATCAGAAGTTCAGTTGGAAGCTCGTCCGGACAGTATTAAAGACACTGTGGAAGACTCGCAAGAATGGTGAGAACTGATGGGGGATGCTAATACACAATGCAGTGAAGAGGTAGTGCTGGTCCCTATACTTCGGTATCGTGATCCAGAAGGGGAGCAGACCTGTGCGTGTAACTTCCAGGGGGATGCCTGTCTCTACTTCGAACTGTGTAACCCTGGCACAATGTTTGCAAAGTGTGCCTTCTTAGGAGGTCAACGACTTGTGCAGAAACCTTCCGGAAGTCACAGTTTCGTTCCAAGATCGGCATGTCCGCTCAAAAACCTTCCAACACAGCCAGATTCGGTTTGGAATGATCAACTCCCTGACGATTTTGACAGTAATATTTACTAACTAGGAGAACTGATGGCGTTAGATTTCGCTTTGCTTGCCAAAAGACGGCAAGAACTGGAAGATATGAAAACTCAGCTTAAATCTGAGTTCTTTGGCTTAGATAGTCTCATTGATAAAATTACAGACAGCCTCAGAACTTGGTACATCTTCCCAGAGCTAATTACTAGACCAGTTATTATCAATCTATGGGGGATGACGGGCACGGGAAAAACGAGCATCGTTCGTAGAATCAGTAGTTTACTTAATTTCTTCGACCGCTACATCGAGGTGCAGATGGACAGCACCAGCAGTGGGAGTGGCTTCTATTCGAACAGCATCGCTACGATTCTTCGCAACAGCAGCATCGAAGAGAGCAGCCCTGGCATCCTGTTGTTGGATGAGATCCAGCGGTTCAAGACGATCGGTCAGAGTGGGGAAGATGCTCCGGTCGAACGGTTCCAGGACGTATGGATGCTTCTCTCCGATGGCAAGTTTGCCGCTGACTCCAGTCTATTCCGTGAGGTTGAGGAAATGCTCAACTACCAAATGTGGGAGGGCAGCAAAAAAGAGGGGAGTGATGAAGACGACGATGGACCCAAGGTTGCGAGAAAGAAGAAGACTGCAAAGGTAACGACTCCGACGAAGTTCTTCATCAGCCCATGGGAGGCCCAGAACCTGAAGAAGATATTGAAGCTCTCCTACCCGGTTCAGGAAATCATGACCTGGAACCTTGCGAGAGTCCAATCCGAACTGATGAACATCCGCACCCGAACCAACACTTGGGAGATCGACTACTCCAAGTTGCTCATCTTCGTCTCAGGCAATCTGGATGAAGCGTTCAGTGGGGCCAACGCAACGGAAGACTGTGACACCGATGCGGATATCTACCACAACCGCACCAAGAAGATCACCCAGTCGGACATCAAAGAAGCATTGCGGCATCGGTTCAAGCCTGAGCAGATCGCACGGCTTGGCAACAATCATGTCATCTACCCCAGTCTCTCCAAGTCTTCCTACGAGGCTTTGATCCGCCGCACTTGCAACAAATACGTGACGGAGATGGAACAGATTAGTGGCTGTAAGTTCGAGCTGCATGATGGAATCTACCAGGAAATCTACGAGAACTCTGTCTACCCAACCCAGGGCACCCGGCCAGTATTCAGTTCCGTTCACAAGATATTTAGCGGTGCGCTCAGCACCATCGCCCTGTGGGGCCTGGAAAATGAGTTCCATGATATCAAGGTGATCATGCAGCCGGTCGAGCAGAAGCTGCTTGGGGTCTGTGGGAACAGACAGATTGAAGTCAGCATCGACCTGGATATGCGAGCCGCCCGCAAGCTCAACACGCTGGACTTCAACACGATGGTAGCGGTACATGAGGCCGGTCATGCGTTGGTCCATGCGATCCTCAACAAACGGGCTCCGGCTGAGGTCAAGATCAATCTGGCCAGTTTCCAGGGTGGTTACAATGCCTTGGAGTATAACCCCTTCCAGACCAAGAAGCAGGTTAAGGACAGCATCGCTACCTACTTCGGTGGTGCGGCTGCGGAAGAGATCGTGTTCGGTGTGAATCGTCGGTCCACCGGCTGTGCACACGACATTAAAAGAGCGACCAGTGTGGCGGCTCAGTTTGTGCGGAGCCATGGGTTCGACGGGACGATCAGTCTCATCACCGGAGAGTGCGGCCAGGATACTGATTATAACACTGATGTCGATTCCACCAATGAAGCGATTGAGAATCTGTGTCAAAGTGGATTCAAGGAAGCAAACTCCATCATCGTGGAGAACCAAGCCGCCTTCAAACGTATCGTGGATGCGTTGCTGGAAAGCAAATGCCTCAACCCCAAGGAGTTCCAGGATCTGCTGGCTGGTTTGGTCGAGGTAGCGGTCGAGGAACAAAGCTCTCATCACAACAGCGCATGGCTGGCTTACAGCCAAAAACCCTAGGAGACCCTGTGTTCACCTTGCTAATCTTTATTCTTTGCTTCATTGGATGGGTGCTGAACATCTTCAAGTTGGCCACTGACAATGATACGGTGGGGGTCTGCTTCACTGGAGGTAAGGATGAGGTGAAATCCTGGTTGGATGAGAGCTACCCAGGCTGGACTCAGTAATAAGTTGTTAGGCCACACTAGTGGGTTGCTTGGAGGACAGATGATTTATTCGAAATCGCAAATCGCGGATGCGATTCATACGTATGTGAATATGCGAAAATCCTACATCGCATGGAAGCGACAGGTGGAGCATGATAAGGTGCTCCGTAGTGAACCTGCGTTCATGGAGTGCAAGACGGAACTTAAGAACAAGGAAGCAGAGCTTCAACAGATGGCCATGAATCTGGGAATGGATGAGTGGGATGCAACTCAAGGGGCCGCAGCTTTAGGATTTCTGGATGGATTTTTGGCTGGTCTGGGCTGTCTTCCGGCTTACCGGGCTCAACGGACTCTCGGGGAAACACCTCAATCGATCAATCCGATGGGCGATGATTATTATGAAGAGGATTATGTATAACAAATACCAACGACTCCAAATGGAACTGGAACAGACCGGCACGGGCCGGATGAAATGCTTCGGATCTAGTATGACACCGATCTTACCTTCCGGGGGAGTGATGACTACCTATCGGAAGCAGGATGATTACGAGGTAGGGGATATCGTGTTTTGTCGAGTCCATGGAAGATTTATAGATGCTCATTTGATTACCAAGAAGGCCGAGTGCGGCTTTCTGATCAGCAACAACCACGGTCACGACAATGGCTGGACGAAACAGGTCTTCGGCAAGGTGGTTCAGGTTGAGTGGAACGGTGGGGGCAGGACTTTTTGAGGTGGGTATGGCCAAAATAAATATCAATGATACGGTTCGGTTCAGGCTGACTCCGCACGGTGAAGCCATCTGGCAAGCCTATCGGAGTCAGCGTGGAATCCCGTTCACCCCATTCAACGCAGCAGATTCTTGTGGCAGAACAGAGATGCAATTATGGGAAATGATGCACATCTTCGGTCCTGCCCTCTACATGGGGTCAGAGCAGATCATCGTAGACAATGAGGTTATCGTATGAAAATCAGAATCAACGTCGAAGAAATCAGGGCCATGAACAAACGGAGGGCTGAGATCAATGCCCTGGAGTTCAAGGATATCGAATGGTTAGAAGATGGGAAGCCCATCCAGATCGACCCATCCGTTACGGAGGACTGGGATTTTACCGGCATGGGAAACTATAGCTTCGTGGAGTATGTGATCGATTCCGATCCTGAACATCCACGAATGTCTGTGATGTACCTCTGGAAAGAGGAAGAAGATGAGAAGAAATAGAAAAGATTTCCTATCTATTTGAGGTGGATTTGGGGTATCATACTTAAAGCCCCTTAGTGGCTGAGGAGAGACACACATGACCATCAATCAGATCAGCACCTCTCGTGGACCTCTGGAAGAGGTTCGGAATGAGAAAGGGCGGTCTATCACCGCGATCAGCATCACCAATTTGCTCGGCCTCACCCTCGCTGTCTTTCAGACCCGCTTGGGCCTGCATCTCAAGACCGAAGAGAAGCAGAAGGTCGTGCCGCTGAGCAACCTGCGTGAACTGATGTTCAAGGTGTACGAGAGCGATGTCCCGTATGAGAAGCGGCCCATCCTGCGGTTCCTTCAGCAGGAAGCTCAGGATGAGATCCAGTTCATGCCTCAGCCGGATCGTCCCCCTTCGGCGGAATACAAGCCTGCGGCTGAGCGAATGCCCAACCCCATGCCGGTGATCTCGCTGGCCCCTATTGGCCCCGATGAGATCAATACGGTGAACGGACGAGACCTTCATCTCTCCCTTCAGGAGTCCCAGCCCTATGAATCGTGGATCACCGAAGCCATCACTCTCAGTCGGATGAAGGGGCGGAGCGGGTGGGTGGAGAACGAAGACTACGCCGTCTTCGAATCCAAGATGTTCCCCAGCAACAAGAAGATCAGGGAGTATGCGCTCTCCTTGGATATGGCCAAGGAACTGGCCATGATGAGCACGGGTATGAGGGGTGAGCAGGTTCGCCGCTACTTCATCGCTCAGGAAAAGAAGCTCAACCAAATCGGTGGAGTCATGCAGACTCTCAAGGGAATGGGGGCCACGATCATCGAAGCGGTCAGCAACATCTTCGGATCCCGCATGGACCAGAGCGACAAGATGCAGCAACTGATGTACAGCCAGCAGGTTGAGCACAGCAATCAGATGAACCTGCTGCTCCAGGGTCAGCGGGATCTGAGCAATCTGATCTGCGAACTGATCCCCCTCATCCCCGACAAGCCTTCCGAAGACGAGGCTCCCGCTCCTGAACCGGTGCGGCCCAGGATCAAGCCCGACACCTACGTTCAGACCTATCTGGGGCAGGATGTCTCCAGGCTTCTGAATCTCCCGGTCAAGAGCTCCTCTCTGGGCCGAAGTGCGCTCGGACTGGCGGGTGATATGGGGTGGATGGAACCTTACGGGGAGCATTACTGGAAGACGACCCCAATGGGTCGGGCCAATAGTTATGTCTCCCATGGTACGCCTAACGCTCACTTCACTCAGAAGGGTCTGGACACCCTGCGGGAAGTGGTGGAGAAGAAGAACACCAAGGTCTAGCTCTTATCAGGACACCTAGTTGCTACCCATGGAAACAAATCTTCCATGGGTATTTTGTATACCATCTCACCATAATACCATGTGTAATTCCAATCCTTGAAGATTGCTTCCTCGCCTTCAGGCCAAGGCCGATGCAGCACATCTCTCGCATAAGCCAACGCAGGCCCCGCATCCTTGGCGATTGCCTCCTCACCCTCTGGCCAACGGTGATGTAACACCTTCTGAGCATACCAAAAAGCTGTGCTGGGATTACGGCTGATAGCTTCTAGTAGCCTTTTGCTAACTAGGTTATTTTTGCCTAGTGCCTGGATCACATTGGAACGTAAGGATTTGGTCTGGCTCATACGAAAGAGTCAGAAAGCTTGAATTTTGCTATACGAATCAGTTCGGATGTGGGTATAATAAATAGAGGAGGTCCGCATGGACATGGATGGAGTTGACGCAATCCATCAAGGAGATGGTCTGAAGCCACGAACCGTGGATAAGATTCTGGCGTGGGCGGATTTTGTGAGGACTGACTTCACTTGTCAACTACTCCCGAGTGAAATGGCACACCGGGATATTTTTGTGCTGACTGATGAAGTCAAAATCCTACGGAGCAGGGTTGCAGAATTGGAAGTTGATATTCGCCGCACCAAATCGGCATACGATTACGTTTGCTGGCTCACAAAGC
>Ga0302319_10023673_pt1 | contig 10962 bp, 10 predicted proteins | sample Bog_T0_2_FD_203319 | JGI IMG/M metagenome (GOLD analysis project Ga0302319, IMG submission 203319) | Peat permafrost microbial communities from Stordalen Mire near Abisko, Sweden - Bog_T0_2 | ecosystem: Environmental > Terrestrial > Soil > Wetlands > Peat | place: Sweden: Abisko, Stordalen Mire... | reverse complement strand
ATTCAGGTGGTGGGCGCGCTGATGTTTGTGCCCGCGGCGCAGATGGTGTCCTTCCCGCTGTTTCTTGCGGCCATCTTCGTTGTGGGTGCGGGCGTAACGGCGTTGCAGACGGCGGCCAATCCCTATACGGCGAACCTGGGGCCGGAAGAGACCGCGCCCTCTCGCCTCAACCTGGCGCAGGCCTTCAACTCGCTTGGCGGCACTATTGCGCCGTGGGTTGCAGGCACGTTCATCCTTACGGGTGCGGTGCTGGATCCGGATGTGGTCGCCAGTCAAAACGCCGACATGCAGCACGCATATCAGGTTTCAATAGCCAACTCCGTTCGCGGCCCTTACATTGTGGTTGCCGCCGTGCTGGTGGTTATGGCTATTGCGGTGGCCTTTGCGCACCTTCCACATCTCTCAGTGGAACACAAGCCGGAGTCAGAGGGCGGCGTGGCGCTGGACCGCAGCATCTGGAGCTTCAGCCATACGGTGTTTGGCGCCCTGGGAATCTTCATCTATGTTGGAGTTGAAGTGGGATTGGCCACCACGATGGTCCTCTACTTCAGCGATGCAACCCATGGCGGCTTGAATCTGCTCACCGTGCAGGCGGCACAAAAGCTGATTCTGTTCTACTGGGGCGGCGCGCTGATTGGCCGTCTGCTGGCTCCCTGGATGCTGAGCCTGTGCAAGGCCGGCAAGCTGCTGGGAATCTTTGGCGCGGCTGCAGCATTGATGGTTGTTATAGGAATCGTGGCACCGGGTTATGTTGCGGTCGGCGGATTGATCCTTGCAGGCTTCTGCAACTCGGTGATGTTCCCCACGATTTTTGCTTTGGGCATAGCAGGCCTGGGGCCATTTACAAGCCGAGGCTCGGGCATTATCACCACGGCTGTTGTGGGCGGCGCAATTTTGCCGGTGCTGATTGGCTTGGCGGTGGATCACGCAAGCTATCAGGTGGCGCTCATCATCCCCGTGCTTGGCTACGTCTACATCGCTTGGTACGGCTTGGTGGGGTCCAGGCCGAAGGTGGCGGTGATTGCCTAGCGCAGTTTGCGAGTATTTGCTTGGGGGCCTCTCGGCTTATGCTGAGAGGCCCTTGCTGTTTGAGCCGCGTATGCCCGCAATCAGTTCTTGTGCTCCGCGGCCCACCACGCTTTGATGAACTTCCAGTGGATGTAGACGGAGTGGTTGAGGTGCAGCAGCAGTCCCTCGCGGCCATCGAGAAAGCCTAGCCGGAAAAAGTAGTTGTAGATAAAAGTTGCTGCGGGGTTCGCGACTCCGTTCCAAAGAAATGCTGCGAGCGAGCGGCTAATGCGGCCCTGCTTTTCAAGCAACAGCGCGATCTCGGAGCTGTATCGGTTCATGTGCTCGAGATAGATGTTCAAGTCCGGATAGGCGTAGTGCAGCATGTCGTGCTTGAGCTTGCCGCGCGGGCCTTGGAATTGAGGCGTCGAGTGTGGGCCTACGCCTTCGCTCAGCCGCGCTACACCGCGACGGAAGAGCCTCAGCTTGCGGTCGGGATAAAATCCGCCGTGACGCATCCAGCGGCCGAAGATGAAGTTGAGCCGGGGAATCCAGTAGGCGTCGTATTTGGGTGCTCGCCCATCTTCGCAAGCCAGCAGTTGGCGAATCTCCTGCTGCAACTCCGGGGTCAGCGGCTCATCGGCGTCGAGCAGCAGGGTCCAATCCGAGGAGCAGAGATCAAGCGCCACGTTCTTCTGCTCGCCGTGGCCGCCGAAGGCGTGGTAGGTGGTCTTTGCGCCGAAGGATTGAGCGATTTCAATGGTGCGATCTCTTGACCCGGAGTCCACGACAATGATTTCGTCGGCCCAGCGCACGGTTTCAAGCGTGCGAGGCAGGTTCGCCTCCTCGTTCATGGCGATCATGGCTACCGAGAGCGTCTGGCGCATGGAGAGAAGGATAAATCAGCGTGCCTCGGCAACACCGGTGCCAGCAAATACCCTCCTCAATCTGGCGCGAACTATTGCTCACATTCTGATTTCCTGGCTGTACTTAATAGACACTATTCTATTTTATTCCCATTTAAAATAGTCTATATACTATTAATAATCAATTTTCTGATAGTATATGGGCTATTGACAAGACAATTCAAAATAGGCTATAGATTATAAACAGCATCAATCCGAGCTGACACCCATGAAGCGCCAAAGCAAAAAGGCACAATCCCGTAGCAAGCTTGATGAAAGATTCGCTGCAATGGGTCCCATCTCGACCTTTAGCCCACCTGCAAAGGGATGGATCAAGGCTGTGCGCGAGTCTCTGGGCATGACGACGGCGCAACTTGCTCTGCGTCTGCGCATCAAGCAGCCGTCCGTAGTGAACCTGGAACGCTCGGAAGCAAGAGGCACGATCGAGCTGGCAACTCTGCGACGCGTGGCCGCAGCGCTCGACTGCACGCTCATCTACGCTCTGGTTCCCAACCGCCCGCTGGACAGCACGGTGCGAGAGCGGGCGCGTGAGTTTGCGCGGCGTCGTCTGGAGCCGGTCGAGCACTCGATGCTGCTTGAAGATCAGAAAGTGGCGGAAAGGGACAGCGAGGCGCGCATCGATGAAATCCTGCGCGATACCAATCCTCGGCTGTTCTGGGATTAGCCGGTGCCAGACTTCCCTGCTACCGATCTATTCACACAGGCGGACGATGCCTCAACGCCGTTGACGCACGAAGAAGCGCTTGATCTGATCCCATCGTATATTGCCTATCGCTCTGAGTTGAACGCGGCGGAACAGGAGAATATCTTGCGCGGGCAGGCCTGGGCGCTTGCACGAAGGCGCGATCTGCTCAGCGAAAAATTTGTGAAAGATCTGCACAAGCAGATGCTGGGGGATGTGTGGCGGTGGGCAGGCAAATTCAGAACCAGCGAACGGAATATGGGAGTCGCACACTGGGAGATTCCGGCTGCCCTGCGCATCTTGCTGGACGACACAAAAACCTGGATCGAATGCAAGACCTATCCGCGCGATGAGATCGCGGCGCGCTTTCACCATCGGCTGGTGCAGATTCATCCGTTCGTAAACGGAAATGGCCGCCACTCCCGCTTGATGGCCGATCTGCTGGTGATGCAGCCCGGAGGTGTGCGGTTTTCGTGGGGCCGGGCAGGCCTGATCGTTGCGAGCGAAGTCCGTGCGCGTTATATCGAGGCGCTGAAGGCGGGTGACAAGCAAGATATTGCGCCGTTGCTTGCGTTTGCTCGTTCCTAGCGAAAAAGGAACCGCTTCCACACGACAATAGTGTACACTATTTCAGTATGAAGAACGTCACTCTCAGCGCCGACGAAGACCTTATCGAAAAAGCCAGAACCATAGCGCGGACCCAACACACCACGCTCAATGAGGCATTTCGCCAGTGGCTGGCGCAGTTTACCGCGAGCGCTGGCGATGCACAGAATTACCGCGCCTTGATGCAGCGGTTGCGGCACATTGATTCGGGCGGGCACTACACCCGGGACGAGATGAATGAGAGATAGATTTTTTCTCGACACCAACATCTTCGTCTACACCTTCGATCTCAGGGAGGAGAAAAAATCGAAGATCGCCGAAGATTTGATCGACAAGGCTCTGTCGACGGGCAAGGGCGTTGTCAGCTTTCAGGTTATCCAGGAGTTCTTCAACGTTGCCTTCAGGCGATTTGCAAAGCCGCTGAGCACGGCAGATGCGGCACAGTATCTGGTATCCGTTTTCAGTCCGTTGCTAAGCGTCCACTCCTCGGCTGCGCTTTATTCAGAGGCCCTGCGCCTCCACGACCGGTATCGCCTGTCCTGGTATGACTCGCTTATTGTGGCTGCGGCAGTCCAAGCACAATGCGACTTCGTAATGACAGAAGACCTGCAACACGGTCAGAGATTCGGGAACCTGCAGGTCGTGAACCCGTTTCTTTGAGCCACGAACATGCATCAGCGCCGCGTAGAACATCCAATCTACATATTCGCTTCGCCGGCGCGCATGGACTCGTTGAACTTCGGCTTCGTAAAGTCGAGCGCTGCTTCGAGCGAGGCCTTGTATTCATCGGCGCGCGCCATCAGCGCCGGCGTTGCCGCAGCGAACTCGCCATCGAGCGCCATCAGTCCCTGGCCGGCTTCGTCCTTGGCCATGCGCAATAAATCCAGCTCTGTCGTGTTAAGGTACTGCGCGTCGCGCGGGTCGGCGATCCAGACTGGCTTCGAGCCGCCCAACACTCCGGACAGCCAGTAGACCTTGCTCAACAGGTACTTCAACCGCTCGGCATCGTCGGTATCGGTAAAGATAAACTTCTTCTGCCAGCGGCTGTAGAAGCGCGTGGTTACGGGCACAGGCTGGCGGTTGCCCGTCTTCAAAAACTCCAACTGGCCCATGTCGACCGTTTTGCGGACTGCGTTGTAAACAAAGGTCTCGGCATAGGGCTGCTCCATGGCGGGAACGATTTCTGCGAAGGTCAGTGTGACGGCCGCGGACACCTTGGCATGCAGGTTGTGCGCGCCGCCATCGGCCAGGTGCATTTCGCCGTGGACGAGCCAAGTATCCGCGCCGGATGTGGACCGGTGAAAGGGCCACTCAAATTGGCCGAAGGCTACAGGCAAGCCGGCGAGGGTGACGTAGCACTCCGGGCGCGGATTGCGGAGGCGCTTGGCATCGTTTACGAGGTGATGCTCCATCTGGGCAAGCAGGTCGCCGTTGCCGAACTCGAAGGCCTCGGTCAGTTCCAGCTTGACGGTTTTGGCTGCGTCACCGGGCAGGCTGAGGACAAATTCCGTGGTATTGCGGCCGTCGTGGCTGGTGCCTGCCGTGGCCGAGACCAGAACCAGGCCGGCAGCCTTAGCGGCAGTTTCAATGGGTGCGATAAGGGATGTATGCGTTGCAGCAGTCATGCTTGGAGGGTCCGCCTTTGAGAATCGATGCTCTTTCATTTTACGGGAGCAGGATGGGTTCGCGGACGCTGCACAGCAATCTGAACTTTTTGATTTAGCGTGCCCATTTACAATAAGGATCGTGCAGTCCAACCCATCATCGCCGATCATCCTCGCTGAAAACCTGACCAAGACCTACCAGGCGGGCAAGGTGCAGGTGACGGCTGTACGCGGGCTGTCTCTTTCCGTTGATCCCGGTGAGTTTGTGGCCATCGTTGGGCCTTCCGGTTCGGGCAAATCGACACTTTTTTATCTGCTTGGCGGGCTTACGCGCGCCACATCGGGCCGCGTGGTGATCGACGGCATTGACTTTGCCACGCTCGACGACGCCGCGCGCACCCGCCTGCGCCGCCATCGCATCGGATTTGTTTTTCAGAAGTTCAATCTGCTGCCGACGCTTTCCGCCATGGGCAATATTGAGATTGCCTACAACGTGAGCGGCCGCAAGGAACCGATGGATCGCAAGTACCTTGACCATCTTTGCGACCTTCTCAAAATTCAGGGGCGTCTGGTTCACAGGCCATCGGAGCTGAGCGGCGGCGAGCAACAAAGGGTTGCCATCGCCCGCGCTCTGATCACACGGCCAGCCATTGTGCTGGCGGACGAGCCGACCGGCAACCTGGACACGAAAAACTCCGATGCAGTGCTGCACATGCTGCTTCGCTCGAACCGCGAACTGGGCCAGACGACGCTGATGATTACCCACAATCCAGAAGCCGCGGCGGTTGCCGGAAGAATTCTTTACATGCGTGACGGCGAGATTGTGCGCGAGGAAAAAGGTACGCGAGCGGATGAGGTTCTGGCGGCTGCGGCGGGAACATCGATACCGTGATCGGAAGTGCGTTTGTCTGTTACCAACCGAGTTTGACCCGCTTTGCACAGCCCGGTATACTCAGTATTGCTCCCGAGCGGGAGTAGCTCAGTGGTAGAGCATCGCCTTGCCAAGGCGAGGGTCGCGAGTTCAAATCTCGTCTCCCGCTCCAAATCGCCCTCCGGCACCTGCCGGCTTGGCTACGGCGATTTGGCTCTGTAGGTTCCCATGGCAGTCATTCGTGGGTTGAGGCAGCCCTGCCAAGGCGCGGTACCCAAGTGGTAAGGGAGAGGTCTGCAAAACCTTTATGCGCCGGTTCGATCCCGGCCCGCGCCTCCAAATTTTCCTGACAACCTAAAAGACCATTTGTGCGGGCATTTTTCTCTGCTGTGTTGCGACGAATGCACCGCAGTCATCCGCTTGGCTTCCTGACAGCAGGTCGCTGCTGGCGGCGAGGACGCCGCCATGACAGCCGGTCGGGAGACGATTGCTACGTCGGCCTGTTTGGCCGCGGCGGAGGCTGCCTGTCCGGGATACTGGAATACTGGAATGCTGAAATACAGAATATGTAAATTTGAGGACTGTAAAACTGTATTTTTATAAGTTATTTGGAATCAATCTTAAAAAGCGGTTTTACTGGAATACTAAAATAAAGTGCGTTTTTCAAAAGGGCCTATTTTCCGATTTGGGGTCTGACGAAGCCTGAGGTTTTGGCTGCGGGGACGGGCTGGAGTGGTGGGGGCCAGGGTTCACCGTGCTCGGCTGCGCGGGCGGCGGCGCGGGCAAAGTCGGGCGGGGCAGGGATGCGCGGGGCAATATTATCCAGGTCGGCGGGGATCGGAGCGGCTTGCATTGCCTTGGGCAGGCAATAGAGCAGATAGCGGACCATGGCCGTGACGGTGAGGTTGTTTTCGGCGGCTAGACGGCGCGTCTGGCGGTAAAGGTCGTCAGGGACGGCTACGGTGATGTTGCGGATTTTTGACATGGTCGGGTTGGCCTCCGGTGGGTGGAGTTGGGTCTATATAGAGTTTGCGCGTTTTGCTGGTAATTCTCTGCAAAGGTCGGAAACAGGGCCAGTTGAGTGAATATAAGGCGGCGGAATTGATATACGCAACGGCGTTTATCGTTACCTATCGCCGCTACTGCGTGCCCAACTCCGCTGACCGAAAAGCTACAGATCCGCCGATGATGGTGAGAACGCTGTGCGTTGCCGGAATAGGAGTCTGAGGATGTTTGGTGACGTCCTGTGAGAGCACCGCGACATCAGCCAGCATCCCCGGCGCTAGCCGGCCTTTCTTCGTCTCCTGGAACTCAGCAAAAGCCGAACCGCTGGTCAGGATCGCCAGCGCGTCGTCAGTGGATATCGCCTGGGGGTTCTTCGCGTCCGTCATCACACTGAACATCAGCCAAGGGCTCATGCCGCCATCGGACCCGTAGGCCAGCGGTATGCCGGCTGTTTCGAGCGCCTTCCAGGGACGGCCCGGACGTGGTTGCGCGATGACGATACCAAGCTTGTGAGCGCGCGCCATCCGTTCCGGCGTGGTGAAGCCGTCACCATGTTCGAAGCGGACCCGCAGCGGACGCCAGGTCTCCGCAGGAGCCAGCTTTTCCATCTCGTCCATGACCTCATCCGTCATGGCGTCGCCCACGATGTGCATCATCAACTGGTCTTTTCCGTTGAGCGCCAACTTTAGCTGCCGGTCGATGAACGCGACTGAGTAATCCGGACGCCCTCGCCATCCCGGCCTATCGGCGTAGTCCTTGGTCTGGTAGGCAAGCTCCTCGATCGGAGTGCCATCCAGAACGTACTTTACCCCCGCGACACGAACCCTTGGGTTCAGGACCTCTTCCCCTGTGCCCAGCTTCTCGCCCACACGAGCATCTTCAAGAGCCATCGGGAAGCGCATAATCCTGATCCGCAGCGGATCGTCCGGTTGGGCGAAAGTCCTCTCCAGATAGCTCAAGCGCTGGTTGGTGGCCATTACCTGTACGGTCGTTACGCCTTGCGCGAGACGCCGCTGGGCATAGCCATGGAAGGCTTTGACGGAAGGTTCCACGCCCGCCTCATCCGCCAGCCCGCGCTTGACCTCGTTGGCGGCTTCTTCTTCCAGCAGACCGGTTAGATGGCCTGCGGCATCGCGGTCGAAATGGCCGCCTTCGGGGTCCTTCACCGCGTCAGTCAGTTTCAGTTTTGCCAAGCCGCGGGAGTTCAAAATGGCTCCATGTCCCCACCACGATGACACGATGACGGGATGGTTTCCTGCGGCCTCATCAATCGCCTGCCGAGTCTCTCGGGGGTGCCGGATGATTGCCTCTCCGACCTCTCCCTCTATCCAGCCACCTTGTGGTGCCGTCAGTGCTGCGGCCTTCACGGCATCCGCGAGTTCCGCGACCGATGGCTCGGGCCCAGGACCGTGAGGCCCGTTCCCCGGAGGAAAATGCAGTTGCACCCCGAAGTCAGCACCGCCGACATGGTCGTGCGAGTCATTGATTCCGGGCATGGCCATGCGGCCCTGTAGGTCAATGACCTTCGTCTGGGCACCCACAGTGGCCGTTACAGTAGCATCGCTTCCCGCTAGCACAATACGTTCGCCCCGGATTGAGATAGCCTCCACCCAAGGGTCGGCCTTATCACCGGTGAAGATATGCCCATTTCGAAGGACAAGATCGGGCACAACGGGAGGCGTCTGTGCACCCACTGCGGAAGCAATTACAAGCCCCGCGGCAAGCGAGGTGAAGAGGAAGCGATTCATGCAGGAGATCTCCAGGTGAATGCGGTCAATTTTATACCGCAGCCATGACCAAACCGAATTTGTTCGGGATCGGTCCTCATATGTCGGCATGTGTTCTCAGATTGCGCGGCTTCGCCGCGTGGATTGATTTTCAAAAAAGGGATGGGGTTTCAGGGGCCTGAAGGTTTCTTCAAATTCCGCAAGGGCTAACTAAGAACGAGAGGACTCTCGCGGAGATTGCAAGGAGCCGATGCCAGTAGGGCGGCGTACAAATTCGACGCGGACTAGAGCAGAATCCGAGTAACAATGCCCATTGGACGATAGTGAAAGGTGTCATTTTCTTAAGGAAAATGACACTTGATGGACGTGCAGTTGGGTGCATCTACTCGGATGCTGCTGTAGATTCTCAATCTTAAACACGAGTTCGATTCCCGTTAGCGCTACCAAACGATCTCTGAGAAGCCCACTTCATTGGGCTTTTTGATTGTTGCTGTGGAGAATCACGCCGCATCCCAGGCTTTGGCAAGCGTGCCGGCAAGCCAGGCTTCGCCGCGGCGGTAAACAGCTTCGACTGTCGGCCCGCGCCAGCCGTGTGGCATGTCGCGGCGAACGGTGTAGCCGGCTTTCTCTTGCAGGTAGGCCAGGGCGGCATACTGGGCGGGAAACTGGTCGAAGAGGGCGTGGTCGATGACAATTTGCGCGCCGGGTTCCGCGGGTCTGAGCGTTGCTTTGTCGAAGATGGTCTCGCGCAGTACTAGACCCCACCTGACAATACGCGAGCTGTCTGGCCGCTTCTCCCAGAAGTCGTAGTGACGGGCGAGAGCGCTTACATCGCAAAGGACTCCGTGAATCACTGCCCGCTGCTGAATCTCCATCTTGGTTTGCGAGACGGCGCGGTTGCCCTGGACCTTGATGGCGCTGCCGCCGAGCAGATGCAGAATGTCGTTGCCGCGCTCCATGCCGGCGTGGCTGGCGGCGATGAATTCTTCAAACGGAGCCTGCTTCCATGAGGCCACCATGCGTCCGTCTTCGTGCCAGACCTTGCGGAACTCGTCCCAGTGCGCCGTGTCGCGCCACACTGCCCAGTTCTGGATAAGCTCGCGAATCACAGCGCGGTCTTCAAAGTGCCGGTCAGGTTGCTGGTTAGGATTGGGCTCGGACATGATTTCTCCTCAGCGGCGATTCTACTGAAGCCAGGGCAACGCGCGCATTTGCCAGCCCCCAAGGCGGAAATGAAAGAATGGAAGAATGCTGACTCAACTTTCATTTTCTCCTCTCGCTGGAATCAAGACGGAGTTGCTGGCCGTGCTGGCCGTGGATGCGCAGACCGACAAAGGACAGGACGCGAAACCAATCCCCGTGCTGTTGACAGAGGACGAAGCGGTGCAGGCCGCGGCGGAGGCTGTACTCGAAAGCGGCGAGTTCAAATCCGGCGCCAACGAGACGCTGCTGCTGCACGCGCCGGCGGGCCTGGCAGCCAGGAGGCTGTTGATTGTGGGCCTGGGCAAACAGGCCAAAGTGGACGCGCATGGAGTGCGCCGCGCTGCTGGAGTCGCGGTTCGATTCAGCAAGCCGCGTGGCGTTCGGAACCTCGTGTTCGCACTTCCCTCATCCGAAAGTCTGCCCGCTGCGGGAGCAGCGAGAGCGGCGGCGGAAGGCGCGCTCGTCGGCGACTTCGATCCGGACACGTATCGCAGCGACCGCAAGGACCAGAGCGTGGAGACGTTCACGCTGGCTGCCGGCACAGGTGCTGACAAGGCAGTTCTTCAGGCGGCAGTGGACGAGGGCGTGATTGTGGGCGAGAGCCAAAACTTTACGCGCGTGCTGGTGAACGAGCCGGGGAACAAACTCACACCGACGATTCTGGGCCAGCGTGCGGCGGCGATGGCGGCCGAGGTGGGGCTCAAGTGCGATGTCTACTCGACCGAGAAGCTGCACGAGTTGAAGATGGGTTCGTTTTTGGGTGTGGCGCAGGGCTCGGCGGAGCCGCCGGCGCTGATCGTGATGCGCTATGAGCCGGAGGGTGTGACGGACGGACCGATTTTGGGGCTGGTCGGCAAGGGCATTACGTTCGATACGGGCGGCATCTCCATCAAGCCCGCGGACAAGATGGAACAGATGAAGTACGACATGGCCGGCGGCGCGGCGATGATTGGCGCTATGCGCGCCATTGCGCTGCTCAAGCCCAAGGTGCGCGTCATTAGCGTGGTCTGCGCGGCTGAAAATATGCCGGACGGCAAGGCTTACAAGCCCGGAGACGTGCTCACCGCGATGCCATCTGCTGAAGGCAAGCCGGGCAAGACAATTGAGATTATCAATACCGATGCCGAAGGTCGGCTGGTGCTGGCCGACGGGCTTACCTACGCGAAACAGCTAGGAGCAACGCACCTGATTGACGCGGCCACACTGACCGGAGCCTGCGTGGTGGCGCTGGGCATCGTGAATGCGGGAATATTTTCCAATGACGAGGCGGCATACGAAAAATTCAAAAACGCGCTGGCCGTGAGCGGCGAAAAGTTCTGGCGTCTGCCGC
>Ga0302319_10023672_pt1 | contig 10962 bp, 7 predicted proteins | sample Bog_T0_2_FD_203319 | JGI IMG/M metagenome (GOLD analysis project Ga0302319, IMG submission 203319) | Peat permafrost microbial communities from Stordalen Mire near Abisko, Sweden - Bog_T0_2 | ecosystem: Environmental > Terrestrial > Soil > Wetlands > Peat | place: Sweden: Abisko, Stordalen Mire... | reverse complement strand
AGCGGCTACCGGACCGAGCAGGTGCTGTGCGTTCCCTTGCACGCGGAAGGCAAGGTGATCGGCGCCTTGCAGTTGCTCAACAAGCCGGCCGGGTTTACTGAGACCGACGCCGGCCTGCTGGGCCTGCTGGCGCACTTCGCGGCCTCCGCCATCGAGAGCGAGCGGCTTCGCCAGGAGGCTGAAGGGGCCCGGCTCATCCGGCATGAGCTGGCCCTGGCGCACGAGGTTCAGGCGCGCATGCTCCCCGACCCGCCAACCGGTGTGGACCGACTGGAGTGTGTGGGCTTCTGCCGGCCGGCGCGCTCCATCGGCGGGGACTACTACGACCTGCTTCCCCTCCCCGATGGCCAGTTTGCGCTCACTCTGGGCGACGTTTCAGGCAAGGGAATTCCAGCGGCTGTCATGATGGCCAGCATTCAGACGCTGCTCCGCAGCCTGCTCAAACAGGATGCGCACGACCTCGCCGCGCTGCTGGCCGCGCTCAATCTCACCCTCTATGAAACGTCCATGCCAGAGCGCTACTCGACGCTGCTCGTCGGCGTCATATCCAGCGATCGCAGGAGTTTTTCCTATGTGAACGCCGGCCACATCTCGCCGTTGCTCCTCCATGCCGACGGCCGCCTGGAGCGCTTACCCGGAGGGGGTTGCCCGGTGGCGCTGTTTCCGGTGATGAGCTATGAGCAATCGAGCGCCGCCCTCGAGCCCGGCGATACGCTGGTGATCGTCTCTGACGGCATTGTCGAGGCGCGCAACCAGGCGGGCGACTTCTGGGACGAAGCGGAGGTTGAGCGCGTCCTGCTCGCGAACCTCGATGCCCCGCTCAGTCAGTTGCCGGAGTTGCTCTGCGCCGCTGTAGACAACTTCGCCGCGGGCGCTGAGCAGTACGACGATATGACCGTGGTTGCCGTGCGCATCCATTAGTGTCCCGAGTCTGAAATAGGTAACACAAAACCGGTTGTCATTCTGAGCGAACGGGGCCCCGAACGTTTTTCAGTTCGGGGGTGGTGAGTCGAAGAATCTGCGGTTGTTCTTCGATGAACTTAAGACTCACTATACGAGCAGGTTGCGGAGAAACTCACCCGGGCGGCAGGCCGGGGATTTATCCCCGGCATTGAACTATCAAATCGGCGTGGACTTCAGCCCCTGAGGTACATTTTCAGGCCTTATCCCAGTAGCAAGGCCAGTTCCGCATCCACTGACACCCACTTCACGGCAGTCCGGCGTGCGGCGTCTCCACCCTGGTCATCAGAATCGCCGCTCGACGGTTCCCGGCTAACTCTGTCTCATCATAAGTGGGCGCAACACACGCGAACAGCGTGCGGCCGTCGTCTCCGCCCAGCATGCAGGCAAACGCGCACAACTCATTGGTTTCAAGCTCCTCCAGGATTGCGCCGCCCTCAGCCACTCTTATCAAGCGGTGATGCACCACGTCGGCAACCCATATCGCGCCTTCCGCGTCGAGGCAAATCCCATCGGGCACGACCTCAGCTTGCGAAAGAATTTCAGCCACATTTGTGGATGTTGGAGCAGCGCCGAAGCTGGCCCAGTCTCTGCGCTCGCTCAGGCCGTCGCCGGTCACAGTGAATGCGCTGAGCCGGTTCATCGTAGTCTCGGCCACAATCAGCGTGCGTCCATCCGGCGTCATCACTGTTCCATTGGGAAAGCCGAGCTCGTTGGCCACCACGCGGCTCGCGCCGTCCGGCGTAACCAGAATCAGTACCGTGCTGCGTGCTTCTGCGCCGCCCATCAGATCGAATCCAAAGTTGCCGGCCCACGCCCGCCCTTCATGATCCACCAGCATGTCGTTCAGGTGCCACGGCGCAAGATGCGACAGATCCGCATGCACCACCAGCGATCCATCCAGCTCAAGCCGCAGAATTTTTCTCTCGAGCATCGACGTAATCAACAGCCGTCCATCGGGCAGGAAGCCCAGACCGCAGGGTAATCCATCCGTGCGAACAATCGTCTCTGCCGTGCCATCCATCGCAACGGCAAGCACGCTCCGTGTATAGCGGTCAGAAACATACAACCGCCCATCTCTCCATCGCGGGCACTCGGTAAACGTCAAGCCATCAATAAGGGTCGAAAACTTCGGCACGATTAGCCTCGTGGATCTAGGAATTTGCGGCTGGTAGGCAGGTTAGCACGCCAGCGGCTCGCTCTACCGGAGTCTACAATTCCAGACCGAAGCGTCCGGAGGGAGCAGGGGGTTTTAACCCCCTGAAAACGGAGCAAATCGACAAGGCCTTCAGGCCCGGGCCCTTCTCTCTTAATGAGGCTTTTTTCAGCCAACTCACTCTCGACCTCTTCAACCACCCTTTTTCTCCACGCACGATTCGCCCCTCATGGCGTCGCCCGGGGCTCAGCGTACTCGTTCAGATTGAACGGGCGCCAGGCTTCGTCGGGAGGCTTGATGCGGAGAACGAGTGCAAGCGACGACGGCGGTCCCTGAAAGTATGGCACGTGGATGGAGTGCCGACCGGCGCTGAGTTTGACCGGGCCGGCTTTCACCAGTGCGGGGTGGACGCCGTCGTTATCGATGACCTGCCTGTTGTCGATTTCCAGGCGGGAGCCATCGTCGGATTGGAGTTCGAATCCGTATTCGCCTGGCTTCGTAATGAAGAACTCGCCGTAATAGTCGACTCCGAACCAGGTGTTGTTCCGCGTGACCCCAGGGATGCCTCCGGCAACGGTAATGTCTTGATTCTCGACCTTGAGCATATCGGTGTAGATGGAGCCGACTGGCTCGAAATTCCAGAAGTCGGGCAGCTCGGCCGTGCCGGTGGATAGCTCGTAAACGTCGCCACAGAAAGCGTTGTCCCGCGGAGTCACCGCGCCAAACGAACGAATGGAGCCCTCAGGACGGAGAAGCGCAGCCGCTTTTTCGCTCTGTGCGGCGAGCGAAACCGGAAGCGACGCGTCCACAGTTCCCAGGTTTCCGGTCTCACGGTCGCGCACCACAAAGCGAGCCAGGGGCGGAGCTTCGCCGGGGATCTCAAGCAGGTTGACAAGGCCCTGGCTTTGCACGCGTTCGAGTTGAGCGGCATTTAGCTGGCGGTCTGTGGAGTAGTGCAGGTATCGAACAAGCTCGCCCGTCGCATCGAAAGTACACATGCCAAAATCGAGCTGGACGAGGGTGTTGCTTCCGTCCAGGCCGATGCCTGCCAGGGATTCAGGGCGGACGGTGACCGCGTATTTCGCAGTCTTTGCGCCCGGAGACGAGAGTGGATGCGCTGTGATTGCCAGCGTCGGCGGAATGAGGGGATGGAAGCATGCCGCTTCGCCAAGCGCGGCGCTGTCGGCGGCATTGATGTGTTCCGCGTGGTGGGAGTCGTCGCGCGTGGGGCCCACGTAGTAGCGGTGACGGTACGAGAGCGATACCATCAGATGCCTCGATTTGACCAGGATCTCGTGGAAGCCCGGCTCTGGCGATGCCTGAATGGCAAGCTCATAGTGGGTTGTTGAATTCAGCGCGCAGATGGCGCCCGAGCTGATGCGAAAGCCGCTGTCCGCCGAACCGGCGTGGCTGGCATCGCGATGAGGATCGATAGCCCGCAGATAGAGAATGCGGTGCGGATTCTTCTCTTTGCGGTTGCCGAGTTCGAAGACCTCAAAGTCTTTCTCGCCGAGATCGGTGACAGGCTTGTTGGTGTTCCAGTCTCGCGCCACTACGTCGATCACCACCTCGCGGGTAGTGATCTTCAGAACCATTGGAGCCTCGTCCGGAGCTGACGACGGAGTCTCTTGTGCGGCCATCGGCAGGCACAGCGACATTGCGAGCCAGGCCGAAATAAGAACAAAGTGGTACAGGTCGTGCTGGCTGTACATGGCCGCAACTCTATCGCACCACGAGAAAGATTGGGAAGAGCAAATTAACCTTCCCGTTTCTCCACACTCGATTCTCCCCTCAAGGCGTCGTCTGCGGCACAGGGTAGTCGGCCAGGTTGAACGGGCGCGTCGGTCCATTCGGCGGCTTGATGGTCAGGATGAGCGCGAAGTTGGTCGGCGACCCCTGGAAATACGGCACATGGATCGTATGCTGGCCCACAGCTAGCGTCATCTTCCCGGTCTTCGACTGGGCACCATGTATCTCGTCGTTCTCGATGATCTCGTGGTTATCGATCTCCAGGCGGGCGCCGTCGTCGGCCTCCAGATCGAACTTGTATTCGCCTGGGTTCGTAATGTAGAACTCGCCATAGTAATCGATGCCGAACCACTCCACGGTGCGCGACACGCCGGGAATGCCCACTTGACCGGTTTCGTCCTGATCCTGAACGTTTAGCGCATTGGTGTAGATGGACGCGATGGGCTCGAGATTCCAAAAATCGGGAATCACAGCGGCGCCGAACGATATTTCGTAGAAGTCGCCGCAGAATGCGTTTGGGAGCGGGGTGATGACGCCGAAGGCCCGGATGGTTCCTATCGGAGGCGGCTGGAACTTTTCTTGCCCGTTCTGCCCGGAAAGTGAGATCGGGCGCGACACATCCACGGCTCCCATGTTTCCGGTCTCGTGATCGCGTATAACCAACCGCACCAGGTACGGCGTACCGCCGGGGATTTCGACCTGTTTTGCAAGGCCGTGAGCCTGGGCGTCCTGGAGTTCGGAGGGAGTGAGATCGCGGTCCGAGGAGGTGTGATAGAACTGGGCAACATTGCCCGAGGCATCGAACGTGCACATGCCAACGTCGAGGTGAACGTGCGTGTTGGCTCCGTCAAGCCCAATGAGGTAAAGAGATTCGGGTCTGATAACGATGGTGTAGCGCGTCGACTTTCCGCCGGGGATGAGGACCGGGTGCGCGGTGATGGCTAGCGTGGGCGGAATGAAGGTATGGGCGCATGCGGCGTCGCCCAGAGCGATGCTTTCCGAGTTGTCCTTGCTCTGTTTCGCAACGGTGCCGGGGGTTGGTCCCACGTAGTATTGATGCCGGAACGAAAGCGTAACTCCTGCACGCGTAGTTTTTACCAGTACCTGATGAAACCCGGGCTCCCCCGAGGCCGGAACAGTGAACTCATAGTGAGTAGTCGCATTCAGTGCGCACACGGCGCCGGAGTGGATGCTGAATCCGCTTTCATGTCCTCCATTTTGGCTGGCCGCGCTGTGCGGGTCGATCACGCGCATCGAGAGAATGTGAAGCGGATTCTTGTCCGCATTCTTGCCGGCTTGAAAAACCTGGAATTCGTTCTGGGCAAGATCGCCAACCGAATTATGGTTCTTGTCCCGCGCCACCACGTCGATCACCACCTCCCGGGTGGTGATCTTCAGCACCAGTGGAACATCGGGCTGAGCCAGCGGCGCAGCGTTTTGCGCGGCCATCGGAGCCGATAGCGAAGCGACCAGGAAGGCCCCGACGAGAATGGGATGGAAGCGTTTACTTTGGCTGAACATGCCCGCAACTGTATCGCATCAGGAGAAGATTTGTGAAGAGAAAATTCTTGAAATGTTCAACTGCGGCGCAAAACTCGTCGCCCCGCAACCGAGAATTCCTGAATGTCCGCACTCGGCTTATGCTATCCTCTCCGCGTGGCAACCGCTTCCCCGCCCCCGATTGCTGTAACCCGCCGGCATACTGCGCTGGTCCGTGTCACGCACTGGCTCACGGTCATTTCTTTCTTTGCCCTGCTCGTCACCGGCGCTGAACTCGTCATCTCTCATCCGCGATTCTATTGGGGCGAAACCGGCAACTCGGGTACACCCACGCTCTTCAAAATACCCATCCCCTCGTCGCGAGATACCGTTCCCACCGGCTACAACTACGTCTTGCCGGACCAGAACGGCTGGAGCCGATATCTCCACTTTGAAGCCGCATGGGTTCTGGTCCTCACCGGTTTGGTTTACGTGACCGCGAGCGTCATGACGGCTCACTTCCGCAAAAACCTGCTCCCCTCGCCAGCCCAATGGTCCTCAAGCGCAATCCGCGATGTCTTCCAAAAATACCTCCGCCGCGCACCGCCCGGCGATGCAGAAAGCCATTCCTACAACGTTGTCCAGCGCATTTCCTATCTGCTGGTAATCTTCGTTCTGTTTCCCTTCGTTATCTGGACTGGCCTGGCCCTTTCTCCGTCCTTCGATTCCGCGCTGCCCGCAACCGTCAACCTCCTCGGAGGCCGGCAATCCGCGCGCACACTGCACTTCTTCGTCTCCGGGCTTCTCGTAATCTTCCTCGTCGCCCACGTCACTATGATTTCTCTTGCCGGATTCTGGAGTCGCACGCGGGCCATGATCACCGGCCGCGTCAAATTCCCTTCGGAGCGCTCATGAACATCTCACGCCGACGCCTAATCACCACCGGTGTTGCCGCCGCAGCCGGTGTCGCTGGCCTCGCCGCGGCTTCCCGCATCGCCCGCCAACATTCGCTCATCCCACCCGACGGCTGCAGCCTCTACGGCCCCGGCGAAACCCTCACCTACGCCGCCCAACGGCTGCTCACCAGGCACTCGCTGGCCCGCGAATTCCCCCGAAGCATGATCTCCAGCGTGCCCTTTGCCAACGAGATCGCCAAGCCCACAGAGGAATTCAAGCGCCATCAGGCCGCCGGCTTTTCCACCTGGCGCCTTACTGTCGATGGGATGGTCGCGCACCCCACCGCCTTTTCGCTCTCCGACCTCAAGACCCTGCCCACCCACAGCCAGATCACCGAAGTAGTCTGCGAAGAAGGCTGGTCGTATGTCGCCGAGTGGATCGGAACCCCGCTGGCCAACGTCCTCCACGAGGTCGGCGTCTTGCCGCAGACGCGCTACATCGTCTACTACGCCAGCGAGCCTTACCTGTGGGGAAGCATCGACATGGCCGACGCCCTGCATCCGCAAACCTTGCTCGCCATGGGAATGAACGACGGCGACCTGCCGGTTAAGTTCGGCGGCCCGCTGCGCATAAGAGTACCCCGCCAGCTAGGCTACAAGAGCCTCAAGTTCCTAACCCACATCACCGCCACCGACACGCTCAAGCGCTTCGGCAAAGGCCTGGGCTCCGTAGACCCGGAATACGGCTACTCCTGGTACGCCGGCATCTGAGACCCGCAAAGGTCGCAATGTCGCCAGCCTCACAGCGGGCACAACGTCATAACCGCGAGTCAGTTGACAATCCAGCCTCGCGGAGATCCCAGGCCGAACGGCGTTTGCCGGGATTCATCCGACTCGGATGGGCCGCCTGCTAAACAATTTTAGTTGCGGAAGGATCATTAGACGGCGTTTTTCCCGGCGCTTTGTAAAGACTGGTCGGTTTTGTGATTTTTTCCTTGTTCGCTTTTTATTCGCTATAATATATAGATACCTGTTATTAACAGGTCCGCAACCTGCGGCAGTTTCGGTTGCTATGCTTGGACGAAGGGGGGCTCATGCCACGTGGCGAGTTGATGAAGAAGCTCTTCTACAGTTATGCCAATGGAGATGATCTGACCTTCAAGGATGTTGCCGGTGAGATTATCCGAGACGAAGAGTCAAAAAACAACCGGGTCCTCGCGAATGCACTCCGGAGGAATCTTAGCACTTGCTCAGTAAGTCGCCCCGTGGGGGCGACGCCGTTGACATTGCGCAAATTAGCGGTACTTCCGTTCGAGCGGGAAAAACAACTTCCATTGGTCGATCAGGTGAAGCCGGAGAGGCGTGCAGCCGACCTCATTCTAGATCGCCACAATCAGCAGACCCTAAAGTTGCTTCTTAGAGAATTCAGGCAACGCGACACGCTAGGGGCGCACGGTTTGCGACCCCGAACCAGACTCCTGTTTTGCGGCCCTCCGGGCTGTGGAAAGACACTCTGTGCCGAGGTATTGGCGCACGAGGCTGGCCTACCTTTACTCAAGACAAGCATGGATGCCCTCGTTTCGTCTCTTCTCGGCGAGACAGCTTCTAACCTGAGGAAAATCTTCGATTACGCTGCTGCTCAGCCGGTTGTTCTGCTTCTTGACGAGTTCGACGCAATCGCGCGACTACGTGACGATGACACGTTGAACGGCGAACTTCGCCGTGTCGTAAATAGCCTCCTAACCTTAATTGAAAACTACAAAGGTCAGGGATTTGTGATCGCGGCTACTAACCACGAGAAGCAATTAGACCCCGCAATTTGGCGACGATTTGATGACGTAGTCTTCTTCGAGAGGCCGGGCAGGAATGAAGTTCTCAGGCTACTTGACCTGAAGTTTAGGAATTTCGGACGGAATTTTGAGTCGCACGAAGTAGCGAGTTTTTTGAGCGGCTTCTCGCATGCCGATATTGAGAGGGTATGCCTGAATTGCATTCGTGATGCCGTGCTGAATGGCCGAAAGGTCGTGGGCAAGCGGGAGCTTCTTCGTGGCCTAGTCCTTGAAAAGCGGCGAAGAAGCCTGTCTGAGGTTCATCAGAGGTAAGAACGTCACTGATGCCCGAACTTCCACATCTCATACTGCCGAGGGCGAAAGGCGAGCTAGAGCGCCGAAAACGGCCAGGTTTTGGCTTTGGGGTACCCCGAGATCAGCGAAAACAAGCCGAACTGGTTGGGCAGCAGGTAGCTGAGACATTAGACGCCCTCGCCAAGTTGAGAGCAACTGTTGTAGACCCACAGTTGATAATCCGGGTTCGCACGGCCGTCCCCGTTACGGAAGATCAGTGGGAACTGGCAGGCTTGGTTGTATTGGGTCAAGACGACCGGGAATCAGTAGTCCTGTTTTCAAGCGATGGACAACTGACTGAATTCCGACGCAGGCTGTCGTCATATGCGAATCCGATTCCCGAAGGCCAGCGAAACCCTTCTTACGCTAATCTGATCGGGGCTATCGAAGAATTCCGCCCCCTGTCTCCCGAAGATCGCATAGGCCCATCTCTTCGTGATGAGGGTTACGATACGGTCGAGTCATTCGCCGACAACCGCGTATTCTTGCTTGATGTAGAACTCTGGGACACTGGACCGCAGGAACATCGCGCGGAAGAGGTGGACAAGCTTCGAGTCCAACTAGGTGAGCGCGGTGGGGAGATAACAGATCACTATATCGGACAGACTTTTACTGTTCTCCGAGTTGAAGGGACAGGCGTCGCGATTCGCTGGCTCCTTGGGCTACCGTCCGTTTGCATAGCCGATCTGCCGCCGACAGTAGATATTGAGATAGGACGCCTGCTTGACTCGACGATCGACAACATCGGAATAATCGAGGCCCCTGACGCCGAGGCACCCTTGATTGGCGTTTTGGATTCCGGCATAAACAACGCTCATCCGTTGCTTGCGAGCGTTGTGATCGGTCGAATAGCGGTCCCAGCATCTCTCGGTCTAAGCGACGACTATGGCCATGGATCGAAGGTAAGTGGGGTTGCGGCTTACGGGGATGTGCGGGCGTGCTTAGAAGCGGGAAGGTTCAAGGCGTCCGCGAGGCTTATAAGCGGCAAAGTTGTCAATGCGCAGGGAAAATTTGACGATCGCCGGTTAATCGCGTCGCAGATGGCCGAAGTTGTTCATCAGCTTCACGATCTTGGATGCCGGATCTTCAATATCTCCCTCGGAGACCGTCAGAAAGTTTATGGCGGGGCGAGGGTCGGAACCTGGACCGCAGTCTTGGATGAACTGGCAAGGGAATTGGATGTTCTATTCGTAGTTTCTGCCGGCAATTATGAGCACGTACCCGTTTCAGATCCGGAGGAACACCTCACGGAGTATCCGCGGTATCTATTGGATCCCTCGAGCCGCATTGTCGAACCTGCTCCGGCCGCGATTGCTTTGACTGTCGGCGCAATCGCGAGTGCGGCGGCAGTCGGGGATCGCCTGCCGGGCGACGTGTCCTTGCGGCCAATCGCATCGATGGGGGAACCGGCTCCATTTACTAGGGCGGGGTTCGGTGTGGCGGAAGCACTGAAACCGGACCTCTGCGACGACGGCGGAAATAGTTTTTATGACGGGATGACGCAGGGTGTAGCGAGACGTGCGCAAAGCGAAATCCTGACAACTTTCCCTCGATACATCGAGCGGTTGTTTACCACCGAGCGAGGTACTTCCTACTCTGCTCCGCTTGTTTCACACAAGGCAGCGATAGTCCTCCGCAGGATGCCCGAGGCGAGTGCGAATTTATTGCGTGCCTTGCTCGTAAACTCTGCGCGAATCCCGGAGCCAGCTCGCAGCCGCCTCGAACCCCTGGGCGAAGAATGCGTCATGCGCCTTTGCGGGTACGGCATTCCCAACGCGACGGCTGCCGCGACTTCAGATCGAAACAGAGTGGTGCTCTATGCCGATGATGAAATTGGAATGGACAAGTTCTTTGTTTACGAAATCCCAATACCGCCAGAGTACGCAGAGACGAAGGGCCGACGTTATATCAAGGTTTCTCTCGCTTTCGATCCTCCGACGCGGCACACTAGAGCCGCGTATTTGGGGGTTGAGATGTCCTTCCGTTTGGTTCGTGGCAAGACCTTGGCCGAAGTGCGGGAGCACTATCGAAAGAGAAACACAGCCTTGGAGGGACGTCACCCGGAATTGGGAAGTCGCTTCGATTGCAGTTTCGATATTGGTTCGAATTTCCGCGAGCGCGGCACGCTCCAAAGTGCAACATTCCCAATGTCCGTTAACCCGAAGATGGAGTATAGTGAAACCTATCTCCTAGTCGTACGGTGCGAACGCCAATGGTTCGCAGTTGAGCACGCGATGCAGCGATTTGCCGTCGTTGTCGAGATGAGCCACGTCCAGGACATCGACCTCTACGAGTTAGTACGAGCGCGCGTCCAGGCTGAGCGAGTTCGGATTCGGCAGCGCTAAACTCGTTTCAGCCGCTCGATCTCAAGGTCACAGCTGATCTCATCCGATTCACGGGTAATCAGGCGTTTCGATCTCTTGGATATGTAACGTTAGCTCGGCAAGTAGGAAGCAATCCAACCGGCGCCTGTGACCATTCCGAATCATCCCGCGGCCCCAGCCCGCCTGCAACCCTGCCCCACCGCCCAATCACCCGCCCACCCTCTTCTCCGCAAAAAAACCACGCCGGTTTTGCATAGTATTTCGCACCCTTGGCG
>Ga0302319_10023670_pt1 | contig 10963 bp, 9 predicted proteins | sample Bog_T0_2_FD_203319 | JGI IMG/M metagenome (GOLD analysis project Ga0302319, IMG submission 203319) | Peat permafrost microbial communities from Stordalen Mire near Abisko, Sweden - Bog_T0_2 | ecosystem: Environmental > Terrestrial > Soil > Wetlands > Peat | place: Sweden: Abisko, Stordalen Mire... | reverse complement strand
CTCCAGCTACGTCCTGCTAGCCGCGGGATGGGCCGCCCTCGCGCTCGCTCTCCTCTCGCTCCTCGTAGACCGCCGCCCCGAACCCTGGCCGCGCTGGCTCCGCATCTCCACCTGGCCCTGGTTCGTCTTCGGCTCCAACGCCATCGCGGCCTTCACTGTCTCGGTCATCGTCGTCAAGACCGGCCTCTACTTCAAACACACCAACAGCGTCACCGGCATCAAGACCAGCCTCTGGGGCCTTTACTACCAACACCTCTTCGCCCGCCACGCCTCCACCAACTGGACCTCGCTAGCCTTCGCCCTCAGCATCGTCCTGATCTGCTTCCTCCCCAACCTTTTCCTCTGGCGTCGCAAGATCTTCCTCAAGATTTGATCTCACGCCTCCACACCCTGCAAGAATCCTCGCCCCGCGTCACAATAGAAGAGCATCACGAAAGACGAGGGAAAACCTGTGGGATATGAAAGTCTGCGCGACTGGATCAAGGCACTCGATAAAGCTGGAGAACTAAAACGCGTCACCGCCGAAGTTTCCCCCATCCTCGAGATGGCCGAGATCGCCGACCGCGCCTCCAAAGCCGGGAAGGGAACTGCCAAAGCCGGAGGACCCGCTCTCCTCTTCGAAAACATCACAGGCTACAAGGGCGCACAAGTCCTGATGAACCAGTTCGGCAGCGAGCGCCGCATGCGCCTCGCCCTCGGAGTCAACAGCCTCGACGACGTAGCCAAGCGCATCGAAACGCTCCTCCACCCGGTCCTCCCCACCGGCCTCATGGACAAGCTCAAGCTCCTCCCCATGCTCGCAGAAGTGGGCAGCTTCTTCCCCAAGCTCATCGACCGCAAGAAGGCCTCCTGCAAAGAAGTCATCCTCCGCGGCGAAGACATCGACGTCCTGAAATTTCCCGTTCTCCAAACCTGGCCGCAGGACGGAGGCCGCTTCATCACACTCCCCTGCGTCACCACCCGCGATCCCAAGTCCGGCAAGCGCAACGTCGGCATGTACCGCATGCAGGTCTACGACGGCCAGACCACCGGCATGCACTGGCAGCGCCAGAAAGTAGCCGCCGAGCACGCCCGCGACCGCATGAGAGCCGCCACCACGGACAAGGCCGGCGAAGTAGAACTCATGGCCCTAACCTCTGGAGGCACCTCCGCAGCCGCCCCCAACTCCGTCAACCAGCTCGTCGCCACCAAAATCCGTGGCGAGCGCATGGAAGTAGCCGTAGCCATCGGTACGGACCCCGCCACCACCTTCTCGGCCATCGTGCCCGCGCCGCCCGAAGTAGAGGAGTATCTCATCGCCGGCTTCCTCCGCCAGGAAGCCGTAGAGCTAGTCAAATGCGAGACAGTAGACCTCGATGTCCCCGCCCATGCCGAAATCATCCTCGAAGGCTACGTCGAGCTAGGCGAACTCCGCAACGAAGGCCCCTTCGGCGACCACACCGGCTTCTACACCATGCAGGACGACTACCCCGTCTTCCACATCACCTGCATCACCCACCGCAAGAACCCCATCTACGCCGCGACCGTCGTCGGCAAGCCACCGATGGAAGACGCCTGGATGGGCAAAGCCGTCGAGCGCATCTTCCTCCCGCTCATGAAGCTCACCCTCCCTGAAATCGTCGACATCAACCTCCCCGCCGAGGGAGTCTTCCACAACCTCATGATCGTCAGCATCCGCAAGAGCTACGCCGGCCACGCGCGCAAAGTCATGAACGGAATCTGGGCGATGGGCCAGGCCATGTTCACCAAGTGCATCCTCGTCCTCGACGAAGACTGCGACGTCCAGGACCTCGCCGAAGTCACCCTTCGCGTCACCAACAACATCGACCCGGAGCGCGACATCCAGTTCACACTAGGCCCGGTCGACTCCCTCGACCACGCCAGCCGCCTGCCCAACTACGGCAGCAAGATGGGCATCGACGCCACGCGCAAATGGGCCGCCGAGGGCTTCAATCGCCCGTGGCCGCCCATGCTCACCATGCCCGCTGAAATCAAATCCAAAGTCGACGCCATCTGCAAAGGCCTCGGCTTCTAGCCAGCCCCACACATCGACGAACGCCCCGCTCTGCGGCCCGGGAGACTCGTTCACGCGAACCACTCCCCACGTATGGTGCTGAAGAGAGTCAGCGGATTGTATACCACCCACCAGCGTTAAGCTGTTCGAAACGTTGCATCAAGACCACGCCCTCTAATGCTCGAATATCGTCATCGCGAAACCACGAGGTTTACCGATGGCGTTACGCAGAGCGGTATATACGTCGCCCCTGGCTGCGCTCCTAGTGAGCGCGGCCCTGGGGGCACCCAGAGTGTCTGCCCAAGCCAGCAATGTTCCCCCGCCGTCCGGTGCCATTCTCGACCTCGCCGGCCAGCCTGTAAATCATGGCCTCGCCGTCACCGAATCGGTCAGCTTCGAAGCCGCCTTCGCCAACACCGACATCACGTTCGCCTTCCGTGAAGATCCCGCCTTCATCTCCTTTGGAGACGTCTCCCTCACCGACACCAACACCGTCAGCGCCAACAACCTCATCCTCAACGGAGACTTCTCTTCAGGCTCCGGCTCGGCCGCGACCGATTGGAACTACGCCAACATTTACAAAGCCATCGCCGGCGGCACAGTTCAAACCACCTTCTGCGGCGGTGGCCTCACAACCTGCTGGTACGACGGAGCCATTCAGGGCTACGATGCCATCGATCAGTACGTCGCAACCATCGTAGGGGATACCTACCTGCTTTCCTACGCCTACAGCGATAACGGCAACCTGACAACGATGTCCCACCTCTCCACTGACGGCAACACCATCGGCACCGGAGGCAACGGCATCGATATCCTCGACTACGCGCAAGCCGGCCTTCCTCCTGCAGGCGACACCAGCGTCACACCGGAACCCAGCTCGCTCCTCCTCCTCGCCACCGGACTCCTCATGCTCGGCGGCCTCTTCCAGAAAAAGCGCCGCACCAGACTCAGCCAAACGAATTTCTAACCCTCCATCGAGCCTCCGTCACACCCTCCTACGCCCCGAACGATATACTGCACAGGGCGCATATACCCCACCGCGCTCAAGTAGGAGACAGGTTTGGCGAAGGCAGAAATCGGCATCATCGGCGGCAGCGGGCTCTACAACATGGACGGCCTCACCGACGTCACGGAACTCCGCATCGAAACCCCCTTCGGCGACCCCAGCGAGACCATCGCCGTCGGAACCCTCGAAGGCCGCAAGGTCGCCTTCCTCGCGCGCCACGGCAAGGGCCATCGCATCCTCCCCAGCGAGCTAAACTTCAAGGCCAACATCTACGCCCTCAAATCCCTCGGCGTCACCAGCATCCTCTCGGTCAGCGCAGTAGGCAGCCTCAAAGAAGAGCACAAGCCCACCGACTTCATCATCCCCGACCAATTCATCGACCGAACCTTCGCCCGCAACGCCACCTTCTTCGGCGAAGGCGTAGTCGGCCACATCGCCTTCAGCGATCCCGTCTGCCCCATCGTCTCGATGGTCTTCGCCAAAGCCTGCGCCGAAGTCGGTGTAGTCGGCAAACGCGGCGGCACCTACATCTGCATGGAAGGCCCGCAGTTCTCCACCCGCGCCGAGTCGAACCTCTACCGCTCCTGGGGTGCCGACATCATCGGCATGACTAACCTCCAGGAAGCCAAACTAGCCCGCGAAGCCGAAATCAGCTACGCCACCCTCGCCATGGTCACCGATTACGACTGCTGGTACGAGGGCCACGACTCCGTCACCATCGAGCAAGTGATCGCGGTCATGCACCAGAACTCCGGCAACGCCCAGAAGGTAGTCAAAGCTGCCGTCCGCCTAATGCCCACGGACCTAAGCGACAGCCCAGCCCAGACCGCCGCCAAGTTCGCCATCATGACCGACAAAGCCCTCATTCCCGCAGCCACTAAGGCCAAACTAGACCTCCTCTACGGCAAATACTGGTAGGGCGCAGATTCCTTGTTCCTCATATTCATCATCGTTGGCATGGGCGGTTTGGTTCTATTCATAGTCTCTGCCGCGTTTTTGTTCCTGCGCCGCAAACGATCTTCGTCTACCGAAAGCTCGTTGTCCTACTTAGGAATGACGCTCGGTTTGGCATTAGCAGTTAGTTGTTGGTGGATTCGTCGTTAGGACGCCAACGAAGTACTTAGATAAGGATTCGCATGTCCATACTCGTAGTAGGTTCCGTAGCCTTTGACACCCTCGAAACCCCCAGCGGCAAGCGCGAGCGTGTCCTCGGCGGCGCCGCCACGCACTTCGCCCTCGCCGCCAGCTTCTTTACCAAGGTCCGCGTCGTCGGAGTAGTCGGCGAAGACTTTCTCCCCGAGCACGAAGCCGTCCTCACCTCCCGCGGCGTCGACACCACCGGCATCGAGCACGTTCCCGGCAAGAGCTTCCACTGGACCGGCAGCTACGTCAAGAGCCTCGATGCCGCCGAAACCCTAGCCACCGACCTCAACGTCTTCGCCGACTTCGAGCCCAAGATCCCGGCCAGCTATCTCGACACCGAGTACCTCTTCCTCGCCAACATCGACCCCGTCCTGCAACACCGCGTCCGCGCCCACATGCCCAACGCGAAGCTGGTAGCAGGCGACACGATGAACTACTGGATCGCCGCCCACCGCGACAACCTCCTCAAGGTCCTCCGCGAGCTAGACATCCTCATCATCAACGACAACGAAGCCCGCATGCTCAGCGGCGAAACCAACAACATCCGCGCAGCGAAAGGCGTCCTCGCCCTCGGCCCCAAGTCGCTAGTCGTCAAGTACGCAGAGCACGGCAGCGCCGCCTACTTCTCCCCGCACAGCTTCGGCGACGGCTTTGAACACAAGCAATTTCGTGCACCAGCAACGCCCCAGGAAGAAGTAGTCGACCCCACCGGAGCAGGCGACTCCTTCGCCGGAGGCTTCTACGGCTACATCGCCTCGCAAAGAAAACTCACCCCCGAAGTCTTCCGCAAGGCTATGTTCTACGGCTGCGTCCTAGGCTCACTCTCGGTAGAAGCCTTCGGAACCGAACGCCTCCAGCGCACCACCCGCGAAGAAATCGACCAGCGCTTCGAACACCTAAAAGAAATCTCCCACCTCTAACCCGATGGCCCGATCAAGATCAGACCGACGCACCGCCAAGCTCACCGAGTTCAAACCCGGTGAGCTCGTCCTCGGCCAAAAGTCCTCCCGCACCGGCTCCTTCCGCCAAACCCCCATCTGGGTTCCCGGAGATCCCGAAGCCGTCCGCCCGGTAGTCCCCGGCGAAACCTACCCGATCTTCGCAGCTGGCATTCTCATCGCCTTCGTCGCACTCTTCGTCTGTGTCCATCGCGGCTACCTCCTCCTCTATGGAGACGCGGTAGCCCATCTAGCCATCGCCCGCCGCATCCTCGACGCGAAATGGCCCGGCATCGCCCAGCTAGGAGGCGTCTGGCTCCCACTCCCGCACATCCTCATGCTGCCCTTCATCATGAACATGCGCATGTGGCAGACGGGCCTCGCCGGAGCGCCCATGTCGATGCTCAGCTACGCAGCCAGCGTAGCCGGCATCTGGCGACTCGCGCGGCGTATGATGCGCCTCCGCTGGGCGCTCCTCGCAACCACCTTCTACGCGCTCAACGCCAACCTCCTCTTCCTCTCGACCACCGCCATGACCGAAGCGCTCTTCCTCGCGCTCCTCATCTGGACGGTAGTCGCCACCTCCGAATCCATCGCGGCCCTCCGCGCCAACGACACCGTTACGGCGCGAGCCCGCATGATGCTCGCCAGCTTCCTCATCTTCGGCCAGGTCTTCACCCGCTACGACGGCTGGATTATCGGCGCGATCATCTGGCTCTGCTTCGCCATCGCCATCTTCCGCTCCTCAGCAGACATCCGCCGCCGAATGCGCCCGTGGTTCATCGCCTTCACGATCATCGTCGCCGCCGGCCCGCTGCTCTGGTTCTGGTACAACGCCCACTTCGAGCACGACTGGCTAGACTTCCTCCGAGGCCCCTACTCGGCCAAACAAATCGAGCGCCGCACCGCGCCTCCGGGACAGCACTACCGCGGCTGGCACAACATTGGCTGGGCCGCACTCTTCTACACCCGAACCGCGCAGATCGACGCAGCCGCATGGGAGACAGGTTTCGCTCTCCTGCTCGCCGCGCTCTACGGCCTCTACCTCTCCATCAAACGCCGCACGACCAGCGCCGTCCGAGCCCGAGCCGAATCCTTCGCACTCCTCCTCTGGATCCCGCTCCCGTTCTACATCTACTCCGTCGCCTACGGCTCCGTCCCCATCTTCATCCCCCAACTCTGGCCCCACGCCTACTACAACGCGCGCTACGGCATGGAACTCCTGCCCGCGCTAGCCCTCTACGCAGCACTCTCCGCCGAGCAGCTAGAGACCTTCCTCAAATCCCGGACCTCCAACGTCCCGCGTCTTGCCGCGCGGCTCTGGCAGCCCACCGCCATCGCTCTCTGCGTAGCCAACTGCATCGCCATGATGTACTTCATCCCCATGGTCCTTCAGGAAGCCATCCACAACTCCACCACCCGCGTAGCCCTAGAGCGCAATCTCGCCAACGCGCTCGAGCTCATGCCGCAAAACGTTCCTGTGATGATGTCCCTCACCAACCACGTAGGAGCCGTCCCTCTAGCAAACCGCACCCTGCGCAGCATGATCTCCGAGAACGACGATCAGACCTGGCAGATAGCCCTGAAAGATCCCGCCCACAACGCCGCCTACGTCATCGCAATCGCGGGCGACGCCGTCGACAAGTCCGTTACGGCTCACCCTCAAGGCCTCGCCGAAATGGAAGTTGTCTGCACCACCGGCCAGCCCTGCGCCCGCGTCTATCAGTCCCTCCTCTGGACCCCCGCTGCGGCAAAATAATTTCCATCAAATCCAATTTTTCCGCATCCGCCGAGGCTAACGCGCAAGACACAACCCGCATCCCAGTAATTGGCCGCACAAGCAGCGGTTGCACAACAAACCGGGCTGAACGCTCGCCGGTTAGAACGCAAAATAATCAACGCAACACAGCACACTCGCTCCCACGAGGCTGCGAACGTGTGCCCACACAAACCACAAGGAGTAAGGGGCCATGGGAATCTTCACACCGGATGTAAACAACCTACGTGAGCTGTATCTCAACATGCTGCAACACGCGCTCAACAGCGAAAAGCAGATCGTCGAAAAGGGCCTCCCCGCGATGATCGAGAAGTCCACCAACCCTGAGCTTATTCAGGCCTTCCGCGACCACCTCAGCGAATCCAAGCAGCATGTCATTCGTCTCGAGCGCATCCTCGATGCCGCCCAGGGCGAAGTCAACGAGTCCAAATGCAAGGTCACCGCGCAACTCATTAGCTCGGCTGAATCCGAGATCTCTGACGCAGCCAACCCCGGCATCCGCGATGTCATTCTGATCGCCGCCGGTAACCAGGTAGAGCATCACGAGATCGCCGTCTACGGAACCCTGCGCACCTGGGCTGAAGTCCTCGGCAACCAGCAGGACGCACAGCTCCTCGACAAAACTCTAGCCGAAGAAGAGAAGGCAGATGCACTCCTCACCAAGCTCTCCCAACAGATCAACGTAGCCGCGCCCGTAGCGTAACGCAATACCTCAGTTCCACCTCCACCGCCCGCGTGCATCCTCACGCGGGCGGTTTCTTTTGAAGCGCCACCGGCCTCGACGATGATCCCCGCACCAGACCGTCAGCCCAAGCGCCAGCGGCTCGCTCTATACCAGCGTGGGGCGTAGCCCCACGTACACCCCACCCAAACGCGCATGAGGGCCGGAGGCCCGACCCATAGACCACCCACGCACATCCGCCTCCCCCTCCGCGACCGCGAGTAGTATCCTGACTCGATGGTGGAACCAGGCAACATCCATTTCTCCACGCTCGAACAGCTAGTCCTCTCCGGACCCTCGGTGAAGCGTCTGCTGATGGCCTGCGCCATGGGCGGCGCCATCGGCCTCGAGCGTGAGTGGCGCCACAAAGACTCCGGCCTTCGCACCAACATCCTCATCTGCATGGGCTCGGCGCTCTTCACCATCATGAGCGTGGCCATCGCCGGCGACAACTCTCCCAACCGCGGACAGATCGCCTCCAACATCGTGCAAGGCATCGGATTTCTCGGCGCCGGCCTCATCATGCACACCAAGAGCCGAACTCTTGGCCTCACCAGCGCGGCCACCGTATGGGTAGTCGCGGCCATCGGCATCACCTGCGGCGCCAGCCTCTACATCGTCGCTCTTCTGTCCACCGTGATCGTCCTCATCGCCCTCCAAATCATCGGCATGTTCGAAGGCCGCCTTGGCTGGAAGCGCTACCCGAAAATCTATGAAGTCCGCGCCGACATAGGTGCCATGCTCCCCAGCACAGCCATCGGACCCGCCCGCGCCGAAGCCTTGGCCGAGCAAGTCACCGCTGCCAACCACCGCATGCAAGTAGCGATCCTCAAGGTGCTCGACTCCGTAGGCTTGCGCCTCGCCGTCCTCGATCGCGACAACATCGCCGGCATCGAACGCGTCTCCTTCGTCGTCACCGCAACACGCAGTGTCCACCACCACATCCATCACGAACTCGAGGCCTCCGACGCTACCGATCAGGTCGTAGTCTTCCACGACACAGAGGAAGAATGAGCCGCATCCCTTTCGTCAAAGCCCACGCCTGTGGCAACGATTTCCTCATCATCGAAGAAACTCTCGCAGCGAATCGACACGCAGCCTTAGCCCGCAAACTCTGCAGCCGCAACACCGGCATCGGCGCGGACGGCATCGAATTTCTGCAACGCAAACCCAACAACGAATTCTTTATCCGCCTCTTCAACTCCGACGGCTCCGAAGCCGAACTCTCCGGCAACGGCACGCGCTGTGTAGCCGCCTGGCTAGCCGCCAGCGAAGGCCTCCACGATGTAGCACTCGGCACGCACGGCGGCCTCCGCACCTGCCATCTAATCCGCCGCGACGGCTCCGACTACTGGATCGAAAGCAACATGGGCATCCCCCGCGTCATGCCCCGCACCATCGAAGTCCCCGGCGTCCCCGCCCCCATCCCCGGCGCGCTCGTCAACGTAGGCAACCCCCACTTCGTCCTCTTCCCAACCGCCGAAGATTTCAGCGTCCAAGGCTTCACCTGGCAGCAGCTAGGCGCAAAGATCGCGGTCGACAAACTCTTCCCCCACGGCACGAACGTAGAGTTCGTCCGCATCCTCTCACCCACCGAAATCGCCTTTCGCATCTACGAGCGAGGCTGCGGCCCCACCACCTCCAGCGGCACAGGAACCTGCGCGTCCTCCTCCGCCGCAATGTTCTTGCACAACACCGCCCGCGAACTAACAGCCATCGCCGAAGGAGGAACCCAGCAAGTAGTCTGGCTCACCAACACCAGCGAGATGCTCCTAACCGGCCCCGCCGAAATCATCTGCACCGGCGAGGTAGACTTTGCCTGACCTCGCCCACGCCAACTCCAAACTCCCGGGTGCCCCATCCGTCCGCACTTTTGCGGACGGGTCGGATGCCGATGCCCGCGCCAACCCCAAACTCCCGGGTGCCCCATCCGTACGCGCTTTTGCGGACGGGTGGGAGACGGCCCCCCTTCGTCCCTGGTACCAACGATGACCTCTAGACCAACTCTCAAGCAGGGAAGCCGCATCGCGATCGTCTCCCCAGCCTCAGCCGCCAAGCCCGAGCTAGTAGCTCAAGGCCGCGCTGCGCTCGAAGCCTACGGCTACGACCCCATCCTCATGCCGCACGCGCTAGACCGCGGCCCGCTCTACTACGCCGGCACCGCCGCCCATCGCGCAGCCGACCTCCACGCCGCCTTCGCCGACCCAACCATCGACGCCATCCTCTGCACCCGAGGCGGCTGGGGCTCCGCGGAACTTCTCCCCCTCCTAGACGCCGCGCTCATCCGAGCCAACCCGAAAGCCTTCATCGGCTACAGCGACCACACCTCGCTCCACGTCTACCTCTGGAACTTCTGCCACCTCCCGACCTACTACGCCCCCATGGCCGCAGCCGATTGGTCCAACCCTGACGGCGTAGACCATCGCACCTGGCAATCCGCCCTCCACGCCACCGGACCCTGGACCGTCAACTCGACAGACGGAGTCCGTATTCTAAAAAACGGCCGAGCCGAAGGCCGACTCCTCGGCGGCTGCCTCTCCATCCTCGTCGAATCTCTCGGCGCCCCCTACGCCCTCAGCCTAACCGAGCCCACCATCCTCTTCCTCGAAGACATCAACACCAAGCCCTACCAGTGGGACCGCATGCTCAACCACCTCCGCCAAGCCGGCCAACTGAAAAATGTCACCGGCATCGTCTTCGGCGACCCCACAGCCAACATCCAGCCCCACGAACTCCATCACCTTGAAGCCGCCTGCCTCCACGCCCTCGAATCCTTCCCCGGCCCCATCCTCTTCGGTCTGAAATCCGGCCACCTAACCTCCCAGAACCGCTCTATTCCCCTGGGCATCTGGGCCACCATGCAAGACGAAACCCTAAGCGAGATCCAACAGTGAGCACTAAGCCCAGCACAACTCCGAAACACATCCACCTCATCGGCATCTGCGGCACCGCGATGGCCTCCCTCGCCGGAATGCTCCGCGCCCAGGGCCACAACGTCACTGGCTCCGACACCGCCGCCTACCCCCCAATGTCCGACCAGCTCCGCGCCCAGGGCATCCCCATCCTCGAACCCTACAGCGCCGCCAACCTAACGCCCACACCCGACCTGGTAGTCGTCGGTAACGCCATCTCCCGCGGCAACGTCGAGCTGGAAGTGGTCCTCGATCAGCGCATCCCCATGACCTCCATGGCCGCGCTCATCCACGACGAATTCCTAGCCAACCGCGAGCGTCTGGTAGTCTGCGGAACCCACGGCAAGACCACCACCACCACCATGCTCGCCTGGATCTACGAAGTAGCCGCTCGCTCGAACCCCATCTACACCCCGTCCTTCCTCATCGGCGGAGTAGCCGAAAACTTCGGC
>Ga0302319_10023669_pt1 | contig 10963 bp, 8 predicted proteins | sample Bog_T0_2_FD_203319 | JGI IMG/M metagenome (GOLD analysis project Ga0302319, IMG submission 203319) | Peat permafrost microbial communities from Stordalen Mire near Abisko, Sweden - Bog_T0_2 | ecosystem: Environmental > Terrestrial > Soil > Wetlands > Peat | place: Sweden: Abisko, Stordalen Mire... | reverse complement strand
CCGCAACCCCGCCCGCGCCGATGATCCGGTCCAGCATGGCGGGAATTTCATAGACGGCGCGGTTGCCGAGGCACCGGGCGTTGCGGCGGAACTGCTCCAGGCGGCCGTCGCCGAGCAGCAGCTCCACCGCCCCCGCGATCTGGCGGAAATCCTTGATCACGATGCCGAGGTTCTGTTCGACCAGCCATTCGGCGTTATAGCGCTCCTGCGGCATGGTCAGCATGTTGCACTCCACGATCGCCGGCAGCCCCAGATGCAGCGCCTCGCTCAGGCTGCCCGGACCCGGCTTGCCGATGAAGAAATCGGCCAGCCGCATGTAATCCGGCACGGCGTTGGTGTAGCCGACGGCGAGGCAGGACTTCCTGTCCTCTAGCGCCGCGCGCAGCTTGTCGTTGTGCCCGCACATGACGATGGTCTGCAACTGAAGGCCGGAGCGCTCCAGCCGGTCGACGATCCTGGCCGAGGTCGTGGCGCCATAACCGCCGAACATGATGAGCGCCGTCGGCAGGTCGGGGTCGATCCCGAGTTTCTCGCGCTCCAACCGGCGGTCGCCGTGGCTTTGGCGATAGAAGCTCGGCTTCAGAATCATGCCGGATGCCTGAAAGATGCGGTCAGGCGGATATCCTGCCGCGGCGGCCTGGCCCGCGGCCATATCGGTCCCGCAAATGATGAACTGGTCCTGTTTTTCCTGCCAGAAATGAGGCGGACAGTCCGCCAGATCGGTCATCACCGTCACATAGGGAATCGCCGGATGCACCTGGCGCAGCGCCCGGAACATGACTCCGTTGAAATTGGGAATGATCGAAACCACCAGATCGGGCTCAACCTCCCGCCAGTGTCCGCGCAGCACCTCCTCGATGTGGTCGGAATAGAGCTGAATGCCCTTTTGCAGCGCCCGCAGCATCTGCAGTGAGCCCAGCGTCCAGCCGCGCTTCAGCAGGGCGTTGTAGAAGCTTTGCGACGGGTGGCCGGTGACGCGGTGATACAGGTCGATCGGCTCCAGTATCTCCTGGAGATTGACGAGGTCGACCCGCCAGTGCGGATAGCGCTCCGCCATCACCTCTTTCAGCGCGAAGGCGGCATTGCGATGGCCGCCGCCCGCGTCGAAAAAGACGAGCTCCAGTGAACGAGGCTCGGAAGTCACCCTGGAAATTCCATTCGACGGGCACGCGGCGGAGTGAAAAGGCGAGTCGGGACCGATAATGTCGCATTCTCCGCCCCGATCAAGGCCGCAGCCCCTTGATGCGGAAGCTTAACCGCGTTCGTCGCTCTTGCGCACCACCACGCTGCCAAAATCGCCGCCCATGAAGATGTTGCGGGGCGCGCGATAGGAAAACCGCCAGCCGGACTCGGTCAGGATATATTCGTCGACATAGCGCCCGACCGCCATCGGCCCGCTCAGCGGCGCGGGGTCACGGCCCTCGCCGTCATAATAGAAGGTGTAATAGACCCGGCCCTTGGCATGAGTCTCGTCGACCACCTCGATCAGGATGTTGCTCGTGACATGCATCGCGGTGGGCTTGGTCGATTTGGAATCGAGATAGCCCTGGATGTCCTTGTGGCCGCGCAGGGTCCCAGCCATCGGGTGAACCCAGACCGCGTCCGCCGCGAACAGGCCGATCACCGCGTCATGTTCGAACGCATCGATATGCACATGAAACGCGGTCGCCAGCCGGGCGCAGGCCTGTTCGATCAGCAGCCGGTCACGTTCTTCCATAATCGATTCCCCCTCAAATATGAATCGCCCGTCCGTCCACCGCGAGCGCGGCTTCCTTCACCGCCTCTTCCAGGGTCGGGTGGGCGTGGCAGGTGCGGGCGATGTCTTCGCTGGATGCGCCGAATTCCATCGCCAGCACGATCTCGGCGATCAGCGTGCCGGCCTCGGGTCCGATGATGTGGGCGCCCAGCACGCGGTCGGTCGCGGCATCGGCCAGTATCTTCACGAAACCGTCGGTGGCGTTCATGGCGCGGGCACGGCCGTTGGCGGTGAAAGGGAACTTGCCTGCCTTATAGGCGATGCCGGCCGCCTTCAGCTGCTCCTCGGTCTGGCCGACCGATGCGGCCTCGGGCCAAGTGTAGACCACGCCCGGCACCAGATTATAGTCGACATGGCCGGACTGGCCGGCCAGCATCTCGGCCAGGATCACGCCCTCGTCCTCGGCCTTGTGCGCCAGCATGGGCCCGGCGATGACGTCGCCGATCGCATAGATGCCCGGTACGCTGGTGGCGAAATGGGCGTCGGTCCTGACCCTGCCCTTCTCGTCGAGCGCGACGCCGGCCTTGTCGAGCGCCAACCCCGCAGCGTAGGGGCGGCGTCCGACCGCGACCAGCACGATATCGGCCTCGACCGCCTCGGCAGCACCGCCCTTGGCCGGCTCCAGCGTCAGCGCCACGCCGGTCTCGGACGCCACGGCGCTGGTCACCTTGGTGGAAAGCCGGAACTTCATGCCCTGCTTCTGCAGGATGCGCTGCATCTGCTTCGACACCTCGCCGTCCATGCCCGGCAGGATGCGGTCGAGGAACTCGACCACCGTGACCTCCGCGCCCAGCCGCTGCCACACGGTGCCCATCTCGAGCCCGATATAGCCGCCGCCGATCACCACCAGTCGTTTCGGCACCGCAGGGAGCAGCAGCGCGCCGGTTGACGACACGATCCGCTGTTCGTCGATGACGATGCCGGGGAGCGGCGTAACCTCCGACCGGCGAAGGCGGCGCTGCCCTTGATCCAGTCGATCTTGTTCTTCTTGAACAGGAAGGCGACGCCGTCGACATTGGCCTTCACCACCTTGTCCTTGTGGCCCTGCATGCCCGGCAGGTCGAGCGAGACCTCGCCCACTTTCACCCCGAACGCGGCCAGATGATCCCTGGCCTCCTCATATTTCTCCGACGCCGCCAGCAGCGCCTTGGAGGGAATGCAGCCGACATTGAGGCAGGTACCGCCCAGCGTTTCCCGCTTCTCGATGCAGGCGGTCCTGAACCCCAGCTGGGCCGCGCGAATGGCGCAAACGTAACCGCCCGGGCCGGACCCGATGACGACGACGTCGTAGGAATTTTCTGCCATGGCGCGGTTCCTTACAGGTCGAGCAGCAGCCGCTTCGGATCCTCGATCGCGTCCTTGATCCGGACCAGGAACGACACCGCCTCGCGGCCGTCGATCACCCGGTGGTCGTAGGAGACCGCCAGGTACATCATGGGCCGGATCTCGACCTTGCCGGCGATCGCCACCGGCCGGTCCTGGATCTTGTGCATGCCCAGGATGGCGGATTGCGGCGGGTTCAGGATCGGCGTCGACATCAGCGAGCCGAAGATGCCGCCATTGGTGATCGTGAAGGTGCCGCCCTGCAATTCCTCGATCGCGAGCTTGCCGTCGCGGGCGCGGGTGCCCAGGTCGACGATCGATTTCTCCACGGCGGCGAAGCTCTTCTCGTCCGCATCGCGCAGGATCGGGACCACCAGCCCGGTCGGGGTCGAGACCGCGACGCCGATGTCGTAGTAATTCTTGTAGACCAGGTCCGCGCCGTCGATCTCGGCGTTGACCGAGGGAAATTCCTTCAGCGCCGCGATCGAGGCCTTCACGAAGAAGGACATGAAGCCGAGCTTCACGCCATGCCGCTTCTCGAACACGTCCTTATAGGCGGCGCGCATCGCCAGCACCTGGCTCATGTCCACCTCGTTGAAGGTGGTCAGCATCGCGGCGGTGTTCTGCGCTTCTTTCAGCCGCTCGGCGATCCGCTGACGCAGGCGGGTCATCCGCACCCGCTCCTCGCGCGCGGCCCGCGGACGCGGCCCCGACGGAACGGCGGGCGCAGGTTTGGGCGGCGTTACGACAGGTTGTGGAGCAGGCGCCTGAACCGCAACCGGCGGCGTCGCGATCGCGGCCAGCACATCGCCCTTGGTCAGCCTGCCGTCCTTGCCGGTCGCGGCAATCTGGCTTGGATCGAGCTTGTTGTCCTCAACCAGCTTGCGCGCGGCCGGGCCGGATATGTCGATCGCAGAGAGCGCGGCCTGAGCGGGAGGTGCCGGGGGAGCAACCAGAGCCGGCTTTGGCGCCGCGGCGGGAGCGGCAGCAACCGCGCCGTCATTGATGGTGCCGAGCAGGGCTCCGACATTGACCGTGGCCCCCTCGGCCACGGCGATTTCGCCCAGCGTGCCTGCCGCGGTCGCGTTGACCTCCAGCGTCACCTTGTCGGTTTCGAGTTCGACCAGGGCCTCGTCCATCCGGACCGCGTCGCCCGGGTGCTTCAGCCATTTCGAGACTGTGGCTTCGGTTACCGACTCACCCAGCGCGGGCACCTTGATTTCAGCCATCGTCTTCTTCCTTCACACGAAAGCGAGTCAGGCGAGCGCCTGTTCAATCAGAGCAGCCTGTTCCAGATTGTGGCGGCGGAGCAGCCCGGTCGCGGTGGCGGCCAGCTCATGCCGCCCGGCATAGCTGGGCCGTCCCGCCTTATGGTTCAGCGAACGCAACACCTTCTCGATGCGCCGGTCGACGAAGAACCAGGCGCCCATGTTCTCCGGCTCTTCCTGGCACCAGATAACTTCCGCGTTCGGGTATTTGGCGAGTTCGTCGGCCAGCGGTTCATCGGGAAACGGATAGAGCTGCTCCAGGCGCAGGAGCGCCACATCGTCGATCTTGCGGGCCTGGCGATCCGCCAAGAGGTCAAAATAGACCTTGCCGCTGCACAGCACGACGCGCCGCACCCTGTCGCCGGGGACCAGCCCCTCGGCCTCGGGCAGCACGCGATGGAACGAACTGCCGGGTCCGAAATCCTCCAGCGGCGACACCGCCAGCTTGTGCCGCAGCAGCGATTTGGGCGTCATCACGATCAGCGGCTTGCGGAAATTACGCACCATCTGGCGGCGCAGCGCGTGATAATAATTGGCCGGCGTGGTGCAGTTCACGACCTGCCAGTTATCTTCCGCCGACAGCTGCAGATAACGTTCCAGGCGCGCCGAGGAATGCTCGGGCCCCTGCCCCTCATAGCCATGCGGCAGCAGCATCACGAGGCCGGACATCCGCAACCACTTGGATTCGCCCGACGCGATGAACTGGTCGATGATCACCTGCGCGCCATTGGCGAAATCGCCGAACTGCGCTTCCCACAGCACCAGCGCGTGCGGTTCCGCCAGCGTGTAGCCATACTCGAAGCCCAGCACCGCCGCCTCGGACAGAGGGCTGTCATGCACTTCGAAGGGCGCCTGATTCGGACCGATGCTGGTCAGGGGGATATGCCGCGATTCGGTCATCTGGTCGTAAAGCACCGCGTGGCGCTGGCTGAACGTACCGCGGCCCGAATCCTGGCCAGACAGGCGGACCGGGAAGCCGTCGAGCAGCAGCGTGCCGAAGGCAAGCGCCTCTCCGGTCGCCCAGTCGATACCCTCGCCGGTCGCAAGCATCTGCTCCTTGGCCTTGAGCTGCCGGGTGATCTTGGGGTTGACGATGAACCCTTCCGGCAGGTGGACCAGCGCCTTGCCGACCTGCCGCAGCTGCTCGACCGGGGCCGCGGTGTCGCCCCTGGTGTATTCCTCGGATGCCGGATCGAGCCCGGCCCAGGCGCCCTCGAGCCAGTCGGCCTTGTTGGGCTTGTAGCTCTTGCCCGCTTCGAACTCGGCTTCGAGATGGGCCTGGAAATCGGCCTCCATTTGGCGCGCCTCTTCCGAGGTTATCACCCGCTCGGCGGTCAGCTTTTCGGCATAGATCGTCCGCACCGATTTGTGGCTGGCGATCGCCTTGTACATCAAGGGCTGCGTGAAGGCCGGTTCGTCGCCTTCGTTGTGGCCGAAGCGGCGATAGCAGAACATGTCGACGACGACGTCCTTCTTGAAACGCTGCCGGAACTCGGTCGCGACCCGGCAGACATGGACCACCGCCTCGGCGTCGTCCCCGTTCACATGAAAGATCGGCGCCTGCACCGTCTTGGCCACATCGGTCGGATAGGGACCCGAGCGCGAGAAGCTGGGCGACGTGGTGAATCCGATCTGGTTGTTGATGACGAAATGGAAGGTGCCGCCGGTGCGGTAGCCGAGCAGCTCGGACAACGCCAAGGTTTCCGCCACCAGCCCCTGCCCCGCCATCGCGGCATCGCCGTGGATCAGCAGCGCCATGACCTGCTTGCCCTGCGGAATGTCATCCCGCTGCGCCTGCTTGGCCCTGACCTTGCCTTCGACCACCGGGTTGACCGCCTCGAGATGCGACGGGTTGGCGGTCAGCGACAGATGCATGTTGCGACCGTTGAAATCCCGGTCGGACGAGGTGCCGAGGTGGTATTTGACGTCGCCCGAGCCCTGGACATCCTCGGGTGCCGCCGGATTGCCCTGGAACTCGGAGAACAGGGCCGCGAACGGCTTGCCCATCACGTTGGTCAGAACGTTGAGCCGGCCACGATGGGCCATCCCGAGCACGATCTCCTCGATCCCCAGCTGGCCACCGCGCTTGATGATCTGCTCGATCGCCGGAATCGTCCCTTCGGCGCCGTCCAGGCCGAAACGCTTGGTCCCGGTGTATTTCAGCTGCAGGAAATGCTCGAAACCCTCGGCCGCCGTCAGGCGCTGCAGGATGAACCGCTTGCCGGTCTCGGTAAAATCGGTCTGGTTGTCGATATTCTCGATGCGCTCCTGGATCCAGGCCTTCTGGTCCGGTTCCTGGATATGCATGAACTCGACGCCGATATGGCCGCAATAGGTCGCCTGCAGGCGGTCCATGATCTGGCGCAGCGTCGGATAGGTCAGCCCCAGCACATGATCGATGTAGATCGGTCGGTCCCAGTCCGCCTCGGTGAATCCGTAGGTGCCCGGGTCCAGTTCGGGGTTGAGCCTGGGCTTTTCGAGGCCGAGCGGATCGAGCGTAGCCAGCAGATGCCCGCGCACCCGATAGGCGCGAATCAGCATCAGCGCGCGGATGGAGTCCCGAACCGCCAGCTTGAGCTGGTCGGTCGACCTGGCCGCATCGATGAGACTCGGCCGCGCGGCGCCATTGACGGCGGCGGCGACCACGGCGGCGTCGCCATCCGCACCGTTCGCCCCATTCGCATATTCACCGTTCAGATTCTGGGGCGCCCAGCTTGGTCCGTCGATTTCGGCCAGCAACGAACGCTCGTCATCGCCCAGCCCGGCGAAAAACTCCGCCCAACTGGGATCGACTGATCTGGGCTCGCGCAGATAACGCGCATAGAGCGTAGCCACGAACCCGCCATCGGCGCCAGACAGAAAGTCAGCAGATATCATGATCCGACATCGATCGCGGATCGATGCCCCTTACTGGTTCGGAAACGACAAAGAATTGATTGCCGCGTACATAATTAGAGCGGTCATCAGCCTTTTAAAGCCTGCACCATCGTGCTACCGAGCGCAGCCGGCGAATCCGCAACCCAGATCCCCGCGGAGCGCATCGCGTCCATCTTGGCGGGGGCGGTCCCGCGCCCACCCGAGATGATCGCGCCGGCATGTCCCATGCGGCGGCCCGGCGGAGCCGTAACACCCGCGATGAAGCCGACGGTCGGCTTCTTGCGCCTGGATTGCTTCAGGAAATCGGCGCCTTCTTCTTCGGCGGTGCCGCCGATCTCGCCGATCATGATGATGCCCTGGGTCTCGTCGTCGGCCAGGAACATCTCCAGCGACTCGACGAAATTGGTGCCGTTGACCGGGTCGCCGCCGATGCCGATGCAGGTCGTCTGGCCCAGGCCCGCGACCGTGGTCTGCGCCACCGCCTCATAAGTCAGCGTGCCGGATCGCGACACGATGCCGATCTTGCCGCGCAGGTGGATATGGCCCGGCATGATGCCGATCTTGCATTCGCCAGGCGTAATCACGCCCGGACAGTTCGGCCCGATCAGCCGGGTCCCGGAATTGTCGAGCGCGCGCCGCACCCGGACCATGTCGAGCACCGGGATGCCCTCGGTGATGCACACCACCAGCGGGATCTCCGCATCCACCGCTTCCAGGATCGCATCGGCCGCGAACGGCGCGGGGACATAGATCACCGAGGCGGTGGCGCCGGTCTTGGCGACGGCGTCGGCGACGGTGTCGAACACCGGAAGATCGATATGGGTTGTGCCGCCCTTGCCGGGCGTGACGCCGCCGACCATCTTAGTGCCATAGGCCAGAGCCTGTTCGGAATGGAACGTGCCCTGCGCGCCGGTGAAGCCCTGGCAGATGACTTTGGTGTCTTTGTTGACCAGAACGGCCATTATGCGGCTTCCTTCACCTGCTGAACGATCTTCTGCGCGGCATCGGCCAGATTGTCCGCCGCAACGATCTTGAGGCCGGATTCGGCCAGGATTTTCTTGCCGAGTTCGACATTCGTGCCTTCCAGCCGGACGACCAGCGGAACGTGCAGCGAAACCTCGCGCGCCGCCGCGATGACACCCTCGGCGATGACGTCGCAGCGCATGATGCCGCCGAAGATGTTGACCAGAACGCCTTCGACGTTGGGGTCGGACAGGATCAGCTTGAACGCCACCGTCACCCGCTCGCGGGTCGCGCCGCCGCCGACATCCAGGAAGTTGGCCGGGTCGCCGCCATAGAGCTTGATGATGTCCATGGTCGCCATGGCGAGACCGGCGCCGTTGACCATGCAGCCGATATTGCCGTCGAGCTTGACGTAGTTGAGTTCGTGCTTGCCGGCCTCGAGTTCGATCGGGTCTTCCTCGGCCTCGTCGCGCAGGGCCGCGACATCGCGGTGCCGGTAAAGCGCATTGTCGTCGAAATTCATTTTGGCGTCGAGGGCCAGCACCTCGCCGGCGCCGTTCACGACCAGCGGGTTGATCTCGACGATCGAGGCGTCGAGGTCGACGAAGGCCTGGTACATGCCGGTCATGAACTTGACCGCGCTCGACACCTGCTTGCCGACCAGGCCGAGGCCGAAGGCGACCTTGCGGGCGTGGAACGGCTGCAGGCCGGTCGCGGGGTCGATCGCGATCCGCTGGATCTTCTCCGGCGAGTGGGCCGCGACTTCCTCGATATCCATCCCGCCTTCGGTCGACGCCATGATCGTGATGCGCGAGGTCGCGCGGTCGATCAGCATGCCGAGATAAAGCTCGCGCTTGATGTCGCACCCTTCCTCGATATAGACGCGCTTGACTTCGCGCCCGGCCGGTCCGGTCTGGTGGGTGACCAGTACCTTGCCCAGCATGTCCTCGGTCCGGGCGGAGACCTCCTCGATCGACTTCACCACCTTGACGCCGCCGGCCTTGCCGCGACCGCCGGCGTGGATCTGCGCCTTGACGACCCAGACGGGTCCACCGAGCGAAGTCGCGACCTCGGCGGCCTCTTGCGGCGTATAGGCCACCCCGCCGCGGGGCACCGCGACGCCGTATTTCTGGAGCAGCGCCTTGGCTTGATATTCGTGAACGTTCATGAAAACGCCGGAAAGTTTGGGAGAACCGGGTCAAGCCCGGCGCGGGCGCAATCTAGCATCATCGCCGGTGAGGGCAACCCCGTAGCGGCGGTTTATGGCGCGATGCAGCAAAACTCATCAGGGTCGGCCCTTTTGGGAATGTTCGGGCTGGATCGCATAGCTCAGAACGCCCTGAATCGAAACTGCCTCGGACTCCGTCGTCGCCAGCACGAGCTGCACTTTGCGATCGAGGTCGGGCAACTTCATGCTGTAGACCTGGATGCGATATTTCTGCTTTTCATCCCGCTTGCGCGGATTTTGCTCGGGACTGGCCCCGCCGGCCGCCGGCTTGACCGCGGGTTCGATCGGTTGGGTCTGCTCGCCCTCGCGGGCGATGTCGAACTGCCCGCTGGCGGCATATTGGTCCAGCAGATTGTGAAAGGCCTTGTCCATCTGCGCCGAACTGACCCTGGGTGCGCGCACGATGCAGCTGCCGTCGGGCGGAAACTCCAGCAGCAGCTTATCGCCCAGCGGCATGCGGATGATCCAGCCGATCCCACCGGTTTGGCCGTTTTCCATTCCGCGCAGCAGCGGCGCGTCCATTTTCTCGATCGCGGGATCGTCGTCGCCGACGATACCTACGGCGCGGGCGCGGTCCCCTTGAGTCGAGACGCAAAGCCGCGAGAAGAGGCCGATGGCGTCGTAGGCCTCCGGGTCGGACGTACGCGGGCTGGACGACGAATCCGGCATCGGCGTGCGGCTGGGTCCGTTCTGCGATCCGTGCCGGCCGCCCCCGCCGGTCCCACCGCCGCCAAATCCGCCGCCGCCCTGTCCGGTCTGCTGCGCGGATGCGCCGGCGACGGTTGCGAAGATGAGTGCCGGCCCGAGGAACAGCCCCAGTCTGGCGCCACGCGGCCCCACGCTCAGTGCCCTACCCCTCAGGCCTTCGCCATCAGGCCTTTGGTGACGGCGACCAGTTCCTTCACGGCGCCCACGGATTTGTCGAAATCGGCCTTCTCGGCGGCGTTGAGCTCGATCTCGACGATTCGCTCGACGCCACCGGCGCCGATCACCACCGGCACGCCGACATACAGGCCGTCGACACCGTACTGACCGTTCAATTGGGCGGCGCAGGGCAGCACCCGCTTCTGGTCGAGCAGATAGCTTTCCGCCATGGCGATGGCCGAGGCCGCCGGCGCATAGAAGGCCGAGCCGGTCTTCAGGTGCTTCACGATTTCGGCGCCGCCGTCGCGGGTGCGCTGGACGATCTGGTCGAGGCGCTCCTGCGTGGTCCAGCCCATCTTCACCAGATCGGGCAACGGGATGCCGGCAACGGTGGAATAGCGCACCGACGGCACCATCGTGTCGCCATGGCCGCCCAGCACGAACGCCGTCACGTCCTGGACCGACACCTTGAATTCCTCGGACAGGAAATAGCGGAAGCGGGCGCTGTCGAGCACGCCGGCCATGCCGACCACCTTGGCGGCGGGCAGGCCGGAGACTTCGCGCATCACCCACACCATGACGTCGAGCGGGTTGGTGATGACGATGACGAAGGCGTCCGGGCCGTTCGCCTTGATCGCGTTGCCGACGGTGGTGACGATGCCGGTGTTGACGCCGATCAGGTCG
>Ga0302319_10023668_pt1 | contig 10963 bp, 13 predicted proteins | sample Bog_T0_2_FD_203319 | JGI IMG/M metagenome (GOLD analysis project Ga0302319, IMG submission 203319) | Peat permafrost microbial communities from Stordalen Mire near Abisko, Sweden - Bog_T0_2 | ecosystem: Environmental > Terrestrial > Soil > Wetlands > Peat | place: Sweden: Abisko, Stordalen Mire... | reverse complement strand
TGGTGAGTTGCGGAACCGTTTTGGTCGCATTGGCGAGTTGCCTGGCGGCGACGTCGCCGAGGGCCGTATGCGCGCCTGTTTCGTCCACCATGATTGTCTCCTGAGGATTTGAAAGAATGAGCAGCCGCTTTTATAAGGCGTCTCTCTTTGGCGTTCGGGGCTGGGGGATTTGCGGCGCGGCGCGTAAAGGCGTCTGGCGGATGCGGCGGTTGGATCGAACGCAAGGCCCCATCGGAAGGGAGTCGCGCAGCCGGTCCAAATTGGCGCCGAGGTCCCATTCCGGCGCCTCGCCGAGCGACGCCGTCATCCCAGGCGCGCTCGTCGCCGAGGAGAGCGTGTCACTGACGTTTTTCGTCGCGAACCGACTTCGTCGGGTCGCGCGCCGCTGAAATAACCGGACAAAGATGCCTCTCGTACCGCGCTCGCCAAACAGGCGCGTTCTCGCGTTTTCCCCAAGGACGCGCCTACCTCTGTAAATCTATGCCGGCTGTAAGCAAGATTCGAAGGCTTTGCAAGCGGTAAAATGTCGCGAGGGCGATGATATTATCTGAAGAGACCCACGGAAGTGTCAGTAACCAACAACTTTCGACTGGGACTATTTCGATAGATTTGGTAGTTATGTTAGTCAATATACTACAAATGTCATTAAATTAATGTTATGGTTAGCTTTTTTTGCTATCTGGACAGACGCCGAAACTTGATGATCGGCCACGCACTTGGTCTGGCCTCTGGCGCTGTACGGGCCGTCCGGCCGGACGGACCTGCGTTGCCCTATCTTCGAATCGGTTGGCTTTGGCTCCCCCGAGAGAAGAACCGCGCCAGCTTCGCCTAGAAATCTGGGACTCTATTGGGAGCCGCACGCGCTGCCAGCAATTGAAGAAATGTATAAGGACGATTTAGAATTTCTCACAAATGGCGCCGACGAACAGGCTTGGCGCGGCTTCCGCCGGACCCCGCTTTCGGATTCAGGCCTCTGTCGGCCCACGCAACACAACCGCGCTCAAGCCCCGAGCAAATAAACCTCGTTTGTGCGGACCGCCCGCTCAGCTCATGTTGAACGCAAACCCAGGCGAGTCTTCGAGAGAATCATCCATGCACACGGCGCTTTGCAAGCCAGGCTTCGAAGGCGAAAAGCCGCCGCTCGTCGATCGCGAGTTGACAGTTCGGGAGATGCTCGCCGACGAGATTGTCATTCGTTTGATGGAACGCGACGGCGTCACCCGCGCTCAGGTTGTGGAGGTTTTCATGACGGCGAGGCGAGTTCGCCTTTGTCGCGCCGCTTGAACCTGCATTTCCCGACAGACCGCTTCAAGCCAAGCAATTGAACAAACTACTCTAACACATTTTCAAGATAGCATCCCAACTGGCGCGCAATGTCATCCGCAAGCGGGTCATTGATCCCGCTCTCACGCATCAACGCGCATAGATTCGGCACAGCCTCGAACTCTATATGCCGCAACTCGCCCAATCCATTCGTATTAGCTTTGGTCCCCGGGCCTCCATTCTTCATGAGCGACCAAGACCTCCTGCTCCAAAGCAGACGCAAGCGCAACGTCGCCAAAGTTCGCCTTGGCCCACATTTTCAAAGGCGTTTCCAAGCCCGGACAGGCCTTACTCCAATCCGTCACCTCTGTCGTCGCTATAGCTCAATAACCGCCAGTAATAAGGAGGCGCACAATGAACAATGAAACGATTAAGAAAGAAGTCTATCGTCTCGACGGCGGCGCCGTCATGCCTTCCGCCTTCGCCGACTATGTACGAAGAAAACCCGTCGCGCTCCATCGCCGATTGCCTCAACGACAACTTCACTACAACAAACTGCCGAATCGAAATTCCCGAAGGTTATTATGACCTCAACGAAGTATATGAGAGCGCGCGCAAGCACAATCCAGACTTCCCGTCAGAACGTCCGTCGGTCTCCTTCGACATCAACGCCACCACATGGCGCGAACTCGGCGCGGCAACCCGCTTATTCGACAATGTCGGAGTGACGTTCGATATTTTTCCCTGCAAAATCTTCATCGAAAATGACATCGCCCTCGTCTGCCGCGAAACTTGATAGCGACCGAGACGAAAGCTCTCGACATCAGAAATCGGCATGTGCTACAAATGTTGCACAATTACGCATGGAGAGCCCAGTGACCGTGACCTCCAAAATACGCAAACAAGGCGGCGCCGCGGTCATGACGATCCCACCGGCGCTGCTCAGGCAGATGAATGCCGATATCGGCACTCAAGTGACGCTTACGGTCGAAGACAGTAAGCTAATCGCAAAGCCGGCGGCATCAGTACGCAAGCGTTATTCTCTCGCAGAGCTGCTACAGGGCGCTGAGGCGATGAAACAACTCAACTCGGATGTCGCATGGGCGCGCGACGGCGAACCCATCGGACACGAGATCGCCTGATGGTACGCAGCCATATTCCGCGTAAAGGCGATATCTACTGGATTGATCCAAATCCAGTCTCCGGCAACGAAATGAAAGACCGGCACCGCTTCCTCGTAATCACGCCACGCCAAATCAACGCACTCGGCGTAAGCATGACGGTGCCGATCACCACCGGAGGCGCTTTTGCCAGAAATGCAGGGCTCGCCGTCCCCGTCACGGGACACGACACAACCGGTGTCGCAGTCTGCAATCACGTGAGAAGCTTCGACATCGCAGCCCGTATCCGTGCAGGGACAGCGCGTTATATCGAAACGCTAGACGAAGCGACAGTGAACGAGATCGTCGCCCGAGTCATAAGCGCAATCGATCCGGGCGACTAAAATCGGCAAATGGACCTCCGATCCATAACAAAATTAGCTTGAACGTAAGCAAGCAACCTATAGAGGCGCCTGAATTCAGGGGATAAGCCGCTTACTTTAATATCAGCGGATCTTGAGCGATCTCATCGAGCGCATCGCGCCGGAACTCGGTTGCAAAAAGCCGACGCCATGAATCGGCTTGTGTCAACTCGCGCCCAGTCTTTGGCGGAAGGCGTCGACGAAATCCGCGGCGGCCTCGCTGCCGCCCGCGAAGGCCTTCAGCGCTTCCTCGTGCAGCAACGACAGCGCCCGCATCTTGATCGCATTGGCGCGATCGTCCAGGATCAGCGCGGCGAGATTGCGGGGCCGCGGCAGATCGACTTCGATGACGGCGCGAACCTGGGTCGGAAGGTGGGTCATCACCAGCAAGCGATCGGCGAGAAAGATCGCCTCGTCGATGTCCGTCGTGATGAACAGATTGGTTCGCGGCGCCTGCTCGCTGAGACGGGCGTAATACTCGAGCATCAGGCGGCGCGTCATCGCGTCGAGGCCTCGGAACGGCTCGTCGAGGATCATGATCTCGGGGTTGTTGACGAGCGCGCGCGCGAGTTCCGCGCGCCGTTGCATGCCGCCGGAGAGCTCGCGGGGATAGCGGCGACGAAAGGCGGCGAGGCCGACTTTCTCCAGCATATGCTGCGATAAAGCCTTCGCTCTCTCGGTCCAGTCGCCGTTGGCCTTGGGGCCATAGGCGACGTTCTCCTCGGTGTTCATCCAGGGAAACAATGCGGATTCCTGAAACACCACCAGCCTGTCACGACCCGGCCCGGTCACGGGTCGGCCGCCGACCAGAATCTCGCCCCGATCGGGCCTGTCGAAACCGGCGATCAGCCGCGCCAGCGTGCTCTTGCCGGCGCCAGAGGGGCCGATCATCACCGTGAAGCGATCGGCTTCGGCCGTGAACGAGCAGTTCTCCACCACCGTTCGCGCAGACCTTCCGCGTCGATAGGACTTGCCGACTTCGCGAAGCTCGATCAGCCCGGCCGGAGGCGCCATGATTAGGACCTCTGCCAAGGCGTGAGACGGGTCGCCGCGAGGCGCACCGCGGCGCTCGAAGCGTAGCCGGCGATGCCGATCGAAATCATGCCGACGACGATGTTGGGATAGGAGCCGCCGATATAGGAATTCCAGATGAAGAACCCGAGCCCGCCGCCGGCGCCGCCCGATCCGCTCGAGATCATTTCGGCGGCGACCACCACTTCCCAGGTGATGCCGATCGCCACCTCCATGCCGACACGGATCGAAGGCGCGACGCCCGGCAAAATGAGCCGCCAGAAAATGTTGCCGCGCGACGCGCCCATCGAGCGGGCCGCCTGGATGAGACGTATGTCGATCGCCTCGGCGCCGCCGAGCACGTTGATGACGATCGTGTAGAACGCGCCGATGAAGATCACGAAGGCGATCGACAATTCCTGCGTCGGCCAGAAGATGATCGACGCCGGGACCCAGGCGAGCGGCGGGATCGGGCGCAGCAGTTCAAATACGGGGTAACTGATCCGCCGGAATGTCGGATTGACCGCCAGCAGCAGACCGAAGGGCACGCCGACAAGGGTCGCCGAAGCGAAGCCGAACAGCACGCGGAACAGGCTCAGATACCAGCTTCGCCAATAATGGGGATCGGCGACGAGATGTGACCAGGCCTCGGCGACCGCGACGGGCGAAGGCGCGGCCCCGATGATGGGAATGCGCGCGCCGAGCCAGCCCGGGCCCGAGGCGCCGAGTTGCCAGAGCAACAAAGCCAACAGAATGGAGATCGCGGCGCGTCGGGTCGAAACAGCAAACAACTTCCGCCGCAAGTTCACCCGCGAAGATCGCCGCTCATGTCCGGCGACGGACAGACTGACTTCCGAGGACATCGCTCAGCCCTCCTTCTCGCCACGGACGAAGGATTTCAGCGCTTCCTCGTTGACCGCCTCGGCGACTTCGGCGGCGATTTCGCGGAAGCGCTTCGAGGTGAGCACGCTGTAGTCGCGGGGATGCGGGATATCGATTTCGAAGATTCGCTTCGGCCGGCAGGGGCGCGCCGTCATCACCACGACGCGATGGCCCAGAAAGATCGCTTCCTCGAGATCGTGGGTGATGAAGAAGATCGTCTTCCGGGTCTTGTAATAGATCTCGAGCAACGCCTCGTGCAGGACGGATTTGGTCAAGGCGTCGAGCGCCCGGTAGGGTTCGTCGAGCAGCAGCACCGCGGGGTCGTTGATCAGCGCCCTGACGATTTCGACCCGCCTGCGCAACCCCGACGAGACCTGCCCGGGATACTCGTCCTCATAGCCGGCCAACCCAGCCTCGGCCATCATCACGCGGGCGCGCTCCCGGGCTTCGGCTCGGCTGAGCCAGCCTTGCGCCACGGGGCCGAAAGCGATGTTTTCGAGATTACTCTTCCAGGGAAACAGCGCCCCGTTCTGAAACACGACGACGCGATCGGGGCCGATTGGCGCCTGTCGGCGCGCGGGCCCGCACAGCGGTTGGCCATCGAGCCGAATGGAGCCGCCGTCGATTTCGTGGAAGCCGGCGATGGCGTTGAGCAAGCTCGTCTTGCCGCAGCCGGAGGGACCGACGATCATGCAGATCTCGCCCGCTTCCACTTGGAGCGAGCAATGATCGACTGCCATCACGCTCGCCCCGTCGGGGTCGTAGATCTTGACGACGTTGTCGAGGCTGAGCGCTCCCCGCGACACCTGGTCAGCGCTCATCCGCGCCCGTCCATCGCCAGCTGGCGAGTGCGCCAAGTCATCAAAGCCTCGCCGACCCTACGCACCAGCGCGCTGGTGGAAAAGCCGATGATGCCGAGCGTGAACATGGCGATGACGAGGGTCGGGTATTGCACCGTCGTGTAGGAGGTGTTGATGAGATAGCCCAGGCCAAATTGTCCCGAGATCATTTCCGCCGCGACCAGCGAAAACCAGGCGACGCCGATCGAAATCTGCAGGCCGGTGAAGATGAACGGCAGCGCGCCTGGTACGATCACCTCGGCGAAAATGCGCCAGCGCGAAGCCCCGAGGCATTGCGCGGCGAGCGCGTAGCTGGGATCGATCGATCTGACGCCGAGCATCGTGTTGAGCGCGGTGGCGAAGAACGAGGCGAGGAAGGTGAGATAGACGACCGGCAATTCGTCGCCGGGCAGCATGATGATGGCGAGCGGCACCCAGGCAAGGATCGGTATCGGCCGCAGCATCTCGAACAGCGGGAACACATAATCTCGAAAGGTCTTTGACCAACCGAGCATCAGCCCGACGGGAACACCGAGGCTGGTCGCCAGCGCGAAGGCAATGCCGATGCGGCGCAGGCTGACGAGGATGTGCTGATAGTAGATCCGCGTGAAGATCGAGACGCCGTAGGCGGGGTCGCGCGAAAACCACTCCTTCAGCACATCGGTTAGCGCCGGCATCTGCGCGAACCGCGGCAGCTTCAGCACTTGCACGGTCAAATACCAGAACCCCAGCATCAGGGCGTAGCCGAGCACCGCCAGATAGAGCGCTGGACAGCGAAACGCCTCCGCCAAGCTTGACAGAGTCTCGGCGAGCCGATTGAGCGACGGTCGGGCGTCGTTGGCGGTCACTTGAACGCGCTTTCCGGTTGCGCCTTGATCTCCCCGATGGGCGCGCCGAGGCCGTGCTCCTTGAGAATCCCCGCCGTCAGTTCAGGCAAGACGGCGTCGGCTGGGAGATCCGGCGTGTCGATGCTTTTGATCGCGTACAGGAACGCGGTGGATTTCTTGATGTGTTCGAGCGCTGTGGGGGTAAGTTCGAAGGGCAGCGTGAGCCGAACCGGCGTGCCGCCCTCCTTGGGAGAATATTCCCCGAACAGCGCCCGCCAAAGCGCATGCTTCTGAAAGCCTGTCGTCTGAGCTTGCGCCAGTTCGGCGACACTGACGGCGTTCTTCGGGTCGGCGAGATATTGCTCGGCCTCGAGTTCCGCCTCCAGCCAACCTTTGACGACGTCGGGCCGCTGTTGAATCAGGTCGGCGCGCATGTCGATGAAGGCGCCGTCGCGTTCGTCGAAACTGTTGCCGGAGCCGACACGGCGCGCCAGCGAATCTTCCACGAGCCGCGTCGCGGTCGGCTCCCAGAGCACCGCGCCGTCCAGCTTGCCGGCGCGAAAGCCGCTGGTGATGACCTCGATGCTTTGGTTGAGATAGGAGCCCGGATTGACGTGCCTCTTGTCGAAAACTGCGCGCGCGAAACGGTCGGCGCAACTGCCCTTCGGCGAAGCGACCGTCTTGCCGTCGAGCCAGGCGACCGCCTCGTCGGCGTTGGCGAAGGCCGGCGCGTCGTTGCGCACGAAGACGACGTTGCATTCGTCATAGCCGAGGCCGATGCTGGCGACGATCCTGAGATCCCCGACTTGGCGCTTCGTCGTCGCGACGATGGCCGGCATGTCTCCGAGATAACCAATGCTTTCCTTGCCGGCGAGCATCGCGTTGACGATGATCGAGCCTTGCAGGCCGATGTTGAAATCGACGGTCGAGCCGGCGGGAAGGTGCTTTTTCCACAACCCGAGGCCATTGATCACCACCCCGGACCAAGCTTCACTGTAATAGGGCTGATAGCCGACCTGAAGATGTATGGGTTCGCCGGGCTTACCGTAGTCGACGTCGGAAGCTTGAACCGTCAGCGCGCCGCCAAGCCAGCCGGCGAGGCCGATCGCCGCCATCCATTTCGATTTCATTGCCGTTTTCCTATTTTGAGTCCTGTTTCGCCATCGGCGAGGGCGCGCAGCGCGGCGATGTCCCGGATGACGAGCCAGCGGCCACGCGTCGCGATAAGGCCGCGCGCACGAAAGCGATCCAGCGCGACGGAAACCCATTGCCGGGTCGCGCCGACCATCGCCGCAAGCGCCTCATGCGAGGGCGCTTCCGCGATTTCGACGCCTTCGGGCGTTGACGCCCCAGTTTCCTTGGCCAGATTGACCAACAGCGACGCCAGCCGCTCGAGGACCGAGCGCGTGCCGAGCATTTGCAACAGCGCCGAATAACATTTGCCCTTGAAAGCCAGCCCGTCGATGAGGCCGATGGCGAAATTGGGGATCGCGGTCATCAAGCGCCGCGCGACAGGTCCTGGCAGGCGGATCGCCACGCCGGGTTCGGTCGCGACGCCGGACCAGACATGAACTCCGCCGCCGAGGATTTCGGGGCCGCCGACGAAGTTGCCCGCGGACCAATTGGCGAGGGTGATTTCGCGGCCCGACGGCGAAACGTAGAAGCTGCGCACTTTTCCGGAGCGCAGAATGAAGATGCCTTCGTGCGCCTCGCCCTGTCGGAACAGCATGTCGCCGGGGGTGAAGGGAATTTGATAGCCGGCCTTCAGGACTTGCGCCAATTCGATGGACGTCAGCCGCGCCAGGATGTCCGATTCCCCGGCGAGCGTGCGCCGGGTCTCGAACAGCAGGACGCTGGAGGCTTCGGTCCCAACGCCGTCATCGGCGCGGCGGCCGTAGCCTATCGCTGCCCGCCGCTTGGCGTACATAAGGGGATTCTCCACGCTGCGCACTGTGAGTAAGCTAAGTTTGGAGCTATTCTAGTGAAATAATAGCCTAAGTCAATTTATCCCTAACGTTCAGGCGCCGAGCTGTCCCAGCGCCCATGAGACCGTCTTGCGCACATCCGGGTCGGGGTCGTTGGCGGCGGCTTCGAGCGCTGGCCTCGCCGTCGCGTCGCCGATCTCGCCGAGCGCGGCGGCGGCTTCCTTGCGCAAATTCGGCCGCTCATGGGTGAGGGCGAGCGTCAGGCATGGCACGGCGTCGCGAGCTTTCAGCCGACCGAGACTCTGCGCCGCCTTCTGGCGCACCTGCCAGAAAGAGTCCGTCAGCGCGGCGATCAGCGCGGGCGTCGCCGACACTTGTCCAATCCGGCCGAGCGTTTCGGCGGCGACGATGCGGACTTGCCAATCCGGGTCCTCGAGCGCCGTGGCGACGGCTTCGGCGGCGGCTCTTACACGCGAAAACGCCAGGGCGCCGACGGCGGCGGCGCGAACTTCCGCATGGGCGTCGCGAAGCGCGCCGATTAGCGCCGGCAGGGTTTCGTCGCGCTTGAGATAGCCGACGACGCCTATTGCGTGAACGCGCACCGGGGCCGAATCGTCGCTCAAGCGGGCGATGGCGAGTGGCAGGGCCTCGGGAAACCGCAACGCCTTCAAGGCGCGCAGCGCCGAGGCGCGGACGAAGGGGCTCGCATCATTGACGAGGCCGAGCAGTGGCGCGCCCGCGAGCGGGGATTTCAGGTTCGCAAGGCCTTCCCCGGCGGCTTCGGCGACGGCGGCGTCCCGATCCTGGAGCAGCAGCGCCAGCGCCTCGGCGACGTTCCGGCCATCGAACTCGCCAAGCGCCCGCGCGGCCTGCAAACGAACTTCGGCGGCGGCATCGGCGACCGCGCCAATGATCAGCGGCTCGGCTTCGCCAAGCGCGGTCTCGCCGAGGTCCTTTACCGCGAGCCGACGCACGACCGGATCGGCGTCCCTCAGTCGTTCGGCGAGTTCCTCGAAGTCGGCGAAGCTCTCGAACGGATCGGACATTACGGCCTCAGCGCAACAGATAAGGAATGTTGACGGTGACCGCGCCGGTCGGGCAATCGGTCTCGCAGGGCATGCAATACCAACATTCGTCGTATTTCATGAAAGCTTTGCCGGTAAGGTCGCTAATCCGCAGCACGTCCAGCGGGCAGACGTCCACGCAGACGGTGCAACCCTTGTCGGCAATGCATTTTTCCTCGTCGACGACCACGGGCGCGAGCGAGGGAGAGTTGAGGAGCGGCATGGCGACAGCCTTTGAAGCGAGGAAGTTGACGCGTCAAGCGCTCTGGCGAATGCGCTGCCGGTCGTAGGCCGAGCGCTCTTCCGCCTCGATCGGCACGATATAGGGCTCGACCGCGCGCTTGGAGCAAACCATTCGCCCTTCCGATTTCCGCAACAGCGTGTGGCAGAACCATTCGGCGTCGTTCCTCTCGGGGTAGTCGACGCGGTTGTGATAGAGGCCCCATCGGCTCTCGGTGCGAAACAGCGACGATGTCGCCGCCATTTCCGCGCAATCGAGAATGGACGAAGCCTCGAGCGCGCGCATGAGCTCGTGGGCATCGCGCGCGACCATGTTCCGCTCGAGGTCTTCGCGAACTTCCGCGAAGCGCTGTTGCGCCAGCAGCATCTTGGTTGTCACTTTTGGCGGTTGCAGATAATCGTTCACCAGGCGGCGCGTCTTGTATTCGATCTGGCTGGGCGGAATGCCGTCCGAGCGCAAAGTTGGAGCCAGAACGCGCTGACGCTCGCGCTCGAAGTCCTCGTCATCGTAGTCCGGCAGGGGGAGATCCCGGGCGAAGTCCGCCGCGTCTTCGCCCGCGATCGCGCCGTTGGTGAAGGCGCCGAGCATGTAATTGTGCGGCACGCTCGCCATGTCGCCCGCGGCATAGAGACCCTTGACGCTCGCGCGCGCGAATTCATCGACGAAGACGCCCGAGGCGCTGTGACCGGAACAGAAGCCGATTTCGGAAATGTGCATCTCCACCATGCGCCGCCGGTAGTCCGTGCCGCGCCCGGCGTGAAAGCGGCCGCGCGAGGGCCGCTCGACATTGTGCAGGATGGTCTCGATCTGGGCGATCGTATCGTCATGGAGATGGTTGAGCTTCAAAAATACCGGCCCTTTGCCCGATTGCAGCTCGTCGTAAAATTCCTGCATCATCTGGCCGGACCAGTAATCGCATTCGATGAAGCGATGGCCTTCGGCATTGGTCGTATAGGCGCCGAACGGGCCCGCGACATAGGCGCAGGCCGGGCCATTGTAGTCCTTGATCAGCGGATTGATCTGAAAGCATTCGAGGTTGGCGAGCGCCGCGCCGGCATGATACGCCATGGCGTAGCCGTCGCCGGAATTGGCGGCATTTTCGTAAGTGCCCCAAAGATAGCCCGATTGCGGCAGGCCTAGCCTTCCGGCGGCGCCTAGGCACAGGATCACCGCCTTGGCGCGCAAGGTGAGGAATTCCGCGGTGCGGGTGTTGACGGCGACCGCGCCGGCGATTTGGCCGTCCGCGCCCGTCAGCAGGCGCGTCGCCATGAAGCGGTTGGAAATCAGGATGCGCTCGCGGCGAAGCTGGCGATAAAGCGCCTTCTTGACCGTGTCGCCATTCGGCATCGGCAGCACATAGGCGCCGAGATGATGCACTTTCTTGACGTC
>Ga0302319_10023664_pt1 | contig 10964 bp, 9 predicted proteins | sample Bog_T0_2_FD_203319 | JGI IMG/M metagenome (GOLD analysis project Ga0302319, IMG submission 203319) | Peat permafrost microbial communities from Stordalen Mire near Abisko, Sweden - Bog_T0_2 | ecosystem: Environmental > Terrestrial > Soil > Wetlands > Peat | place: Sweden: Abisko, Stordalen Mire... | reverse complement strand
GGCGTAAAACCATAGGTCTGGGAACGCAGTAGCGTGTGGTGCTCCTGAGCCCATGCGTGCATCGGGGCCAGGAAGTTGTCGTCTGCCATTTCGGTCAATGTCCGGCCCCAGTCGTGGCGAACTGCGGCAGTTTCAGGTCCGACATCTTTCACCAGAGCCAGCAGATGAGGCCTCAGATCATATCCACGCCGCCGCTGGAACTCCGCCAGCAGCGCCGGAGTCCAGTCCGAGGCATAATCCTCAAGACTGTCGCTGAAGACGGCGTAAGGCGGCTGCTCTCCAAATGCGGAAAGCAGCTGGTCGCCGACGGCGTGCAGATGCGTTTCTGTCGCCGCGCGGTCGTAGTGGTCAAGCACAAATCCGGCCGCTCCGACGGAGGGCCGCTTTACCATCATCCCGGTGCGGCTTGAGAGGAAGCAGATAATTGTCCGGTCATTTGGGGCAGCGGTAACCTTGAACCACCCCGAATTCGGCAGCGCGATTTGTTCTGCGCCTGCCCGATTCTGACTTGAGTTCGGGGTTGAATCCCCGCCGGTTTCCGAGCCGGGTACGAGGAACGCTGCCAGCATCTGCTCGCCAGAGTCTACAAACGGGGCCTTGACTTCCGTCGTTCCAGGCGCAACAGCAAGTGCTTCGACGCGCAGCTTTCCCGCTGCTTCCGTTACTGGAATCGCTGGTCCGCCGAATGGCCATCCGCTGCCGAGAGTCACATCGATGCGCAGGCCAAGTCGTTTCGCTTCCGCAGCGGCAAACTTTAATGCTTCCAGATGCTCCGGCGAAAGGTACGGCGTGTTGTGGAATCCTGTCGAAGGGTCATCCAGAGCCAGCGGATACAGGTTGGCGACCTCGACGCCGCCGATACCGGCTGCCTTCATCTGTTCCAGTTCTTTCGTTATTTCGGGCTTCGTCGCGGCGGGTCCAAACCACCACCATCGCATCATGATCCGGCTGTCATCGGGCGGCGTCACGAAGCTTCGGTGCAACGCGTCGAGACCAGGGCCAGATATAGATGCCTGGCCCGGAAGCGCAGGGGAAAGTGACAGCCCAAATGCAATCGTTAACGACGCGAATGCCGCCCTCCATTGCAAGAGGGGCAATTTTCGTCCAAGGATACAAATCCATTTCGACACAGCGGAAAACCCTCCAGAGCACCATCGCAGTCGATTCAATAGGCGTACATCTTCATACCAGAACCTGCCTCAATCCGCAAAAGCGCGGGGCAAAAGGCTTTCACGACGAATGCCTGAAATTGACCGGTTTCGGACTAAATCCTCTCTTAAATCTGCATTTGAACCAGATTAGGTACGAGTTATCCACGAATTTTTTGTTATGCCGGTTGTTAGTGCGCGGATATCCACGGATAATCGCGGCATAATCGCCTCAGCCCACTACTGGCTGGGGATGATTCAATCCCGGCCGAAGGGTGGATACCGGAACGTGGACCGCTCCCTTACCCGACTGATGACCCGCTATAGCCGCCAGGATGTTTTGAGAATTCTTCAGATAAGCCCCCGCCAACTTCTCGGCTGGGAGCGGGCAGGTCTGATTTCCGCTACAGTAGACTACGGCTTCCCGGAAATGGCGCAATTGCGCACTTTGCGCGCCCTGCAACACCTTCGCATGAGTCCCCGATCCATCCGCGATTCCGTGCAGGCCATGAAGGCGGTTTCCGGCATAACCAACCCGCTGCTCGAATCGGCGGTCGTTCGCACCGGCACCCGTCTTGCATTTCGATACTCAGGTACGATGGTTGACCCGATTCGCCGTCAGCTTCTCTTTGATTTTGAGACTGCAAACGAACTCGCCTCGGGAAGGCGATCGGTTATGGTCTCCATGCTACCCCCTTCAAGAATCGGCGGAAGCCGCGATCCGGAGTTGCAGAACCTGTTCCTGACTGCAGTTCAGGCAGAGGAGCGGGGGCGCAAGCAGGCGGCGATGGATCTATATGGCAAGATTCTCGCAATCGATCCCGTTTACACCGCGGCGCTGATCAATCTCGGCACTCTCTACTACCATCAGAAGCAGTACAAGCGGGCTGAAGAGCTTTACCGGCGTGCCACGGAATCCGATACATCTTACGTCCTGGCCTTCTTCGATCTTGGAAATGTTCTCGACGAACTGGATCGACCTGACGAGTCGATCCTGGCGTATCGTCGCGCAATTGCATTAGCTCCGGGCTACGCGGATGCGCACTACAACCTTGCTCTTGCTTACGAACGCAAAGGTGAACGGCGCCGCGCTCTCACGCACTGGCAGGTCTATGTGCGACTTGATAAGAGCGGACCATGGTCGGATCACGCCCGAGGCCAGATTCGCAAACTTCTGAGCCGCGAAAAGCTTACAATTGCGCACCGGTCGCCCAGCTTTCAGCCAGTGCCTCGTCGTTCAGAAACCGCGTTACAGATTGTCCCGGGTGGTCCCATCTCTGCCTGAGGTTTGCAGCATGAACACCGTGGAAGCAATCGCCAACCAATACCACGCGGCGCTAAAAATGCTGCAACAGGCGATTGACCGCTGCCCAGAATTACTTTGGCTGTCGGCATCGGGTCAGTCGCCCAATCGCTACTGGCACATTGCCTACCACGCGCTTTTTTACACCCATTTCTACCTTTCCCCGAGTGAATCGGAGTTCACACCGTGGGAGCATCATCGTGCTGAATACAACTTTCTCGGCGCGGTTCCGGGGCGGGTCAATGAGCCCCATGCCGTTGATACTCCATACACGCAATCTGAATTGCGCGATTATCTCGAATTCTGTCAACGCGAAGTCGATACCCAAATAGGGTTGGTCGACCTCGAAGCTCCCTCCGGCTTTCACTGGCTTCCGTTTAACAAGCTGGAGCTACAGTTCTACAATCTCCGGCACTTATCGCATCACACGGGACAGCTTTCCGAGCGGCTTCGCACTCAAGCCAACCTCGGCGTCAACTGGGTTCGCTAAATGACTGAGGCAATCTTCCGCTAATCTGTTAGCTGTCATCGCGGGAGAGAAAATGCCGGAACAAAACCCATCCCTCAGCCACTTCGACCCTACCGGTCGCGCCGTCATGGTTGACGTGAGCGGAAAAAACGTTACCCGCCGTCAGGCGACGGCCTCAGCATTCGTCGAACTCTCCCCGGCTGTCCTGGCTGCGCTACCCCAGAATCCCAAGGGGAATCCACTGGAAGTCGCCCGCTTCGCCGGTATCCAGGCAGCAAAGCAAACCTCGACACTGATCCCGATGTGCCACCCGTTGCCCCTGAGTTTTGTGGATGTCGTCACCGAAATCACCGCTGCCGGAGTACAAATCCACGCAACTGTAGCCACCAGCGGCCCAACGGGTGTAGAAATGGAGGCGTTGACGGCAGCCTCTGTAGCCGCGCTCACAATCTACGACATGACCAAGGCTCTGGATAAATCTATCGTTATCCGAAGTATCCAACTGGAGTCCAAGTCTGGCGGCAAGAGCGGCAATTACCTGCGTAGCCAGCTTTGAAGCAGCTAGAACTCTCGAACGGCAGCATTTGAATTCAATTTGTAAACATTCTCATTTCGAGGTCCAAATCAAGATGAACGCACGCTTTCGCTCGCTCCTGCTTTTCACTGCACTTGCCGCTCTGCCCGCAACTGCTGTGCTAGCCCAGTCTCCAGTGGCCCAGACCCCACCGATGGGATGGAACAGCTGGAATTTCTTCGCTGAACGAGTCACGGACAAGGATATTCGTGGCGCGGCCGATCAACTGGTGGCCACAGGGATGAAGGACGCCGGCTATATCTACGTCAACATCGACGACACCTGGGAAGACAAGCGCGATGCGTCGGGAGTTCTGCACACCAATTCCAAATTTCCGGATATGAAGGCTCTCGCCGACTACGTCCACTCCAAGGGGTTGAAGATCGGTATCTACTCCGGGCCAGGAACCAAGACCTGCGGGGGATACACTGCTTCCCTCGGCCACGAAGAGCAGGACGCCGAAATGTACGCCCAATGGGGCTTCGATTATCTCAAGTACGACCTCTGCAGCTTCATCCCGGACGTCATGCAGAAGCAAGCCCCCAACGACAAAGCTGCCCAGATGAAGCTGATGATCGATGCCTATGTAAAGATGGGCAATGCGCTCAAGGCTGCCACTGCAAAGACTGGCAGGCCGATTGTCTTCTCGCTGTGCCAGTACGGGTGGGATTCAGTGTGGGAATGGGCGCCTGAACTCGGCGGAAACCTGTGGCGCACCACCGGGGATATCGACCCGCACTGGGACCGGATCTACGCGATAGCGAGCCAGCAAGCAGGTCTGGAAAAATACGCTGGTCCCGGTCATTGGAACGACCCGGATATGCTGGAAGTCGGCAACGGGGAACTCACTCTCGCCGAGAATCGCACCCATTTCAGCTGGTGGGCGATGTTTGCGGCTCCGCTCCTGGCAGGCAACGATCTGCCCAACATGAAGCCGGAGATCAAAGCGATCCTCACCAACAGGGACGTGATCGCGATCGATCAGGACCCGCTCGGCAAGCAGGGAAAGCGCGCCTATTCCGATGGTGAGGTTGAGGTCTGGACTCGCGAGCTGCAGGGCGGTGCTTTGGCAATTGCAGTCATCAATGTTGGCAGCGACCGCTACTCGACGCACCCATTCCATCTCGACTTGACGAGGCTCGGCCTCGGTGCCGAGCAGACCGGTAAGGACCTGTGGACGGGTAAGACAGTCACCCTCACCAACAACCAACCTGTCGAGTTACCTAGCCACGATATCCTGCTTGTCCGGCTGGATCACCCGCAGTCCTAGAGGATTTTGGCGACCTATCGGTCGTCAGACTCTCCTTGCCAGATACACGGCAAACCAGCCGTTGACATCACTCCAGCGCTGTACGGATTCAAATCCCGCAGCGCTGAGTATTTCTTCCGTCTGGCCAGCGCGATACTTATAACTGTTTTCCGTGTGGATCGTTTCGCCGCAGGCAAATTCGATCTCGAGATCGAGTGAATCAATCCGGACCGTCTGTTCGCACAGGCTTTCGAGATGCATTTCAATTCGTGAATCCTCACGATTCCATCGAATCTGATGCCGGAAAGCTTCCGAGTCAAATTCCGCACCCAGCTCGCGGTTCAGGCGCATCAGCAGGTTCCTGTTGAACGCTGCGGTAACTCCCTGTGCATCGTCGTAGGCTGCGCGCAGTGTTTCTTCCTTTTTCCCGTGGGCTATTGAACGATCGGGAGCAAGATCGATCCCCAGCAAGAGGCTATCTCCGGGTTCCAACGCTGCTTTCAGACCATCCAGCAGACGCACCGCATCGTGAGGTTCAAAGTTCCCGATGCTTGAACCGATGAAGAGCACGAGCCGTCGCTCATCCGGAGCACAGTCGTCCAGACGTAATCCACCGGTGTAGTCGCCCACCTGAGGTACCACTGTCACCAATGGCATCTCCAGTTCAAGCCGTTCGCGAGCTGCTTCAAGCGCGGTCGCAGAAACATCGATTGGGCAATACTCGACAGCGCCTTGGTGTTTTGCAGTCGCGGCCAGCAAAAGCCGGGTCTTATCTGCCGAACCGGCCCCAAGCTCCACCAGGCGCAGACGATTGCCGTTGGCGGCGGCAGCGATCATTTCCCCTGCGCGGGCCTCAAATATTCCCCGCTCGGTGCGCGTCAGGTAATACTCGGGAAGCTCCGTAATCTGTTCAAACAGAAGCGAGCCGGCTTCGTCATAGAAGAGCCAGGGCGGCAGGCTTTTGGGTGTGCGCAGCAGTCCTTCCCGAACCACACTCGCGATGGGAGACAAGTCCGTCAATTGGGACGGACAGGAAATGCATGCCTGAATTTCAGCGGAAGCGGCGGCCATAGACTCCTTCGATGCAGAAGTTGGAATTTTCGTTACGAAGAAGCAAGGCGAATTCCTGAAAATTGCCACCGGGTTTCGGGAGGAAAGAAGTTTCGATAACTGGCGCGAATATGGTTGGTCGGAGTCACGCAAGACCCTCCGCGCAGCACCATTTGCCCACTCATGAACTTGCCGTTGTATTCGCCCAGCGACCCTGCGAGCGGCGAGAACCCGGGATAACCCAGATAGGCACTCGCGGTCCATTCCCAGCAATCGCCCCAAAGTTGCTTTGGAATTCCCTGTCTTGGACTGACAGAGCCTGCGCCAGACTGAGACTCAGCTGAAACCGGAGCCGGATCGAGTCTTCCGCTTTCAAATAAGTTTCCAGCTACCGGAACATCAGCGGCTACCGACTCCCACTCGGCTTCAGTCGCCAGACGCATTCCGCTCCAGCGCGCGTATGCGTCGGCCTCAAAGTAGCTCACATGCGCAACCGGGGAGTGTTCCATTTTCCGCAACGGCCGATCGCCCCGGAGAGTTCCGATGATCCAATTTCCTTCTGCTTTACGCCAGTAGAGAGGAGCGTGCCAGCGGTTGCCTTTAAGGGTGTCCCAACCCGCTGATAGCCAAAGCTCGGGCCTCTCATAACCGCGATCCTCGATGAACTCTGCAAATTCGCCGCAGGTAACCAGTCGCGAAGCCAGCTTGAAAGGTTCCAACCAGACGCGATGTCGAGGGCGTTCATTGTCGAAGCCGAAACCATCGCCTGCTGCTTGCCCTATCGATACCAGACCGCCTTCGAACGGGAGCAGTTTCAACGCAGGGGCTGTGGCCACGGGTGTTTCGGCTTCAAAGTCCTCATCCAGATATGCCGGTTGCAGCGGGTTGGTGTAGAAGGCGTGCTTGATGTCTGTCAGGAATAATTCCTGGTGCTGTTCTTCGTGATGTAGCCCGAGCTCAATACGCCTTTGGGCCTCATCCGGCGCACCATCGACGAGCAATCTTCCCATCGCATCGTCAACGTACTCACGGTAGCTCAGGACGGTTCCGAGTCCTGGCCGGGAAAAAGAAGATCTGAGCCGCTTGTCGGGGAATTCAGCAAACGTCTGGTAATAACTGTTGAAGAGCCACGCGAAATCCGGATCGAAGACTCGACACTCCGGCAGGAACTCCTTCAGGACAAAAGACTCAAAAAACCAGGAAGTATGGGCCAGATGCCACTTTGCCGGTGAAGCTTCCGGGCAACTCTGAACCATCATGTCCTCTGGCGTCAGGGGCTCACAGAGCTGCACACTGCGTCGCCGCACTTCGCGGTACCTTTCCCGCAGTCGCAATGGACTTGAAATCACTGAAGCTTGCATAACCCACCGTCCGAGAAAGTGCGTTCAATTCCAGTTGCCAGAAGTTTACTCGACACCGCTCTCCTTTACCCTGTAGCTTTTGATGCGGTTCTTTCGTCTACTTGAGATGAGAGTGTGGAGAACGCAAATGCGCGTCAAATTATTCGAGAGCGTCGCAATTTATACAATCTCAGCGGTCTTTAGTATCGGGCTGATTACGGCACAGCTGGTTGCCTGGGGGCAAACACCATCACCGGCCCCGACTCAGGGTCAGACACAGGCTCAGACCCAAAATCAGGGCCAGGGCGGCGGACAGGGATGGCGTGGACGCGGCGGAATCGGTGGTTTTCCCGGTGGGGGCCGCGGCGTTCTCGGATCGGTCACCGAGGTGGCTGGCGATCATTATGTGATTAAGACTGATAGCGGCGAGACTTATACAGTCCATTTCAGCGTGAATACGCGCATCATGAAGCAACCAGCCGGCCGTCGCCAGGGCGGCGGGACAGGTGACGCCGAGGGTGGAGAACGGCCCTCACCGCAGACCCTGAAGCCCACAGACATCAAAGTCGGTGACTTCATCACTGCGGGCGGCGAAATGGATGCTGCTACCAAATCCATCGGCGCAGTCTTTATCGCACAGGTCGATCCCGAGCGCGCGAAGCAAATGCGCGAGATGCAGGCTAATTATGGGAAGACCTGGCTGGCGGGCCGCATCACCGCCATTGACGGAACCACCATCACCATCGAAGGAATGGTGGACCAGGCTCCGCACTCAATCGTCGTCGATGAAAATACTTCCTTCCGCCAGCGCCGCGACTCAATCACCCTCGCGGATATTAAACCCGGCGAGCAGTTACGCGCTGAGGGAGCGATCAAGGGCGGCGTCTTTCTGGCCACCACGGTCAATGCGGTGCAGCCTCAGAACCGGGGCGAAGGTGCCGGACCGGCACCGGGTTCCGCACCGCAATAATCTTGAATCCCTATTGAAGCGAAACGGGCTGCGTTCTTGACGAGTATCAGCCACCCATGAACATGCCGCCGTTGACGTCCAGAACGTGCCCGGTGACATAGCCGGCTCCTTCTGAAGCCAAATAGAGCACGGCGTTGGCAATCTCCGCGTCAGTTCCGGCGCGCCCCACTGGAATGGAAGCCATCATTGCTGTGGTCTGTTCGGGGTTTAGTACAGCTGTCATAGGTGTCTCGATATACCCCGGAGCAACAGCATTCACGGTAATCCCGCGTGAAGCGACTTCCCGCGCAAGAGAACGTGTGATCCCGATCAACCCGGCTTTGGTCGCCGCGTAGTTCACCTGACCAGCTTGCCCGGTCCTGCCCACGACGCTGGAAATGTTGATGATTCGTCCCCAGCGATTCTTGAGCATCGGGCGAAGAAGCGCCTGGGTGAGTAGAAAAGCGCCTGTGAGATTAGTGGCAAGCACATCGTCCCAATCCTCGCGCTTCATCTGCATCATCAGCTTGTCCCGTGTGATCCCGGCATTGTTGACCAGGATCTCGACCTTCCCAAACTTCTCCAGTATGGCCTTTGCGCCCGTCGTGATGGAATCCCCATTGGCGACATCGAGCGCAAACGCTTCTGCATGCCCGCCCGATGCGGCAATCTCTGCCGCGACCTCGGCTAGTTTGGCCTCGTTTCTTGCTGCCAATGCTACCGTCGCGCCCGCCTCAGCCAGCGCCAGGGCACAGGCTCGCCCAATCCCTTGAGAAGCGCCCGTAACCAAGGCAATTCGTCCCTGCAATCCGCTCATATTCCCTCGTAAACTCTCGATGCGACGCAACCTTCGGCGAACGCACCCCTGAAGATTATAGGGGGTGAGCCGCAGTCAGCCTTGGAACGAGATCAGCTGTATGAATCTGATTGGCTGGACCCGATTGACTGGACCTGATTGGTTGGACTCCTTTGGCCGGGCCGACTGGAATGAAATTCGCAGCTATCTGGGTGGGCGTTTTGAAATTCCGCTCATCCATATGGCAATCAACGGTGAATCTATTGTGCCGCGGCAACCGCTGCGCCCGCTGCCACAATCTTGGCGCGCACCAGTTCGGCGGGCCAAACATACACTGCCAGATGGCGGGAGTAGTGCAGAAGTGGAGCAGTGTCCGGTAACTGCAATCCCATATGGGAGGCGAGGTCATTTTGTGTGATCTCCGCCTCCGCTTCCTCGAGTGGCCAGGGTAAGTGGTGAATATCAGCGCGCATCAAACGACCCAGTGCATCACGCGAAAAAAGGCAGTAACGCTCGGTCAGGAAATATTCGATTGTACCCGGCTTCGTCTGCACCAGCTTGTGCGTCGGTCCAAGCCCACGATAGCGTGCAGCAAACCGAACCGGCTTGCCGCTCAGCAGACGTCGGCTATAGTAAGAAAACTCGCGGTCGTTGCGCGGTTTGATGCTCATTTGGGCCCAATAATATGGCAGGTGAAACAGGCTTCGAGCGGCGATTACCGCGAGCAGGTTCCCAGCGTCCAGCGAAAAGAAATACACGCCCGGAGTTCCTGTCCGGCTGTCGCGAACGTAGGTCCTCAGGTTGAGTTCGGGAAATTTTCGTGCTCCGGGGATTGACGGGAGACCCCGTATTTGAATCTTGTCCATCCAGAAGGGCACAACCCCGATCCATGCTGAACCCTGGAAAACGTCGGCCTCCAGTCCTTCCGGCAGCAAAGCTTCAATCTCGGCTATCCGCATCGGCCAGTGCGCGAAGAGCAAATCATTCCAGCGCTGCGTCATAGCCCAGCGTCCGGAAGGCAGGGGCCACGGGCGATGTGACGTCTTATCGAGAATCTGGCTCATAATTTGAGACTTTGCCCTTAATTTATTCTGGCAATCGGATAAGTTCCGATCCGGCTGGGGGAACCGGAGAACGAACTTTCCACGTTCCTTCTGAATCCTAGCGGAACGCAACGCAGATTAGATGCAAAATCCTCTCGCCCCAACCTGTCAATCGCCAACATGGTCCCATGCCGTATTCTGGTCGCCAGAGAGCCTTTTGTCCATCATGCCCAGTTCATCTTCGAGCACATCCTACAGCACCCCTGCCCCCGCTGCCGCATCGGCCACCCATGCACAGAATCAGACCGACGTCTTCGCCGTTCACGGCGCTGATCCTGAAGTCCTGGCTTACGCCATGGCGAAATACTCGCGATCGTCGCTCTCCATGCGCCAATCGCTCAGAGAAATCAGCTCGCAAAGAGCCGAACAATTCCTCAATACCTTTTATTTTCAATACGGACATCGCTCGATCGCCGATCTGGCACATGTCGCCTTCGCGATCGAGCGTTTGTCCCTGTTCGCGGCCATTATCCTGGTGGACGAACAGCGGTGGGACGGACAGGAACGTTCTACCCGCTATCAGAACTTCCTCAAGTCCGGCTGGTACCTGCCTGATTTCGGCCAGGAGACCGCTACGCAGGCTCTTTACACCAAGACGGTAGAGGATCTCTTCACGGCTTATTCGCGCACGTCGGCCGCAGTCTTTGAAGCACTAAAGTCGCGCGTGCTCTGCCCACCGGAGATGAAACAGGACGCATACGAGCGCACCCTGAAGGCTCGCGCCTTTGATGTTGCCCGCTATCTGCTCCCTCTTGCGACGAACACGTCTCTCGGCCAGATCGTAAATGCCCGTACTCTCGAAACCCAGATCTCGCGTCTCCTGTCCCACCCTGCCGCCGAAATCCGCGACCTGGGAACCAAGCTTCGTGAAGCCGCAACCGGGCCCGCATGGAACCTGAATACCGAATCATTTGCTGCTCTGCAGGAGAAGATCGCTAAATTGAGTCCGGAGCTGGGCGCGGAATCAGAGCCGATCCTCGTCC